>Ga0268280_1000958_pt1 | contig 20940 bp, 21 predicted proteins | sample saktaG_9_FD_190139 | JGI IMG/M metagenome (GOLD analysis project Ga0268280, IMG submission 190139) | Saline water microbial communities from Sakinaw Lake, British Columbia, Canada - sak_2011_5_24_40m | ecosystem: Environmental > Aquatic > Non-marine Saline and Alkaline > Saline ... | reverse complement strand
TAAGTATCTTCTTCGAAAAATTCTAGGGCTCATCCCGGTATTCTTCGGGATAACTCTGATATCTTTCTTCGTTATACATCTTGCCCCGGGCAAACCGACAGACATCTCTGCAAGCATGAACCCTAAAGTTTCTTATGAGGCCAGGGAAAAGCTCGAAAAGATATACGGGCTCGATAAGCCTATTCATGTACAGTATGTAGCATGGGTTCGCAGGTTCGTTACATTCGACTTTGGAAGGTCATATCTGGACGACAGGCCCGTCTCAGCAAAGATCCTCGAAAGGATACCGGTCACCCTCCTTATAAGCGTATCGGCGATGCTTCTCGTTCTCGGTATAGGGATACCTCTGGGCGTAATGTCGGCGGTGAAGCGGAATTCACCGATAGACAGGATATCTACCATATTTGTATTTACCGGATTTTCCGCTCCGGAATTTTGGATAGCGCTCCTGGCGATGAGTACCTTTTGCATAACTTTAGGATGGCTGCCGGTTTCCGGCATTAAGAGCCTGGATTTTGAATATCTTTCGGCGTGGGGCAAGATAGCGGATGTTGCGCGGCACATGGTCCTTCCTGTAGGCATCGCCGCATTCGGAAGTCTCGCCGGTATATCCAGATATATGAGATCCTCAGTAATCGGTATAATGGGATCGGATTTTATAAGGACCGCCCGGGCTAAAGGCCTTAAAGAGAGAGACGTGATATTTAGACATGCTTTGAAAAACGCTCTCCTTCCTGTGATAACCATATTAGGGCTATCCGTGCCGGGACTTATAGGCGGCAGTGTCATAATCGAATCTATATTCGCAATCCCCGGGATGGGCAGATTATTCTATGAGTCCGTGATGGCCAGAGATTATCCTACGATAATGGGGGTGCTATCCATAGGCGCGCTACTAACTCTTCTGGGAAATCTGTTCGCCGACGCGGCATATTCGGTAGCTGATCCAAGAATAAGGAAAGAAAAAGTTGATGAGAGATAAAATAGTTTTAGCCGCGGCAATCTTCATCATAATGATAATAATCTTTGCAGTCTTCGCCCCTTTTATAGCTACGTGTGATCCGTCTAAGATAGACGCCTTAAATATATTGGCGTCTCCAACCGGCGCACATATATTCGGGACCGATACATTGGGCAGGGATATATTTTCACGTGTAGTATATGGTTCGCGGATATCCCTCGTCATAGGATTCGTAGCGGTAGGAATATCTGTGGCCATAGGCGTTATTTTCGGTTCCGTAGCGGGTTATTACGGCAGAAAAATAGACTATTGCCTTATGAGATTTGTCGATATGATGCTCTGTTTCCCGACTTTATTTTTAATACTTGCCGTTGTCGCGGTGCTCGAGCCCTCTATATGGAATATAATGGTAGTCATAGGAGCCACATCATGGATGGGCGTGGCGAGGCTTGTGCGTGCGGAAATATTGACTCTTAAGGAACGCGATTACGTGGCTGCAGCGCGGGTCATGGGCGCAAGCGATGTGTGGATTATATTAAAGCATCTCGTGCCAAATGCAATCGGTCCGGTTATAGTCAGCGCGACCTTAGGCGTAGGGGGAGCTATACTCGTGGAGTCATCGCTCAGTTTTCTTGGGATAGGAGTACAGCCGCCCACGCCAAGCTGGGGCAATATTCTCATGGACGGCAGGTCGACCATCGGAGTGGCGTGGTGGCTTACGGTCTACCCCGGAATATTTATAACGCTTACCGTGTTGTCTTACAATATCCTGGGAGAGCGTCTTCGGGATTATTTTGAACCCAGGCTAAAGAGATGATGGCTAATCCTTTCTGTGTCGACATAAATATACTGGAAGTACGGGATTTAAGCGTCTCTTTCAGCGCTTCCGCCGGACCTGTTAAAGTCGTGGACGATATAAGTTTTGATATTAAAAAGAATGAGATATTCGGGATAGTCGGGGAATCCGGTAGCGGCAAGACCGTCACCGCGCTTTCTATATTAAAGCTTATAGACCCTTCGGGCAGGATAACTGCAGGGAAGGTGATCTTTGGCGGCATGGATATTTTAAAGATAGACGAGGAGCGCATGCGCCAGATAAGAGGCGCCAGGATATCCATGGTATTTCAGGAGCCATCAACGTCGCTTGACCCGGTATTTACTGCCGGCTATCAGATAGAAGAAGCGGCGCTTGCTCATGGAAAGATGACAACTTCCGCCGCTAAGGACGCTGCAATAGAGCTTCTTAAAACGGTTCACATAAAAGATCCGATGAAAGTATATTCTAGCTATCCGCATCAATTGTCAGGCGGGACAAAGCAGCGCGTGTCGATAGCGATGGCGCTAGTAAATTCTCCGGAACTGGTGATAATGGACGAGCCGACAACTGCTCTCGATGTGACGATACAGTCCGGAATACTCGATCTTATATCTGAGATAGTGACGGTAAAAAAGATATCGGTATTATTCATAAGCCATGATCTCGGGGTGATAAACAGGATGTGCCGGAGGGTAGCGATCATGCGCCGCGGGAAGATAGTCGAGTCCGGGGATAAAGATGCGGTATTAAAAAATCCGTCCAATAGTTACACTGCGTCGCTTTTGGCTTCCGCGAGGGCGTTGTCATGATGGTCAGCTGCCGTGATGTAAGCAAAAGTTTCATAGGAAGGCATGGTGTCGTTAAGGCCGTCGCAGGCGTGTCACTTCAAATAAAGAAAGGCCAGGCGCTGGGCCTTGTGGGTGAGTCGGCCAGCGGTAAAACTACTCTCGGGAAGATGATACTGGGAATAATGAAACCGGATTCCGGCGAGATCACGATGAATACAAGTAGGCCGCAGGTCATATTTCAGGATCCTTATAATTCGCTCGATCCGAAGATGAAAATTAGAGATATAATCGGAGAAGGTCTTTTAACTGGAATTGGTAAACTAAGAAGCACAAAATATGAATTACAAAACAAGATCCAGGAGACTGCGGACCTTGTCCGGCTGCCGGTATCGGTTCTTGATAAGTATCCGCATGAATTTTCAGGCGGAGAGAGGCAGAGGATAGCGATAGCCCGCGCCGTAGTGACGGAGCCGGAGTTTATAGTCTGCGATGAGCCGGTCTCAAGTCTCGACATGACGATACAACTAGACATCCTAAATCTTCTTAAAGATGTAAGGCAGAAGTTTTCGATGACCTATCTATTTATAAGCCACGACCTGCGCGCCGTGAAGTTCATTTGCGACCGCGTCGCGGTCATGAAGGAGGGGCTCATAGTCGAAGAGGGCCCAACTGCTCAGATCTACTCCGCACCGTCCCATCCGTATACCAAGTCGCTCATTTCCTCGATCCTCGAAGTCAGCTAGGTAGCTCCGCTAGTAGATGGCGGTAGTTTTGCGTTACCGCCTTCTCAATACTCTTCCCATGAATTAAAAGGCTACCCGGCCAGTGGGCTTCGCCTAATTTTGATCTCAAGTGTGATTAGGTCTTATGTAGCTAAAAGCTAATTTGTGTCCTTATGAATCCGGTTTCGCTTATATATTATTATTTAGTGAATACCTGATCAAAATTTACGGCTCAACCCACATGGCCCGGGTAGCCTTTTTACTCTGCGAAAGCTCTATGAAAATGATAACGCCAAAAACTACCGCCCTATCATCTCGCTACACTTGTGACGTCTACTGTTTTTCTTAATGTAGCGTAGCAGGAAATTTTTTGTCTTTTCGCCGAGGGTTGGGCGTTACTTCTGTGGATCCGCCTGGAGCGACTGTTGCAAAATCTTGATACATTATGGCGATTTAGAGAGGACGCTGAAACTGCTCTATAAAGACCCATATACTACAGGCAGGGCGTAAGCCCTGCCAGCCACTGTATTATATGCAGGTTCAGCGGCCATCAAGATTTTGCCACAGTAAATTTGCATGCCTAATGCAAATTTACGGCAAGCGGAAGGCGGGCCACAGAAGTAAACAGCCAATTGGTAAGAGGTACAAAAATTTCCAGCGGAGCTTTTGTAATGAAAGTTAGCTCTATATGTGATAATATTCATGTATATATGGCACAGAGTGAACGAATAATTATAAAGGGCGCCAGGGAGCACAACCTTAAGAATATCTCCCTTGAGATACCGCGCGATAAGCTCGTGGTCGTGACCGGACTTTCCGGTTCCGGCAAGTCGTCGCTCGCATTCGACACTATATACGCCGAAGGGCAGAGGCGGTACGTCGAGAGCCTTTCGAGCTACGCCAGGCAGTTTCTCGAGCAGCTCCAGAAGCCGGATGTCGATCATATAGAAGGCTTATCGCCCGCCATATCCATAGAGCAGAGGACCGCAGGCTCCAATCCACGATCCACCGTAGGCACACAGACAGAGATTTATGATTATCTCAGGCTTCTATTTGCGAGCATAGGGCTGCCGCACTGTCCTAAGTGCGGAAAGGCTATAAAGCGCCAGACCTCGCAGGAGATAGTAGACCGCATACTTGAGCTCCCAAAGGATTCGAAGATATTGATACTCGCGCCGCTTATTCGCGGCAGGAAGGGCGAATATAAGGAGCTATTCTTAAAAGCGAAGAAGGATGGTTTTGTCCGCGTGCGTGTGGACGGTGAAATTTTGGAGGTTGGCAAGAAGATAGATATCGATAAAAATAAAAAGCATACAATTGAGATAGTGGTAGATAGGATAATCTTAAAAAACGACATGAAAAAGAGGCTTACGGACTCCGTCGAGACGGCGCTTGCCGCCGGAGCAGGGCTCGTCATCGTAAGTATTGAAGGCCGTAGCATTAAGGATGATATACTGTTTAATGAACAATATGCCTGTGTCGATTGCGGAATAAGCCTGGAGGAGATATCTCCCAGAATATTTTCTTTCAACTCTCCATACGGAGCATGTCCGTCCTGCGGAGGGCTTGGCAATAAGATGGAGATAGATCCGGAGCTTGTAATTGGCGATAAGTCGAGACCGGTCATAAGCGCCGTCGACGCATGGCGGCGCGGGGGCAAAGGCCTTTATCTATATTACAGAAGGCAGATCAGGTCACTTGCCCGTGAGCATGGTTTTGACGTAGAGACGCCTTTTAAGGATCTACCCAAAGGTATTAAGGATATAGTTCTTTATGGGGAGAAGGATCGTGATGACTGGAAGGCCTTCGAAGGGGTTATTCCGAATCTGGAGAGGCGGTTTAAGGAGACCGAGAGCGAATTTATAAAGACCGAAATAATAAAGTATATGTCGGAGGCGCCATGCCCGGCCTGTAAAGGTACGAGGCTTAAGCCCGAAAGCCTTGCAGTTAAGATAGCCGGTAAGAATATCGTCGAGATTACCGATATGTCGGTTAAGAGGCTGAAGAGTTTTCTGGATGGGCTCAAGCTTACCGAGACAGAGAAGAGGATAGCCGAGCAGGTGGTAAAAGAGATAAAATCGCGGCTTCAGTTCATGATAAATGTCGGGCTCGATTATCTTACGCTCGATAGACGCAGTTTTACCTTATCCGGCGGAGAGGCTCAGAGGATAAGGCTCGCTACGCAGATAGGGTCTGGCCTTGTAGGGGTCATATACATATTGGACGAGCCGTCAATAGGGCTTCACCAGAAGGATAATACCAAACTTTTAAAAACGCTTGTGACATTGAGGGATCTGGGAAATACTCTTATAGTAGTGGAGCATGACGAGGCGACGATAAGGGCTGCCGACCATATCATAGATCTGGGCCCAGGCGCCGGAGAGCACGGCGGGCGTATAGTGGCCGAGGGCGGGCTTAAGGATATATTGGGTTCCGAAGATTCACTGACCGGGAAGTACTTAAGGGGAGAGCTTAAGATAGCGGCTCCTGAAGGCAAGAGGCATATAGACAAGAAGAGGATCCTTAAAATTATAGGCGCCTCCGAGCATAATCTTAAAGATATAGATGTAGAGATACCGCTCGGACTTTTGGTCTGTGTTACCGGAGTTTCCGGATCCGGAAAATCTACGCTGGTAGACGATATATTGTACCGGGCGCTCGCAAAAAAGATCAATCGTTCCAGAGAAGCGGCAGGCAAACATGAAAAGATAGAAGGGATACAGTTCATAGATAAGGTTATAGTTATAGACCAGTCCCCGATAGGCAGAACGCCGCGTTCCAACCCGGCCACATATACGGCAGCCTTCTCCCCGATACGCGATATATTCTCGCGTCTCCAGGAGGCCAAAGTGCGAGGTTACAAGCCGGGGCGTTTCAGTTTTAACGTCAAAGGAGGGCGGTGCGAAGCGTGTTCGGGCGATGGAATAAAAAAGATCGAGATGCATTTCCTGCCGGACGTTTATGTTCAGTGCGAGGTATGTAAGGGCAAGCGCTTTAATGCCCAGACGCTTGAAGTAAAATATAAGGGGATGTCGATAGCTGAGGTTCTCAATATGTCAGTCGAGGAGGCGCTCGATATATTTGCAAACGTTCCGTCGATAAAGAATAAGCTTAAGACGCTGTATGAGGTGGGGCTAGGCTATATAAGGCTGGGCCAATCGGCTACGACTCTTTCCGGCGGCGAGGCGCAGAGAATAAAACTCGCTACGGAATTATCAAAGACGTCGACAGGCAAGACCCTATATATCCTGGACGAACCTACTACGGGCTTACATTTCGCCGATGTAGATAAGCTGCTTAAAGTTCTCCAGGCTCTAGTCGGCCATGGCAATACCGTACTTGTGATAGAACATAATCTGGACGTGATAAAGACGGCGGATCATATAATAGATTTAGGTCCGGACGGCGGCGACGATGGGGGCAGGGTCGTCGTTTCAGGGACTCCCGAAGAGGTAGCGAAGTGTCCTGGGTCATATACCGGTCAATACTTAAAAGAGGTTCTTTAATGAAGATGCCAGCTATGGTAAAACGGTTTGTAATTTTAACGCTTGCGGCCCTTTTCTTATCTTTGCCTGTTTTTGTTCATGCAGGCAGCAATACGGAAGATTCCGATTTCACTTTTGCGAAGAAAGCTTTTAATGACGGTTTTTACGACATAGCCGAATCGCGGCTGGAGACTTTCTTAAGGGATTATCCCGAAACTCAATATTTGTATGAAGCCCACACGGCTCTGGGCAGATGCTATTACTATAGGACAAATTACCAAAGGGCTCTGTACGAGTTTGGGGTAGTCTTAAATGCGCCGGCAGGCGGCCGTTTTCAGGACGAGGCCCTTTATTGGACCGGAGAAATATACCTGAAGACCAATGACCCGCTTAGGCCCTTGAGTTCTATCAAAAAGTGGCCGAAGATTATCCTGCATCGAAATATGCAGGATACGCCTTCTATTCGATGGGCTGGGCCTATAAGAACCTGGGTTTTCTGGAGGAGGCCATGGACGCGTTCAACGATGTCGCAGTTAAATATCCTTTAGATAATATTGCGATAGATTCTCTTTTCAGGAGCGGGGAATGCGCATATCTACTTTTGAAGTATGCAAAAGCCGAGATAGAGCTCAATAAATTTGTAGAAAGGTTCCCTGTTTCGGAAAAGACCGCCGAAGCGTATTATCTTAAAGGCGAATCCGAATTCTACCAGGCCAAGTATAAGGAAGCCGCTGCGTCATTCGAAAGAGCCGTCTCTATTTCACCTTCTTCAAAATGGTCGATCTTCGCGGTCTACAGAAGGGCCAGCGCTCTTTTTCAGACAGGTGACTACAAAAATAGCGTAGAGGAATTTAAAATTTGCCTTGATAAGGCGGATACCGAGTTTTTGGCGGGGCTTTCGCTTCTGGGCCTGGAGAAGAACTACGAAAAGCTTGAGTTATCGGACGATGCGATATCTATCTGCGACCGCATAATATCTTCCTACCCATCCAGCGAAACCGCAGCAGAAGCCTATTACAGAAAAGCGAAACTCTGCTATTCAAAACAGGATTATGCCCAGGCCGAATCTACCGTGAAGGAAGCTATCGGAAAATTCAGTAAGTCTAAATATCTGGATAAACTGCGCTATGAGCTCGGTTGGATTAATTGCAGCTTGGGGAAGACCGATGATGCCCTCTATGAGTTTATCTGGGTAGAGGCGGAATCAAAAGATATAAATTTATCGGCCGGCGCGGTCACGAAGATAGGTGACATATATTTCGACAGGAAAGAGTACCAGAGGGCTCTCGAAAGTTACGATATAGTGCTCGATAAATACCCGGATAGTTTATGGTCCGACTATGCGCAGTACCAGGTGGGTAATATATCGTTTGCTATAGCTAAATACGAACGAGCCGTTCTTGCTTATCAGAATGTGTTATTTAATTTTCCAAACACGCGTCTAAAAGAAGATGTTTTTTTTCAGCTCGGTATGGCGTATTTTAAGATCGGAGATTTTGAACGTTCCGCGGCTGAATTCGAGAAGATGCTAAAGATTTTTCCCAATGGCATTAATGCTGAAAAGGGAGGGTTGTACCTGGCAAATTGTTTTTATAATGCCGCGGAATACGAGAAAGCGCTCGCTATTTTTAAAGGCCTGGTTAAAACCTTAAAGGATGAAGATTTAAGGGAGATGGCGAGGTATCAGGTAGCCTGGTGCCTTTATAATACAGGTAAAGAAGCCGAGGCCCTGTCAGAGTTCGCCGCATATATAAAGGATTATCCTAAGGCTCTGAACGCTCCTGATGTTGTATTTTGGTTTGCCGAATATTATGATTCGAAGAAGAAGTATGAAAAAGCGCGGGAGTATTATTCGATTATAGCAAGCGACTATCCATCCAGCGGGATGGCGGACGAAGCTCTTTATCAGCTGGCCGGGATATTATATGAAGAGGGTAAATCAGACGAAGCCATTGCCAAATTCGGAGAGCTTATCTCGAAGAACCCCGAATCCGATTATGCGAGGAGATCCTACCGCAGGATGGCTAAGATAAAGAAAGATCTTAAAGATTATGACTCCGCGGCGGCGTATATGGGTAAGGCGCTCACGGGCGAAAATAGCGAGCTTAATGCCCAGATACAGTACGAGATAGCCGAATTTTTCGAGGAGAAAGGCGATCTCCTGAAAGCCACAGAGGAATATTTGAAGGTATCGTATCTTTATTCAGGCGCCGGGGCATTCTGGTCGGTAAGGGCCACTCTTGCCTGCGCAAAGATATTTGAGAGGCTGGAGAAATTTGAAGAAGCCAGGCGCCTTTATGAAAAGCTGGCGGATATGGACGTTGAGGAATCGGCTTTTGCAAAGCAGAGGCTTGAGTGGATAAAATGGAGAACCGTAAACTAGTCAAGGAGGAATACCATGTGGAATCTGATCAATAAGGGCGGGCCTATGATGTACCTTATAGTGCTTGCTTCGATACTTGCTCTCGGAGTAGTGATAGAGAGAATATACGCGCTTAATAAAGCCAGGATCGATGCCGATAAATTTATGGACGGAATAATAGGCGTGCTGAAGCGTAATAAGATCATCGAAGCAGTTGAGATGTGTAATAAGACCCCGGGCCCGGTCGCCCATATAATAAAAGCAGGAATATTGAAACACGACAGGTCACGCCCGGAGATAAAAGAGGCCGTCGAGGAGGCTGCAGAGCTGGAGATACCGAGGCTCGAAAAACATCTGCCTGTACTTGCCACGATAGCGCATATAACGCCGCTTTTAGGGTTACTGGGGACGGTAACCGGCATGATAAGATCGTTTCAGATAATACAGACTAAGGCCGCATCGATGGTGCCGGTGAACCCGGGAGATCTGGCCGGAGGGATATGGGAAGCCCTGCTAGCTACCGTGGCCGGACTCTCAGTGGCCATACCTGCATATGTGGCGTATAATTACCTTACGAGCCAGGTTGACGGGTTCGTCTATGATATGGAGAAGAGCGCGATGGACCTGGTGAATCTGCTATCGTCGCGCAGAGATACTTATGAGGTTTAAGAGAAGACATAAAGAGATAAGCCTTCTTATCGACCTGACGCCGATAATAAACGTCTTTTTTCTGTTATTCATATTCTTTATGTTCACATCCAGCTTTATATTCCAGCCGGGTATTAAAGTTGTATTGCCAAAAGCGGTCACCGGCGAGGTTATACAGGAAGAAGGGGCCGTCCTCATAATAACAAAAGAGGACAAGCTGTATATGAATGAAAGGGAAATTTCCGCAGAAGAAATACTTTCACGGCTTAAGATAATGGCGAAGAATAAAACGGCGCTTCTCATAAAGGCCGACGCCAAAGCTTCGCTCGGGCGCGTAGTTGAGATATGGGATATGTGCAGGCGCGAAGGCGTATCCCAGGCGGACATCGCTACAAGCGAATAAGGGTATTAGAGGCTCATGAAGAAATATAAGATTCTTATTGCGGCTATCGGGATATCTCTGGGCTGGCATCTATTCTGGATATCAGCGATAAATGTCGTAGCTAGCCCCATACCGGCCAAGGTTATCAAATTCGGGAAGGTATCTTTTTTAGGACCCATGGCATCCAGAAGCGGTATGGAATTTAAGCTTTCTCCGAGGCAGAGGTCGTTTTTGGAAAAACGTTACCTGTCGCGTCTCGATGCGTTGGCGCGGGGGAAGACAATTTCGGTCGATTTCGGATATATCGGTTATGATCCGGAATTACAGGCTGAAAACGGAATAACCAATTTCATAGCCGCGGCCGTGGAAGGGTCCAAGGCGGAGCCGAATAATGTGATGTAGCGTTTAATTTCTGGATTTTACCTGAGCTACTTGCCAGCTGGCGCTTTTATATGATATAATTATGATCAAGATCGACATATCTTTACTAATTTTCTTTTATATACTGTTTTCCGCCATAGTGATTCTGCTTGTGTGGGTAATAGCAGGCTATAAGGAAAAGAGAGATTTTTCACTTAAGGACGTAGAGTGTATCTGGAAATGTAAGGTATGCTCTAATATATATATAGATTCCAGGCATGAGGAGATATCCGAGTGCCCTTTATGTGGGAGCTATAATAAACGCGACTTAGGAGGTGTAAAATGATTACCGAGATAGGAATTACGGCCGGAGACATATGGCATTATCTTGATCAGCACGGCAAGAGCCCTCTTGCACAGGTAGCCCGCGGAATAGATACCGACAGAGACAGGGTGCTTATGAGCATAGGGTGGCTTGCTAGAGAAGGGCATGTTATAGTGGAGAAAACCGGTTCAGATCACCAGGTATATCTCAGGAGGTAAAGGTGGCGGATGGAATAGAAAGCAAAAATTCGCTATTCATAACCGGGAGGATTGGGAACCGATACATCGACGCCATCAGCGGGCTGATTAAGGAGCTGACTTAAGAGGCGTAGTGCCGCCTAAAAATCCAACCTAAAGACATCTAATACCTCATATGATAAAAGATGCAGTTTTGGTGCTCGTTACATGCGCTTCCGTTAAAGAAGCCGATTATATTGTCGATGCTTTGCTGGTAAAAAAACTGATAGCATGCGCCAATATTCTGCCGGGAGTTAAGTCAAAGTTCCGGTGGAATGGAAAAATAGAAAAGGCAAAAGAGGTTCTTATAATGATCAAGACGAGAACCTCTAAGTTTGCCGCTATCGATAAAGAAGTAAGGCGTATACACAGTTACGAAGTTCCGGAGATAGTCGCTCTGCCGATAATCGCCGGAAGTAGTAGTTATCTGGAGTGGATTGCAGACAGTTTGAAATGATACAGGTATGTTATTTCCCGGAAGCTCTCTTTTAAATTCGATTTTTTTAAGAAAAAAAATCAAATTTATTGTTTCGCTTCCGGGATAAAAATTTCGGTGAAATTTTTTTAGGGGCTGTAGTAAAGAGGGATTACACGGCGTTCGCAACGCCGGGTCACGGGTTCGATTCCCGTCAGCTCCACCACTTAACGATTTTGCCTCCGGCCCCAAAAAGAGCTGAATCGCTTTTTGGGCCTTCGGCCGCCGCACTTAAACTGAGGCGGGCTAATCGCCAAAATCGTTTTACCCAAAATTTGACAGAGCAAATTTTGGATATTTAAGTCAGATAGATTATCCATATTTTGTTCTATCAAAATCTGGGTTTTAAGGAAAACCTTTTCTAAAAAGGTTTTCCTTAATGTTCCTTTCCAAAACTATGATTAGATTTATATTGATATTATTTCTAATAGCAATTCTTATTCCTCAGGTATACGCTGCTGATGTGAAGAAAGCGGATCTTGTCGGGAGTTGGTATCCGGCATCAAAGGCGGCGCTCGAGATCGTTTTAAAGAACTGCCTTGATAAAGCTCACTCAGCCCGCGCGGATGGCGACATCTTTGCGTTTATTGTGCCTCATGCAGGCTATCAATACTCAGGCCCCGTAGCCGCGCGCGCATTTAAGGCGGCGGAGAGGCTTAAGCCAAATACAGTCATAGTATTGGGTTTTAGTCACAAGAACTCTTTTGACGGGATATCTGTATATGACAGGGGCGTTTTTGCAACGCCACTGGGGGATCTGCCGGTGGATACGAGCCTGGCAGAGAAACTGATGTCACAAAACTCCCGCATATCATTCTCCCCGGCGATATTCTCCGGAGAGAATTCCATAGAGATGGTGTTGCCTTTTATAAAATTTTCTATTCCAAACGCTAAAATAGTTCCTGTAATTTTCGGTACACGCGATATCAATGACGCTTCAATATTTGCTGATGCTCTTAAGGCTTCGATCGGCGGCAGGAGTGGCTATCTGGTAGTGGCGTCAACAGACCTTTCGCATTACCATCCGTATGATGAAGCGATAAAGATTGATAAGAGGACAGTATCTTTGCTTAGTAAGATGAACGGGAGTGACCTATATGATGAAGCGGAGGCCGGAAGGTGTGAGATGTGCGGAGTCATGCCTGTGACCGCGACACTTCTCGCTGCGGAGAAAATGGGTTATGATAAGATAAAGATACTCGATTCGGAAAATTCAGGGGATACTTTTGGTGATAAGTCCAGGGTAGTTGGATATGTTTCGGCCGCGATTTATAGAGACGATAAAGGGCTTGCGGCCGGAACTCCACAGAAAGAGGCGGATATGCTAAATAAGTCGCAGAAGAATAGGTTGCTTGAGATAGCAAGGGAGTCCATTATTAGTTATGTAAAGGATGGGAAGCGAAAGGTTTTTATAGAATCCGATCCGGCGCTTAATCGCGACCTCGGGGCTTTCGTTACGCTGCATGAGGACGGTAACCTGCGCGGATGCATAGGCAATATGACGGGTCAGGGGGCCCTCTATAACACCATTGCCGAAATGGCTATAGAGGCCGCTACCGGCGACCCCAGATTTAAGAAGCTTTCGGCGTCAGAACTCGGTAAAATAGATATAGAGATATCTGTGTTATCGCCGCTTACAAAAGTAAAGAGCCACGAGGATATAAAGATCCCGGGCCATGGAGTGATTGTAAGAAAAGGTTTTTCAAGCGGCGTCTATCTGCCGCAGGTGGCGACGGAGACAGGCTGGAATAAGGAAGAGTTTCTCACGAGCCTTTGCGGAAGTAAGGCAGGTATCGACCCGGACGCATGGAAAGATCCTACTACTGAGATGTATATATTTACAGCCGAAATATTCGGCGAGAAAGGGGATTAAGATGAAAGATAAGAAGATGGTGGCGGCTATTGTCGGTGTATTAGTTGTAATTGCTGTTGTTATGATCACAACAGGTAAGATGCGCCCTGTAGTAAAAAGCGCCAAGCCGGCCAGCACTAAAACTCCCGGTGCGGCTCCGGTAAAAGTTGCAGCAAAAAAGATATTCTCAGAGAATGCCGGAGGATTGACCGCAAAGGTTTTGAATTATAAAGGTGCCGGATTGGAGCTTAAGGGCTCAGCATTTATTGCTATGGATCCTAGATCGAGCGTGCATAAAGCGGAGATTACATCTAATATCATGCAGGAACTGCCGGCAGGAACTTACGATATCGTTATGAATACAGTACCACGTATGATCTATAAAAATATTATAGTTTCTGAAGGAAAAGAAACTATAAAAGATATCGAGAGTATGGGCGCTATCACGGTAAAGATGCTAAATTCCAAAAAACTTCCGGCGGCTTATCCGGTTCGTGTATTTTCCGGAAAAGTAGGAAGCGCTTTGGTTTTGGGGTCGACAAACAGGCCCATAGATATTATGTCAGGGACTTATGAGATAGAGATAGGCGGAATTCCGCCGTTTCCGAGAAAAATGATTAAAGTCTTTTCCGGCAAAGAAGCGATAGAGGACATAGGGTGTGTTACCGGTTCTATGACAGTGAAAGTCGTTGATGCAAGCGGCAAAGAAGTCCGCTCGATGTTTATGATCAGAAAGGCCGGTAAGAGAGATGTGATTACAGCCGGTTCTACGAATAATCCGGTAGAGATCGCGGAAGGTATATATGATGTTGAAGTTTCTCTTAGGCCATCTCAGGTTAAGAGCGGTATAAAGATAACGGCCGGAGATAGCAGCGTAGTTGAGTTTACGGCTGTTCCGCAGGCCATCGAGCCTTCGGGACAAAAAATCGCACTGCCGCGAAAACCAGCCAAATGAGCAGATTCTTTGTTCCTAGAGATTCAGTAAAGGGGAGCGTCATATCCGTTACCGGTGAAGAGGCGCATCATATAGCCGATGTGATGCGGCTTAAGGTTAAAGATAAAGTCGTTACTTTCGACGGCACCGGTAAAGAATATATAGGCGTAATAAAAGAGGTCGGCAAAAAGTCCATTGTAATAGATGTGACCGATACCCGGGAAGCGCCAAAGACTTTAGCTCCCCGGGTCACGCTTATACAAGCGATACCAAAGAGAGAAAAGATCGAGTATCTCATAGAGAAGGCAACGGAACTGGGAGTCGACTCCATAGTGCCCGTATTTACCGAGAGGACCATCCCTAACTGGGACGAAGAGAAGAGGGCTTCGCATGTTATCAGGTGGCGTAAAATAGCGCGTGAAGCATCAAAGCAGTGCGGCAGGCTCGATATACCCAAGGTACCTGAGATAGCGCAGTTCTCCAATATTATAATAGATGAAAAACTTTCCGGACTTAAGCTTATAGCCGCTCTTGCGGATGACACAGAGCCTATAAGGAGAGCTTTAAAAGATTTTAAGGGAGACCAAATAATAATAGCTATAGGGCCGGAGGGAGATTTTACGCCGGATGAAGTGAAAAGCGCGGTCGGGCGAGGGTTTATTCCCGTAAGCCTGGGTTTTCGGGTATTGAAGAGCGATACCGCTGGCCTATTTGCGCTTTCAGTGATCGATTATGAATATTCAGAATAGTTCGGATAATAAACGCTTCTTTATACATACCCTTGGCTGTAAGGTAAATCAATACGAATCCCAGGCCATAAGAGAGATACTTATAGGCGCAGGTTTTAAAGAATGCCTTTCAAAAGAAACTGCAGACCTTTATATAGTAAATACCTGCACCGTCACCGATAAGGCCGAGAAGGAGTCCCGCCACTGGGCTGGGACTTTTCATAAGACAAACCCAAGCGCAAAGATAGTGATTACCGGGTGCGTAGCCGAAGATGAAGTAGATATGCTTTCTTTTCTGCCAGGCGTCGCCCATATAATAAAGAATAAGGATAAGGCTTTTATCGCCGATATTCTGAGCCAGCGGCCAACGACCAGCGGCCAACGACACGACTTGAGCGTCACCGACTTTAAGGGCCACACGAAAGCCTTTGTCAAAATACAGGACGGCTGCGAGAACAAGTGTTCGTATTGTAAGGTGCCGATTGTAAGAGGCTCTTTGTCGTCTAGACCCATAGACGGCATAATAAAAGAGGTCAGGGTTCTATCGGAAAAAGGTTTTAAGGAGATAGTCCTGACCGGTATATGTCTAGGCGCATGGGGTAAAGACATGTTCCCTGTAGAAGTGGCTAAGTGCGCAGGACTCAAAGATCCAAATCTGGTGGATGTCCTGAAAGCTATTGATAAGGTTGAAGGGGATTTCAGAATACGGTTAAGTTCGATAGAGCCGGCCAATGTGACCGATGAATTAATAGATTATATAGCCGGTGCTAAACGTATCTGCAGGCATCTGCACATACCGCTGCAATCCGGAGATGATGATATATTAAGGAAAATGAATAGGCCTTATACCGCAGATAGGTATAGGGAAATAATCAGAAAAGCCGCTTCCTCCATAAAGGATCTGGCTGTTACTACAGATATAATGATTGGTTTTCCCGGGGAGTCGAATCGCAATTTTAAGAACACAGTCGATTTCGTTAAAGAGATACTACCGGCAAGGACCCATATATTTACATTCTCAAAGCGTCCCGGGACGGCCGCATGGAGCATGGATCAGGACACAGATCATGTTACATTAAAGAGACGTTTTTATGAGCTTCAAACAGCAAGCTTTGGGGCCTCCTATTTGTACAGGGCAAGATTTTTAGGGCAAATGTTGGATGTCCTGGTCGAGACTAAGCGCGATAGGCTGTCCGGGTGGCTATGCGGATATTCCGATAACTATATAAGGGTCCAGTTCCAAGGCGATGATAGCCTCATGAAAAGAATAGTCCCGGTCAAAATAGACGATGTTAGCCTGATAAGAACTCTCGGTATTTATGGAGCAACCTAAGGGGCGCCATATTTTATAACTAAGATCTGATTTTTCTTGACAAACATGTTGTTATGGGTAGAATAGCATGAAACTTATATCAGAAAGGCAATATGCATTTAAAAGATAAGGTATCGGTAGTAACCGGAGGGGCAAGGGGGATAGGCCGGGAGATAGCGCTCCTGTTTGCCAGGAATGGTTCCGACATCGCGCTCTTAGATGTGAATGCGGATGCCCTTGAAGCTACCCGTAAAGAGATAGAATCTATTGGCAGATCGTGCCTGGTGTCTGTGGTAGATGTGACAAAAGGCGCCGAGGTTGATATATTCGTCCAAAAAACCCTTGACAAATTTAAGAAAATCGATATACTTGTAAACAATGCCGGCATTACGAGGGACGGTCTTTTGGTCCGGATGTCGGAAGCCGACTGGGATGCGGTATTGGGTGTCAATCTTAAAGGCGCCTTTAATTGCACCAGAGCCGTTTCCAAGATAATGATGAAGCAGAGAGACGGCCGGATAGTTAACATGGCCTCGATCATCGGTATCATGGGTAACGCCGGACAGGCCAATTACGCCGCTTCTAAGGGAGGGCTTATAGCCTTCACGAAGACGGTGGCAAAAGAGTTAGCCTCGCGGAATGTAAGGGCCAATGCTATCGCCCCGGGTTTTATACAGACCGATATGACGGCGAAACTTACCGAAGAAGTGAAGAGCGAGATGCTGAAACACATCCCGCTGGGAAAGTTAGGAACCCCTGCGGATGTTGCGAATCTCGCATTATTTTTAGCAAGCGACGATTCTGCCTATATAACCGGACAAGTCGTCCAGGTTGACGGCGGGATGGTCATGTAACGAAGGTAAACATAAGGAGGAAAAATGCAGGTTTCTCAAGATAAGGTGAAGCAGATAATAGCGGATCAGCTCGGAGTTAAAAAAGAAGAGGTAGTAGAGAACGCAAAATTCGTCGACGATCTAGGTGCGGATTCACTCGATACGGTCGAGCTTGTAATGGCGCTCGAAGAAGAGTTTGGCGTAGAGATACCGGACGAGGATGCCGAGAAATTAGCTACAGTCGGCGATGCTTTGAGATATATCGAAGAGAAATCCGGCAAGTAATTCTAAGGATGTCTAAGCAAAGAAGAGTCGTAATAACGGGGCTCGGCGTTGTGTCCCCGATAGGGAATGACCTTGAGACGTTCTGGAAAGCCCTCCTAGAAGGAAGAAGCGGTGTCAAGCGTCTTGCTTGCTTTGACCCTACCCACTTCACTTCCAAGATAGCCGCCGAAGTCAAGGATTTCGATCCCTCGCCATTTTTATCAGCAAAAGAGATAAAGAGGATGGATCGTTTTGTCCAGTTCGCCGTAGTTGCCGCAAAGAAGGCTATGGCCGATTCCAAAATAGATATGACGAAGGAAGACCCGAGTAGAATAGGGGTTATCGTCGGTTCCGGCATAGGGGGCTTACATACAATAGAAGCCGAGCACAAACAATTTCTTGCGCTCGGGCCTGAAAAAGGACCCAGCAGGATATCACCATTCATCATACCAATGCTCATAGTCAATATGGCTACCGGGCAAATATCAATAACGATGGGTTTAAAAGGCCCTAATTCCACTGTAGCTACCGCATGCGCCACCGGCAATCACTCCATAGGCGACTCTTTAAGAATGATACAGAGAGGCGATGCCGATGTTATGTTTGGCGGAGGCAGTGAAGCGGCGACGACGCATATGGGATTCGGCGGGTTTTGCGCCCTTAAAGCGCTTTCTACCGCATATAACGATTGCCCTGAAACAGCCTGCAGGCCGTTTGATAAGACGAGGGACGGATTTATAATGGGCGAGGGTTCAGGTGTGGTCGTTCTTGAAGAACTCGAACATGCGCTTAAGAGGAACGCCAGAATATACTGTGAGCTTATAGGTTACGGCTCGAGCGGCGACGCTTATCACATGACCGCTCCGGATCCGGAAGGAGATGGCGGTATAAGGTGCATGACAGCTTCATTAAATGACGCCGGTGTAAAGGCGGAAGATGTCGATTACATAAATGCCCACGGAACATCTACTTTATATAATGATAAGATAGAGACTCTCGCGATAAAGAAAGTTCTCGGGACTCACGCTAAAAAGGTCGCCATAAGTTCGACCAAATCTGTAATGGGGCACCTTTTAGGAGCAGCCGGCGGAGTCGAAATGATAGTTACCGCTTTGACTATAAAGGAAGGGGTAATCCCCCCGACCATAAATTACCATACGCCTGACCCCGATTGTGACCTCGATTATGTTCCTAATAAACCCAGGGCAGCTAAGGTAAAAGTCGCGATGTCCAACGCTCTCGGTTTCGGCGGGCATAACGCGACTCTCGTAGCCAGGAAATTCGAATAATAACCCCATACTTCCGTATAGGGAATACCACATAAGGAGCTTACAATGGACTATTTACTGACTGAGCAGCAAATCATGATAAGGGACCTCGCTCGCAAAGTGGCCGACGAGAAGATACGCCCGATAGCGGCGCATTACGATGAGACCGAAGAATTTGCATGGGATGCGATGAAGGCGATAGCCGATAGCGACCTATTTGGGGTATATATACCGGAAGAGTACGGCGGCCTTGGCGGCGGGGTGCTTGAGATGTGCCTGGTGGCCGAAGAGTTCTCAAAGGCCTGCGGCGCTATAGCGCTCGGTTTTGCAGGGACGGGTCTCGGGACGATGCCTATACTTTTAAGCGGATCCGACGAGCAGAAGAAGAAATACCTGCCGGATATAGCTAGCGGTAAGAGACTTGCGGCATTTTGTATAACAGAGGCAGAAGCCGGGTCTGATGCAGGTTCGATAAAGACGACAGCCAGAAAAGAAGGCGATCATTATATTCTGAATGGTACCAAGCAGTGGATAACGAACGCCGGTGAGGCCGAGATCTATACTGTCATCGCGATAACGGATAAGACAAAAGGTGCCCGTGGAGCGAGCGCTTTTGTGGTTGAAAAGGGTACTAAAGGCATGGAGTTCGGTAAGAAAGAAAAGAAGCTTGGAATACGCGCATCCGCTACCAGGGAAGTAATTTTTACCGATTGTAAGATACCGGCCGCTAACCTGATCTCTAAAGAAGGTGCGGGTTTTATAGTGGCGATGAAGACATTTGATTCTTCCAGGCCAGGAGTAGCGGCTCAGGCCGTTGGTATAGCTCAGGGCGCGCTCGACCACGCCATTTCGTACGCAAGGACACGCATACAGTTTGGACAGCCGATATCAAGCTTTCAGGCGATACAGCATATGCTGGCCGACATGGCCACACAGACCGAGGCGGCTCGAGCACTCGTGTATGCAACAGCTCGTATGGTCGACTCGGGAGCTAAGGGAGTCGCAAAAGAGTCATCGCAGGCCAAACTTTTCGCCAGCGATACAGCAATGAAAGTTACGACCGATGCCGTCCAGATTTTCGGAGGTTACGGCTACATGAGAGAGTATCCTGTCGAAAAATACATGAGAGATGCGAAGATCACGCAGATATATGAGGGCACTAACCAGATACAGCGCAACGTCATAGCGCTCTGCCTGATAAAAGAGAGCATAAAGAATAAATAAAGACCGATGAATATAATAGTCTGTATCAAACAAGTCCCCAATACTACCGATGTTAAGATCGATCCGGTCACAAACACCCTTATCCGCGACGGCGTAGAGAGCGTTATTAATCCTTTCGACGCTTATGCTATCGAGGAGGGCGTGCGCCTGAAAGAGCGATTTGGCGGTAAAGTAACTGTCGTTACAATGGGTCCTCCACAGGCGGAGAACGCGCTTAAAGAAGCGATATCTTTAGGGTGTGATGAGGGTATACTTGTGAGCGACAGAAAGTTCGCCGGCTCCGACACCTGGGCGACAAGCTACACCCTTTCAATGGCGATAAAAAAGATCGGCGCTTTCGATATAGTCATCTGCGGTAAACAAGCTTCCGATGGTGATACTGCACAGGTTGGCCCCGGCATATCTACGCATCTCGATATACCTCAAGTGACATACGTAAAGAAGATAGAAGAGATAAAGGATAATAAGGCCAGGGTAGAGCGCATGATGGAAGAAGGATATGATATAGTTGAGACGCCGCTCCCGTGCCTTTTCACCGTGGTAAAAGAGATAAATAGCCCGCGTCTGCCCTCACTAAAAGGAATGATGAGGGCGAAGTCGGCAAAGATACTGAAATGGACGGCCGATGATATAGGCGCGGATCCTAAGTCGATAGGACTCGACGGTTCTCCTACTAGAGTAGTCAAGATATTTACTCCACCGCCTAGAAAAGGCGGAGAGATGCTTAAAGGCGAGACCTCTGATATCGCAAAAGAAGTTGTAGAGCTCCTAAAAGACGTGGTGATATAAAGTGGCAAGCTCGATAACTATACTGCTCGATAAATGCACCGGATGCACACTTTGTGTGAAGAAGTGTCCGTTCGGAGCCATACATATGGCCAACAAAAAGGCCGTCATAGATATGGCGAAGTGCACGCTTTGCGGCGCATGCGTCGAGCCCTGCAAATTTAAAGCCATTGAACTA
>Ga0268280_1000956_pt1 | contig 20973 bp, 21 predicted proteins | sample saktaG_9_FD_190139 | JGI IMG/M metagenome (GOLD analysis project Ga0268280, IMG submission 190139) | Saline water microbial communities from Sakinaw Lake, British Columbia, Canada - sak_2011_5_24_40m | ecosystem: Environmental > Aquatic > Non-marine Saline and Alkaline > Saline ... | reverse complement strand
AATTTTTCCTTGTCGGCTGGACAAGTGAAAATGGCATCGCGGCGCTCGCCCCGGACAATGACATGATAAAAAGCGTTTTCATATTCGATCCGCAACGGCCGCGACAGGTAAGGATTCTATACACGAAGAAAAGAACTGTCAATCTTTATTTTTGAGACCTGACCCCGGAAGCCTCCTGTCCAATCATCCACCTTTGCTATTTCAAATTATCCGACCGGTCCTTGGGGATATTGTATTTCTTGAGGATCTCGGCCTGGGCCTTGGCCACGGCCGCGGCGTCTAGGATGATCTTTTTCCCGTAAATGAGCTCCAGCACATGGAAGTTTCCCAGAGGCTTGGCCAAAGCGGCGGCCAGGTCGGAGAATTTGCCGATGGGCCGGCCGTTGACCCGCGTCACGATCTTGTCGGTCATGTCCTGGTAACCGCGGTTGACATCGTTGGCCAGAACCTTGACCAACAGCACCACCTGAGAATAGTTCTCCCTAACTTTACCGTATTTGTAATGATAATTAAGGTCATAAGGCGGCTGGCCTTCGCCCCAGGTCCGCAGGTAATTGTATGTTTCGGGCATAAAGACCAGGCCGGCGAAAACGAGAAATTCCGGTTTTTCGTCATATTGGGGGAAAGGCACCAGTTCGCCAACCGGACTCAAGCGCACGGTTTTTTTCATTTCCACACCGCCGCGCAGCAGGGTGAGAACTACTTCGTCGTTGACCTGGAACTTGGTCAGGAGATATGGAAAATCGATCCTTTCATTGGCCATGAAAGCTATGGTGCCGTCATTGGCCACGGGGACGTTGTCAATGGCGAGGAGCACGTCGCCTTCCCGGATCACCCCCCGGGCCATGGAATTGAAGTCGACCGAGCAGATGTACATCCCCGTTTGCCCGGCCTTCAGTTTCAAGAATGCTCTCATGGCCTGGCTTTCCATTTTCTGCAGGGAGATGCCGAGGCACGGGAACCCGTCGTAGCGGCCGTCCTTGATGTCGTTGAAGAAGCGCTCGATGACCGGGACCGGGATCATGTCGCCATTGTTCTCGCTGTTCTCCAGGACCTGGAAGGCGACCCCGACCAAGCGGTCGCCCTTGAGCACCGGGCCGCCGCTGTTGCCGGGGTTGATGGAGGCGTCGATCTGGATCACCGGAAAAAAACGCCCGCTGTGACGGTATCGTTTTATTTCGATTCGTGACACCACCCCCTGGGTGACCGAGATCTTGCTGCCGCCAGTGGGGAAGCCGTAGACGTTCACCCCGTTGCCTTCCCGGGGCAGACCGCCCAGCGCGATGGGGCGGACGCCCTTGAAGAATGCGGGATCCTCGACCTTCAGAAGGGCCAGGTCGCAATCGTGGGCCACGAACTCCACCTCTGCCGTGTATTTTTCCACGTCGCCCGCCTTCTGCACCTTGATATACATCTGGTCGGCAACCAGGTGGGCGTTGGTCAGGATGCGGTTCCCGGCAATGACGCAGCCTGAACCGGTCCCATCTCTCTGGCTGTTCATTTTCCAGGGATCCACGTAGCTCGCCCTCTGGCTCACCACTTCGATGCGCACTACGGCGCCCTTGATATCGGCGCTGCCCTTGGTTATCGCAAACAGGATCGCCATGCCGAGCAGCACAGAAAAAATAGTAATTTTAATCAGTTTATGAGACATTTCCACTCTCCTTTTTGTTTTTTGAAAATAGGCTTAAAAACAACGAAATTCAAGCCGGCATAGTTGATCTCCACCTTGTGCAATTATACCACATCTTTCAGTTTTCCTCGGAATTGCTTACACAATAAGGGTTTCGGGGAAAAACCAAGTTGGATATTTACAGTATCAATTTGGAGGAAGTATCAATGAAAGATCTGACCCCAAACTCAACACTGCTTTTCGGTACCGAACGATTTCTGGGGCAAGCTCATTGCCAGGGTCCGCCGGATCGCATCTGGATCGGACTTGATCTCGATGGGTGTCTGGAGCAAAACCTTTAAGTTCTGCAACCTATAAAATCGAAATCGACGGAAGCTAACATCTTCACTGAAGCTCTTTTCTTTTAGTGCTAAAAAAAGATAAAAATATATGTCTGCCTACTTGACACGTACCTTCTAATGGGCGTCCCCAATCTTCCTGGCTCTTTCATTTGACTTTCTGGAAAGGCTTGCCATAAAATAGGTCCAATCAAGAAGTTGAATGTCTGATCGCGCGGACTCCTTTCTTTTGACCGCTTGTAGAAGATTGCCGAGCCGCAGCGAGAGGAGGAGCGAATGGGGGGAATGGTCTTATTTCACCGTCTAAGGCGAAGGGTGTCGTCCTTCATGCGCCTGCTGCTCATTATCTTGTTGGCGTCACTGGCTGGGTGCAGCCCCGGCTCGGACGACGAGAATCCGCCCATGGTACGGCGGCTGGCTATGGAACATTTGGCCACGATCCTTGACTACGGCTGGGCCTGGGGCTCTGAAGCCAAGGTCGCCTTCGACGGCTCAACGATGTTCGTGCCCAACGGCGGCAGGGGCATCTCCATCTACGGGCTAGGCGACCCGAACCTTCCCGAGCATCTCGCCAGGGTGGACATTGCCGATTTGGGAGGACAGGGGGGAGCGGTGGCTGTTGCGGGCGGGCGCGCTTTCGTCGCCACCCCGGACAGCGACCGCATCGTCGAACTGGACGTTTCCACCCCGTCGTCCCCCGTGGTCGTCAGGTACTTTGGCGGCATCCCTGAGTATGATCAGCTCGTGCTGCGCGGCCGCTATCTCTTCGTGCAATCGGGCTCCTGCGTGGACTACCCGGGCGGGCCCTACGTGTTCGATATTTCCCTGAGCCCGCCGGCCCTGGTCGGGAAGTACCTGGCGGAGCTGATCGACCCCGGATTCTACGTGACCGACGCCGGCCGGATCTTCCAGGCGCGCACGCCGGCTTTCGCCGACGACATGGCCCGGATCGATGTCGTCGACATGGCCGCTCCGTCCAGCCCGGTGCTCCTGTCCACCTGGACCTCGGGGAAGGGATTGAACGTCACCGATATCGACGTGCAGCAGGGGCGGGCATATTGCGCCGCCTACTGGGGCGGGATCTTTGTGCTGAAGGGAGCGGACGTGGCCCGTTTGGAGCTGGAGGCCGAGTTTGACTGGAGCGAAGAGCATGCGATCGCCATCAGCGCTGCCGCCGCGCCGCCCTACTTCTTCGTAGCGCGGGGCAATTCCGATGGAGGGGCGGAGAGCTTCCAGGCGTTCCGGCTGGATGGCAGCTCGCTCACGCTCGTCTGGGAGCAGGCCGCCCAGTTCCCGGTGCACTCCGTCGCCATTTCGGGGAACCTGCTCGTCACGGTCGAGCAGGAGCTGCCCTTTACGGAATGGCCGAAAAAGATCCTCACCTTGTACCGCATCTTCGCCGAGTGACACCGCCCTTCAAGTCACATAGTCAAGCACTGTCCCCATTCTTCCCCATCCCTCAAGGTCCCAAAGCCCACGAAAGGGGATCAGTCAGCTAAGCCTTCAAGGATCAGCTTGTCGGAGTCCAAATATTTGAAGGGCCTAAGGAGAAAAAAGTATTCACTGCCGTAAAGACCGGGACGGATCGGAAAGTTCATATTTCGGTCGACCGCGACAAGGACGGTTCCATCATTCTTCTTCATCAATTCAAAGGGACTCCCGGTGATCTCATTAAGAAAATAATCAGTCGCCTTGAAATCGGTCAACCCCCTTAAATCGTATCCTGATCTCTTCAGTTGAAACGTAAGCAAGGCCAGCTTGGCCAGTGTTCGGCAATGAAAAAGACTGAATGAGGCATTATCGATCCTGAACATCTGGGATATCGGATTGTCCTTACCGAGTTTCTTTCTCGATTCCATCATGGTGGCAACGACTTTGTCCGGTTTGGTGATCATGGAAAATCCGGCATTCATTTTGGCGATATCGCTCACCACTTCAAAATAGTATTTTCTATCCGAAAAGAAAGATCGCCAGTATTTCAGCCTGCCGAAAAAATAATAATGTAGCATTTTCTTTTCCGGCGGGTATTCCGGGCTTCCATATAAATAGTCCATCATTATGTCGATCAATTCCAAATAATAGAGCGAGCCCAGCATTTCAAACTTGGTTTTTAATATCCACTCGCGGAGAAGCAGGTCGAACTCGAGCGCATAATTGCCGCTGGCCTTAAAGGCGGGATCCAGCAGCATGGGCAGGGATTCTCGGATCGCCCAGGTGGCGATGCGGATGGAGATATAGCCCTGCATGACATTTTTGGCCGACAAGAGCGTGTCCAGCGAAAAAATCAGCAGGGAGCTGATCCTTCTCATCCCGTCCTTGAATTTCCCGCTCAAGGCATCCAGCCGGGCCTGCAGGATGATGGTCCGGGCATATGTCATTTGCAGGATTACATGCTGCGTGATGCTCGCAGGCAGCGCTAGGTGAGACACGAGCCTGGAACAGCTCACCGCCTCATTGAATCCGTCTAGGTCCATGCTTTTCGCCATCTGGCCCAGCACCTGCCGCATCTGCTCCTGATCCCCGGGGAACCGGAGTCCTACCAGGTTCGCTAGCATGGTTCTTGCCCGGTTCGACAAAATTGCCCGCGCATATTTCTTCACCTGCACATTTTCTTCGTTAGACCGCCGGACATCGATCTGCAGCGGGAAAAGCCGGTGATAAATTTCCCAGGCATCGCAATCTCGCTTCCCCCAGGAAGCTGGAACATAATTTTTGGTTATCGGGAAACGGCCGGAAAAAGACTCGTTCGCTTCCTTGACCAGCTCCTTCAGTTTCTTGTCATAAATTCCGTCAGAAATGATCCCGACAATGGACAATGCCATATAGGCCAGTAAAATGACGAGAAATAGGCGCGCGATGATCCTGGGCCATTTCCGCTCCCTCGCGGCAATCTTTTTCCATGGGAGCCGGAGCCTTTTAAATCCAGCCCTTTTTACGTCTGCTCCCCGAGAAAAGGAGCAGGTCAGCGCTTCCTTAATTTCTGAAAAGCTCGCGAACCTGTTCTCTGGTTTCTTTTCGATGCACTTGAGTATGACGCCTTCAAGCCAGGCGGGAATAGCTTTGTTAATGCTGGAAGGAGGCGCCGGCATTTCATTCAGGTGCAGATATAAAAGGATGGTCGGATTGTCCTCAACGAACGGGGGCCTTCCGGTCACCATTTCATAAAGGATAACACCGAAAGAGTAAATATCGGTCCTGGCATCGACCGGCCTTCCCAGGATCTGCTCCGGGGACATGAAATCCGGGGTGCCGACAACGATGCCCGTCCCCGTGAACGACTCCCCGGAAATAGAGCGGGCAATGCCGAAATCAAGGATGATCGCATTCCCGCCGCGATCCAGCATGATATTCTGTGGCTTCAGGTCGCGGTGCACAACGCCGTTTTCGTGAGCAGCGGTCAGGGCATCCGCGACCTGGATTGAGATCTCGATCGCCTTTTCAATCGTTAACTTGCCTGACGTACGAATGAGATCCTTCAGGCTTTGCCCCTCAATGAACTTCATGGAAATATACCGTATGCCCTCCGCTGACCCAAGGTCGTGGATGCGGATGACATGGGGATGATTGATCTTCCGCGCAAGCTGCAGCTCGCGCTTGAACCGCTCGACGATGTCCGGCTTGTCGCAGAGCTCCGGACGGATCATCTTCAGGGCAACGGTCTCTAAGAGTTCCTGGTCGATGGCCTTAAAGACTTTCCCCATTCCTCCTTGTCCGATCGGCTCGATGATCCGGTAGCGACCGGCGAACACTTCGCCCGGCTGGAAATTCAAGGAACTCCTTCCGACATTCAGCCTTTCAGTCCCTTTCTTCTCCATGCCGTCTCCCTTCCCCATACAGAAATTAAGTATACCCCTTCATCTTTTTTATTGCAAAGAAATATGAAGCTTCGGGGTCAGGTCTCAAGACTAGAATTTAGTTATACAAAGGCATGGACCAGCAGCCGGTATTTTTCGGCTGTTTCCCCAAGTTTGATCAGGAATTTTTCCTTGTCGGCTGGACAAGTGAAAATGGCATCGCGGCGCTCGCCCCGGACAATGACATGATAAAAAGCGTTTTCATATTCGATCCGCAACGGCCGCGACATGAGGGGATTCTATATATGAAGAAACGAATTGTCAATTTCTATTTTTGAGACCTGACCCCGGAGGCCCCTGTCTTATTCTCTTTGCATGTCTCATGTCGAGACCTGAACCCGGAGGCCTCTATTGAGATATTCCCGGCAAACTTGTATATAATCGCTTGAAGGAGGTTTACATGAAGAAACTCTCATGCCTGGCCCTGGCGCTGCTAACGGGCCTGCTTTCGCTGGCCGTCCGGGCCGATGACGTTACGCCGCCCATAGTGGTCTGGAACGCCCCCGGCGAGGGGACCTGCTGGCAGATCGACGCCGCCCATCCCGAACTGGGGGTGGTGATCTCGGCCGAGGATCCCAGCGGCGTCAAGCAGGGGCAGATCTGGCGCAAGAAAGGGCGCTATGGACTGACCGCCGACTTCCGCTCCTGGCCCAGCCTCTGGGGCCGCACCTATGCCCGCGACGGCTCGGCGCCGGAATCGGTACGCGAAACGCTGTTTTTCCGCATGTTGGGCTTCGAAGAGGGCGTGTATACCTACATCGCCGAGTTCGCCGACATGGCCCGCCACAACCGGCGCCTGGCCGTGCTCCACGTCTCGATCGACTTCGCGCCGCCTACCGTGGCCATCACCTCGCCCCGCGCCGGCGCCGTGGTCTGCCGTGACCGCAACCTGGTCGTCGACGTTGCCGCCAGTGACAGCGGCTGCGGCATCCACCAGGTGCAACTCTACCTGAACGAGGTGACCTCCACCACCCCGGTTTCGGTCGACACCTCCAGCCCCTACCAGCTGACCGTGCCCAAGGACCTGCTGCGCGGCGATCCCCTGCGCATCATCGTGCGGGCCATCGACCGCTCGGGCCGCTCCACCCAGGCCGAGGTCTCCGTGCGGCCGATCCTCTCCTGCCTCATGCGCGGCACGGTCAAGAGGTGATCCGCAGACTCCAGGGACGCCCATTCCCCTTTGTTTTTCCCTTGCAATTTCACTGCTATTTCCTTAGAATCCCATCAAAAGGATATCATTATCACGAGGATAGTATCACTTGATGTTTCGGAAGACCTCGGTATAGTGATGCGAAGAGGAGGTTTCCATGACGGACAAAAGAAAAGCATTTGAAGAAAAATTTGAGGCGCAGTTGAAGGAATGGAGCGCCGAGATCACTCTGCTCAAGGCCAAGGCCGACAAAGCCAAGGCTGAAGTGAAGATCGAGTACTACAAAACGATCGAGACTTTGCAGGGCAAGCAAGATGTGGCCAGGACGAAATTAAAGGAATTACGGAGCGCCGGCGATGATGCATGGGAGGACGTTAAGGCAGGAGCGGAAAACATCTGGACTGAAATCAAGTCTGTGTTTCAAAATGCAGCCTCAAGGTTCAAATAAGGCAGGGACGTTGAACATACGCTCCGCGGCCCAACCGCTTCAGCTGGAGGTCGGCAACCTGACCCCGCCACCTCTCTTCGTAAAGTCACAAAGTCAAGCACCGTCCCCAAAGGCCTTACTTCGAATGCCGAATAGACTTGTAATCGTAGTGATTAGCGCTATTTCCTTGCTATCGGCTTGTACAACATTACGCTTTTCAGGAAATGAGAACACCACGCCAACCACTGGCACCCAAGACTTTCACGATGCAGAGGCGAACGTTCGCGCCGCTGGAGAAAAATTCACTGAACTTCATGGAGATTACCTGGGTCAGCCCCTACCCGGAGAAACGCCGGTGGTTTTTGCCAGTGGAATTGTCTCAATGGACTATAAAGAACACTGGGCTCCAAGGTTTTCTCCCGACGGCAACGAGGTGTTCTGGTGGACAATTCGGGTCGATGAAGAGAATAATTGGCATGAAATTCACAAAACCATGAAGCGTATTGGAGACAGGTGGAGGGTACCTGAGACATCGCCATATGATAATGCACCTGTCTTTTCTCCTGACGGCAAGCGATTGTATTTTGGTAGCAAAAAAGAGGGAGATGACCTTTCTTTTGTTGAGAAACAAGGTGATAGCTGGAGCGAGCCGAAGTCTGTCGGCCTTGTCACTCGTTTTCCAGTAGTGCGCTTTGCCTACTTTCCCACCATCACCAGCAACGGCACGCTCTATTTTATGGGCTACCTTGAAGGGCAGTGGGCCAGTATTGGCATCTATCGGTCGGAACTCATCAATGGCGAATATGCAAACCCGGAATTGCTGCCGCCCAGTATCAACACTCTGGGCGGTACGCGCAACTGGACACCTTTTATCGCTCCCGACGAAAGTTACCTGATCTTCTGTTCGACTCGAGGACTTCCTGCGTCTGACCAAGGCGATCTATTTATTAGCTTCCGGCAGCCCGATGGCAACTGGACAGAACCCGTTAATTTGGGCGAACCTATCAATTCCAAAGGATTGGATCGGTTCCCAGCTGTCTCGCCAGATGGGAAGTATCTGTTCTTCACCCAGAGTACACCAGACCACGACGAAGATGTTTTCTGGGTGAGTGCAAAAATTATTGAGAAGTTGAGAGAAGCTTCTCATTAAGAAAATTGGGTACGGTGGCAGCAAGCGGTGCATCTTTGAGGTCAAACTGCTGTAGCCGTCTCCGTAAAGCGCTGCCGCGCGCAAAGTCACGAAGTCAAGCACCGTCCCCAGAGGACCCTCCGTCCCCGGAGGCCTCCCAACCAATCCAAACGCTCCGGGATCGTTTCCATCATCTCCCGCTCCGAGCGGACATTGTACAAAAATAATAGAATCATCATTTTCATGATCACCGGCGGCGGCACCGATACGTTGCCGTTGTATCCGTACTTGTCCTTCAATAAGCTGTACATGAAATCGAGATTCAATATCTCCTTCAGCTTGCGCAAAGGATGGTTCTTTCTGACCTTCTTTTCCAAATTGAAATTGTAAAACAACTTCGCGTTGTTGGGACTCTCAACCCCAATCATGACTTGCTCTCAAGGCTTTTTATCATGATTAAATTGTCCCATTTTATCGACTTATTTTCAACAAAATATCAATATAAAATCTCTTAATTCTTTCTATGATTTAGCCGATTTGGACAACAGCCCGTGGAGACCTGACCCTAGAGCGCCCCTTTCAGAGGGATATCCTACAAATTCAGATAGACACCACCGTTGAAATTAAAAAATGTCAGGGTCTCGTCCTGGTCGAAGATGACCTTGAAGGTCCCCCCGGCCTTGAGGCCGATTTTCTTGTTTAAGGCGATTTCCCCACCGACGCCGGCGTTGAGCCCGATCTGGTTTTCGGAGGTGGCGGAATAGTTCTGGTAAGACGCGGTCAGGGAGGTTGACGAAAATCCGGCCTTGAAGAACAATTTCGCCGCTTCCGACATCTTCACTTTATAAACGCCGTTCAGGTTGACAGCGTACGCCGTGTTGGTGACGTAAGAGCTCATCGGGCTGAAGTAGATCTCGACCAGGGCTTCGCCGAAGAGGCTGGGACTGAAGCCGTACTGGAAGCCGATCCCGGTATACATGCCGCTGAAATCGCCGGAGGCGAGCCCGATATCGGCGAACAGGTTCATGCGGTATTCCTTGGCGGGCTTGAACGGCGGGGCCGCCGGCTCGACCTCGATCGGCGCCGAAAAAGCCGGCAGGCTCATTAGTAGAAGGGAGACGATAAACAGGATTGATTTTTTCATTTTCACCTCCGGGGGTAGGAGTATAGCAAGAAAAAAAACAAATGACAAATCCGGCCCCTCGAACTAGTTGGGGACGCCCATTGCCTTTGCTAAATGCATATTTGCATGCACCGTCCCCGGAGGTCCCCATATTCGATCCGCAACGGCCGCGACAGGTGAGGATTTTATACACGAAGAAACGAACTGTCAATTTCTATATATGAGACCTGACCCCGAAAGCCTCTCAATTCCAAAGGATTGGATCGGTTCCCAGCTGTCTCGCCAGATGGGAAGTATCTGTTCTTCACCCAGAGGACACCCGACCACGACGAAGATGTTTTCTGGGTGAGTGCAAAAATTATTGAGAAGTTGAGAGAAGCTTCTCATTAAAGAGACGTAAGAAAATTGGGGACGGTGGCAGCAAGCGGTGCATTTTCGAGGTCAAACTGCCGTAGCCGTCTCCGTAAAGCGCTGCCGCGCGCAAAGTCACAAAGCCAAGCACCGTCCCCAAATGCCTAAGTAGAATGTTATATTGGTAGTTATTGGTCGTCCTTTTTCGTAAATACCTGTCTTAAGAGATAAGTTTTGTTAATTCTTCCACAATCCAAATCATGCCTTCTGTATCCAGTCCGCAGTATTCCTCAAGTTGTTTCCGCACTTTTTGTTTTTCTTCTTCGCCGGCATCGCCAAAGGTGACACGCGCATATTCCCTGGAAGCGGTTCCGCCATCGGCAATTTCCATTCCTTGGTAACCTCTCCCTGTGAGGGCAGGAAGAACCGACTTGAGTGAGGCGCTGCCGCCCTGCTTTGGATGGTAATAGTAGAAGCTTCTAAAGGGAATTAACAGGTCAATGATGCGCTGTTTGATTTGCTGCACCCATTCACTGTACTGTGGGTACGATTCAGCGCATCCATCCAGGCAGCCGGCTTCAAAGCTGGAGTTATAGGCAATGATGGAGCCGCTGTTGCCCAGCAGCGACTTAAGTTCTTTTAGTATTTCCGGCCGGGGATCGGCTTTCCCCTCTACGAGAAAGGAATGGTGCTCCTGTTTGCCGCCCTCTTTTTGAACGATATGCAGTGAAAATTGAAAAGGAATGTTTTGATAGGGCCGAGTCCCATCATAAAAAGGAATGGCAAGGCCGACGGTTTCGAAATCCAAAAAATAATACGGGTATTGGAGAGTAGAAAGAAAATTCGCAATGCCTTTTTTATCAATATGGGGCTTATTTGTTTTAGCGCATTTTAGCTGAATGCTCTGGCTTGAATTGAGTTTCGTCCCAGGGGGAATATCCGCCAGTTTTTGAATTTTCTGCTGCAATAACTCAAACCCCAGAGTTTTCCCTCTATAAAGGGAAAAAACATTGCTCTCGGGCAGAAAAGCCCAGCACCTTTCCTTTAACGGGCATTCATATGGATTGCTGCAATACGGGCCTATTTTAATATCGGGGCATTTTTCAGCTTGAATGATCTCCACCATTTTCTCCAGGTTCGCTTCAACCTGCAATTCCAATTCCCGGGTCTGTTCGGAAATGTCCTCTTTTGTAAAAAGCTTTTCTGGCTCGATATCTCCCTGGCGGACATACTGGTTGTTGATGTGCATTAAAAATGATTTGCTGAGTCTTATTCCGGAGTTCCGGCAAGCATAGCGCTGGATAGCCACATCAGGCAGGTTGATATCTTTTACAGCCGTACCGCTTTTTACCTCAATCAGATCCCAGCCGTCGTTATCCACCGGAGCAAGGATGTCGGCAATGGCATAGGCGTTTCCATATTTTACCGCGGCTTCAAAAATGGGTTTGCGCTCTGCCAGAAGTTTTTTGGTCGGCTCAAGCATTTTTTCGGCATCTCTATCCCATTTTATGGCAGTACCGCCCGGAAACAGGCTCTGAGCCAGCTTGCCAACCTCATGGCCTGCATCAAAAATGGCCTGGGTCCCCGCATCCGGGGCTGGGATCTCATCGGGTCGATTATAGTAGTACCAAAGAAGCTTATGGCATTGTAAACCTGACAGGTATTTACTCTTGGAAATAACCGCTGTCCTTGTTTTATTGTTTTTCATTTTTACAATCTTTCTTTGGCATATTGGGTGGAAAGCAGATCGGCAATAGGCGCAATACCTACCCTTGGCAGGTCCAGGCGATCAGCATCCCAGCAAACGCCAATTGTTGGATCACTGTTTACCGATCCTCCATTGTGATGTTTTATTGCGAATTTCAAAGTTGATAATTGTCCGGGATCTATCTCCAGCATCCCTTTTTCATATAATCCTTGAGCAAATGCAGCAGCCATTTCTCCATGCCATTTATCAATTCCTTCATCCTGCCTTTGACAGTCATGCAGGATGGCAAACAATCTCGCGACCTCAATATCACAGCCGGGAGTATTTTCTGCCAATTCCATTGCATTTCTCTCGACCTGCTCCCAATGCCCGGGACCATGAAGCGATCTCTTTAAATCCAATTTAAACGCTCTTTTTGCTTCATTCAATACTGCGGCTAATTTCTTGTTTCGTCTCAATTTACTTTCGAGAATTGGAGTCATGCCTTTCCTGGCTCTATCCCGGCGTCTTCGTCTCCCTGGTGGACGGATATCCGCCGCAGCGATTACTTCGCGTAAAACTGCAGGGTTTTGGCAGCGTTGAGGTAATAGCCGGCTACGGAGCCGTACACGCGCTCATCGGCCGTCAGGATCAGGATGAAAACCTTATTCGCCCTGTAGGTCAGGAACTGCCGCTGCCGGATCTTGGCTCCTTCGTAGGCATATTCGGAATCCAACTCCCTTCCTGAGAGGGTGCCGGCCGTGGTCCAGGTATCGTTGCGGAGGCTGCCCTTGAGGACGCCGGTGATCTGGTCGATGAGCTGCTGAGCGACCAGGTTGATCGCTTCCTTGCTACGGGAAGCGCCGGCCCCGCTGACGGGCACGACTTGGACGTTCAGGCTGGACACGGGGCTGTTGTCGGCGTTGGCCAGGAACATGCAGACCACGCTGGCTGTCCCTTTTTCCCCTTCGACCCATCCGGCCGGGTATTGGATGGAAAAACCGTGCTCCGGGCTGGAGAATGTCCGGTAGGCGGGAGACGGCGGCGCTGCCGCCTTGGCCTGTGCCACGGTGAAGCCGATGCTGCCCTGATCTTTCCGGTTCAGCTGGAAAACGGCCTTGTAGCCGCCGATGAACCAGCCCGCGGCCGGGGGCGTGATCTTGAACGAGAGGTAGCCGGTGCCGTAGACATCGGGGAATTCCTGGACGGCGATCTGCTGCGGCTGGCCATTCTGCAGGAAATACGCCGTGATCTTGACCTGCGTCCCTGGCGGGGCGTCCGAGAGCTTGACCGACAGGTAGATCGGCTTGGCCTCGGGGCCGAAGGTTTCGCTGACGCCAACGGGGCTCTGCAGCTTGGGGTCCACACCTCGCGATGCCCGCATCTCGCTGAGCCTGGCCGTGCTCTCCGCCGGGGCCAGTGCCGCCGCCCAAAGGCATATCATGGCTACTGCTGCGATCTTTCTCATGTCCTCACCTCCAAATGGATTTGCGCTCACGTCTTCGCCATTGGTATACACCAACGGCCCGGGGAATTCAAGTTAGGAAAAATGTGGACGGAAATTGACTATGCCGTCTCCCCCAAAAGCCTGCCGGATCTCTCATTTCCGGAACCTGGAGACAAGACCCCTAAGCCGTCCCGCCCCATTTCTTCTAACTAAATCGCAAAGTCACAAAGTCAAGCACCATCCCCATTCTTCCCTCCCTAATGGGCATCCCCATTCCCCGCCCCTCAATATCAAGATACGATTGATATTTTGCTATTTCTGGGGTATAAACAGAAAATGGGTGCTAAAGGATCCTTATGTTTCGTCCGTCAAGCCTCAATGCGAAGTAGACCGGCGTGCGAAACGGCAAGGTCTTTGAATGCAAGTGATTTCCCTATGAGGACGGATGGAATTTTAATGCCTTATTTGCTGCGGCGTGTGAAGTCACAAAGTCAAGTACCGTCTCCAAAGCTCCCGCGCCGACGGGTCATTGCAAGGACACGGTTCAAGGAGATTGGGATGAGCGTTGGAAAAGCAACAATGGTTGTTGTCATGATCTCAGTCCTGTCCAGCTGCTCGGTTATTACCAGAAAGATCGACAGAATGACCGGCTACAGACAAGCTCAGGAACTGGAGAAGACCGGCCAAACCGCGGAAGCGACGATCTTGGAAATCCGGGATAGCGGAATAACGGTGAATAACGATCCCGTCGTGGACTTCGTCCTGGAAGTACGACCGGAAGGCAAGGAAGCATATAAGGCAAAAACCCGGATGCGGATCTCACGCATCGAGATCCCGCAGTTCCAGCCCGGAGCGCTGGTGCAGGTGAACTACGATCCGAACAACCCTGCGCGGGTTTCTTTTAATCTCAACAACCACTAGCCAGAGGCTGTTCGGGGGATTCGGCCAGGGAGATTCGAAAATGAGGGTCAGGTCTTGAATTATCAGGTTAATTGCTGATCTTTCTCATATCTCTGAAAGGCCGAACTGATTGCTGCGCGAATCATGATAAAAGCCCCGGAATATTCCTCCCCCAAATGATCATAATATATCTTGAAACTGCTAAAAAACTGTCATTTCAAGACCTGACCCTCATGTCGGCACGACGTTCGCCGCGGGCAATCACGTGATAAAAAGCGTTTTCATATTCGATCCGTAATGGCCGCAACATGACAGGATTCTATACACGAAGAAATGAATTATCAATTTTTATTTTTGAGACCTGACCCCGATGTCTCTTTAATGAAAGATCTGACCCCAATATCCCCCGATTTTTTACAGCCAAATGTTCCGAAGGTGCCACCGTCCCCAAATGTCCCCTATCAGGCTTTCTCTAAAACCTCAAAGTTTATTGTTGAGACGCGACCCCGGAGGCTTCTCATTATCGGCGCTATTGTTCTGCGGATCGTCTGCGTCACCCCCTCCAGGTGCGATTTCAGTAAATTTTGACTGCCAACACTCGATTTGTTTTGCCTTGGCCTTAAAGGCTTTCCGCATCTCATGCACAGGGAAGCACATGGCAAATGAAATGAAAACAAGTATGGTCGCCAGCACTACTGCATTAGTCCAATTCTTCCAAATTTTCGGATCCATTGCCGATCTTCCCATGGCAATAAGCAGATTGACCATCATCAGCAGCACATAATATCGCACATGCCGGTTCACCCCCAGGGGTTTAAGCAGATGATCCTTCCGCGCCACCACAAAAGACTCCCACGATAGTTTCGAGTTCGGATGAGTTTCGAATTTCGCTGCAATGTAAGCTGAAGCCCTAAAGATCGCAACAGACTCATAGCTGTTTAGAGAGGCGCAAGCCAAAATCAAAAGACCGGCACAAATCCCGATCCAGAGAGAAGACACACCTGGCCTGCCAAACATGGCAACGCCCCAAACTACACCCGCCGCGGACAGCGAGAAGATCTCCAATTGCGCCTGCAGTTTGATTCGTTCAATTATTTCTTTCCGCAGGGCTCTGTACTCCTCGACTGCAGGTATTTCATAGTCAATCATTCCGTTTTTCATTTTACCTTTCCTTTGCCCCAATTTCGGGATACCCGATTATAATAACATAATTAGGGAAGCCATAGGGGTCAGGTCTCCAGATTCCAGAAATCATTATCTTTTTCCTCCTAAAAAAGCCATCATTTTTAAATCTTTCTCAATTCGCGCAACCATTTTTTGCATTGGTTTCTTCTCTGTCAATTCATTTGAAAAATAGCGTTCCAATTCTGATACTGCCCGATATTTCATCCCCAGCATCTCTCCGATCTCACGTAAACTCAGTGCAGTATGTTTGCGCAGCATATAAATGAACATTTTTCGATAAACATTTCCTTTCTTCCTGCTCCGGATCTCATCATCGTCGATATGCAAGGTTGTCATCATGACCTCAAGCACATTGTCCGTGCTGACTTGCCGCAATTCTTTTTCATCATTCACTTCGCCGTCGCTTTTCTTTCCGCCCCTGAATCCGGACAATGCTTGGCGAATGAAACCATCGCTGCCCAGAAAAGAATTCTTCCCATACACATCTTCTTGCGCAATCCCTTTTTCATCCTCCAGAAAGCTATTGATATATTGACCGTAGGCGCTTTTTCTTTTGAATTTGGCCAAAATCTCCGACACGTATAAAAATGAAGGAGGTTTACTTTTCCCGATGTAGCTTCCGTAGCTGCTCCAGACATACTCCTCTGGTTTTTTTACCATCCCCGCCCTGACCGGATTCAAATGAATATATGCGCTCAGCACCAGAAGGTACTCATCTTTTTCCACAATGATCGCCTTGTAGCGACCCTGAAATATTGAACCGATCAGCCTGTATTTGGTGCGGTACCAATTCGCATAACCGGCGTTGATGTCATGCATCGCCTTCACTATGTTGGCTTGCGGGGTCTCGATTAGTAAATGATAATGATTGCTCATCAGAACGTAAGCGTGTATCTTCAATTGCAAGCGTTCAGCTGCCAGTGACAGTTTATTCAGAAAATTCTTCCGGTCACCATCATTGCGAAAAATATTCTCGCGCCTGTGTCCGCGTGAGATTACATGATAAAAAGCATGCTCATACTCAACCCTCAGTGGTCGTGACATGATTTCATTTTAGCATTTTAGACAATTTAATCAACTTGATTTCTGGAATCTGGAGACCTGACCCCTAAGGCTTCCCCCATATCAGGTTCTTCGCCACCAATTGTTCGTTTAACAAAGAAAAAACAGCTTCATTTTTTACAATTTTCGAAACATTTTCGAGAAGTTTTTGTGACGGCCTCAGGGGGCTTTGCATGAACCGGTTAAAGACTTCAAGCCCGGCTCCACTTGCAAGCAGTTCCTTTATTTTAGCCGCTAGTGGTCGCACATCTTCCTTGGTATAAACAGGAAAATCAGTAATCAAAGTACTGTAAATCGGATCAAACAAACCATCATTTCCTTTTTTTGAATAATTATGACAATAGGAGCAGCTAAATAAGATCATTGGTGTTGGACTGTCAAATTCAGTAATAAAATTTTTCAAATAGTTCTGATACCCTTCAACCTGCTGGGAAGGATGGGCAACCAACTTTGTGCTTCCCCCTGTATAGGTTTCGACAAAATTTCCTTCGTCTTCGACAGCTTTCACTTTGGTCCATTGCTTCAATTCGATCAGGACAACATTTGAATTATCAGAACTGTCCTTTCCAAACATCAAGCAATCGATGCGGCTTTGGTTATATGGAACTTCATATTCAAGGACGATCATATTGTCATTCAATTCGGCGATTTCAATCAGGTCTTTAACTCTTGAAAGCGAATTTTGCCAGGAATTGAATTCTGAAAAACCAGGGCGCCTTCCCAATTTTGAAGCAAATGCTTCCGCCATGACGTCGGAAATTCTATTTTCCCTCACATCATCAAAAAATCTTTTTATCGAACCTTCATAAATGAGCATTTCTAAAGTTCTGTATATTTCTTCGCGGAACCCTTGGCTTTTTCCACGGGATAGCGCATTTCATTATGGCGGATCTTATCCATGATCGCTTTTTCAATGTCCACTCCGGTTTCATGCGCAAAGAGTATTGTAAATATCAAAATATCGGCAATCTCAGCTGCCAGCTTTTCACGTTTCTCTTTGGTTATCTTTCTGGATTCTCCAGCGGTTTTCCACAGGAAATGCTCTAGCAGCTCGCCGGATTCGATGGCAATGGCTTCGGCCAAGTTCTTCGGATCATGAAACTGCGCCCAATCGCGCTTGTCGCGGAATTTCAGGATCTCTTTCATTAATCCACTGATCTTTTTTTGATTCATGGCGAATCCTCTTATCTATCTCTCATTCCCGCATTGCGGTTAGGATGATTCATCATAAGGAATCGGAGGAAAATTGTCAAATAGAAGGATCGGGAGAATGCAGCCACCTGATCCAGACACTGATATCGAATTTAAGAAAACTGCTTCCGTCAAGGCAGCAGATCCTCAAACCGGATCCCTCCATTTGAATCAGGTTCAATCAGGCCTGATTTCCGTGTTTATTCACTTCTGATTTTTAAATATCATTCTCAGGTGCTTTAACAATTTAGTCGGTTTCTCCGCGAAAGTCTCACCCAGAAGCTCGATAAATTTAATCAGTTTCTCACCCTCACTTTGATTTCTATACATGGTTTTTTCTATCTCGATTTTCACTGCACTTACTTTTTTGTTTTCAGATATGCTTAACTCGGCAAGTTTTTTTATCGAACCGCCTTCTTCATCTCCTGTAACCGCATTGATCAACATCAAAAAATCCTTCACGCTCATTGAAACCACTTCACCTTTGCGATCGATATCATATATGACATTGTGGACCTTGAATATTCGGTCGAATTCGAAAAGGATAACCGGGTTTTCGATAAGTATCCTTACCTGGCCGCCGTTGAGTCCTTGGTTTTCGGCTGAAATATCAAAATGAACCAATTCAGTTCTCGAAAAAAACTTTTTGATTGTTTCGGAAATATCCTCTTCCTTGTACAACATCGAGTAATATTTTAAATATGATTCAAGCTTAAGATTTTTGATTTTTGTTGTAGTCAATTTCAATATTTTTGCCCACTCATAAATACTAGAAGATCCCAGTTTTCCTAAAGTTTTTTCCATCAGTGAAAATATCAGAAGATCGATCTCTTTTTTTGAAAGAGTCCCGAATCCATTTCCTCCCCATATTTCAAAAAAAGTATCAAAAAAAAACACTTTTTCTTTCTCAGGAAGATTCTTTAACCTTTTAACCAGCTCATTGGGCTCAAAATACATTGTTTGCGTCATGATGCCTCCTTTATTTTAAATTCAATCAATTTTTGACCGTAAATAAATTCAGCCCACTTTTATTTGTGCGATTTTTAGATCTAAGTCCATTCCATTCATTTCTTTTCTTAATTCTTGTAAGGAAAATTTAGCAATATTGGAACCAAATGTTTCGATGTCATGAATGTCTCTTTTTTTTGATGATGTATCAAAAATTCCAAGAACAAAAACCAGGTTTTTGTTAAAAAGACTTACAAACTTCTTTTTACTATATTTTTCAGTTTGTTTACCAATTGAATTAAAATACAGATCACTTCCTTTTTTGTTTTTAAGTTCTCCATATACCTTTGATAAATATTCCTTTGATGAATTTATATCTTGTTGAATTCTTTTTGCTGCGACAATAACTTGTGAGCATAAGTCCCTCATGGTATTTCCAAATCCTGCTTTAACATGATAAAGATACAGGTTTTGCTCATCCCATTTCAAAATATCACAAAGCTCAATATTCTCAGGAGTGATTTTATGTAAAACCAAAGTATTTTTCTCACCCACATACTGCTGATTGTATCCATCTTCACTTTGCCCGGAAAAATCCCAGGATTTATTCAAACCAGTATTAAAATTCTTGTTTATAAAACTTTTACAATTTGCATCAAGACTTTTGGTAAATTCGTCTTTTATTAAATACCATGCTTGTTCCAGGTAAAAATATCTTTTATTATCATATTCAACATCTCCAAATATATGAGAAATAAATGATCCTTTAGTTAAAAGAATCGCATCTTCGTTATACGAATATATCTTCAGTCCCTCAAGAAGTTCAGTGAATTCCTTTTTATTTTTAGGAGAATCAATAACATTTTTTAATTTATCAAAAAGAATATCGACATTATCCATTGTCTCAAATTCAAAATCATTTAAATAATTTTTATCAGAAAATCCTTTTCGGATGATATATTTAGATGCAGTCAAATATTTTTCAAATTCTTTATGACAGAGATCAAAAAAATAATAATTTTCTTTTTTACAATAATTCAACCAGAGCAAATGATACAATTCAGAAACTAAGTCATTTATAAGTTCTTTATTCTTGTTTTTGATAATTCTTTCAACATCGTTTATTGAAATAGGATCACTGTTTTCATAAACATATTCGCACCCACCAATAATTTTAGTGAGCTGCATCAAATCAACTTCTTTGTTGATTTTAAATGATGATTTGGCAATACAGACCGAATCTTTTTTCACATCATCAATAGAAAACCCAAATATGTCTTTTAAAATGCTCTGATTCAATTTTGCATTTAATTCTTCATAAATTTTCCCAAAGCTCTCATTTTCAAACAAATTGTATGCTTTTCTAAAAAATTTGTTTGTTCCAATCAGGCCTCCAACATAGTTTCTTTCTTTCACTGCTTTCAGTATTTTGTCTTCTTTATTTATCAACCTGGCAATAATATCAATTCCAAAATTTTCGTCAATATAATCTTGTATTGCAAAAAAGCCTTGACCTCCAGGAATGGCATAGATAGTTTTTTTATCTTTTTTTATTAAAAACAATATGAAACTTTCAGTTCTACTCACATCAGGTTTTAAAATATCTTGATCTTTGCATACAATATCATTTAAAAAATTCTTCCATTTTGGATTGGATGATTTTTCTTTATAAAATAATAATAAATCAAATTTATCAATTTTATCCTTACTAACTTCCTGAATGGTGAAACTATTTGCTTTAGCTAAAGAATGGATTTTATCAATAATATTTGAATCTTTAAAAAATTCATTTTCAACATTGATTTTATATATTCCTGTTTGCATTTTATCATTTCCCATTTTTCCCTCCTAATTTATTCAAATTAGAAAGTCTTAGTCATTTTATTTTCATTTGTCTAAAAAATCTCCTCTACTGTCAGTACTTCAGGCAAAAGGCAAATGCATGACTCTCCCAAACATAATGATTTTCATAAAACAAACAATAAAAAAAAGCAATAGGGAAAAATGTGATATTATTTAAATTTAAATCAATTTGATGAATTTAATATCTTTTTGTATCGGCAATTTTCAGAGGCAGATTAAAAATAAAAACGGTATGGGGAGAAATGTGATATTTCGATCATAAAAAATAGGTGTTGGGTAAGAATTCAGTAGTTTGTAGTCAGTAGATAGTAGTTAGCAGAAGGAAAAAGGAGGTCATAGGCTATGGGTGATAGGTTAGAGGCTAAGGGCAATTCGTGATGCGTAATGCGTGATGTGTGATGAGGGAAGAAAAAGACAAAGGCGAGAGGCGATGGGCTATAGGGAAAAGGGGAAAGGAAGAGAAGAGCTTGGTTTACGGTTTACGGTGTACGGTGGACGGTAGACGGCAAGACTAAAATTCCAAATCACAAATTCCAATGACCCAAACGAAGAAAGTGTTAGTGTTAGCAAAGCCAAGAAAGTGTTAGTGTTAGTGTTAGTGTTAGTGTTAGCAGGAAAAAGACATTTCCGGATGTAGGGGCGGACCTCTGTGTCCGCCCTTCCTAAATTCCAAATCACAAATTCC
>Ga0268280_1000954_pt1 | contig 21046 bp, 28 predicted proteins | sample saktaG_9_FD_190139 | JGI IMG/M metagenome (GOLD analysis project Ga0268280, IMG submission 190139) | Saline water microbial communities from Sakinaw Lake, British Columbia, Canada - sak_2011_5_24_40m | ecosystem: Environmental > Aquatic > Non-marine Saline and Alkaline > Saline ... | reverse complement strand
TATCCTCCGGCGTGCCTTGATTGACGAGAAATATGCTTTCATATTTACCCGCAAAAGCGTTTCCATAGCTGTCTTCCAGAAGGCTGCTTGAGCGCACTATGATCGGCGACTGGCCGAAATACTCCAGCATCTGCCGGAACTGCTCCTTTATCTCTTCCGGGAAAGAGCCTTGCAAAAGTTTTTCTTTAAGCGCTCCAGCCGATTTGAAATACCCTTCTTTTGTCTTCTGCTCCATACGGGCTTTCCACCAGCCGTTTTCCACGATGTATGTGTAGAATACGTCGGAACCTACGTAGAAAGAATCGTGAGGCTCAAATAACTTCTCGGTATTAATGGTATTATCTTTTGACAAGATATTTCGCGCTACGAGCATGCCTACCGATTTTCCTCCTATGAATCCGGTTCCTATCATTCTGGATTTTATATCCAGAATGTCATTAAGATCGAGATATTTTTTGGCCAAATGAAGTATCTTATCGTCCCTGGCTATCATTATCCGGCAGAGCTGATCAACCATCCTTTTCCTGGTTTCGTTTGAGTTTTTCTTTTTCTCGAGATCCGCCGCTTTAATAAAAAGACGTTCCCAATAGTCAAGATAGCGTTCCGCTCTCTTCGCCTCCTTCTTCATGATCTCGGAGAATATCCTTGCCGTATCTATGCTGGATGCTATCGGAACGAATCTGCCGCCCTTCTCCATATGAGGAAGAAACATGGTGGAGGAATATCGGTTCCACACCTTAAGCGGATGTATATAGTATTTACCGTTATGTCTATAGGCGTCGATGAGAAGTTGGGTTGTATCTCTTATGCGGGCCACGGTCTTGAATGAATGGCTGTTTCGCAGGAGGGCAAAATATGTGACGGTATTAAGCTCGTATAGGAACGGGCATGTTATTTTAAAGAAGTTGCCTATCATAAGATCGTTTGACCAGGCGGATAGGAGGTCTGAAAGGCAGTCGAATACGTAAAATACTCCGTCACCCTCCTTTCTTATGATATCGTTTATTTGAGCGGAAAAGGTTTCAAAACCTGCGGAGGGGTCCAATTTATAGACGATAGCGCCATCTCGTTTCTCCAGAAGCGATTTATGACCGGCAAAACGAATATAGACCAGCCTTCTTTCGTCCTTAAGCGCCTGCTTGACGAACGGAGCGACAAAATAGGCATAGTCTTCGATCGAGTCTATCTGCCAGACCACATTATCACCCAACTGTAAACCCGTGATGACGCTATCAAGCCCCTTCATTCCAGTGGATATCATATTTATCCTATTGCTTTAGTTCCGCGCTCTCCGGTTCTGATCCGCACGCACTCCGCCAAGTCAATTACGAATATCTTACCGTCGCCGATCTCCCCAGTCTTAGCGCCTTTTGATATAGCCGCTATCGTCGGTTCGACATAATTGTCATTTACCGCTATTTCAAGCCTCACTTTTTTTATGAGGTTTCCGGTCTCCTTCCTCCCTCTATATATCTCCGTCAGCCCTTTTTGGCGGCCGCAACCCAGGACATTAGAGACAGTCTTTAAATACACCTCTTTTTCATCCAGTTCCCTTAGAACATCTTCGAGCTTGTGAGATTGTATTACGGCTATTATCAGTTTCATGTATCCTCCCTTTTTTATCGATTTGGTCAGGTTAGATCCTTAAGATTGCCTAAGTCCTAACCTGACCAGAAACATCGGTTTAGTCCAAAAGCGTATACGCGCTCTCTTCGTGTTGTGTTATGTCCAGACCGGCAAGCTCCTCCTCGTCATCGACTCGTAGACCCATGGTGGCGTCGAGGATCTTCAGCAGTATAAAAGTCACGGCTATGGAGTAGGCCATAGTTGCCACTACTCCTATGACTTGAGTTGCCAGCAGTCCTGGATTTCCGAAAAATAGCCCGTTATTGCCCGCGGAGTTTATCACTTTTTGAGCGAATAAACCTGTCAGGAGAGCACCCACTGTCCCGCCGACACCGTGAACCCCGAAAGCATCGAGCGAATCATCGTAAGCGAGCTTGATCTTTACAATGGCGACTGCCGCATAACACACGAATGCGACGATCGCGCCTATAAGTATAGAGGAAAGCGGAGAGACAAATCCCGCTGCCGGAGTTATCGCAACCAAGCCCGCTACAGCACCGGTCGCTCCCCCTAATATGGTCGGCTTTCCGGTGACCTTCCACTCTATTCCCATCCACGTCAGCGCGGCGGCCGCGGCTGCCGTGTTTGTGGCTATGAATGCGTAGACCGCTAGCTCGTTCGCGCCGAGGGCGCTTCCAGCGTTAAATCCAAACCATCCGAACCATAGAAGCGCTGCGCCCAATATGGTAAGCGGCAGATTATGCGGTGGCATTGGCTCTCTGCCATATCCTCTTCTCTTTCCCAAGACAAGAGCGCAAACCAGCGCCGCGATCCCGGATGAGACATGGACGACCGTGCCTCCGGCAAAATCCAGAGCGCCCATATTCCTTAACCAGCCACCGGTTCCCCATACCCAATGGCAAACGGGATCATAGACGAGCGTAGCCCATAGAAGCGTGAAGACCACATATGTTGAGAACTTCATGCGCTCAGCAAAAGCTCCTGTTATAAGAGCCGGTGTTATGATCGCGAACATCATTTGGTACGCCATGAATAGGAGGTGAGGAATTGTTGACGCATAATCCGGATTAGGAGCCATTCCAACGCCTCTTAATCCAGCCCACGCCAAGCTTCCTATAAAGTGGCCTTTATCCGGTCCGAAAGAAAGGCTGTACCCCCATAGTATCCATTGCAGGCTCAAAAGGCACAATACGAAGAACGATTGCATCATCGTCGCCAGCACGTTCTTCCTTCTCACCAACCCTCCATAGAAGAACGCCAGGCCCGGCGCCGTCATTAGCATGACTAGCGCTGTCGAAATAAGCATCCACGCTATATCCCCTGAATTCATCATCACGCACCTCCCTTTTTAGTAGTTTATATCGATCTGTATTGTTACCGTATCCGCAAAATTACGGTTGTTATAGAATTCGTAACCTAAAAGTACGGCAGTACTCTTGGTAAGCTGCCATGAACAACCAAGGTTGGTGGAGCCGTAACCGGACTGGGTTCCCTGATACTCCACGCATACCCATAATTTATCGTTTATTTCTGTCATGGTTCTTTCCCATGCCGCGAGGATGCCATTATTATCCCTGTCGCCATCTCCATTTAAAAGGAGGTCTCCATTCCCCCAGAAGTAACCTATCGAGAATCTGCCTAAAGACAGGTCCTTTATCTTTATTGTCTTTGCGGCCTTTCCGTAGACTATATTGAAATCGGTCTGGCCAGCCTTGGTTCCTATATCATACAGCCCGACTGCGAGAGCCGGGAAATACGCGCCGTACGAGTCTTCCGGTATAGCGACTTTAGCGTTAAAGTACACAGGGTAACTGTCCAGATTGCCATATCCGGTCTTATAGTCTATCCCCGCTTCTGCCCTCAGCTTATTAAAAGGAAGGATCCCGAAAGTAAGGCCGGTATTGGTTATAGTGTTTGCTTGAGTACCATCCGAATTTTTATTGACCGGTATATACACGTCTGCCGTGACATGGCCTGTGCCGTAGTCTTGAGTGTCGGTTGATGGTGCCCATACGTGTGTCGATGCGGTTGCGTGGGCAACACCGGTACAAAATAAACAACCTATTAAAGTCGTGAAACATATTTTCATATACATCTTATTCATCTTACCCCCCTGTTGTTGTTTTGTAAATAAAAAGACGCCTTTCATATTCCCTGCCGTGGGATCAAAAGACGTCTATGTCTAAATAGAGAAAGCGCTCCTTTTAAAGGAACGCCCTTGTTTACAAACACATCTATGTGTTCTTACTACACTGATACAAGTAATAATACTTTAGTTTTGGTAACCTGTCCCGGTGAAATATTTTGAAGTCCGAAGTTTGGTTTTTATATTTCTCCTGATTTTGACGATCATAACATGTGATACCCCGAGTTTCGAGCCTATCTCTCTTGTGGTGCGGCCTTCAATTCCCAGCCTCATTACTTCAAGCTCCCTCTTCGACAGATTGCTTTTTTCCGCCGCTTCCGATATATCGCTTTTGTCGAGCGCATCCTCGATCGCGGGGTCTTCCTTGCCTAGTGAGCGCTCTATCCGTCCGTCTTCTTCACTCATCAGTTGTTCAAGACTGAGAGACCGGGTCTTATCGAGAGTCTTTCGAAGATAGTTCTTCAGATGAAAGTAGCACCCTTGAAGCACATAGCTGTCCGTCTTGGAATCCAGCTTACCCTCATTAAAGTTCGTCCATAGATGCTCGAGCGCCTCTTGAAAAAGGTCGTCCTCGTCAAAGAACGAGAAATGGCCGTTCAATTTATGCGTTATCCTTCGCAGTGTCGGCGAAAGCTTCCCGATCATATCCTCAAAGTTTTCTCTCATATATCCTCCTTTCTTGTCCGCCTACGCCCTATAACCAGCTAAGTGCTGGTAGGGCTTCGGCGGATTATTTCGCACCTATGATTTATGTCATTTCATTCCATAAATCATGTGCTCAATAAAATAGCCCTTTATGAGCTTTCTTTGCTCTATAAAGGGCGTCATCGTCCTTTTGCTTTAACCTGACGATTCTAACCAGGTTAGAATAGGCGGGTTATTTGTATCTGTTCGTTATCGGCATCCTTCTGTCTTTGCCAAAAGCCTTAGGCGTTATCTTTATCCCGGGAGGAGCCTGTCTCCTCTTGTATTCGCTATTATCCACCATGCCCAATACGCCCTTTACGACGTCTCCGTCAAATCCCATCTTTACTATATCGCCGAGCCTCTTATCTTCCTCTATATACGCCTTAAGTATTCTGTCCAGATCGTCATAAGAAGGTAAAGTATCACTATCCTTCTGGTCGTGCCTCAACTCGGCTGTAGGCGCCTTGGTAAAAACCTGCTCCGGTATTACGGCCTCTATGGCATTGCGATATTTAGCAAGCTTATATACTAGCGTCTTAGGAACGTCCTTTATGACCGCAAAACCGCCGGCCATATCCCCGTAAAGGGTCGCGTAACCGGTGCTCATCTCGGATTTATTCCCGGTAGTCAGCACTATCCATCCGAACTTATTTGATAGAGCCATCAGCATATTGCCGCGTATCCTGGCTTGGAGGTTCTCCTCTGTCTTATCCCTTGAGGAACCGGAGAATTTAGGATCGAGCGCCATAAGGTACAATTTAAATATCTGTTCAATAGGAATAACGAGAAATCTTATTCCGAGATTCGACGCAAGATTTCTGGCGTCATTCTCGGATGTTTCGGATGAATAATGAGTCGGCATATATACGCCTATGACGTTCGATTTACCCAATGCGTCGACCGCAAGCGATGCGACTATAGATGAGTCGATCCCTCCGGATAAGCCTATGACGGCTTCTTTGAAACCGTTCTTAATGACATAATCTTTAAGCCCGAGAGTTAGGGCGCTATAGACCTCGGCGATCTCTTCGCAAGAGATAAGCCGGTTCTTTGATATGTCGGGCTTCTTAATGTCCGACAAAAGACCGAGATTTATGATCTTTTTACTTGAATGCGCGGATTTTTTTATATCAAGGTCTATATCGGCTATTAAAAGATCTTCGGCAAAAGCCTTGGCCCTGGCGAGTATCTTTCCTTTGTTGTTAACGATCATGCTCTGCCCGTCAAAAACAAGCTCATCCTGGCCGCCGACCATATTTGTATAGGATACGAACGTGTCATTCGCTTTAGCCATGCGGCATATGGCCAGCTCGCGCTCCCGGACCTTTCCCATATAATACGGAGAGGAGCTGATATTGACTATAAGTTTAGCCCCGTCTTTGGCCTGATATGCCGCCGGCCCGTCTTCCTGCCATATATCTTCGCATATGTTGACGCCGAAACTCAAATCGCTAAGCCGGAAAATAGGCGTTTTTGTTCCTGCCGTGAAATAACGTTTCTCGTCGAATACGCCGTAATTTGGCAGAAGCATCTTGTGATATACGCCTTTTATAGCGCCATTTCGTATTACGCAGGCGGCATTATAGATATCGCCATTTATTGTGTCTATAAAACCAAGCACTACGGTCATATCGCCTACATTTTTGACTATTCTTTTCAGAGCGTCGATGTTATCCGCGACGAATTGGGGTTTTAGAAGAAGGTCTTCCGGTGGATAACCCGTTATCGCGAGCTCCGGGAAAGACAGCAGATCAGCTCCCGCCGCTGAGGCCTTATCGATATTCTCGATAATCCTCTCGGAGTTGCCCTTAAGGTCTCCGACCGTGCAGTTTATCTGAGCTAATGACAATCTTATGGTTTTTTTCATATAAACACCTGTAAAAAACGAAAAGCGCCCGTCTCCTTCATTGGATTCGGACGCCTCAGTCCACTTTAACCTTCATATCAAGTATACCACTATTTATGGTTTTGTCAATAAAATAATCCGCTTAATTCTTCCGCATGCTCTCCATTAGTATTATGGCCTCGGCGATCTCGCGCATGGATTTTCGGAGATCCATACTTTGCTTCTGTATCTTTCTAAAAGCCTCTTCTTCCGACATTCCTTGTCCGCGCATGAGTATCCCCTTGGCTCTTTCTACGGACTTTCGCGTCTCGAGTTCCTCCTGCACAATTTTTGTCTTTACCATAAGTTCGGCGTTCTCTATAACAATAGCCGCCTGATTCGCGACCGTAGTGAGAATATTGACCTCATCTTCCGTAAAATTGTGCGGATATGAAGTGTAATTATTAAGCACTCCTATGACTTTTCCTTTAACCGCCAGCGGGACTGAAAGAAGGGATTTTAGCCCGGCGGCGACGGCTATGTTCTTCGACTTATATTCACTGCCTTTTGAAAGGTCGTATACCGCTATGGGTTTATTCTCTGAAGCGACCTTACCGGCTATGCCCTCTCCGACCCTAAGATTCGGCTTCTTGTTATATACATCGTTCATGGACTGCGTGGCTTTAAGGACAAGTTCTTTTGTCTTCTCATCGATCAGCATGAGTGAACATATCTTGGAATCCATTATCTCGGCAGTGACCGTTACGATAAGTTTTAATATATCTCCGAGATAAAGATTGGACGTTATGGTCTTAGAGACCTTCGATATGGCTTCCAACTGTTTGGCGTATGAGGCCGTTTTACTCAGCTTCTTTTTCAATCGTCTTTCGCCTTCTTTCTTGGCTTAATGTTCGTTCCGAAGAATTTTTGATCAAATGGTTCCGGAGAGTCCTGCACCCACCCATTATTTAAGCCCAAAAGACGAGCCTCGTCAACTACATTATTATATTCCGCCGCGCTTATTCCCAGCGACAGTTCCGGATATTCATATGCCTTGAACGTGGGATAGTACTGGCTCATTATACTTAGGTAAGTTTTTGTAGATAAATTTTTGCGTATAAATCTTAAAGTATCTATGGTGCCGGATATGCCGCCGGGCAGAGCCAGGAGGCGTATCAGAAGCCCTCTCTCGCCAATGCCGTTTTTGTCAATAATAAGATCGCCTACCTGAGATTGCATCTCCAGAACAGCTTCTCTGTTGCGTTCTACATAATCCGGCGCGTCAGAATAGAGTTTGGCCATAGAATCGTCCGAATATCTCATGTCCGGCATGTAGATATCTACTATGCCCCGTAAATCCCTTACAGTCTCGGCCAGGTCGTAGCCGCTTGTGTTATAAACTATGGGTATCGAAAGCCCTTTTTCTGTAGCGATCACCAGGGCCTGCAGTATTTGAGGCAAATAATGGGTAGGGCTTACGAGATTAATATTGTGACACCCCTGGCTTTCAAGCTCGAGCATCATGTCGCCGAGCCTCGGGATATCCGTCTCCTCTCCCTTATCCAACTGGCTGAAGTAATAGTTTTGGCAATACACGCACTTCATGTTGCAGCGGGAGAAGAATATGGTTCCGGATCCTTTTAGGCCTGATATGGGCGGCTCTTCACCGTGGTGCGCAAGATGGCTGTAAACGACCGGCTTCGCGCTTGTGCGGCAATACCCGGTCGCTTGGCCCGTCCTGTCGACGCCGCATCTTCTCGGGCATATACGGCAGTTCTTCAGGCGCTCTTTGAATTTTTCCGAGACATCTTTTAATGTGGCGAGTCGTGTCACCTGGCGGAGTACTTTCGGGCTAGTGTGAATACGAACAGGCCGGCCAGAAACACTCCTAAGAATGCCTCGCAGGCTGCGAGTATCCGGAATAACCCGTTGGGCTTGGGTATAAAATCTCCGTATCCTACGGTGGTATAGGTTATTGTGCTGTAATATATGTAATCGAACCATCTTATAGCAGAGCCGGGATACGCGATGGATTCTATGGCGTTAAGACTTCTGTAGATAAAAGCGAAAGCTATTATGCATAAGAATGCGGAAAATATTATCCGATAGGGTTTTTCCCCATATCCGCAAAGAAAATTCATTATGGCGCTGGGCAGGTAATCAAGCTTTTTGTTCTTCCATAATATTTGCCTCTCCATCGTCTTTTCTTTAAAAGAGGCCCAACTGGCGTCATTATACTTTCCGTTTTCCATAAAACTCTGCTTGATCCGCCGGTAGGACTCTTCGGCTGATATCTCGCCGGTTTCATTAATGCGGCAAGCAGGAAGAATGCCTTCGCCGCTTGCAAAACTGAACTTACTCAAGGCCTTAACGTTTTTGAGGTCCGCGTGCCAAAGCTTGACATCGAACAGACGGGCATTCCAAAGGTCGGATGAGGACAGGTCGCTCTCTGTGAGATTCGCCGAGGACAGGTCGCTATTCCAAAGGTGCGCTCCGGGTAGGCGGGCTTTTGTAAGGTCAGCCCCCGTCAGGTCGCAGTGAGTAAAATCGCAGAGTTTCATCTCGGTGCCTATAAATGAAGCGTCCCTGAATGTTGAATTAAAAAAATGCGATTCCGAAATGTCCGCCTGAGAAAAGTCAGAGCCGGTGAAATCGACTCCTTCGAAAAGAGTTTTTCTGAGCACGGCCTTCTTAAGATTCGATCCTTTAAGGTCTTTATTTTTAGCGGCCACATCCAGGAGCTTAGCGCTATAATCGTCCTTGTCCTGCATGTGATCCCAGCAGCGCGCGGAATGAACTAAGGCATATTCTCCGCAGCCGTTAATTTCACAAATTTTTTTCTCACGAGCTGTCATAAATAGTCCGCCCTGTGCGTGACATTCTTTTCTATGAAGTCCACAATAAGTTTTTCTTTTTTAGTGTTCAGGTGCGTGAACGCCACCCCCATCCCAGGAAATGAGTGAGGCTGTATCTCCTTATCGGCCAGGTATATAACCCGACCGTCAGTCTCTATACGCTTGTTCGCGCTTGGAAGGGTAAGGCTCATACTCAGTGGGCTATTCAGCGGAAATATGGATTTGGTGTATATATAGACGCCGGCGGCGCTTATATTAAGCGCGACACCCTCAAAGGTTTCCGGTTTTTTAATTCCCCCGATTATGGAGTAGTTCACTTTTATGTGAGTCTCAAGCCTCTGATATCTTCTTCTCAAGTGCAGGTCGGAAAGCGGCGTCTCGGAAAAACTCGCGATGGCGGAAGACTCATCCGGATAGATCTCTAGAACATTATCGAGCTTTACCACTTTGAAAAGCTCTATTACCGAAAGCGGAACGTGTATGAATTTCAGTCTTCCTTTATGATTTACAACGCTCTTATAAGCGACGGCCAGTATTGAAAGGCCGCTGTAATCTACGAGATCGACATTCTCCAGATTTATTATTATATTTAGCGACCCTCTTCCGGTAAGCAAACCCACGGCTTCAATTATATCGGCCGAGTTTATGTCTATATTACCGTCAATATCCAGTACGCTGACCCCGGATAGCTCCCTGATCCTTATCGACATGGGCTTTTAGTCCTTATTTTCCCTTCATAAGTTTCCGGGGATCCTGCGGCTCGTTATTTTTCCGTATCTCGAAGTGCAAGTGCGACTCTATATTCTTACGATTCGCGTTCCCGCTCTTGCCAACGAACCCTATGATGTCGCCGCGCTTTACCCTGCTACCCGATATTATATTCCACTCGGAAAGATGGCTGTATAGAGTCTGGAAACCGTCGGGATGATGGATAAGGATATATTTACCATATCCTGTCGGCACATTCAGGCAAAAAGCGAGACCGCTCTTTGAGGCCAGCACGGGAGTCATGAGAGGCGCCTGTATATCTATTCCTGTATGAGACCTGCCATTCAGGCGCTTAGCCCCAAAATCACCGTCGCCTCCGGCGTCATTTCGAACGATTATAGACTTACCGGGATCTATCTGTATCGGGTATTCAAAATACGGCTCGGTCAATTTGAATATGGCCAGTGAAACGGGATGGTAAAGAAGCGCGGTGACCAGGCAAGTCAGTAATGCCGTGGCGAATATTGCCGATAGTCTTTTCATATTACTCTCTGTCGTGATAATTGAATTTACGGAAAAAGCCATATCTTTTTATCGAATATGGCTTCTACCGTGATATTGCTGGTAATTCTTTCCGAGTTGTTTACAAATTACTCTTTTCTAGCTGCCTCAACCGGAATCTTAACAGTGCTCTCAACCGTTTTGACGGTCATTTCGGCTGTGCCGGTGATCGGCTCAGTGACCATCTCTTTGGTCTTAGCTACATCGCCAGTAACGACTTCACCTGTTCTCTTGACTTCCTTCGTCACCACCTCGGTGCTACGCTTGCTGGTTTCCGTAACAACTCCTACGGAATCCTTCGTCACGTTAGCCGGATAGTTGAATATCTTCTGGCCAAAATTTTTGGCCTTCTGGCCTACATTCTCCTTCGTTATAGGCTCAGCCGCAACAGAAACGCTTACTATTGCGAAAGATAATACCATTGCCAAACAAACTAACCCGATAATTTTTTTCATATTTTCCTCCTTTCCTTGAGTTTTACTATACTACAAAATCACGTGATTTTCAAGCTATTTTAAAAACTTTAACACTATCTGGTTAATCGTTTTACCATCCGTGCTACCCCTGGTCTTCTCTAATACAATCTTCATAACCTTGCCGGTCTCCGCCTTCGTTAACGCCCCGATCTCAGCTATAACTTCTTTTACTATCACCTCGACCTCATCGGCGTTTAGCTGTTTCGGCATATAAGATTCAAGTATGACAAGTTCTGCCTTTTCTTTACCGGCCAGATCATTCCGGAGGCCTTTCTCGAACTGCTCGATAGAATCCTTGTGCTGCTTGATCTGTTTCTGTATAACCGCGTATACGTCCGCATCCTCTATTTTTGTCAGTTTTTTTTCGATCTCCATAAACCTTATGGCGGAGAGAGCCATCCTTAAGACCGATAATTTTAAAGCGTCCGAGCTTTTAAGCGCGGTCTTCATGTCCGATTCCAGTTTTTTATACAGCTCCATGCGCCACCCTTTTCTTTTTTCTGCCTGACCGCGCCCTGGCCAGCAATTTCCTGACAGGGCTAAGATAGTCTACTATTAACTTTCCGTGAAGATGGTCTATTTCGTGCTGCAGAGCCCTGGCCAGCAGCCCTTCAGCTTTAATGTGCGAACGAAGGCCGGACTCGTCGATAAAATCGACGACCACTTTCTTCGCCCTTTTTATTCCGACGCATTCACCCGGGACGCTGAGACACCCCTCTTCTCCGGTCTCGGTGCCGGCCTCTTTTGTTAATACAGGATTCACCAGCTTGATCAGTCCTTCGCCGATGTCTATTACAACGAGCTGTTTCAGGATACCGACCTGCGTTGCGGCCAAACCAACGCCGCTATTCATGTACATGGCGGACGCCATATCATTCAGATCCTTTTGCTCCGCCGCGCCGAGGTCTCTAACTCTTTCCGCTTTTAATCGTAAAGCCGGATCAGGAAATATTCTTATCCTTAGATTTGGCATGGATCCTATTGTCCTTATCGACATGTATTACTTTAATATTTAATTTTCCGGACTCATCATCAGGGATCATGGCGGAGGAGAGTATGATGATAAGATCACCCGCTTTACCCAGGTGGGCCGCGGCTCCGTATAATCCGATCTTGCCGCTTCCGGACTCCTCTTCGATAGCGTAGGTTTCGAATCTGGCGCCATTGTTTATATTGACGACCTGGACCATCTCGCATGGCTTTATATCGGCGGCCCTGAGAAGGTCTTTGTCAATTCCGATAGAGCCTTCGTAGTGCAAATCGACCTTGGTAATAGTAGCCCGATGAATCTTTGATTTGCACATCAATCTTAGCATCATTTTGTCCTTAAAGGATCCTGCCCGACAGCGGCAAGATCGCCGTTATTTTGGATCGTTTGCGGTTATTTTTCAGGCTTCTCTTCCGACATGCCATATATGAGGTCACACAGATTTTTGAGGAAGGTGTTCTTATTATCTTCTTCGATCTCAGTGAACTCAACTCCGGCGTCAAAAGGCGAGGAATCTTCGAGAGAAAGCTTTTTTTTCCATATCACAGCGGCCTTAGCGTGGACAGGGTTTGACGCGCCCGGAAGGGTAAGCTTCATCTCTATGGAGTCCGACTCCTTCAGGACTTTATCGGTTGTTTCAAATCTCAGTCCATGCGCCGATATGTTCTTAGTTATGGCCTGACCCACCGTCGAACCGTCTGCGGATATGTATGAAAAGGCTACCGGTATCTTCAGTCGTACGTATCGGCGTCTTTCAGGGAATTCACTAGTGTATTTACCCATGTATTGTATTATATAGCATACACGCGCTGTACCGTCAATAAAAAAATAGGGCAGGATTAAAATCCTGCCCTATTTTTTTATATTATATTGCTTTTTACTTTATCTGAGTCTTCAGCTCATCCGGATGCACCGGCATCTTGTCGTAATCCCCCATCGGGAACGAAACGACATCTGCTATGCCGGAAACTGTTCTCGGGAAAGCCTTTCCTATACCCTTGAGTGTGCCGCCCGTCAGTCCCCATATAGGATTCTTCGAATCCCTGGTCACCTGAATTATCGACTTCGGTATATCGGTCCATCCGAAGAGTATGTTCTTTATGCCTCTCTCGGCTTTCATCCCGGGTTTATGAGCAAGAGCATCTTTCGTGCCCATGCTGGCTCCGGTGCTTTTATTAGCCGGCGTTATGTTTGAACTGACCGTCTCCGCATATGACGCCCCGGCTACAAAGATCGCTATTAATGCTATAATTGCAAGTATCTTCAACTTCATCATGCATCACCCCCTTTATTTTGCAAAGTATACCACAAGGCAATATCAAAGTCAAGTCCATCCTCATGCTTCTACTGGAATATTAGCCCTGAGCCATCTTAATATATCGCGCGCTACGTCATCGTCAATGCTATAGCGCGCACGATGCGTGCCGTCGCTTAAAAGCTTACCCAGAGAACCGTCAAGATAACCGTAGTATGTCATTACCCGGCGAACATTGCCGGACTCTTCGAGCGATCTGTCGACCATTGAAGCGTATTCAAAAGTTATTTTTTCGTCCTTCTTTCCCTGCAGAATAAGAACCGGTATATTTATTTTTTTGACCTCTTCCCTGATAGACGGCGCGTTCGAAGCGTCTCTCATGCCAGAAAGAAAACACCTGGAATCCAGGATATTGGCCCAGTCTCCTTTTAGGTTATTCACTTTTTCCGACGTTTCTTTGATGCATCTTTCCGCAAGTTGCAGGTATTCGGCCGTCCAATTCCTTGCAATGGCCCCGGCCCTGAGCTCCCTTATGCGGTCCTCTTCACTTAAGAAAAAAGACGGCGATAAAAGCGCCAGGGCTTTTACGGAGTTATTACCGATAGAAGCTCTTATTGAACTGTCGGCGCCTTCGGCGTGCGCGATTATGGCGATGCTTTTACCGTCAACGCCTTCGCATGCCGAAAGAAATGAAACAGCGCTTTGTATATCCTCGATCTCGTCGCCCGGCGTGTAAGAGAATGACGACCCGGAGCTTGCGCCTGAGCCCCTTTTATCAAACCTTAGAACGGCGAAGCCTTCGCGGGCGAGCTTATCGGCGAGCGAGTCAAAAAAGCCCTGATATGACCTGTCTTGCGGTCCGAACCCCTGCACAAGGACAACTGCCGGACTTTTTTCGATTTTCGCCGGTAGGCTTAAGGTTCCGGACATAAGCGTTTTTTTACTGCCGAAAGTCACGTCTTTTGAAGAATATTTTCCTTCGTTGTCGAATACGAATTTTTCAGCTTTAACTTCACGAGGATCAAAGCTTCGCGTTATGCAGAGGCCCATGTCCGGTATTTCGATCTTAATTATGGCCCGATCCGACTTGGCGACCCATACGGAACCTTTTGGATAGCCTCTTATTTTCAGGATAAGATTTTCCGTCTTTATCTTTCGCGTGCCGATCTTCAGGTATTCGTTCTTTATGGATGTGAGCGTTATGAGCCTTTTTACGGGTGGAGAAAGTGGCGTTAGCGGGGTCAGTGTTTCAAAGGCCTGGGCCCCACCCACCCCAAAGTCATAGGCCGATATTACAGGCATGTAAGTTAGCGGTGAAGTTTCGTCAAAAATAAATATATTGGCCTTTGCCGGTATCTTGTCAATGCAGGCGAAACGCGGCCCAAATCTATCTACAAACGACACCGATCTGTCGCCTTTACGTATAGATATGGATCGGACCTCATTTTGGTCGTACGTATCCTTCGCGTACTCTTCAAACAAAGAGTTCTTATCGAGAGTTATCCTCTCTTTGTACGCGGTTGAATATAGCAGAAACGGCGCCATGGTTGCAGACTTGTAGATTCTCTTGTCTTCCGTGCGGAACATGTCTATGCGTATCGAGCGCATATCTCGTCCGTTTATATCGAAGCTATAATGATAGATCTTGTGATTTTCCCTATCCAGGTAAAGAAAAGACACCCCAAACAGGATCGCGCCTATTACGACAAATGCCGCGACTGCCGCGTATATTGTTCTCATATTATTTACATATTCTCTTTATTCGGGATCTGCGAGTCTGGCCGATACGATCTCGTAATCGAATTTTCCGGACCATCTTCCCCGATTTTTTGAAAGGCCGCCTTCATCGCGTAGATATGAATATATCTCGGCCGGTGGGTTTGTCAGTATTTTTTTGAATGGCAAAGAGTCGCCAACTTTTACCCTGATATGCGGGGCATAGGAAAGATACGGTATCTTTATCGTCCCAACCGTGCCTGCGCCGAGGGCGGGCTCCAGCAGATCAGATATCGCTTCGTAGATAACCGCGCCGTCCGTATCCAGAAATTTTATCTTCGTTATAAGTTCGGAGAATTCGCGCTGGCCGTTGTTTTTAACGGTCCCTTCAAGGACGGCCTTATCTCTCAGGACCCCGGACCTTTCTATCTTAGCGGTCAATCCCGATATATCGATATATTTTCCATAAATGCGGGCGTTTATTTTATCCATGGTGTACATGTACGATATCCTGGACTCCTCGTTCTTTAATTCCAGATATATCGAATAGCCCACAAGCGTCAATATCAGGACTATAGAGACTATGATGCCCGAGATAAGAGCGACTATGACACTCTTCTTCTTTAAGTGCATTTGACCATCCCGCTTCTGTATATCTCCCTAATGGAGTTGAATATTACGGAGTATTCTTCGGTTTTATAGTCCGGGTATGTCCAGGGCCACGGATTGTAACGGCCGTCCTTATAGAATAACGTGACCTCGGCAAATATGCCGCTCCCGACCGATATCCTGTGGGCGTAATCCTTGGTTGAAAAAAGGACCAGTTTTGCCATATCGATATACCCCGGATCGATATTTATATGTCTATTCCCGTTTCCGGACAATTGTTTTTCCATAGCGTTGGTCGTTAGTTTTGTTTTGTACGCGCTTCCGGAATCTGCCAGCTTTTCAAAACTTACAAACGATCTTTTAAGCCCGTCCCCCATCTCTTCCCGATAGTAGGTTGTGTATGAAAAATCCATTTGAGAACTTTTGAAGTCTATCTTTCCGAAAGACCGGGATAGAGACTTCAGGGCTTCATCCAGTATGTCGGGATCGCTGTAAAGAAAGCCTATTATAAGTTTGACCGAACCCGGTTTTTTTATCTCTCCCATAAAAGCTTTTAAGCCTTCGAAGGCGAAACCGAAGGAGACGATGGCAGGTGGTGTAAATACTCGGCAAGGTTTTTGCCTCGCCCCTCTTTTATTGCCAAAATTTTTATCCCGGAATAGAACATCCTTTTTCCCGAAGGATCGGGATCTTTTGATTCTTCGCTCCACATGATCTCTCCTTCAACCTCGGCCGGATGCGAAGAGCCGCCGCCAAGGTCCACCATGAGATCCATGACGGCGCCTTTTTCAAGCTTTTGATCTATTAATATCTTCATCCCGCCTTCGGATATGTCCATCGTTTTGCATTTATTTTTGAGGTGTGGGCGCTTTTCCAGGGCATAAACGACATCAAAACTCTTTTGGAAGCGAACATGTTTCCTGCGCTCCTTGCCGGCCCAAAACTCCTCAACTGAGGCCAATGATGAGTTATTTTTTGAAGACAGCGTTTCTCTTCTGTATATCATGAACAAAATCATAGAAAGTATTAATATAAATAGAAACTCAACCAGTAGAAGCATTTATCTCCTTAAAAAAGTTATTGTTTCTTTCTTGAAATATATTCCTGTATCTCTTCTTTGTTCTTTTCGGAAAGGCTGTCAAAAAATATAGCTATATCGTAATGCTTGATTACGCCGTCTATGACAACCGGATGCTCTCTTACGACAACCCCTTCGACGTCGAGGGGTTTATTCTCCGAAAGCATCAGGCTTAAGATCACCCTGGACATAAGAGGTATGGGCTTACTCACTTTACAATACAGGCCCGACGCGCTTATGTCCTGAGTGTGCGTAATGGTGTCAAAATCGCCCGCATTCAACTTCAGTGATAATCCTTCGTCGTGTATCCTTGGAAAAGATCGTCTCTCCTGCGCAGCCATTTCGCGCTCCTTTTTTTTCGCGTATGCAAAAGAATCTATGCAATTAACATACGCTATATGTTGCGTGCTATACGCTATCGACTTCTATCAATTCGTAATCGATACTCCCGAGCCCTATCGCTTCTGCGTAATCGATCTGGCATTGCCACTTTGTATCCGGATTTATCTCGTTTAAAAGGTCGCGCCCGGACGCAGTATTTATAATATCGACCGCTGCCTTATCTATGGCAACAGGGTCGAAAGAAACAAGGATGCCAAGGTCTTCGGTTACGCGCTCTTCATCCTCGGCTATACAGTCGCAGTTTTTGGTGATCTTTAGCAGGAAGGATATGTAGACCGCCTTCCCGTTAATTGCTTTAACCGCACCGTACGCATATTCTACCATCTTCTGCTGGAGGTTTTCAAGTTTTTCACTCCACTTTATACCTATCGCCTTTGTGCGGCAAACCACGACGCACTCCCCGCAACCAAGACACAAAGATTTATTTATTGCGGCCAAACCCTCCTTAACTGTGATAGTACCGGCAGGTCCCGGGCAGTTCGCGGCGCACCTGCCGCATCCTGTGCAGAATTCAGCCTCCACATCAGGTATCACCCCGGAATGCTGTTCGTATTTTCCTCTGCGCGATGCGCACCCCATGCCGAGATTCTTTATCGCTCCGCCTAGGCCTGTGTACATATGGCCTGTTACATGGGTCAAGACTACTACGCTGTCGCAAGACGCTATATCCCTGGCGATCTTAACTTTCTTAAAATGCTTTTTTGATATCTCAATTTCGGCGTAGTCCCTGCCGAGTATCCCATCCGATATTATAACCGGTATGCCCATCTTTTCCAGGCTGAATCCGTGTTCGGAAGCTATTTTAAGGTGATCTACCGAATTTGCTCTCAGGCTGTTTTTATAGAGGACGTTGGTATCGGTAAGGAAAGCGTTTTTGGTGCGTTTTGATACGGCCTCCGCGACCTCCCGGACGAAGTGGGGTTTTATGTGGCCCGTATTGTTCTTTTCCCCGAAATGAAGTTTTATTCCGGCGAAGTCGCCTTTTTCCACGACGTTGAGCGCTCCGCTTCTTTCGAGCAGCGTGGACAGTTTTCGCCGCGACGCATCGGCCATATCTCTTTCATTCAAACGGACGCGCCATACCTTTTTTTGCATATTTCTAGCCTTTCAAGCCTTCTTCCGGAAATAGTCTTCAGTGGTGTACAGTTTAAAGCCTTTTCGGCGGAGCATTGAGGCAAGAACGCCATCCCCATCTTTAAGGGTATTACTGAACCTTCCGTCATATATTCTGCCGATCCCGCAGGCAGGGCTGTTAGATTTAAGGATAGCCTTTTTTATTCCCAGATGCGCGGCGATAGCCAAAAAAGCCTTTGCTCCGTCTTTATAATTTGACGTGACGTCCTTTCCGGATGCTGTTACGACATTGCCGTGGACTATCTCGCAGTTTTCGCGGGGAACCGTTAATCCTCCCGCGACTTCCGGACATACTCCTAGCGCGCGACCGTCCCTGATCATCTTTACGATTCCCGGGTTCTTTTTATTCCCGCCGCGGAAGGTGCAATTTACGCCGGCGAGGCAGGCGCTTACGATAAATTTGTAATGTTTTTTTTCGGATGGCGAAGGTTTATTTTTTCGAGGAGAAACCATAACGGCCGATCTCTTTGCCGACTTCCCTGTAAGAACCCTGGGTGTAAACCAGCGGCGCGGCTTTGGTGTAATCTATCGAACCATCTTCACTAAGTATATCGTTATCGACATGCACTTTGAGGACCTGGCCTATGAACATGTCGTGGGATCCAAGGCTTGTGATATCCTTAAGGCGGCATTCTATATTGACAGGACATTCCTTTATCATGACAGAGGATATGACGGATGGCGCTACTTTCGTGAAACCGCAATCCGTGAATTTATCAATGTCTCTTCCGGATTTTATGCCGCAGAGATCGACCTGCTTAAGCATATCTTTAGAAGGTATGTTTATGACAAAATCTCCCGTTTCTTTGATAAACTTATGGGAATAGCGGGACTTGCGGATGGATACGCTTATGAGGGGCGGGGTTGAGCAAACGACGCCGCACCAAGCTATCGTGATTATATTGGCGCCCCCACCGGTCTTATCGGAACAGCTTACAAGTACCACCGGAACAGGATATAGCGCTTCGCTGGGGCCAAACTCTTTTTTCGGCATCTTTAGATACTAGGCTTTTGCTTCTTCCGGCTTAGTTTCTTTTTTAGCCTTGTTATTAAAGCACCTTTTGGAGCAGTAATATTTTCCGTTCCTGTAGTACCAGCGCTTCTTTCGGATGGGCTTATTACAATCGGTGCAATTGGTAGGCTTCGTTTTTACGGAAACGACAGCTTCCTTTTTTACCGGGCTAGCGCCTGCCTCGCCGGCGGCTTGAGGCGCGCTCGAGGTCTGCGCCTGCGCAACGGCCTCAACTTTAGGTTTTTCTTCCTTCTGTATCTCTTTATTCTCTTCAGCCATAACTCCTCAGTCTTATTCTTTGTCCAACAGTTTAAGCCACTGCAGATAAATATATTCCAATAGCCTACCCTTATCCTGACCGTCTATCTTCTTGAAGCGTACCCCGGTCTCGTAGTATCTGTCATCGGGAAGCGGCGCCTTCTGCCAGGCGACTTCGCACGAGGCGAATATCGGAACGTTATCACCGGGAACATCCAGCGAAAGGTTCAACTCATCCCCTTCTCGCATAGGCCGGTCGATCATGATGAGAGCGCCGTCTTTTGATATATTCCTTACTTTGGAGGAAGCCTTGCACTTCTCCTTCACAATATCGCAAAGGGCATTTAGCGCGGTATCAAAGCGTAGAAATCTTCTCCGTTCGGTCACAATCACCTCTGTTTTTTTTCAGAAGAATCATTATAGTATAAAATCATTACAAGAGCAATAAAAAAATAAGGGGATAAAATTTTCCTTTATCCCCTTATTTGTTATCCCAAAAACGGGATCAGATCTACTTCTTCGCCTGCATTACGAACTCCGGCTCGACAACCGGCGTATAACCCTCCGGTATCGGGAACGGGAATGTAACCGCTTCGTACACTCCAGCGCCGGTCCTGACTATCGTCATGCCAACGCCCTTCGCCAACCCGATCGTGAGACCAGAAAGAGGATTGTCTTCTACGCTCGTGTCGTAGATGTTCTTCGGAAGCTCTATCCATCCGGTAACGACGTTCGCTAATCCTCTGTAGAGTTTCTTGCCCATATCCTGAGCATAGCTTGCCGTCGCTATATTAACTACCATCAATATAGCAACACATATAATAATACCCTTAATCAGATTCTTCATTTTCAAATTCACCTCCTTCTTATTTAATTTGTTAAAGTATAACACACAAAATCATTTTTGTCAAGGTTCGACGGGTATGGGCGCGAAACAAGGCGGCTTTTACTTGCGCCTGGCGGCCTTAATTATCTCTTCGACGACCTCGGATATTCGCTCTCGATCCTCCGGCCTTATATCTATGAACTCGATACCGGTATCGTATATATGCCCTGGTTTTTTACCTTGAGTTTTCTTAACAACCCAAACCACCGTGCCCCCGCATTTTATCGGAGGGCCATCGGCCGTGTTTATAAATAGATCGAGATCGACCCCCTGGAACAATCCCAGGTCATCTCCTATCAGTACGCATATTCCCCCTGCTCCGACATTCTCGGTCTGGGTCGATATCGTATTAGATGTAAGCCTTTTTCGTATCGATATCACGCACTTGTAATTCGCTCTCGGAAACTTACGCCTATTGATCCCATCCCACATATTTTTCTCCGCTCTTTTAAGATGCGCGTATATTATACACAAGCATCCGCTAAAAAGCAAGGGCGCGGCATAAATTTTTGCATAGCGGGAGTTAAAAGGCTCTGCCCGGACAGTGGGCAATAAACTGTCTAACTAAATTTTCCGGGTCCTGCCGCGGGGGTGCCTTTCGGTCCTCCGCGCAAAGCATGGGGTTCATTACCAACGCTTATAATCTCGCGTTATGTCTGTATGCCCGCTAGGATTACCGATGCACAAGACCCCTTGTATAGCTTTCTCATTTATCACTCGTAATCCTAAGAAGCGGGCACCCCCATCCCATGCTTTGCTTGTGCGGACCTGAAAGGCACGCCCCGCGTCACCCGGAAAATTTCGGTTAGACCGTTCCTTGCATTTTTGCGGTTCACTTTTCGTTCACCGCAAAAATGTCCGAT
>Ga0268280_1000952_pt1 | contig 21077 bp, 30 predicted proteins | sample saktaG_9_FD_190139 | JGI IMG/M metagenome (GOLD analysis project Ga0268280, IMG submission 190139) | Saline water microbial communities from Sakinaw Lake, British Columbia, Canada - sak_2011_5_24_40m | ecosystem: Environmental > Aquatic > Non-marine Saline and Alkaline > Saline ... | reverse complement strand
ATCCTTAACCCTTTCAATCATCCCTGCAACATCATCATGCAAATCACCCTTTAGGAACTTAGACTGCAATCTCATAAAGTTAATCATTGCCAACTCATCCCACAAACCTTTATCCTTCATCAACTGGATGAGCTCTTCCTTCTCCTCAGGCAGAACAATCTTATCAAACTCTTTTATTGATGCTTTCATATTACTCCCATAAACAACATCAACATCCTTCTGCTTAGCAAACTCAATCAGATTGGCTTTTAATTCATCCTGCTTACTTTCTAATTCAGCTAATTGCTTCCTCACCTCAGCAAACTCATCAACTAACTTAACACCATCATCATCTTTAAATTCTTTTTTTGGAAGGTCTTCAATTTGGGCAAGATGTTTGAATGAAGGGCATTGAGATTTATATCCGCAATAATCACATAACTTTGTAGTATTTGTAGGAAAGTCATCCTCTTTAGTTGCTTCTTCTATTTTTTGTATAGATTCCATAACATCTTCCTGCAAAGCCTTAAGCTGTTCATCTGTTCTTTCTGAAACAGCATCTTTATCAAAAGCAAGCATATGCCAAACTAATTTAACAGATTTAGCATCTCTAAATTTATCCTTAACCCATATAGAATACATTGCCAGTTGTCTGTCTTCATCAGCATCTTCTTGCATTTTCATTCTTGAATTAGTTTTATAATCACAAACATAATAATTACCTTCTTTATCACACCCCAACTTATCAATTCTAACATGCCACGAATTTCCATCAGGCAAAGTTAATCTATCCTGAGTTTCAAGACCAAGAATAGTTATTTGATCAAAAGGCTTCATTCTATTATAATAATCTTCAATAAACTTAATTCCCATTTTTTTATAATTATCTGCTTTCAACCCCTCATCTTCTTTAGCAATCAAAATATCATCTGAATACTCTTTATCCCATAAATCTTTATAAAATTTTATTAAAGTAGCTTTAGAAACTATTTTCTTGAATTTCTTATCTTTATACAACTTTTCAAGTGTCTGATGAACCATATCACCCATAAAAGCCTCAATAGTTGTAGATGTTTCCGGCTTTATCTTATCAATATAATGCAGTTTATACTGATACGGGCATGTTTCAAATGTGTTTATCTTTGAATGGGAGTATGTTGCCATGTCAAAACAAGAAACCCCAAGATTTTAAGGTTTTGTATTACTTTTTCTCGCCCTCCTAAAGTCGGGCTCGGATTCTGAAGCTTGTTAATTCCCCATTAGTCAATAGTAAAAATATAAAGAAAGGCTTAAATATAATACTTGCTGTTTTAATAAAATGGCAAAAACAAACAGAGTTCAAGTAGACTATCAAGAATTTGACACAGACTATATAGGGTGTACATTTAAGTTCCCCAGGGCAATAATTAATCGTCATAAGTTAACTAATGGTCAAGGATTATTATGTACTGTTTTAAGTACCAAATACCTTGGAATAGGGTCTAGTAACGAACCTGATCAGTCTGAAGAGTCAGAGTTACAAAGAATAACTGCCGGACCTGTTATGATTGATGTAGAGGACTGTCCAACCATTGGCATTCTGGGGCGCTTTAACCCAGAACTGAGATTAACTGGTAATTGCAGACTAAAGATTCGGATTGATGATATTATTAATAAGTATTAAATTTTTTAGAATTTTTTAGAATTTATCATAATAACCATTTCACATCGAAAGAAGAAACCCTTCTTGTCATCGCCCTCCTAAAGTCGGGCTCGTCTAAATCAAGCATCAAAAGATTTAAATATACAAATGTATACAAAGGTATATGGTAGAAACAACAGTTAGAATAAACCAAGAAACAAAAGCAAAACTTAATGAGTTTAGGCAGCATAAGGGCGAGAGTTATGATGAACTAATAAGAAAACTAATCTACTTAACAAAAATGTGTGAAAAAGATCCTAAATTAAGTCAAAAAGCTATTAATGAGATTAATGAAGCAAGAGAAAAAGTAAGAAAAGGTGAGTTTTATACAGAGTCAGAAGCAAAAAAGATTTTAGGATTATAATTTGCTATTAAAAAATTACAGCTAAATTATTTAAATTAATTTTCTATTTATTTTTATGTTTAATATTGTATTTTCAAAGAATGCTCTTGAACAATTAAATAATCTTCCTTTAGAAATTAAACAAAGAGTATGGGACAAACTTCAACAATGCAAAGAAAATCCATTTCATTTTTTAGAACATTTAGAAGATATTAAAGGATTTAAATTAAGAATTGGAAATTATAGGGCTATAGTTGACTTAGATAATTCTACTAAGATAATAACTGTCTTAAGGGTTGGACATAGAAGTAAGATTTATGATTGATTTGTATTCTTCTCGTTCTCGCCCTCCTAAAGTCGGGCTCGGTCTCTCAACTACCCAAAGTCAATGGAGGCAATTCTCTTGAATAACGTGGAAGTTTTTGCCCTTTTTCTTCTGCTTCTTCTTCAGCTGCTGCAATAACAGAACAAATTCCTCTATCATCTCTAAAAGAATGATGACAGATTCCCTCATAATAATATCTGCAATCTCTTGCCTGGTCTAAAGTCATATCTTTAATATCTGCGCAACAATAATATTTTGGTATTTGTTCTGTCATGATTATTTCACTAAATATGTTTATTTAAGTATTATTGTGCTCAATCAATCTAAGAAGCTTTTAGTCTAAGTTCAACAGGCTCATGCCCAGTTACTTGCCTTAGCCTATCAGCAGTCCTATCATCTAATGTCTTGCTGGTTTTAAATCTCCAATCATCGTTCTCTGTTCCAGATGTTAATGTAGAATCATATCCTGAACTTCGCAAGACTGCTCTGACTCCAAGGACTTGTTGGTCTATACTTCCAAAATATCCAGGTATTCTAATAGAATATTCCATAAATAATAAATGAATTAAACCTTTTTAAGTATTATTATACCTCAGAATCATCTGAATTTCTAGCAGCTTTTAATCCCATAACAAACTCTTTTCTGTCCTCGGCCTTTAGCAATACTCTTAACTGGGATAAATATACAAATTCCAAAAAGTCAAGATCGCTTGACGCTATTCCTTCAGAGTATAATGAGCGAAGTATTTGATACTCTGAGGAGACAGTATAAGGATCAAGCATTTTCATTGCAGCAGTTTCTTCATAAGATAGAATAGCTGCGACTGCGGGAGGTGAAACCCCTCGCCCAGCCAGATTATGATACCTATCTGCAATTTTCTCTAAATCTCCTGAATCTGCAAAATTTTTTGATGAAATTAATGCCTGATTTTTTGGAACTCCAAGATCCATTAGCTTCGCAGTGCAAAGAACCCTGCTTTCCACCCTTTTCTCTAACTTAGTATACCTCAGCCTTTTATTAAATCTTTTAACAAATTGAGATAATGAAGGATTTTCCTGAACGAAATTCTCAGCTTCTAGATCATTACTATACAGAATCATTCTAGAATATTCCCGAATCTTGTCTTTCAAGTCTTGTTTCATTTTAATTATCAAGAACTCTTTTTCAAATTTAAATAGGATTAAACCTTTTTAATTATTGCTATAATTAAGTTCGAGGAGTTAGAAGGAGATAGAAAATTAAGATTGAATTCTCATTTTATCAATCTTCTCAATTAACTGCCACGCTGGAGAAGTAGGGTCTGTAAGTGAGTGTTTTATATTAATATATCCTTTTAGACTTACATCATTTGGGTCTAAGCCATATGCCTGCACTCTAGCAAAATCATCTTGAATAACTAGGCCCCTATTAATCATGAAAACTGCACGGTAGAGTAATAGTTGAGCATAGATATTTTGATCTTGGGCAATTTCGCTCTTCGGTCCAGGGTGATCTGGTTTTTGTGTGAAATCTAGAAAACCACATATTCCAAAACAAGTTCCATCAAGAACTTTAGCAACCTCTTTAGCCACGACACTTATTAGTCCGCTTGAAGGAAGAGCAAGTGTTCTGGAGAATGCCCACTCTGTTCTATCATAGCCTAACTCTCTTACTGGCTGAGAAGTTATTCTCCAATGTTCTGTGTCTTCTACATGCGCATAACTCGGATTACCCATCTTTTTTTAATATTCTGATAGTATTTAAGTATTATTATCCTCATCATTCACGCCCCACTCTCTTTAAACCATAATTAACACCAGCACCAACACCAAGACCAACACATAATCCATACGTAATTCCTGCAAAACATTCTAAGGATCTTGCATCAGCAAGATTTCTTCTGTTTATTGTGCTTTGATTACTTTGGTCACTTGGTTGGCTAGATATTCTGCTTGTGGTTGCATGTCTTTCTCTGTCATTTGTAAAAAAACTTGCAAGAGAATAAGACGATACTGCAAAGGATAGAAGAGCAGCTGTTACTGTGCTTGCAATTCTTATGTTTTTATATGATATCATTTTGTTTTATAGTTTGTAGATTTTTATTTCTTCCCCTCTCCTTCCCAATTCTCTTTTAAATCTGCTAGCATCTCCTGTCTGATCCTTAAAACATCCTGTCTTAATCCTTCAAAATATTCTTGATGGTTTGAAAATTGTCTTTGTAAAATTTTATCAGAATTAGGAGCAATTTTAATAAAAGCCTTATATACTGCCAAAACACCCACACCCCTTTCAACAAAATCAAAGGCTTTTCCATAAGCATCGCTAAGAGCAGCTGTATCTTCTTTACGCAATACTGGCTCACTTTCCATCCTACCCTCTCTTAAAAAAACATCTTCAGCATAAAGTGCAGCAACATCTCTAAGAGATTCTACAACCATGACCTCGTCTGCTAGTTCATTAAATAACATTCCTTCTAATTCTTCCATTTTAATATTATCAAGAACTCTTTTTCCTAGTTTTATAATCACTGAGGGTTTTTAATTGTTATTGTGATTTAATTATCCTCTTAAACTTTCTTCAAAGCAAGTTAATAACCCCCTTTGAATATCTAATCTGATTTGCCTTAATGAATCAAAGTAATCTTTATGTTCTGGAAAACCTTGCTGAAAAATTGCATCATGATTTGGGACAATTCTCATAAAGAAATCATACAATGTTAAAACTTCTGTTATTTTTTCAAGATAACCCATCGATTTCCTATGATATTCTCCAAGAGTTGCTAAATCTTCTTCTGCTCTGGGAGTATTAGGATTTCTATTAGATTCTCTTATTTGAACATCCTCTGCATAAAGTTCAGCAATAGTTTGAATATCATCTAAATCAAAAACTCTATTTTCTATTTCATTGTATAGTATTTCTGCTAATTTCATTTTAATATTATCATAACATAGTTAAACATCTCAAGGAGTCATAGTAAATAATTTTCTAGCTATCTCCGGATATTTTGCTATGAATACTAACTCATCACTTACAAGAGGTTTTTGATTATGAACATTAGCATATCTTACCAATTCAAGGATATTATGAGCTTCTTTATCATCTTTAAATTCTACTTTCAGGTCACCAAAAACACTTCTAAATCCTGCTATTCCAGAATAATCTCCAACTGTTATTTTTCTTCCAGTATCAATCACTTCTGGTTCCCCCCTTCCTAATTCTTCAAAATCATATAATTCATAATTCTTCCTATCTTTTAATGCTCCATCAGCATGAATCCCGGACTCGTGAGCAAAGGCATTTTCACCTATACCCGGTTGATTTATAGGAATAGGAACATCAAAGGCATATGAAGCATACTTGCAAGTTTTCCATGCTTTTTTTAAATCAACTCTGCTATCTAAGCAATCTCTTTCTACTCCGCTACCATACTTCATAGCGAGAATAACTGAAACTAAATCAGCATTCCCCGCTCGTTCACCCATGCCATTAATGCAAGTGTTAATATAAGCATCTTGTCCAGAATCAACAGCAGCTTTTGCTCCCATAATTGAATTCCCTATAACCATCCCTAAATCATTATGGCAATGAATTTCAATAGGCATTTCTACATTTTTTGCAAGATGGCTTACCTTGTCATAAATACTAAAAGGAGTATCACATCCTAAGGTATCACAGTATCTTATTCTATCTGCTCCAGCATCTTTTGCAGCCATTGCAAATTCTACTAAATATTCTCCTCTTGTTCTTGAAGAATCTTCTGCATTAACTCCAATACTTTCTGCTCCTAATTGTTTAGCTTTTTTTACAGCTCCAATCATTTCTCTGATTACAGATTGATTGTCTAATTTACCATGAAACTTATTTCTAATCATTTGGTCTGAGGTTGATATTGATAGATTAAGATGCTTCATAGCTGGAACAAGAGTAAATGCAGTCTCTACATCTCTACTAATTGCTCTCATCCACCCCCCAAGTCTTATTGGAGATAAAACTCCAAGCTCAGCTAACTCCAGATTAGCATTTAAATAATTAGTCTCATGATTCGTTGTAGGAAATCCAAATTCACTTTGAAAAACCCCAAGCTCATTAAGATGCATATTAATCATAGTTTTCTGAAGCTTTGATAAACAAATTCTTGAAGTCTGTACTCCATCTCTGTTTGTTACATCTAATAAGTATATTCTTGCCATGTTGTTTTAAGCCATTGCCATTCCATTTTAATATTATCAGAACTCTTTCCTAATTAGTAACTTTTTAGAGTTTTTAATTCTTTACTTCTCCAATTAGCACAATAATCCTTAAATACCACAAAGCCATTTTATTTCTATGGCAGATCCAGCTCTTGAGAAACTATCCCTGAACTTTGGATTAAATCCTTATAATTTTAGAAAAGGTTGTGATCTTCAAAGAGACCCTGATATCCAAAGAGACCCTGCCGAGGGCGGATTATGCGCTGTCTCAGGAACCGCGTGTAACTGTGAGGATTATCACAACTGCAGAACAAGGCAGAAATATCATAAAGATCACCGATGCGCTTAATTTAATATATAACTCTGCTAACCGAATAACTAACATTAAAATAACCCATTTCCACGAACCAGTTTTTTATCATTAATCAAATTAATTAAACCTTTATTTGTAAAGTACAAATGATTTGCCACTACATCAGCCATGTAAACTAATCTTGGGCAAAGCGGTCTTTTTTGTATACATTTTCTAGCAGACCTTCTGTCTAATTGCCTTTTTTTCAAAAAGTTATCAATAACAACATGCTTAACACCAGGGAATGTAAGGCATTCCTCCCTCAATTGATGTTTAGCATCCCCATTTAATGCACCATCAAGATAAACATTTACTTGTTCAACATCCTCGGTTGTTTCAAGAAAATCTGAAATCAAACAAGGGAGCACAATCGGAAGATTTAATCCGGACTTTCTATATTGTTCCGCTTTTCTAACTGTAAACCTATAATCTCTTTCAGGACTTCTCATCCAAGCTTGAAACAATGAATAATTTCTGGTGTTCGGCCAAGGGCGAACAATACTATCATCTCTATTAAAAGAAAAGCAAGCAACAATAAACTCGCCGGTACTATCTCCCGCATGGTTGGAATCATCACCACCAACATAAAGCGTTTTTCCCACACCAAGAATATTTTATTATTCTATTTAAACATTTAGAGTATTTAACATATATTTTTAAATTATCTTAACTCCTAAAATTCATGTCATGCATAAAATGTAATTATCGTGATAAAAAAGAAGTGATAATCAACGGCCAACCCTTCTGCAGAGTTTGCTCTCAGTTTGTACCAGAAAATCCGGATTTATTCTCAAGATATATAGAAGAAAAATTAGACTGGAGAGCATTAGACACTTTTAGAAAGTATAACCAAACACCCGGACAAAAACAAAGAACAGGAATGATAAAAAAAGCACAACAAGGAAATCTAATGACAAGAGCACCATTAGGTTATGATGTAATTGATGGAAAGCTAGTTCCAAATCAAGATTTATCCAAAGTTCATTCCCTATTCAAAACATTTCTTGAAAAAGATTATTCATTAAATTCAATGTCTAAAAATTTTGGTCTTTCAGTAAACGGTCTAAAAAAGGTACTGAAAAACAGGACCTATCTTGGTGAAATAAAATTCTCAGGCCAGCTTCATAAAGGAACACACCAGCCATTAATCAATCAAGAAATCTTTTATGCTGTTCAGAGAAAGTTGAAGGAGAAGTTGAAACCTAATCCTTCTGTTTAGGTGATACCGAGTCAGTCTTGGAACCAGTATACGGCGTAACTTGTCCAGCATATATTTTTAGTCTCTGCAACAGCGGAACCTCTCCACTTCGAGGATCCTGCTTTATTGTAGCAACTCTTAAATCATCCGGAAAGTTTCTTTCTAATTCACTCCAAACACCCCTAAACGTGTTACCTGTAGTAATCCAATCTTCAGTTATCAACGTCTTAGATTTTGGAAGTGTTTTTAAGAAAGGTTCATCTCCTTCCGTTAAAGGGGCACTGTGTCTTCTTGTCTTTATAGAAAAGAGGATGGGATAAGTTAACAACTTTTTCCCTAAGTCTCTACATCTTAAATCAAATAAAAGTCCAAGTTCCATACCTCCATGAGCAATTGGAACAACAAAATCGGGAAAATAACCATCATTAACAATTTGGTCACAAACAGAATCTATAGCTTGGTTTTTATGAATTATATTTTTTGGTTTAGTGAAATTAGCTTCAAAAGGCCTAAGTAAATCAGGATTAGCCCATTTCATTGAAGAGACCATTTGTGGAAAAAGCTTCTTTAGTCTACGCAAAGCGTTTGGATCTTCAGGACAATACCCTCTTTGAAGATCTAAACCCGCTCTCGCAATTGCTACAGCATCTTGTTTAGCCGTGTATCTGTCTTCTATAGCTATGTATCCTTCTGCCGCGGATTGAGTAATTGAATTAGCATAGCCCAACCCCAAATTAGCATTTTCATGGACTAATGTAGAAACCAACTCAACGGGTTTTTTAAAATAAGGAAAAACAAGATTCTCAAGTAACCACTGAGATGCTTGTAAACTCTCTAAAATCTCAGTTTCAGGGGCCATCTCTCTTTTAACACCTGCAATTTCTATTTTTCTTCTATGGTTTTTTAAATCACAAAACTGCTTCATTTGATATACAGCTTCATTTGATGTGTCTAGTTCAGCCTTTCTAGACACTTTTATTCCAGGGCTAGACAAAATATAAAATCCTTTTTGAATACTCTTTTCAAGGCCCTCTTGAGAGTTACCTCTATAAGCATCATCCAAACTGTGCAAGAACGCCTCATAAGATCTATCCAAGCTCATAATAAATAAAGCAAAAATCAATATAAAAACCTTTCTATTTAATGTAACTTAAAAGTAATAACAAATAATCTGAATCTGAATCACAAAATCATCTGTAAGAAGTCTGTCTTCTTGCTCTTGCTTTAGAATCACCAGGCTTACAAGCTTCCTTTCTTCTTGTATCTGCAATAAGCATATTCCTGTCATAACTTAAAAAAGCACTTTTTATAGCCACATTTTTTGAAAATTCTACAATTGCCCTCGCAATTGCTAACCTTGATGCTTCAACCTGAGAAGCCAAACCACCACCAGTAACATTTACAGCAATATCAAAATCCATCTTTCCCAGAACTTCATTTGCAATTATTAAAGGTTCCATAACTTCTAATTGTTTTAATTCTGGTAAAAAAGATATAGCCTGTTTGTTTATTGTTATTTTTCCAGCCCCTGCCTTTATCGTTGCCTTAGCAACAGCAGTCTTTCTCTTTCCAGAAACAACCAAATCACTCTTCATTGTAATGCCTCACTAATCTGTTTAATAGTCATGGATTTTAATGGCTTTCTATGGTCTAATTTTATTGCATTTTTAATTTCTTCAGTCTTAACACCACTATTATAACATTTCAATCTCTTAAAAGCGTCCTTTCCTTTTTGTCTATCCCAAGGCAACATTCCCCTTATCATTCTCTTCATCAATCTGTCAGAAAGTCTAGAAACTTTTGGCCCTTTTCTTGATGTTCCGCCTCTTTGTCTGTTTGTTATAATCTTAGCCATTATTGTTTCTCTTCTCCCTGAAACAACTGCTTTTTCAGCATTAAAAATTACAACTTCATTCCCTTTCAAAAGCTCTTTAGCGGCAACACTACCAATTCTTCCTACTATTGCATTTTCTCCGTCTATAAAGATTTTCATTTTAATATTAAAAGATTTTTTAATTCAGGATTTTTCTTTATCTCATCTATAACAAGAACAAATTCAGCCTTAGCCTTTTTCATTTTTTCCATTGCTTTTTCGGAAGCTCCCCATGCAACAATCTTAACGGGCTTTGTTAATTCCCCTTGAGATAAAACTTTTCCAGCAATAAGAACATCCTTTCCCTGTTTTTCAATTAGATCAAGATTAATACTAGCCCATAATCTTTTTGGTCTTGCAAGTTCTTTCGCAGCTTCAGGATTTGTCTTCTTTAATTTGATGATTGTCTCAACTAAATCAGAATCTGTTTTCTTTTTCATTCTTTTTTCAATCTTTGTTTTTGAGATTGAAATCTCGAATTTGTTTGTTCCTTGTGTTTTTGTTTTCATAGTTTCCGAACAGAAATCAGATGATTTCCGCTAACGCAAAAGGTCTTGCTCTTAACCATCTCAAGAATAAATCTCAAGGGTGAAGGCTTTTCCTTAACTCGCAGATTGCTTATATAATTCCTTATTTTTTGGATTTATAAACCTTATTGTACCAAATTTACTCTACTAATCTTAATGAGGGAAGGAGGGTTCGAACCCCCGTAGGGACAAGCCCACATGGTTCTTAGCCATGCCCGTTTGACCACTCCGGCATTCCCTCATACAAGAATAAGAAGATGCTCTGTTTTTAAGTATTTGTTTTTAAGAACGGATAGGGCTAACAATAAATCTTTTCTCCAAGGCATTAGCTACCCTTTCTTACTTCTATTCTTCAGCCGATGAATAATCCTCTGCGAAGAGAATAATCTGATCGTCAACCCTTCCAAATAAAGGTAACTTATTATCTTTTAAATAATCGGCAATACTAGTAAGAGAAACTCTTGCATTTTGAGGCAAACACCCGATTTTAAATGCAACATACCTCTTTAATTCTCCCTCTACCTGATTTCTACCATGCTCATCAGGAATTTTAGGCCCAACAAAAAAATATTTAAAAATCATTTCTTCCCTAGTATCTGTCCCGTCTGTTACTAATATATCATGATTTGCAAGCAATCGGTCAACTGTTGCAGGAACACCGATATCTCTCCCAGCTTTTTGACTATACAACCATTTGCATTCTGCAATCCTTCTGCATGCAATTTCATCCAATTCATTCATAACAAAATCAGTATTTTGATATTTAAAAATAAATGTGTTCTTCAGAATACAGAATCACTTAACCTGCTTACTAACTTCATTCAAATTACCCTTCAAAGCTTTACAAGCCTCAGTAAAAATATCCTTGGCATCCATCTGTCCCCAAGACTCAATCGAAAACACTAAATCATCACTTAATTTTATGCTAACTCCAGGATAATTTTCCATATCTTCATTATCCAAATCACTTTTCCATGCATTTTTAACTTTTAATTTTCCATCAAATTCAAAGACATCCCTAAAATTATCTGCAAGCTCTTTATGCTTTTCTCCTTCTTTTGATATTGTAATGACTGGCATTTGCTTGTAAAAAACAAGTCCTGGAACATGCTTCGCATGACTTTCCCCTTTTCCAACACTAGCCTTAGCAACCAATTCAATCTCCTGATCCTTCTCAAGAAGAGTTATAGGCATCTCATTATAAACAACATCATCTCCAAGCTCACCAGACAAAACCTCAGCCCCATTAGCCCCACCTTTTACCTTTAACTTCATTTCAACCACATCTCCTTGTTTTAACTTCTGATTTTTCAAAGGAACAAGACCTAACCTATGAGCAATAATCTCATCATACAGTGCGGAATCATTTTTATAAATATCCACTTCACTGATTGCTAATGTTGGAATCTGATTAACACTTCTCCTGATAGCATTAGCTAAACTAGTGCCCATATCTGTCTCAAATATCATCTTCTCATTATCTTTTTGTATTAGTTTTATCATTTTACTTTATCTTAATTTTAGTTTTTAAACTCTTCTTCCTCTCCTTCCGCCACCTTTCTTTGGCCCACCCCTTGGAATGCAGGTTATATCCGCAATACTAATAATCTTAAACCCTTCTTTTGTCAAAGTTCTCACAACAGCATGAGCACCAGGCCCAGGCCCTGTAGAATTTGTTTCTCCCTTTATTCTTACATATAAAGAAGTAATTTTATAATCCTTAATCATCTCTGCGATTTTCTTCGCCATAAACATAGCAATTGTTGGGTTTGCCTTTAATCTGTCGTGCTTTGTAACCTGTCCCCCAGAAATTCTTGCAATTGTATTTCCAGCCAAATCAGTTACCTGTGCAATAGTATTGTTAAAACTAGTATAGAGATACAATATGCCGGTATTTTCTTTTTCCTTACTCATTTTCTTCTCCTTTCTCTTCAACCTTTACTTTTTTAGCCTTTTGTTTTCTTATCTTTAGCGAGATTTTATCCTCTAAATCAGTAGTAACCATAAAAGAAGGAATATTAACAATCTTACCATTAACTGCGACATGTTTATGTACAATTAATTGCCTTGCTTGTCTTGTGGTATTTGCAAGTTTATTTCTTAATACAAAAGTCTCAAGTCTTCTATTCAACCAATCTTCCTCAGTAAGAGCAAGAACATCTGAAATATCCTTTACCTTAAAACCCATTTTGTTCAATTTTTCAAAAAACTTATTTTTCTCTTCGTCATCTTTCTTTGAAATAAGACCTTTAGCTCTTTTTCTAATTCTTGAAACAGCGGATCTAGCTTTCCAGATTTCTTTTCTATTTTTCAAACCATACTTTAACGCAAGATTATTCTCATCTTCAATTCTTTTACTGTCAAATAACTTTTTAGGTCTGCTATATTTTCTTCTTTTCCTTTTTATATCTCCCATTATTTCTTCCTGCTACCTCCAGTAGCTCCTGATTTTTTCCTATTCTTTCTAAAGTTAGCTCTTGTTCTCTGTCCTCTTACTGGAAGTCCGGCCGTATGTCTTACTCCCTTATAAGATTTAATTTTCTTTAATCTCTTTATATCAAATTCTTTTCTAAGATTAAGGTCAGCCCCATTAAAATGAAGATCGTCCCCACTATCCAAATCTCTTCTTCTATTCAAAAGAAAAACGGGAAGCTCTGGATGTTTAATGAATTCTGATAGTGTCTCAATTTCTTTTTCACTAAGTTCAGAAATCCTTTTTTCTTCTTTAATTTTAAGTTTTTTGCAAATAGCATTTGAAAATGCCCAAGAAATTCCCTTGATCATTGTAAGTCCAATCAAAACTTTTTTATCTCCAGGGATATCTTTAGATAGTATTCTAATTAGCTTTACTTCTTCTTTCGCTTCTTGTTTATGTTCTGGTTTGTTTGTTTGTTCCATTATGATATAAACAGATTTGTTCTCTGTATTTCCACTAATTCCTCAAATATCCTTTTTTCAATTGCCTTTTTTGGATCGGGGATATTGTGAACTCTTGCCTTGATATCTTCAAAAGACTCAAAAGATTTTTCCTTTCTTGCTTCCAAGATGGCCTTTGTATGCTTCTTTCCAAAGCCTGGAAGCAGTTCAAATTGGTGAAGTCTTGTATTCATTGCTTGAGCTTTATTAAAAAACTCAATGAATCTTTTTTCATCTTCTCCAACAGTCTTCTCGATAAATTCCTGTAACTGAATTTTAGCTGATTCAGTCAACTTTTCTCTTGGTAATCTTCCAAGGATATATAAAACCTTTTCTCTCTTGCCTTCCCCAATATAGACTTCTTCTTTCAGTTCAAAACTAAGTCCTCGTCTGGGCACTATTTGCAAAAGAGTGAAATTTCTCTTTCCTATAGCTTGAGCTATAGGCATCATGGTCTTCTCCAATGGGTAACCATAGGGTAGATAGTCTAATATTATTGCATGTTCTTCTTTTTCCATATTTCTTAGTATTTTTTAATGATTTCTGTAATTTTATTAATTTCATCTTGGTCAAGCGAAGCATCCTGAAGAACCTTATTCAAGTCCACAGCATCTTCCGGCATAAAGTCAACAATCTTAACGATATGCTCTTGTTTTAATTTAAGTAATTTTAAATCTTCGATTTCCTTTTTCATCTGCCCGGCTCTCTCAGCATCAATACTAACAAATTTCTTTATAAAAGTCTTAAAAGCAATTTCTTTATCGCTATCTCCCGCTAAGCCTGCCACTTCAGCCATTGTTAAAGGTGTTTGTTCGATTATCATTTTAGTTTCTTTAAATGTATTGGGTGGATTATAAATGTTTTTGCCATCTTCCCATCAAGCATTTTAATGATTTTATAATTGCCCCTTGAACCAGAGACAATACCACTTTTTCCAATCATTCTTTTTGGAAATGCAGAAGCAACTCCAAGTTCCTTTACTACTGCTACTTTTTCTCCGTCAGAGATTTCTTTAAAGTATTCACTAAACTTAATTTTCCCTTTCGTCCTTATTTTTTTTCCCTTTGCCATGTTAATTTCTAGTTAAAAGTTAAGATTAATACCTTAATTACAGTAAACCAAGAAAAATTCCATTTAAAAACCTTTTCTATTGTGAAATTAGAGCATATTTATTTCCTATCCGGAAATAAACTCTCTTTCTTCCTCTAGTTGAATAAATTCACTTGTTCCACTAGAATTATTAAAATTCCCTCGGGAAAGATTATCATCTATAAAACCAACTACGGAACCCCGTTTATTCATCTCTTTTACGATATTATTTGTATCACTGACCCTTCCCAGTTCCATATTCCCTTTCTCCTTCTCTTTTTCCATACTGGACACAATTGCCTCAGCCATTTTTGGTCCCCAGACCTGATACATACATTTTTTACAAATATCAACTACGCTACCTTCAGAAATTTCACACCTGCAATAAATACAATTTTTCATTTTACCCTCTTTTATCAAAATCTGGTTAAAGGGGTTTTTAAATATTTATATATTTTTTAGATAATGTGATTATCTTTAGTCTCAAAATCAATTTAGTCCTACTAAACAAAAATCACAAGCTTTAAATATCCAAATTTCGCAATTCTTCTATGATAATACCCATTCGTTGCTTCAGCTGCGGCAAGCCAATAGCACATTTATATAGAAAATACCAAGAGCTAATAGCTTCTGGAAAATCTTCAGACGAAGCTTTAAATGAGCTAGGCGTCGAAAGATATTGCTGCAGAGCTGCATTCCTTGGACAGACGGACACATTAAAACTTATTAATAAGTTCAAGAAGTTCTGATTTTAGTTAGAGTATCTAAATTCTTATAAACTGTTTTTTTATCAGGAATATATGAAATATGAAATAGTAAATGGAAAATTAGTTATCTGTGGAAGCTTAGCAGAATATGGAATCGGCCCTTCTTCCGAAGAGTTATTTCGCATTTATATCGATTCAAATGCTACCAAGAGAAGATTAGCAGAAGATGAAAAGATCCGTGAAGAATTTGACCGAACTGGAAGATTGCCTAAAGGACTCATTCTAAAATGTTAATTGGATTTATCAATAGTAAAAAAATAAGTAAGACAGCTTTATGCATTCCCATTTTTCAACAGTACAAGCATAAACGTAGGAAGCTTAATTTCTAAGTTCGGAATGGGATTAGATGTTACCAACCTACTATGGCCGTCTTGATAATAACAAAATTTCTCAGTTTAAAAACCTATTGTTTTCAATTCTAAAACCTTAAAAACAGCAATTCTCTCATTAATTTAATTGTAGTTTGTAAACAATTTAAGTGGGAGTAGCGAAGCGGTCAAACGCGCGAGACTCAAAATCTCGTGGCTTTATGCCTTCAGGGGTTCGAATCCTCTCTCCCACATAACATTAATAATATATGATCTTTTTAGGATTTACCCGAACAGCTCAGCAAGTCTAGGGAAAAATATAAAAACTATCTTTACTTAAAAAAGCGATGAGAATATTAATTACAAAAAAATCTAAAAAATACTTATTTAATCTCTTAAAAGAACGGCACGGAGCCAGGTCCTATAAGGAACTCGCATCACAACTAAAGATTCCATTTAAAACATTACAAGACTGGTTATATGAAGAACTCAGATACTTCCCTAGTAAGATTGTACCTCCCGAGATATTTGATAATTTAGAGATTTTAGATAAACAAAAAGATAATTGGGGAATGATCGAAGGGGGGAAAAAGACATATAAAATTATTCTTAAAAAATATGGTTTACAAGAAATAAGAAAGAGGCAAACAAAAGGAGGAAAGAAATCTAAAAGAAAAAATCAACCTTTTACCCTAGATATCACAAATCCTCTCTTTTTGGAGTTTTATGGGATTTTATTAGGCGATGGATGGATAGGTAAATATATCTATAAAGAAAAAATCAACTTTCTTATAGGGATAAGTGGCCACTTAAAATTAGATCGAGATTTTCTTATATACTGTCAAATGAATATTCAAGAACTGTTTAAAAGAAAAGCATATCTAAAAGAAAAGCCGAAGTACAACGCTTTAGAAATAAATTTTTCTCATAAAAGCTTTCTTGAAGAATTAAACAGGGAGCTAGGATTCCCTATTGGAAAAAAGATTAATCTTAGAATTAGTAAAAAGATAGCATCTCAAGGGTATAACAGACTTAAACATGTTATCCGGGGGATTTTTGATACTGATGGTTCTTTCTACTTAGACAAAACACCCTCTGGAAAAGCATATCCTTGTATTTCAATAGAAATGAAAGCACCTATCTTAATAGGGCAGGTATATGAGTGCCTAATCAGTGAGGGTTTTAAGGTGAATTTTCAACAAAGGAATTTTGGGAAATGCAGAATAACTTTAAAAGGGAGAAGACAATTAGATAAGTGGATGAAGGAAATAGGCTCCTCAAATCCTAAACATTTAAACAAGATAAAAACTCTTGTGACGCAACAGGATAACACAGCACCTTCTTAAGGTGTGTGTCACAGTTCAAATCTTGTCTTCCGCATGCACCTGTAGCTCAGCTTGGATAGAGCAGTGGGGTCCTAACCCAAAGGTCGAAGGTTCAAATCCTTCCTGGTGCGTTTCTCTCAAAAACAATAATCTTTAAAACCCTTCAAATTATCTAATTTCATGCGTGGGTAGTTTAGAGGCAGAATATTTGGCTTCCAAATGTCTTTTTGAAGAAACCAAATGACCCGGGTTCAATTCCCGGCCCGCGCATTTGCCCATCGTGGTCTTTTCGTGACCACTCAGGGGGTTTTTGGTTAAATTTATGCTAATCCCCTTCCTTTTGAGTTGTTAGACTAATTCTAACTGCTCTTTTTTATTCATACAAGTACTGAGGATTCTTGAATAGCAGGAAGATTTAATTCTTCGCGGGGGGGCATTAATCCTTAGAATTAAATCAGCTACATAAACCAAATAACTGCGATCTATTTTAGTTCAATGCTCTGGCGGGGCGTTGAACTGTTTTGATGTTTTTGTATAAGGAAGGGTGAGAGATTATACCTACTAAACCGTCGTGAAAATCCGTACAAAAGCTTAAATAAAAAACTTAGTTTGCTATTTTAATGAAAAGGGAACAAACTGTCCTTATAGCGATAATTATCTTAGTTTGCTTTCTCCAAGTTGTTTCTTCATTAGAAACTCCTCCGGGGATAGAGTGGCAAAAAGAACTGGACTTAAATTATGGTTATGCTTCTATGATTAAAGGGAACGATGGGGGATATGTGGTAGTGGGATATGTTGTGGAAGAGGTGCTTCAGGTTAGAAGCCTTAATGTACTTGTCTTGAAGTTAGATTCGGAAGGAAATGAAGTATGGAAGAGAATATGGGGGGGACCAAACAAAAATAATCCTAAGAATCCATACACAGGGGAAACCTCAAGGGATTGGGATAGGGCTTTTTTTGTTATTCCCACATTAGATAATGGATATCTTGTGGGGGGAACTACCGAGTTCTATGCTCGGGACTATGGTGAATCAATGTTTCTTCTAAAATTAAACAATGAAGGAGATATTAGTTGGAGTAAAACATATCAGAACATTTCAGTAATAGCTTTTTCTGCAATACAGAATCCTGATGGAAGTTATGTAGTTGCATATCCCACTGGTCTATTAAAAGTAGATAATTTAGGAAATGAAATTTGGAATAAAACAATTAATTTTCAAGAGAAAGACAACATTAATACTCGCAAGGTAACAGTAAGAAAAGACTCTCAAGAGGGCTATGTTGTTGTTGGATTAAATAATATCGTTAAGACAGACTATGAAGGAAATATTGAGTGGAAAAAAGATTTAGAGATTAAGCCACATTCTTTTTTAGTGGATAAAGGCGGGGATTACGTTATCTCAGGGGAGGACGAAAATAGCACACAGACCCTCATAAAAATGAGAAAGGATAGTTTTCTTTGGCAGATAAAATTGAATACGAGTTCATATTTTCCTTATGCTCAAACATCCTTAATCGAAGATCCTCAAGGAGGTTATATTCTTCTTGGGGAAAATTCTACTCATGATAGGGTTGCTTTAGAATATGGTATTCTTGAAGATGATGGTTACATAGCAAAAATCAGTAGTGAAGGAAAATTAGTGTGGAGAAGAGAACTAGGGCTAAAAAATTTTAATTGTACCGAGCGTAGGGATTATCCTCAGGCAATTACTGGAACAGATGATAATGGATTCTTTATAGTGGGATTAAAAAACTTTGTAAGTTTCCTTGAAAGGGGATGTTCTCCTCGTGATGATTTGTTTAGCTGGTACACTAAACTTTCTTTTTCTTCACTGCCCTGCGAGGAAAATTGGATTTGTAATTCTTATGGGGGATGTGTAAATGGAACTAAATTTTGTGTTAATGTAACAGACATTAATAATTGTAATTTAGATTACCTGGGAGATTATACTGAATTTACTCCTTCTCAATGCAATAGCAATGTTGCTCCAACAAATAAGGAGAAGAATTATTCTGTTGAATGGGAGAGGAATTATTCATTAAGTTTATATGATAATATTCGTGGAGCTACCGCTACATCAGATGGAGGATATATCCTTGTTGGATATTCTACTACCTGGACAGAAGTTTTATTAGATTATGGCGAAAAAAACTCATGGCTTGTGGAAACAATCACTAGTCCAGACGCATGGATCATTAAAACAGATTCTCATGGTAATCTCGAATGGAATATCACTTACGGAAGACTTGAACCATATGATAATAAGCACTTAGTTATTTATAACTCTTCTGTTAGGAATAATAATTGGGATGCTGCAGAAGAGGTAATAGAATCAGATGGAATTTACTTTATTGCTGGAAAAACATCTATCTATGCTGCAGACAATACTGATGCTTTTTTAATGAAGATCAACAATGGAGGAGATATAGAATGGACATCTTTATTTGATGACAAACTTAATTACAGCACCGAGTATGGCCTGTCTATATTCAAATCTGGAGATAAGTATATACTAGAAGTAGAAGAATATAGCCCCTATGGAGATTCAAGGATAAAGGATGTTCTTTTCGACTCAAGGGGGGTACGGCTAAATGAAACCTGGAAGGCATATAGATTTTCATATATTTTAGGTGATTTGCCTGTTGATTGGAAGAAGATTTTAAGTTCTGAATGTGATATCTCCGATCTTAATATCCCTATAAAACGAGTATCTAGGTTTGATGAGGGATATGTGGCTATAGGATTTACAGATTGTAATACTGAGTTACCTCCATTATGGATCGGAATCTTTGACGAAGAAGGAAATTTGATAAAGAATAATACATTTAATGAAATTCATATAGACCGGGATTTGGAGAGTAAGACTTACATAGGCTTAGCAAAAGATGGAAATTTTATTGTAACCGGAGAGATCTTAACAGATTTCGGGTTTATAGAAGGAATCAAACATGACGCTTTTCTCGCAAAGATTACTAAAGAGGGAGAATTGCTCTGGTATACTAAAGTTGGTCAAAGAGAGAAACATCTTGGTTTAGGAATATTCACTAAAGACCTAGGCAATGGAGGGTACGTAATTGCTGGGAGTACACAAGAGATCACAAAAGATAACTATTGGCCCCGTGATTATTGGCTTACAAAAATAAGAGTAGATGAAGATTGTATCTATGATGGATCCTGTGAGAATTATAGCATATGTGGAGATAGTGTCTGTAGTCTACAAGAATCTTGCTCTTCTTGTTCCCCTGATTGTGGAGGGTGCCCCTCTAGTGGCGGGAGTAATATCGGGAGTTCTAGTAGCAGTGGAGGTGGAAGAAGTATAAATATTAAAATTAATTCAACAAAAGATATAAATGCAACTAATAAATCATCTACCAATTTATCAAAAAAGGAAACAATTAATACTTTTGATGAAAACCTTATAGAATCATTAACTCAAAAAAATTCAGAGGAGCAAACTACATCAGTATGGCTGAGCATATTAAACTTCTTTAAGGGTGCGCCAACCGGAGCATCTATAGGCGTAGAATCAGGCAGTTCTGAGAAGATTTATGGTTTTATTGTTTTGGTTATCTTGATAATGGGAATTGCGGGAGTTGTTATATGGAAAAGAGTAAATTTAAAGAGTCATAAGGTAAAAAGAAAAGCTCGTTAATTAATCTCTCTAAAAGCAAAAACAACATTCCACCACTTTTGCCTTTTAGCCAGCTTTTTCAGTTTCTCGATCTCTTCCTGTTGCTTTTTCAGTTGTTTTCTAAGTTCATTTTCCATCGACAAGTCTTTGATGCAAGCCATTTTTAAATCTTTTTCCAACATCCAGTCACAACCTTATGACACAAACCAACGACAACATTTAAGAATCAAACCCATCGCACACAACAGCGATGGAAAAAAAAACTAAATATAAATTATTGCATCGGTTGTAATCCCATAATATTATCAAAAAGATCTAATATCTATAGGTTGATATACAGAGGGTGGCTAAACCCGCCAAAAAAAGCAATTTCACCGAAGACAAACCACTATTTCCACCCCCTTTAAACCGGGTGTGCGATTTTAAGCATTTTTGCCAGTGCTTCTGACACCCCTTTTCTAGGGGTGGCAGGTCCTAATTTTTTGTATTTTGAAAGAAGATTTTTATTTGAAACAATAAACATCCATCTATTTGGAAATTTTTTATTAAGATCATCTATTTTTCCTTTTAGCTGTTTTTTCTTGTAAAGCAA
>Ga0268280_1000951_pt1 | contig 21088 bp, 39 predicted proteins | sample saktaG_9_FD_190139 | JGI IMG/M metagenome (GOLD analysis project Ga0268280, IMG submission 190139) | Saline water microbial communities from Sakinaw Lake, British Columbia, Canada - sak_2011_5_24_40m | ecosystem: Environmental > Aquatic > Non-marine Saline and Alkaline > Saline ... | reverse complement strand
CTGCCACTCTACTTCTTTGGCGTATACGCCTCATTAACCAGAATCATACTGGTTATCTTAACCCGCTCATTGTCGTTCTGACTTTGAGCATTTTCCATTGTACAGCTAAATCATCTGACTATGTTTTCCGCTTGCTGTGACTATTCACGACGACCCGACTACATTAGCTAATACAACTCTGACTAAGCCCCTCAATAAGGTTATAGACTAATTAATCAAGTTGTGTTTATCACTCAAATTGTCTTATCACTTGCTCCGACTATCCCTGACTATCAACCTATCAAAGTCGCTTGCTGTGGCTATCTGTGCGAATCCGGCTGGAATAGCTGAAACACCATTGTCATAAGGTGTTGGTAGATAAGGGGTTAGAGTAAGTGGTGTTATAGAATTGTAAAAACTATCATTTTGGTGTAAACTGTTGGTAGATAAGGGGTTACGCTAAGATCGGCCCGCCCCCTTGCGCGTAAGTCCTTGTGGCATAAGGAGTTACGTCAAAACCATATTTACCAAAAGAAAATCCCCACCTTAGTATTACTACCAAGATGGGGAGTAATATCACCCTCAATGGGTGTATGATTACTTATTTTCCAAACTTCCAAACCAACAATATGCGACAAAAGCCATAACCATAACGGCTGGTATAAATTCCATTGTCCACCCCCTTATTCTTGGGGGCAGAGAACTTCAATTAAATCGGCCACCGTTACTTCGTCGCTAATAACATTACCATCAATGTCAAGAGTGACGCTAGTACCACCCGGTTTACCAGGATTCATAGTCAATCGGACATACTTATCACCAAGATAAAATCCGATTACCTTAACAAAATGATAACCAATTAGCTTATCTTTCGAGCCGGTTCGCAGCTTTTTCTTCGGCTGAATTAGCACAGCGGTTACACTATCACCATTTTGATAAACCTTATAGCCAGCATCAAGATAACCCTGGCAAATTGTCCCTAAATCCTGCATAGATTCGGGCAGATCGGAAACCGTAATTTCCTTAAATTCATCTTCATCCAAGAAACGAACGTCGCTAATCTTGGAGCGTGAGAAGGTACGCAAATCTTCTTTCCCAAAGTCCCAACAGCTAATGGTCTGGGGCTTATCACTCAGGACAAGAACGGTTCGCTTAGAACCAGGGTTAGAACCACCATCATACCTAAACTCTACCAAGTCCGCAGACCACAGACAATCGCCATCAATTTCAGTTTTCATATCTTTCTCCGTTTGTTTTGTTTCGTAAAAAGCCCACCCCTCATATACCACATTATACAAGGGATGGGCGATTTGTCAAGCCCCTAAGGGGAACTTTAGCCCCTTTCGGGGGAACCCACTAAGTGGTGGGGGTAGCAGCAGCCTTGGCTTCGGCCTTAGCCTGACGAGCAGCCTGCTTCGCCTGAATCGCGGTGGCTTCCGCGTTGATATTCTCAACCGTCACGCCACGCAATCCGGCGAGGAACTCCTTAGCCTTCCCAGCGTCCAACTTTGCAGCACCCGTTCGGGGCATGGACTTGAGGGGGATGCTCAGGGGGGCACCGCGATACTTCGACGCGCGGGCCATTACCGAAGTCGGCTTAATGCCCAACTTGTCGGCAACTTCCTTAACCGAAGTAGACGCTTCCCATGCCGTAATAAACGCTTCCAACTCAACCTTCGTGCGAGCCATAATCTAAACCTCCAAAATTGTGAAAAACCAAAAACCTATCAGGGTGTCGCACACGCGACTTTGTATCCCTTTTCTCTCATACTCCCATTATACCATACTTATCGGCAAGGTCAAGGGGTAAACTTCACTATTTCCGAAAATTCTTTTGGACCCATGCCCACTTACCACTTTTCTCACAGTGGTACGCCACAAGTTTCTCAAATCCATCAGCCGCCACAGTCACAACGGCGCGAACCTTGCCATTGTGCATGATCGAACTAATGTTTCCACCCTTTTCTCGTACCTTCGTCATATCCAAGACCATTTTTAATATCCCCCTGTTAGAGTTACTTTAAGAGTGTGAGAATCTGCCTTAAAACACAACCCACCCTTAGTTAGTTGTTGGCAGACCATAATCATTTCGAGCAAATCGTAGCATTGAATTTCGTACATTACTGATAAACCACCCATTCGTCGCTGTCTATGGTATAGTCATAGGTTCCATCTTCCAACTCAGAACCATCCTGATTTTCGCCAGCATTTAGACATTCTTCGGCAATTTCGCGGGCCTCATTTTCATCTTCTGCTTCAACCTTAATTTCGGTTGTGTAGACTTCCGCAACTTTGACGTAGTAAGTTTTCATAGCTTCATTGTACCATAGATTAGAGGAAAGTCAAGTCTAAAACTAAAGTAGGAAGGATGGGACTTGAACCCATACTGGCGGCGGTTTAAGCACCGTGACTCTGCCTTTGGTCTACCTTCCCCCAGACTAATCAATCACAATTTTACCTTCTGAATCCAAGGGCAACCCCAGGTTTTTCGACACACACCCAGGGCGGAAGATGTGACCAGTCTCACAAATAGAGAGAATAAAATATCCCTCACCATCATCGCCACACCCCACCTTATGAGCCATCAGGTCTACCCCACCAAGAGAACTCTCGCGCAGGTACAGGTGTACGGGCAAATCACGATAAACATTGTCCAACCTACCAATCTTAAACTTCATCATCTTTTCCTTTGTGATAAACACTTAAACTGTTCTTTCTCTTACTCTCTTAGTATAGCATACTTATCGGCTATGTCAAGGGTGTAGCATGAGAAAATTAGTAAGAAAATTAAAATCGCTGTAAGTCCTTATGCTGTAAGCACTTATGGCAAGCGCGGCCCGCCCCCGCGTGCGTAAGTCGTTACGCAGCAAGGGTTTAGATCATTATTAGTGTTCGATATCTTCCGCCGCCTGTTTGTTAATTTCACTAATATGCCTCCAGGGGAACCCACCAACAGAGCGTGTTAAATGGCTAAAGTCATTAAGTGAAAAACGCCCACGCAAAAGTTCTTCGTCGATTTCGATAACTTCGACATAATACGTGATTCCCCAGCACACAATCGTCATTCGAGTAGGTTCCATTGTTTTCTTTCTGTAAAAAGTGTAAAAAAAGCGGGGGTCGTATTCCCCTGTCCCCAGGCGAAGCGTACCCCCTACAACCGGTTGTATTTATCCCGCCATCTTTACGGCGGTTTCCAATGCCTTGAGATTCATCGCAGCACCTTGACCAAACCACAGGCTATCCAGCCGATTGCTGGCACTACGCCCCTTGTTATAGTTAAGGTACTCATTCACGCCGTTGTAAGCAGCCCAGTAGGTTCCCTTAGTGAGGGGGTTATCCTGACCGCGACCACATTCCACCATTCGGAAAATTTCTTCCATGATGTTGACGGTTTTCTTCGGCAGATCGTTGTCGGCCACGTTTTCGATGCCAAGCACAATCTTGACATACTTACGCAAATCGCCAGTGTGAATGGCACTCTTGGCAAGGTGGCGGTACTGCTCGGCGGTAGCCTCGAACTCTTGGTTAGCCAAGTCCATAATCTCGCGGATATTTTCGAGATTTTCCATAACCTTGCTAGAATGACGCACCCGAATCAGCTTTGACTCAGCACAGTGGATGGAAGCCGCAAGGGTATTGGCACACACCACCCGAATAGGGGTAAAGCCAGCACGAACTGCCATACTTCCGTTGTGACTGTTGGCAAGCAGCACAAACTTGGCAACTTCGTCGTCTTTACTGATAACCAGGGGGTCAGAAACTAACTGACACAGCACCCAAACCTTTTCACCACCGCACAGACTACCGGCAGTATGGAGCATCACGCTCTTGCTGTCGAGCCACGGCTGGAACCAGTCGAACATATCCCAGTTTTGCACCGGAGTCCAACGGGGGCCGACTATGCCCAAAACCTTATTGTCAGTTTTACGATAGCAAGCCTTGTGTGTAACCTTTTCACCATCAGCGGTAAAAAGTTCTTTAAGTCCAACCGACCAGTCCATGCCAGCGGTCTTGATGCCCTCACCAATATCGTAGAGATGTTCCTCTGCAATCCTATTGCCTTCCCCATGCCAAGGGACACTACCGGAAAAAAACATAGATTCTACTTGGGCAGCCATTTTTCACTCTCCCTTAAACAGTTTTCAGTCTTTCACTCGATGCTTTGATTATACCACTAATATCGGCAAAGTCAATGGCTAAAATTGAATATTTTTTCCATTATCAACGAAGTTGCTTGTTGTGGCTATCACGGCGAATCCGGCAGGATTAGGTGAAACACTACCTTTGGGTGAAACACTACCTTTGGGTGGTACAAGTTGTAAGAAATAAGGGGTGCTTTTTCTTACAAGAGGTAAACCATTATAAGACATAAACCCTTACAGGATAAGGGGTTACGTCAGGCGCGGCCCGCCCCCACACGCGTAAGTGCTTACGGCGTAAGGGTTTAGGTAAATATATGCCGTTTTCGTCAAGATTGTGTATAATAAAGAGAAAGGAATTTTATATGAGTCATAACACCAAAACTAATAAAACAGACACTAATTTTTATTGTGGATATTGTGGTAAATGGTTATTACGCTCTGATTTTTCACCAAATTGTACTCGTAATGTTTGTCGTAAACATTCTACTATGTATGATAATTATAGGGCATATCAATTAAAACAAAATATTATATCTCATTTAGGAGGATGTTGTAATAAATGTGGATATAATAAAAATCCTGCTGCTTTAGATTTACATCATCCTAATCCTAGTATCAAAGAAAGATCATGGGATGCATTAAGAAAACACAAACTCGAATATATTATAAAACATGTTCAAGAACAAGGTATAATATTATTATGTTCTAATTGCCATAGAGAAATGCATAATAATACTATACCAATAAAACTTACTTATATTTCTCAGTCGCCAAAGACAGACGATTGACATTTTTCACACATATGAGAAATCCCAAATTCTTTCCAGCTAAGAGCATCGCGGAAATCTTCACGGGCAACTTTAGTGCTGCCACAACAAACACAGGCATCATCCTTGCGACTACGCCCAAACAACTGTTGAGCAAATTGTTCGCAAGCGGCTTCCATTTCGGGTGATTTCGACATAGTTAGGCTTTCTTCAATTCGTCCAAAGTAAACAGCGTACCCAATTCTTCCGAGAGGTCTGCCCCAAGATACTTAACCCTGGCGAAGCGAACCCCATTATTTAGTTGGAAACCACAGATCAGGGCGTTGGGGCGTTTGCCCTCAATCCATTCGGCCATAACCTTGACTTTATCACCCTTATTGAACGTCACGCCACGATAGGTTGTGTCAACCACGATTTTGTTCCTTTGCCTTAGTGTTGGTTTACTCTTATATTATATCAGACTAAGCGGAAAAGTCAAGACTAATTGGGATAGGAAGGATAGGAATTGCCGAAGGTCAAACCCTTGCGGGTGAAGTGTTCCTCAACCGCTTCCTTGGACTCTTTCAGCCCCAGACCAGTACGGCTACGATATTCCTTAATGGCGGCAATCTTGCCCTGATTGATACCCAGACTTTCCTCAGTCTTGGTCACGGCATACTTATTCACCACCTTGGGCGCACCACAATCGGCAGCGGTGAACAGGTCAACAGCCCGACGCGCAGCCATACCCAAGTGCTTACGCACAACAGGGTCGGCACAATCGGCATAGGTGGACAAGAGCGAAGTGAGGGTTGCGAGGTACATTTTTTTTCTTTCTCCGTTGTCTGTGTTGTTCTGTCTGATGCTCTGATTATAACATACTTATCGGCTAAGTCAAGGGGTTGGCATGAATAATTTAGCAGGAAAATATAAATGTTGTAAGTCTATGGGGCGTAAGGAGTTAGGTCAGGCGCGGCCCGCCCCTTTGGGCGTAAACCCTTACCTAGTAGGGACTTGTGCCGCCAATTGTTTCTTAATGTTTTCGGGGCTATTCAACAAAATTGTCCCATATTGCTCATTTATCGCCAAGTTGCTCTTGACACTGCTCATCCCCAACATATAGAGATAAACGCCGTATAGTTTAGCGGGGGAATGATGCCAAAAGGCAATACTCTGTTGCACCCTATTCAGCGTATCACCCCCACAAATAAGGTCGTCGATGATGATATATTTATCGCAGACTAATCCCTCTGCCTGATATTGTGATGCCCGACTTTCCTTTTCTTTCCTGACAATAATCAATCCCTTATTCATCGTATCTGCGACTACTGGGGCGATTAAAGACATAGAGTAGCCGCTGACCGCAATAGCGTCGAATTTGTCGCGGTGGGGATATAATGACTTTAGACAGTCATCAATCAGCACACCCCTCTGCTTGGGGTCGAGCAACAACTTGAAATGGTTACAACAGCTTACGGTTACTTTCTTAGTAGCCATGACTAGCCAATTCCTTCCGAGTTTGGGCCTGTCTTGTGCGATTGCGTTTGGGGCGATTGTCGAAGGTCTGTGCCTTAACAAAGATAGCACAAACAGCATTACGCCGCTGGGTAGGTTTCAGAGTTAGCTTGACTGTGTTCATAAGTAAGACAGGTAGGGGTCGAACCTACTATCCGAAGTCCCAGGCTTCGTGTGTTTCCGTTACACTACAGTCTTAAATAGAGAAAGAACTGACTAGGGGTTGCAACCTCTTAGCTTCTAAGGGCTAGTCAGTTTGAGATATTGTACGACGCGCCTTTGTCCTATTGCAATAGTGGGCTGGAACAAGGTTTGACGCTTGCGCCCATAGCCCGTTAGGTTAAACAAAGGTAAAGGGGCGAGGTATACTAATCTCGTTCTCTCTTATGCTCTCATTATACCATTACTATCGGCTATTGCAAGCCCCAAAATTAAATAATTCCAAAATATAATATATGATTTTATCGCTTGCTGTGGTCATCACGGTCAATCCGGCTAGAATAGGTGGAACAGGCAGATTATGCAGAATAGATAAATAAAAGTATTCTTTTGCCCATATTAGATATAACTTCTTACTGCATAACGAGTTAGGTCAAACGCGGCCCGCCCATGTGGGCGTAAGTCCTTACCTTATAAAGACTTAGGACGGATTCATCTAAATCTTTTCGAGTTGACAAATAATTTTTACAGGATAAAGATTTTTTGTGCTTCGATTAGTATACACAAAATCAGTGGTTTTTTGATTGATTTCGCCCCAACTAGCAAGACACACTAAATCAACCTTACCATCTGGTTTTACCCCTACAACTTTATAGGCGCAAGTATTGTTTTCGTTAGAACTAACAATGTCCCCAACTTCATACTTAATTACATGCTTCATTTACTTTCATCCTTTTTGCTAGATACCACAATCCACCCTGTTTATCAGGGCGGCGTATTTCCTCATAATCCTCAAACTCAACCACACACCACACCCTACCTTTGGGGGACAAATGTGGAGCATGGGGTTTTGCTAAGATATGCCAACCAGGGCGAAATTGATACCCCTTAGTTAGGTGGGCCTCGGCTTCCAACCATTCACCGATTGGAATAACTAATTGTCGATTGATAAACAAGGGGCCAAGTGTACCGTTTGATCGAAGTCGAATTAGTTTGTAACCGATCATAAGCAGGCCGTGAAAGGGTCGAACTTTCGCTTTTTGTTTTGGAGACAAATGTGCTACCGTAACACTTACAACCTAAAAGTGCCCCGTAAGAGGATTGAACTCTTTTTTGCAGATTGAAGGTCTGCCGTCCTAACCGTTAGACTAACGGGGCATTGTCCTCTTTTACCTAATAGAGCGTTATTTGTGACTAGTTACCCTAATCACACGCCTACTAGGATTTGGCAGAGAGGTGGAACTGCTTTGTTCTCTCTAATTATACACCAAAAAAGGGGAATGTCAAGGGTAAACTAACCCTTTTACCCAAAAATCTTTTGGATACTTTCTTTGCACCTTAATTGAGCTTCAGTGTGTATAATCACGAACCAAACGTCGTTGACTAAAGCCCCCACAATATCGTGGGCATATACACTACCCATTTCGGTGCAATACCCAAAGACTGTTGCCATTCGGATATTGCCCTTGCAATTATCCTCTAGGATAGCTTCCCACCCATTAGCAAGACGCACCCGACAACCCTTTTTCAACTCATTCGTTTTCATCTTATTCCCTTTCCAAGATTGATTACTTTCAACTCCCTCATTATACAATACTTATCGGCTAAATCAATAGGTAAACTCAAATAATTTTCAGAATAATTAAAAAGCCCTAAGTCTTTACTGTATAAGGCTTTACGCCAAATCCGGCCCGCCCCCATCGCCCTAAGTCGTTATGCTATAGGCACTTAGAGCAAAACCTAATCCTTCATTTCGCCTGATTGCAAATCGCAATACATATTATGATTATCACAATATGGGCAAACTGGGTGGCCTTTTATAACCATATCCCAATATGACCAATCTTGTACAGATTCCCCACATTCCTCACAATACCAAGTCGCGGTCATTTTATCCAAACTATCTAACCTACGCAATTCCACCATCTTACACCTTAGCCTTTCGTGAGTATGTTCCCACCCCCTTCAAGAGGGATAAAGCCTTACTTGCCTCAGAACCTTTTTTTTGTATCCCATGAATGAGGAGACAGAAATCCCCCCCTGGGGTGGCAGAATGAGAATCATCGTGATCTATCGGAAGTGCCGACGCTTCCAATTCATTGTAGACTACGTAAGCAGCCCGAACCCCCAATTCTTGAATCAGGGTGTCATACATACCCCCATAAGAGGCAGTAATCAGAAAATTGGGGCGAATAATCCCACGCCCTAAATCCTGACCACCTACCACTTTCAGGTGGTGTAGAGACTTAGTATAGGAATAAAACAGGATATGCGGGAATAATTCGGCAACCTTAACAACTGCCCGCAAATAGGCCAGCGAGAAAAAGTCACCCCCCACATGGAGTCGAACAATGCCCGCATTAGAGGGGAGACTATCGGCAATCAGCTTGGCGATATTTTCGACAGTCTTGGCCGACTTAATTAGGTCGAAATTGTGTTGCCGTAACTTTCGCAAAGCCGGAAACAAAACTTCTTGACTAGCGGAAAAACAGCGAAATTGACAATCCGGCCCATCTTTAATCGTGGCCCTACCAGTGAGGGGGTCAACAACCGCCATAGACTTGCAATTCTTAGCACCAGGGCAGGATACCCCACTAGTTAGGTCCAAGCTATAAATTTTCTTCTTACCCGCCAGATAGGGGGCAAGTTCCGCCACCTTAGCTAGATTCTCTGTTTTCGCGTTCTGCTTAGAAAACTTCAACAGCATAATTTTCCCTTTCGATGCTCTCATTCTAACATACATATCGGTAAAAGCAAGGGGTAAAATTAAATCTTTTCAAAAATTGTCCTAAGTCCTTATAGGATAAGGGTTTACGTCACGCGCGGCCCGCCCTCATCGACATAAACCCCTATACTATAAGGCTTTACGTCAAAGCGGCTTGCTGTCGCTATGTCCGCGAATCCGGCAAGATTAGGTGAAACACCTATATCAGGCGGAACTGTTAGAATAACTTATACAGTTGAGAATGAAAAACATTCCCCACAATGCAAAAGCCCACCAGGGCATACCAATCCAAATCATAACAATCAAAAGTAGAATACTCATTATTTGTTTTCCTTATCTGTCTTAACAATATATAATGTAATCAGTGAACCAACTACAACGCCAACAAAATAGCTAATTGTGCTTGGGTCCATTTTCTTGCTCCAAAAGTTCCTTGTGATATGCCATCCACCCTAAAGAGTGGTGTGGGCATGGGCGTTTATCCTTATCCCATTTTTGATAGATAGGGATACGATATTCATTCATGGGCAGGTTTATGACTTCAACTTTTTCCACGTTGCCAACCTTTCCAAAACTACTCTTGACTTTTTAAGCCAGCGGGGGGATTTTTGGGTGTCTCATTATGCCCGCCTGACTTCGATATGGTAATCATAACCATCGTGACTGACTAGCGAATGATAGATAGAATCCGCCGTCATATCATTGGTATAGAAAACCGTGTCGATAATCTTACCCCAAAGATAAACATCCCATGCGACTGTTTTCATTTTTTCCTCGACTAGCTGAGTTTAATATAGTGGTGGCAACACTGGCAAACCTCAAATCTGCCATTCGCCCCACTGATGATTACAAGACGACCCCCACAAATCGGACATTTTTCTATAATCATTGTGTTTCCCCTTTTCTACACTGATTATACACCTAATATCGGCATTGTCAAGACTAATCCAACATAGAAAAGTATTGTTGAATCTGATAATGTTCATTGATTTTAACAACCCCGTGACTGATAAGTATATCGAGGTTATCAATACCCCTCAGTATGCGGGTAATCAGAACGGCAACCTTACGAGAATATCCGCAAGTATTTTGCAGAGTTAAAACATCATCCATAAAGTGTACCATGCTCATCCCCTTATTATATCATATAATATCGACGTGTCAAGCATAAAACTTAACCATATAATTTATTTCTGTATAATTTGTTGTAAGTGCTTATATCATAAGGAGTTACGTCGAACGCGGCCCGCCCCCATCGCCGTAAGTCGTTACGGCATAAGGGGTTACGTCAATCCCAATTATATCCTGTATCTTCATGTTCACATGGTCGGTCAGATTCGGAAATAAGACTGCCCAGCTTGTTATAATGTTCCATCATTTCCCTACGCAGGCTCGACCAACCCCTCAAGAGGGCATATTCTTCACCACCATATAGGTTAAGGATTAAAGATAGAAAAGCCTGTTGAATATCGTGGAGTTCGGCGGCTTCTTTATTGTCAATTATCATTGTTTTATCCCTTATTCGACACACACTTCTGAGGGGGTGGCAACGTCCTGCAAGCGGCATAAAACAGATTTTTGTTGAATCGGGGATTACTCTCCCCCAACATAGCGGCAAATTCATCAGCCAAAAGTAGCCGCTCTTTAGAGTTGCTCAAACCCCTCACAATGCTGGCAATCTTAATCATATGCTGTTTAGTAAACATTCGACAAACCTTTCCCTTAAAAGTTGTGACTAGTATAAAAGCGGGGTATGCCATACGCTATCTAATGGCATTTTATCGCGTAGTTATGTATACTACCCCTTATTGTGCGGAATCTACCAACCCCTCAAAAGTGCTATTGTTTCGCACCCCACCCTTGCGGCGGCACTTACCACCCTGCATGGGTACATCATCAGCGAAAAACCGGTCCCACTCATTCTGGGGGGATTCCTCATCCTCCCCTTGGGTGTCCAGACTATCCGGTTCCTCAAACGCCCACCCACGCGAGGCATACAATTTCACCCGCGCTTTACGGTCAAGTTCGGCCTCTTTATCTTCCAATTCCTTAATCTGCTTAATAGTCAATTGACTAACAGGCACTACGTCGAATAGGTGGACACCCTTCCCCGTTAGGTGGGGGTTCTCAATTTTCATAACCCGCTTGCCCGCTTTGTTCCGACCCTTGCAAACTCGGCTATCCCCCAAATCGAGGGTGAACATAGCAAACTCCGCGAGTTCCCCCGAAAGCAGGGTGGGGACTTTGTTTGACACGGAAAACTCACAATTGGACAACATAATTCTTTCCCTTTCCTTCTCTTAGTATCCGACTTGTCTATTAAGTATAGCACGCAATCCGAAAATGTCAAGTCTAATTTTGTAGCTTTGTTTTCTTTCCCTCTTGTCCCCTTATTATATCGACACTCCGCGAAAAGGTCAACAACAATTCCAAAAATTTTAAGTCCTTTCTGCGTAAGCAGTTACAACTCAACTTTTTTGGGCGGAGCAATAAATTAAACCTTAGACAAAGATTTCCCTAAGTGCTTATGCCATAAGGGTTTACGTCGATTGCGGCCCGCCCCTTTCGCCGTAAGTGTATACCATATAAGTAGTTACGTCAATTTCTAAAACTATAAATAAAACTACCCCACCGCCTCGGCCTTTATCAGACCTGCGCATGGGGTAGCGGAAAGGGCTAGGTCTTAATCCCAATCGGCGTCACACATCCCATCTTCGAGGGGGCCATATACACTCTCAAGGGCGGATTCGTGGTCACCGTCGAGAGAATCTTCGTAATCATCCCAACGATCATATTCGTAATCGTCGAAATCCTTATCATCGTAATCGTCGTCGAAATCGCCGTAGCAATCCAAATCGTAATCGTAATTTTCGTCCATTTTTCAAGCCTTTCGCAAAAAGTGTTGTTTTCGTTTCCCTGATTATACCACAAAACTAGCCCTTGTCAACCTCATTTTCCTGAGATTCCGCAAAAGCCAATTCCATCATTTCGTTATAGTCACCGTCAACCGCGTCGAGCCACTCAGAGAAATCGCTGCAATACATGATTTTGTCCCTTGTGTCAGTGTTCCGCGTATGCCCTAAGTATACACTTATAATCGGCTATGTCAACACCTAAAAATAAATAATTTCCCAAATTTGGCTTGTTGTGGCAATTCACGGCAATCCGGCTAGAATAGCCGGTACAATACCACCCATAAGAGTAATGCACAGGGGGACACTATCTATCCCTTTATGCCTCATGTATGATGCTGTTTTGTACAATATTGCATCATATATGATACCAATAATCCTAAGTCCTTATCTGGTAAGGGTTTACGTCGCGCGCGGCGGGCCGAAATCGTCGTAAGTGCCTACGGCGTAAGGAGTTACGTCGATTCCATTAGTGGCATAGGTTATGACATACCCCCCGTTAGATATTAGTGTACAAAAAAATCCCCCCGCTTGCTGATCCTGATTCTGCTAAGCGAGGGGCACCCAGATTAGGGGTATAATTATTTTTTGTTAATCAACTTCTTTTGGGTGGGGTACTTATCCCTCTCGCATACCATGTACAGGCGACCATAACCCTTTAGGGTGGTGTCCTGATGTATACCCCTCACTATGGGGAGTCCTCGACGGCAACCATCGCATTGATTCACTGTACACCATCCTTTCAGGGGGTATAGACTAACACTGTGAGTTCCCACCATGAGGGATACAACTTTTGGGTGGGTCGATTGCACACGATGGCGGTATCTTCACTGACTTTCTTAAAAAGACTGACACCCCCAATCCAGCGGAACAAGCACCCCAATGGCAGGGTTTCCCACTTTTGCGGACTACCCATTTCCATAACATGATCCATGTATGCCATTTTTTTCTCCCTTTCCCCAATTATATACTAGACTTTCTGATTTGTCAAGACAATTTCTGATTTGTCAAGCAAACCCCGCACACCACGTACACCCCATTAGGGGTATTCTTCGTGACTAGGTGACTATTTCCACAGGTCGGACAGACTTTATTCATTTTCACACCCTTTCCTGTTTTATTGTTTCCAGGAACCCCCTCGACTAAGGGGACTCTTGGAAACCCCCTCCCCAAGGGTACGCCTTGCGAGGGGGACTAGAGGCTCCACCCCTCCAGGGAGGGGTTTGTTCTCTTGCCTAACCGAATCGGTTTTACCTAACCGATAACCGTGAAATTCTCCACCTTGTCACAATGAAAGCTGCGATACCCCCCGACTGGGGCATCTGCCGTGTAATCCCACCCCACAAAGCAGGGGGCACCCGTCTTGGGGGTAAGGTTGACTTTCTCCACCTTAACCCGCCGAGTCTCACCATCGTACCCAAACACTACAAGTTTCCCAACCAATCCAGTCGTATCCATTTTAACACCCTTTCCTAAAAAACCCAAACTACCTAGTTTACCTTGGCCGATTCAATTTCGCGGATTACGTTACGCAAATCGCCCACAATATAAGAGAATCGTAAGTGATTCACGCAATCCCCGGAGGAGTCGGCCAAGTATTTTTCGGCCTGATTTAACATTCCGCCCAACGTAATCAAAACCATTTTTTTGTCGTATTCGCTCATTTTTCTTTTCCTTTCCTTCTTTCTTGATATACCTATAAAGCAACTATCATGCCAAAACTTTTTTTGAGAATTATTTATCATAAGTCGTTATACAGTAAAGAGTTAGGGGAATTTTACCTATTTTAACACCGCGTCGAATTGAGTACAGAATTGGGCGATTTGTCATAAGTCGTTATCCCGCAATAACTTATGGCGAATCTTATTGATAACAAAGTGTGTTCATTTTGACCACGAATTTTTCGGGCAAATATCGTGCCAAAACAAAATAAAATTATTTCTGTTTTCCTAAGCCTATATAGCATAAGCACTTACAGTTTTACCCCTCTTGTGGTTTTTCTAGGATTTTCGCCAATAATATCGTGCCAATCGCCCACAAAATTGAACAATTAAATTATTATGTCATAAGTCGTTATTCTATAAGGGTTTACAACCTAACTTTTTATTTCTGCATAACTTTGGCACACCCTTTGCCTACATACCCCCTGTTTGTTGTGGGAGTTAGTACGTACCCCCATTGGTAGGGTCGCTACGGCGTTAGATTAGGTAATACATAACCTTTGGGTAAAACAAACAGAATAGATAAGATGATAGTATGATTGGGTGGTATGATATAACTACCTATACCTTAGAGGGGCATGTTCGTAAGTTGTTACTACATATACACTTACGTCAAATAATGAGCAAATACCCCTCTTATGGAATCGTCGTAAGTCGTTACTACATAAGGAGTTACGTCAATTTTGGCGCGCCCAAATCGTCGTAAGTCATTACTACATAAGCACTTACGTCAAATCCAAAGGTAGTAGTTTATCACAATAATCATCATAAGTCTATACTACATATACACTTACGTCCATATAACTCTGAAGTAGTAGTAGTTAGTACATGCCCCCCATAGGTACTAGTGCGCGTACGCGGTTGGGTTAGGTAGTACACCCCATAAGTAGTAGTGTACACTTACTTAGTATATATGTATACACTAACTAATGTTAGGTCATAGTACCCACCCATTAGTATGTATGTAATTGTGTATAGTAGTATATCCATTCTCTAACCTAGTCCGAATAGGTGCCAGCATATCCACCATTGGTGGGGTGTAATTGGCATTTCGGGTTGGAACATTCGTTCCCCTCATCCAGGGGGTATCCGCAATCAACGCAAGTATAGCAACCATCACCCTTCCCCCCGTTTAGGTGGATAGGGTTAAAGCCGCAATCATCACTACAAACAAAGTGACAATTATGACAGTCATTTAATTCTTTAAGTCCAAACATCTTACCTATCTTTCCTCTCTTGCCTAGTGTACGTACTTTGCCTAGTCCTCGTATGCTGGGCCAAGGCACTCAATGCTCACAACCCGCGCCTCATCCCAAACCAACTCAACCAACGCATCTTCTTCAGTGTACGCAGATACCCATTCCCGCGAACCATCGTCAAACACAACCAACCAACGCAACATAATCACACCCTCTTTCTAGGTGGTTCGACCCCACCATTCGCTACCCATGTTTTCGACAAGCAACAATTGCCCGTCGAATACAACATACCCCCACTCTGAGGATACTCCCTTAGTGAATCGGTTGAATACTTTGGCAACCATTTTCACTGTTTGGAATCCGTTGAATACTATAACTTTGCTCATTGTTCTTTCCCTTTCCTTCTATGTATTGTATCGACCATTGCCCGATTAGTCAATAGCAAATCTTAATAGATTGCAATAATATCCAAAAAAGTTTTGCCCTTAGTTGCCACTAGGCAACGGATGAATACCTTGAATCCGTACAAGCTAATTACTAGCTTAGCATTGCTTATCACTTCCCATTTCCTTATGTATCCACTCATTGTATTTCCCTTTCCTTCTACCTTAATTATAGTAATCGGTCAAAGAAAAGAAAGAAAAATAATCGTAAGTTATTGATACATATACACTTACGTTCTTAGTGGACACTTAGTATAATAAGAGTCCATACTATTGATTGTCATAACATGTTATAGTATAAAGACTTAGGTGGGCAGTAGTAGGGGCGGGGGGGTAGGGTTGATAATCTTTGACAGGGTGTGGTCGGTAGGGGTGGGGTTGCCCATATATTTAATGCCCATTTGTATACCATAACTATTTACTAGGTGGGGTTTTTTCAATTACGTCCAGTGGGGGGTGCGTTGCCCCTCGCGGCGGCGGTCATCTAGTCGAAGTCCCCCTCAAAAAATTGAAATGGATACTTTTATAGATACTTTTAGTTTTAACTAGTACCTTAGATGGTAATCGAACCATTCGTATAGAAGTATTGAAGTCCATTTTATTTCCTTAAAAATCAGGCACAAGCTATTCTGAAGCATACACTTTAATTTCATCGGAGGCAGGCATTATTGTATCAGTCTTAATGGGACGAATCTTACAAAAGCCGCGCCCACTAGCCTTTAAAATCCCCAACTTCTGTCTTTGTTTTCTGACCGACTGAATACTTATCTTGCGCCCAGTTATTTCAGTCAACTTAGCCGCCACCTCTGCGTCCTTAATCACGGTGGCATTTTCCCTAATATATTGTTTTTCCATTTCGGTCCATGTCTTATTCATCTCTTTTTCTCCCATTTTGTTTAAAATCTATTATTTAACCAATTAACAGTAAACTTTTATGTCCACTTTACCCTATAATATATTATACGAGAAAAGCATCCCTTTTGTTTACTAAAAAACCGAAAAGTGTAAAATAGTTCAAACTCGAATTTCATGGAGTTAATTTAATGACTAAATCACCCACCTATGTCCAAACAGAGTTATTCACTACTGCATCAGAAAAATTACAGGCTGATATAGAAAAAGAACTTCAGATACCCGATCCTGAAGATAAGGAATCGGCAATAGCACAATTGATTAAGGATACAAATGAAAATACCAACTAACATGACTGAGGAAGAAGTCATGGTTATTATTAATAATGTTGCAAATAGACTAGCCCGCCGATTTAAATTTGGATACCATGAAATAGATGATATGAGACAACAAGCCCGCCTTTTCGCATGGGAAGGATTAGAAGGTTATGATGGGGTGCGCCCATTAGAAAATTTCCTGTGGACCCATGTGCGCAATCGTTTGTTTAACTTTAAGCGCGACAAATATGAGCGTCCAGGTAAACCGTGTGTGGACTGTCCAAATAATGAGTATGATGATTTAAGTAGTAATGATTGTACGAAGTTTAAGGATAAAACAGAGTGTGAATCATATCACGAGTGGATTAAGCGTAGCCAACGCAAAAAGAACTTAATGAATCCTATTGATATTTCCAACGTCAATGACGAACATGAAAACAATATGAGGCTCCATAATGATGTGGGCAATATAGTAGACTGTAAGGATATGATGGATATAATTGATAGGGAGTTGCCCGCAAATATGCGCAAGTTATTTTTACAGCTTAAATTTAACGCTAAAATTAACAAAACCCAGAAGACTAAAATTACATCAGTAATCAAAGAAATATTAGAAAAATATGGATACGGAAATAGTTGAACGTAAGCGCGGCAAGCTTAGTACTGAAGAAGAAAACTACATTAAGAATAATGTGGCTACTTTATCGGTTGAAAAAATAGCAGAATATTTACATCGTACTACTGCACCAGTTATTAGATATATTAAAGAGAATAATTTGGTTGCCGGTGATATGGATGAGCGACAGGGGCAGAAAATAGGTTTACGCACTAAGTTGCAGTTTAGGGAATACTGGCCCGAAGTTAGAAAGCAGTTTACAGACGAAGAACTGGAATACTTTATTGCAACGTGGGCCGAACTTATCCTTCAGTTCCGCGAGGATGTATTATACTCTGAAGAACTGGAAATTAAGCAGTATATAACATTAGATATATTAATTAATCGTAATCTAACAGAGCAGATGCGCGCGCGGGCTGATGTTGAGCGTATACAAAAAGAATTAGATAAAGAATATGCTGTTGATGCAGATTCAAGAGATATGGCTCTAGTGGCTAGTTTAGAAGCCCAGTTAAGTTTTGCGCGAACTGCTATTCCTGCTTATGCCACCGAATACACTAAGTTATTAGATAAGAAAAGTAATATCAGTAAAGAATTAAAGGCGACCCGTGACCAGCGTGTTAAACGTATTGAGGATTCTAAGAGTAGTTGGGCTGGATTTATTAGGGCATTAGAAGATGAGGCTGCGCGCGAGCGTGAGGGCGATGAAATTGAGTTGATGAGATTAGCTAAAGATAATGCAGCTAAAAAATTAAGTGAATATCATACATATATAGATGGGCGAATTGATAGACCTTTATTAAATTCGGACACAGTAAATTTAGATAATGAGGAATAATTATGGGTAAAACTAAAATTAAACAAGCGGTTATACAAGAGACACTATCAACCTCCCAAACTTTTGATGATAGTCAATTAAATAATACTCAACCAATACCTGTTATTGATAATATACCAGTGCCAATACAAATAATAAATCAACAATTTATCCCAGAAAAACTTTCTGATGAAGATGTGGTAGCTCTTGATAAATCTCCAGTTGATACCCCCGCTATAGAAATAACAGAGGAAAAAAGTGTTAAGATAGTGAATGAGTATAATGGGGAAGGATTAGCTGAAACACCCCCAGAGGTTAAACAATCTTTTATTGAAGGTCTTATTAAAAAGCCCGATGTAGAAAAGGTAGACACCATAGCTATAGATCAAGATATTAATTCTTCTCCTGCACCAAAATCGGCTACTAATTATGCTCGTCGAAATGTGTCCTCTTTAAAAGATAAGGTGGCGGAAGTGTTAGCTAGGAAAGGTTTAGACGCTCTTAATATAGAGGATAGGGGAGTTTTTAAGTGTCGTCCAGATAGACCCATTAAAAATTAATTTGGGATTTTAGGACAAATTGGAACATATATAAACAAGAGCATATCAAATATCTAAGAGATTTGATGTATCAAGGAAATAAGTTTTCGCTAACTAGAAAAAAGGATATACTATATGGCAAATAAAACTGCTGTGGTGTGGGGAGCGTCGGGCCAAGACTCAAGTTACCTATCCGAACTTCTTTTATCAAAAGATTATAAGGTAGTAGGTGTCAATCGTAGAACCAGTACAAATAATACAGAAAGATTAGTTAATTGTTTAAATAATTCAAATTTTAGTATAGTAGAAGCCGATCTATGTGATTCCGGTTCTGTTAATACTGTCATAAGCCAATATAAACCAGATGAGTGTTATAATTTAGCTGCTCAGTCCCATGTTGGTACATCATTTATACAACCTTCGTATACTTTTAAAACAAATGCCGAGGGGCCACTTTATATTCTTGAGGCTATTCGTAATTATTCCCCTAATACTAAGTTTTATCAGGCTAGCACTAGCGAGATGTTTGGGTCAAATTATACTCAAAGAGCATTATGGAAAACTGATGATGGTAATTTAGAGGTTGATTGGAATGGCGTTTATGGTGTTACACCACCAGATGAAGTACATAAATTTCAAGATGAAAAAACCCCTCTCGCCCCCAACTCTCCCTATGCCGTTGCTAAAACAGCGGCTCATAATTTAGTAAGAATTTATAGAGATGCCTATGGTGTATTTGGTTGCTGTGGGATACTTTTTAACCATGAGAGTGAACGCCGTGGTGAGAATTTTGTGACGCGCAAAATAACACAATACATTGGTAGATTATTAACTATGATGGATGAGTATAGAGAACTCGGTAATACAAATCCAAAAAAGATGCCATATCTACCATTAAAACTTGGTAATATAGAAGCTGTTCGAGATTGGGGTTATGCCCCGGATTATGTTGAGGCAATGTGGCTTATGTTACAGCAAGATAAGCCAGATGATTATATTGTTGGTACAGAAATTGGTTATTCAGTAAAAGATTTCTTAATGGAGGCGTTTGAGAGTGTGGGTTTAAATTGGGAAGATTATGTTGAGATAGATAAAAATCTTTATCGTCCAAATGAAGTGCCATATTTACAATGTCGTGCTAATAAGGCTAGAGACATATTGGGGTGGACTCCAAAGACAAGCTTTAAGGAACTGGTATACAAGATGGTCCAACATGATGTACAACAATGTCAAAAAAGACAATAAAAAAGAAAAAGTATACGCGCCCAAGATCAAAAACCCGAAACTTTAAAGACCCTAAATATGTGACCTGGAGAAAGGCTGTATATAAGAGGGATCATTATAAGTGTCAATGGCCTGGGTGTAAAGGTCATGGTAGATTAAACGCTCACCATATTAGGAAATGGGCAGATTTTCCAACACTTCGATATATCATAGAAAATGGAATTTCTTTATGTTACACCCATCATAAAAGTATCCAAAACCATGAAGATGATTTTGCTATAATGTTTATTCAAATTTTACAAATGAAAGCTAAAATATGAGATATAGTAAATATAGTAATATTATAACAAAACAATTTTTAGAAGAACATTATATTACTAAGCAAAAACATGTGAAAGAAATTGCTAAAGAACTAAATGTAAACCAACGAACAGTTAGTGGATATCTAAAAGAATATAATATCCCTATTCGTAAATATCATATAGTAAAAGATATGATAGGAAAAAAATTTGGTAAATTAACTGTTATTAAAGAACTGTCTATAAAACAAGCAAATAAATATATTCAATATGAGTGTAGATGTGATTGTGGAAACTCTTATATTGCATATGGTATTCATTTAAGGGGTGGGCAAAACAATAGCTGTGGTTGTAATAGAGCTATTACACGTAGACAAAAGAATAGAAAATATTTTATTCAAAAGATTTTATATCGTAATGCTATTATTGGTAAAAGTAAAAAATTAAAGCTAGATTATAATATAATCTTTGAACAATTTATTGAACTTATTAATAAACCATGTTTTTATTGTGGATTAGAACATAGTAATAGGTGTAAAGACCCATATATGAATAAACAGGTAGATTTTGAAGATCATACTGTTTTTTATAATGGTTTAGATAGAATAGATTCATCTAAAGGATATTTAATTGATAATGTAGTACCATGTTGTAAATTTTGTAATCGAGCAAAAAGTGATATGACAGTAGACGAGTTTAAAACTTGGTTAGGTAGAATTTATACATATTATATATTAAAGGATAATCATGTTTGAAGTTATTATAGATAGTAGGGAACAACAACCGTGGTCATTTGCATCATCTACTATCATAGATAATGTAATTCATAAAAAATTGGATACTGGTGACTATAGTATGGCGGGGTTTGAAGACGTTCTCTGCA
>Ga0268280_1000950_pt1 | contig 21091 bp, 17 predicted proteins | sample saktaG_9_FD_190139 | JGI IMG/M metagenome (GOLD analysis project Ga0268280, IMG submission 190139) | Saline water microbial communities from Sakinaw Lake, British Columbia, Canada - sak_2011_5_24_40m | ecosystem: Environmental > Aquatic > Non-marine Saline and Alkaline > Saline ... | reverse complement strand
TATCTTGAAGTATTCTACAACCGGGTACGTCGCCACTCGTCGCTCGGTTACAAATCACCCGTGGCTTTTGAACAACAACACACGATAGTGGCTAAACTCCCTGTCCACTAAACGGGGTAAACTCCAGGCGACTAAATTGAAACGAACTTTCGTTTGTATTGTTTCTTCCCTTTTGGCGGTTATCCTTCTTCCGGGGGTATTGAGAAGTCAAAATGCCGCCTCTGCGTTGTGGGAATTGAATTCCACAACAATGAAAACGTCGTCAACTTCTGGGAGTATCAACGCTCTCGATCAGGGAACTTCGTCTGCATTTATTATTAGAGATTATGGGGGAACAAATAGCAGTCAACGGATCTACTGCGCGGGAAGCGGTTTGGGCTTTTGGCCACCTGCAACGACAGAAATCGATTCCTGCTACACAGAGTTTAAAGTTATGCTAAGAGAGGGGATTATTACTTTTTTTGTCGACTCTGTGATACTATCGCTTGGCAATAGCGGCGGATCAGCGAATCTCCGTGCCAATGTTTATTACTCAATCGATAATTATTCTACTTCTACTGCAATGGAAACTAATATCGTTGTCCCTAATAGTGCACTTCAACAAAAGAAGTACACACTAAACGTAGAAGTAATAGAAGGACAGACATTATTGATCAGGGTTTATCCATGGTTGAACGGCGGTGCTGCCAGTGGAAAATATTTTAACCTGCAAAATGTCTCGATCTACGGGAAGACAACAGGTACGGCTGTCGTGAACCTGCCCAGCCTCACTACGTCCACTGTCTCATACATATCGACCACATACGCCACCAACGGGGGGACCATTTCTGCAGATGGTGGCGCTCCCGTCACAGTTCGAGGAGTATGCTGGAACATGACTGCGAGTCCGACAATTACGAATATGAGCGTGGCAAGTGGCATGGGAACAGGTACCTTCACAAGTCCGGTGTCCGGATTGACGGAGGGCAGGCTCTATTACCTGCGCGCCTTTGCCACGAATAGTGCAGGCACAGCTTACGGGAATGAAATTTCTTTTTCGACACTGGCAACACTCGTCGTGCCTACCGTGACGACATCGGCGGTCTCCAATGTTCTTGTGAAGACCGCGGTGTGCGGCGGTACTGTAACAAGTTGGGGAGGAGATCCAGTCACTGCTCGCGGTGTTTGCTGGAACACCACAGGTACTCCTACCATTCATGATAGCAAAACTGTCGACGGGAGTGATATCGGTGCATTTACAAGCGGATTGACGAATCTTACTGCAAACACTACATATTACGTTCGTGCGTATGCAACGAACGGTGTCGGTACAGGGTATGGCGGACAATATGTTTTAATAACGAAGGTACCACAGTCTGATACCACCATTGTCGTGGCAGAAGATGGGAGCGGCAATTATACCACGGTGCAGGCAGCCTTTAGGGCTGTGCCGCTGAGCTATACAGGGACATGGACGATTCTCGTGAAGAAGGGAGTGTACTATGAAAAGGATACACTCTCGGCAGGGAAGATCAACGTAGTTCTCCTCGGCGAGGATCGCGACAGTACCATCATCACGTATGATGATTTTGGAGATCGATACGGATCCGGGAATCCCGGTACAAGCGGTTCGTTCACTGTCGCCATTGATGCAAGCGATTTCATCGCAAAGAATATCACATTCCGCAACACCTATGCTCCGCAAACAGGTGTGAGCGGGACACAAGCAGTTGCACTCAGGACTCAAGGCGATCGGCATGAATTTATCAATTGCCAGTTCCTGGGGTTTCAGGATACATATTATACTTGGGGTGGGACCGGCACCGGACGTTCCTATCACAAGAATTGTATCATAGAAGGAACAGTGGATTTTATTTTCGGAAGGAATATCTGTGTTTTTGATAGTTGCAGGCTCATTGTCAGACGCAATGGCGGGACGGTGACCGCCGGATCCACCGATGCAAGCTCACTCTACGGATATGTCTTCCGAAATTGTATCTTGGCCTCGATTGATTCGCTTGGATATGACGGCGTCGCGGTTTCCTCGTTTTATCTTGGACGGCCGTGGCAGAACAGTCCTCGTACGGTCTATATGCATTGTTATGAACCAGCGACTTTGGCAGCTGTCGCCTGGACAACGATGCAGGTTAATCCAACGTTGTATGCAGAATGTAACTGTTTTGGACCAGGATTTATAACGTCACGCGGAACAGTATCCAGCTGGCCACCTGCAAATCAAGCACGGCAGCTAACTTCTTCAGAAGCGGTTATGTATTCGTTGTCGAACATCTTCTCGAAGAATTCCGCAGTCTCGTCGCTCATTGCGTACGACTGGATGCCGGTCAATGCAGGGCCTCAGGATGATATGCCGATCACGGTATCTGTCGGAGAAGATAGACGTGCCGGAGGGATTCCAGAAGAGTATGCACTCCGTCAGAATTACCCGAATCCCTTTAATCCCTCCACAACAATCAGTTTTAATCTGCCGAAAACCGGCTTCATCTCTCTTAAGGTCTTTGATCTTCTCGGCCGTGAAGTGGCAACACTGATGGATGGATACAGGAAGCCAGGAATGTATCAAGAACAGTTCGATGCAAGTCATCTTGCCGGCGGCGTCTATGTCGTACGGCTGAAAAATGAAGTGATCTCAAAAAGTATAAAACTGCTTTTAATAAAATAACAAATCGGAATCCGAATGACAATGAAAGTGCATATAATGTTTCACAAGAACGGTATTCTCTTCTTTTCATTCGGGATAATTCTCTTTCTTCTGGAGACAAGTCCTCTTTATGCCCAGCAACTGGCGTTTCCGACGGCCGAGGGATTCGGGCGATTCGCATCGGGCGGACGCGGAGGAGTTGTGTACGAAGTAACGGATCTCTCCGATAATCCCGCCAATCCAGCGGCAGGGACTCTCCGCTATGCGGTTAAAAAATCGGGTGCACGGACGATCGTCTTTCGGGTTTCAGGGAATATTTTGTTGAAGGATTATTTGAAGATCTCGAATGGAAACATCACCATCGCAGGCCAGACTGCACCGGGGGACGGAATCTGCCTTCAGAATTATTCCTTCTCTATTCAGTCGAGCAACGTCATTGTGAGGTACATCAGATGCCGATTCGGTGATACGACGATTGTCCGCGATGCCAGCGGTGTCCCCATCATCAATCCGACCACCGGACTGCCCCAGCATATCGAAGACGATGCTGCTCACAGTATGGGCACAGGTGATACAAATACGACCTACCGGAATATCATCGTGGATCATTGTTCGTTCAGCTGGGCGATGGATGAGAATGCCAGTTTTTATGATATTATGAATTTCACGATGCAGTGGTGTATCATCAGTGAAAGCATGTATCATTCCTTTCATACGAAAGGCAATCACGGATATGGAGGCATATGGGGAGGTATGGGGTCCTCGTTCCATCATAATCTACTCGCCGATAACTCCAGCCGCAATCCCCGTTTCTGCGGCGCCCGGTATCATCTCTCATCGTGGCCGACAGAAATCGTGGACTTCAGGAACAATGTCATTTTTAATTGGGGATTCAACAGTGCATATGGCGGTGAGTCCGGACGTCATAACATCGTCAATAACTACTATAAGCCCGGTCCGGCAACGAGTACAGGAAAGATCCTTTACCGTATCATCAATCCTTCCGATACCCTCGTGCAGATGTATCCTCACAGCAAATGGTATGTGGCGGGTAATTATATTGAAGGAAATGCATCTGTGAGTGCCGATAATTGGGCAGGATATCCCAATGGCGGTGTACAGCCAGAGGCGTCCACTTTGTCGATCGATTCCTTCAAACTTGTCTCACCGCTTACAGTTGCTCCTGTGACAACGCAAACAGCACAGCAAGCATATACCTCTGTTGTAGCTCAAGCCGGATGCAGAGTGCCTAAGCAGGATTCTGCGGATGTGCGGGTGATCAATGAGGTGATGACGGGACTTGCACCTTTTGGAGCAACATACAATGGGGGAGGCAAGGGGATCATTGATTCTCCGACGGATGTTGGAGGGTGGCCTGCACTTGTATCAACAGCACCGCCAGTTGATTCTGATCATGATGGTATGCCGGATTTATGGGAGCAATCCAATGGTTTAAATCCCAGCGATCCAGTTGACCGAAACCAGATCCGTCCCGACGGCTATACCCAATTGGAAGCGTATTTGAATACTTTGACGGGCGAGATGACCTCAGTCCGGGAAGAAAAAGAGTCTGTGAATCCAAAGGAGTTCAAGCTCTATCAGAATTATCCCAATCCGTTTAATCCTGTAACAGTGATCAGTTATCAGTTATCAGTGGTTAGCATTCTCTCCTTGCGTGTGTTTGATGTATATGGACGAACAGTTGTCACTCTTGCCGAGGGAAGAATACAGCCCGGGTTGCATCAAGTAGAGTTCAAAGGTAGCGGGCTCGCAAGTGGCGGTTACTTCGTGCAGCTTCAATTACCTCACTTTTCAAAAACAATAAAAATACTATTAACGAAATAATATGAAACCGATCTTACTCCTCTTCATCATATTTTCATGCATTCTCCTGCCATCCCGACTTTCGGCAAAAGAGAAAGCGGATATCATCGTTGCACAGGACGGGAGCGGGAAATTTATAGCTATTCAGGAGGCGATCAATTCGGTACCGGCTGACAACAAGCAGAACATCATTATCCTCATCAAAAATGGCACGTATCACGAAAAAGTATATATCACGAAAAGTTATATCACGCTGGTAGGTGAAGACCGCGACAGTACAAAAATTATCTACGCGGAATTACGAAAGAACTGGCTGAACGATCATCCTGGCCTGGATTGGGGTTCGGCAGTTGTCAATGTTGATTCCTTCGTTACAGACATCACCATCGCCAATCTGACAGTACATAATAACTATGGCGGAATTTTTGGCGATCACGACCATCAATTTGCGATTCGCGGCGGGGGTACACGTGTCATCATTCTCAATTGTAATATCATTGCTGATGGAGGGGACACGCTCAGTCTTTGGAATAAGAAAGATGGAATGTATTATCATGCGAATTGCTTTTTCGAAGGATGGGTTGATTATGTATGTCCGCGCGGCTGGTGTTATATCACCGACAGCAAGTTCTACGGCCATAATCTAAGTGCAAGTATTTGGCATGATGGTGATTCTGATAAAAGTCAGAAATTCGTTATACGCTATTCATTCTTGGATGGAGTGCCGGGATTTCCGCTGGGCCGAAACCATCGCGATGGCCAAATCTATCTGCTGGATTGCATCTTTTCACGGAACATGGCAGATCTACCGATCTATCATCCGGAGTCAAGTAAAACGGAATGGAAATGGGGCGCACGCCATTATTATTATAATTCTCATCGCGAAGGAGGCGACTTTGGTTGGTTCAAAGACAACTTGGAGACAGCAACCGGATCTCCGAAGGAACGCGACATCACTTTACAATGGACATTTGATGGAAAGTGGGATCCTGAGAACACCATGCCATCGGTGCTGCCGACGGTATTCCTCCCAAGGCCGCGCGATGGTTCTTATGGAATATCGAATGATGGGGTGGGTCTGAAATGGGTTCCAGCAAGGAATGCAGACTCTCATTTGATTTATTTCGGAAAGAGCGGCCAGCTGCAGTTTAAGAAAAGCCAGAAGGAATTTGCTTTCTCCATAGGTCCGTTAGCGCCGCACACGAAATATTTATGGAGAATCGATGAAGTGGCTGGATCGGATACGCTGCGTGGGCCGCTCTGGCATTTCACAACAGAGTAATACTTTTTAAGCTCACAATTTCCTTTTTCATGAAGGGGAGAGGAGGAATTCATTTGATAAAATTTTGGAATGGGAAAAGAGAATCTGAGAATGAATAAATTTTGGGCAGCCATAATAACTTTGATATTTTACTCCCTGGATACTTTTTCCCAGCAATTGGCGTTTCCTACTGCGGAAGGCGCCGGAAAATATGCCCTTGGCGGACGCGGTGGTGTTGTCTATGAAGTTACAAATCTGAATGACAGCTGTCCGGGCAGCCTGCGTGAAGGTGTCCGAGCAAAAGGCCCTCGGACGATCATCTTTCGTGTTTCCGGAACTATTGCTTTAAGAACTCCGCTGACGGTCAAAAATCCTTTCCTTACCATTGCCGGACAAACAGCTCCCGGCGATGGTATCTGTCTACGCGATAGGAATCTTTCCGTAGAAGCGGACCATGTGATTGTCAGATACCTGCGTGTACGGTTGGGTGATTTTGATTCTACTGAACAGGACGACGCATTTTCAGGGAGTAACTGCAGCAATGTGATCATTGATCATTGTTCAGCGAGCTGGTCGATCGATGAGACCATGAGCATCTATCGAGGAATGGAAAACTTCACCGTCCAATGGTGTTTCATTACCGAGAGTCTCCGTTTCTCGCATCATATCAAAGGTCAGCACGGTTACGGGGGCATTTGGGGAGGGAAGAACGCAAGCTGGCATCACAACCTTTTAGCACATCATTCCAGCAGGAATCCACGGTTCGATCGAGGTCTGGAAAATGTCGACTTCCGAAATAATGTGATTTATAATTGGGGATACAATAGCTCGTATGGCGGGGAAGCAAATGCGGATCGACGGAGCACCATCAATATGGTTGCGAATTACTACAAGGCCGGTCCCGGAACAAAAGAGAATCATATCCAATACCGGATTCTTAATCCCTGGTCGAATTTGTACGGCTGGGGAAAGTGGTACGTTGCAGAGAATGTTGTTGCAGATCATCCGGAGGTTTTGAAGGATAATTGGAAGTACGGAGTGCAGGATGTAGACAATGAAACGATTTCATTCATCCGAGCCGAACAGCCGTTTCTTTATGTTCCTATTAACCAGCAGACACCTGAAGAAGCATACCAGCTAATTTTGAATCATGGTGGAGCATCACTACCAAACCGGGATACAGTTGACCGTCGAATTGTTTGGGAAGTCGCGAAAGACACGGCTCTTTACGGAGGGAAGTCTGGAAAACATTCCGGACTTATTGACTCTCAAAACGATGTCGGCGGCTGGCCGGAATTGATGTCCGTGCCTCCACCGACTGATTCCGATCACGACGGGATGCCGGATACTTGGGAAGTGGCACATAAACTTAATCCGAACGATCCCGCAGATCGAAATAACATAAGTAGCGACGGGTATACTATGCTGGAGAAATATCTTAACAGTCTTGCTATCGATGAAAAATGAAAATAATGCAAACGAATCTTTCATCTAAATTTGTGATGCTCATTGCAGGTGTGTATAAAGCCCAAGGACGTTCTATCAATATCCTGAGAAGGAATTGTCATGAAGTATTGTAATTTATTAGTTTTGGTAAGTCTCATTGCTGGTTCAAATCTCCATGGACAAACAGCAGCAAGTGCCGTCTGGGCACTCACAGCCAATCAAGCTGCTGTTGTCGTGGGAAATGTATCAGCGGCAAGCCAAATGCTCAGTAATATGCAGGTGACGTATTCGAGCGGTGTTCAGCGGAGCAGTCCAACACCAACGGCTGGCACCTGGCCGGCTGAGACTTCAGAAAACCCGATACGCTATATGCAGTTTCATGTATCACCGACTGCAGGAAATATCCTCACTATTAATTCCATCTCAATGTACTTATATGTCAATTCCGGAAGTGGTGGGAGGGCAAACGTATATTACTCGAAAGATTCGACGTTTGGAGCAAAAACACAGATTGGCACCACCATCAGTCTTACCAGTTCAGCTCCTGCAACACCAAATGTTACGACGTCTCCTGATTTGGCGATAAACAGCGGGGAGACAATTTATCTGAGGATTTATCCATGGGAGATAGGTGCCACAACCGGTAAATATGTCATTACCAATAATGTCACCATCTCTGGTACAACACAATCTTCAGTTTCCATCCTCACCTCCGCAGACGTAATCAGTGGATTTATGCAGACCTCAAGCACACCTTCAGACGTTCAAACATATACCGTGTCCGGTATGAATCTTGCGGATAATGTCGTCATTACTCCGCCAGCATCATTTGAGATTTCTACAAACGGCGGCAGCAGTTGGTACGGAAACGCATCGCCGGTGACACTGACACAAAGCGGCGGCGGGATTGCCGGTCAACCGGTCACTATTTCGGTGAGGATGAATGCCTCAGCAGCAGGACAATATGCAGGTGAAATTACTCATATCAGCACAGGTGCACCGGCGAAAAATGTGTCAGTAAGCGGTGTTCTGCTTCCTTCTGAACCAACGGTGCAATCAAGTATAACATTTGGAACTGTTACAGGAAATTCCATCGTTATCAACTTTTCCGGCGGGGATGGTTCATACCGGGTTGTTGCGATACACGCAGGCAGCGCGGTTCTATGGAAGCCGACAGATGGAGTTACCATCGCCGGAGTAGATAGTAATTTCACCTTTGCAGATGATCAGGGTGATGGTGATAAAGTTATTTATGATGGTTCCGCTCATAGTATCACAGCGAGCGGACTCGCAAGTAACGTGACGTACTATGCTGCCGTCTTTGAATACAACTGTGCGGGGGGCAATTCCGTGAATTATCTTACTGCTCTCCCGGGTACCGGCAGCAAAACAACGTTAGCAGTTGCCTCCATACAGACTGCTCCGACATCAGTGTCTTTTGGAAATGCAACAGTAAATAGAGATACCCTTATAAAAAGTTTTTCGCTTTCCGGACTGTATCTTACTTCGGGAGGTGGAAATATCACTATATCAGTTCCATCTCCCTTTGAAGTATCCCTGTCAAATAATTCCGGCTTTGCATCCTCTCTTCAAGTACCGTATACCGGTGCAACGCTAGACCCGACACTAATTTTTATCCGCTTCATTCCAACTGCCGTTGCGAGTTATAGCGGCATGGTGGACATTACAGGCGGTGGCGCATCAGCCATCGGTGTTTCCGTGAGTGGTAAAGGAGTTGCGCAGGTTGTTGAAAATTCCTCAAGCCCTATCGGATTTGCTTCATGCGGAAACGGGACGACGGGAGGCGACGGCGGCACCATCGTCATTGTGACAAGCGGTCAGCAGCTCTATGATCTTTTTGTTGCCCGTCAAAAAAATATCACAACACCTCTGATCGCTTATATCTCCGGCACCATTAGTGGTTTTTCCCTTGAAATAGACATCAAACGAACTGCGAATGTCTCCATCCTCGGGATCGGTACGGATGCCACGATTCAGGGGTTCGGTTTCAAGATCGTCGATTGCCAGAATCTCATCATTCGTAATATCACGTTTGCAGATTGTAAAGCAGAAGAGAAAGATGGTATAGCGGTGGAAAGTTCAAGCAACGTGTGGATCGATCATTGTTCATTCACTGACTCTCCTTCGATTGACCTCGGCGGGAACAACCATGACGGTGAGCTCGATGTTAAAAAAGGATCATACAATGTTACCCTCTCGTGGAATCATTTTATGAATCACCGGAAGGCGTGTCTGCTTGGGCACTCCACGAGTGAAACAGGCGATGTTGCCTTACGAGTGACATATTATCATAACTGGTTTGATGGAACGTATTCCCGGCACCCGCGGGCCCGCTATGGGAAGGCTCACATCTTGAATAACCTCTATACGAGCGTTGGAGTTGGAGGAGGGTATGGCGTGGGGAGCACGTGCGGCGCACATCTCTTCGTTGAAGGGAATTATTTTGATAACACACCGACACCGACGCTCATTTCACAAGTGAATGATCCGGGCGAAACGCTCAGCGGCGATCCTATTGGTTATCTGAAAGCATCCAATAATTTTACGGCGAATGGATCCGGTGCAATTGTGGAAAATCTCGCCGGATATGATTTTACTCCGACCGATTATTACAATTATCCTGCCGATTCTTCCAATCTTGTAAAAGATATTGTCATGGCGAACGCAGGTGCTGGAATATTGAATATTACTGATCCTTCAACATGGGTAACGACTCTGCCCTCGGGAACACCGGTTCAGTTTCGTCTGCAGCAAAATTATCCGAATCCGTTCAACCCGGCTACCACGATTGAATTTACAGTGCCGGATCGCGGATATACAACACTCAGAGTCTATAATGTCCTTGGCCAGGAAGTAGCAACGCTCTTTCAGCAGATGGCTGAGTCCGGACGCAGGTATCATGCACTCTTTCAAGCAGGATCATTATCAACCGGTATTTATGTGAGTGTGTTGGAAAGCGGCAGCAGGCGCGAAGCGAGGAAAATGTTTTTATTGAAATAGTATCAAGTGAAAGAAGAAGAATTACCCTCTGAAGGTCGAAAAGGTCAAACTTTGAAGAAGGGAATAATGGTTTTTTATCAATCGTGCCCTCATCGGCATACATATAATAACCCTAAATTTAATTGGAGGATGTTATGAGTAACATTTTACAACGATCATGCATGATCATTGCACTTGCAGTCTTGTATAGTGCAGGAATGGTTGCGCAAACATATACAAGCGTTGGGAACGGTGAATGGAATACACCGGCAACCTGGGATCAAAGCGCGGTTCCAGGAGCCTCCAATGATGTTGTTATTGCAGGCGGACATGCAATTACCTTGACAACGACTGCAGGTACTTGTGCCAATCTCTTAATAGCCTCAGGTGGATCTCTCAGTATCAACACTTCAGGTCTTGCTGTACCAGGAACTTCTTGGTCTCTGGATCCTGCAAGCACTGTTATATTTAATGGACCAACAACAGTGCAATCAGCTCCGACATATGGAAATCTTGAATATAAGTCAGCTAACGGTGGACCGAATGGAAATTTAACTGTCACCGGAAATCTTATTAATAGCGGTACTGGTTCCATACGTGGAATTGCTACTACCTCTGGATCATATATACATACAGTATCAGGAGATGTATTGTTAACGAATGCATCGGCGAAAATTACCGGCGTAAATAATTCCGCGGCTACTACGGCAAGTTGTACTTGGAATATTGCGGGGAGTGTTAAATTAACCGGCAACAGTTCGAGTAATAGAATTATTCTTTATGAAAGTGCAGGTCCCCATAACGGCTCGGCAATCTATAATATTGATGGGAATATTGAGATAGGAGCTGGTAGTCAGATAATGTATAAATCTAGTTCTGGTACATCAAATGACTATTCTGCGGGGACTATTAATCTTAAAGGAAATTTGATACAAAATGGAACTATCGGAATTAATTCCATTACTTCCGGTACGGTTGTCGGCTTAACAATTAATTTTATTGGAACAAGCCAACAAACATGGTCGGGGACGGGAACATTTTCGGTTGCATCAGCGTCATCTGTCACCATGAACATCAATAATGCTGCTGGTGTGACACTTAACGGTCCAAGGACTATGAACACGAGTACAATCTTGACCTTGACTAACGGAAAATTGACAACTGATGCTACAAATCTACTAACTTTTTCTGGGACAGGGACTATCAACGGCGGCAGTTCATCAAGCTTTATCAATGGTCCAATGGCACATACATGGTCAACGGCAACAGAAACAAAGCTGTATCCATTAGGTAAGGGTTCTGCATACAGGCCATTAGAAATTTCTCTCACTACTCCGACTTCGCCTGTTATCAGTGCAGAAGTATTTAATGCCAACGCCGGTGGTACCAGTGTACTCAGTACCATTTCAACGGTACGGTATTATCAAACCTCCCTGGTGAGCGGTACTGCAACTGGCGGCGGAAGTGTAAAAATAACATACGGCGCGGATGACGGTGTCTCAAATTCTGCTAACCTTGTTGTAGCACAAAGTACAGCAGCGACTGGGACTTATTCAGACATAGGGATGTCCGCAAATGATGCAAGTTCCGTGACTTCCGGAACTTCCTATAATCCCGCTTCCGGTGATTTTCTTTTAATCGGTTCAACTGGCGGGAATGCACTTCCTGTCGAGATGGCCTCCTTTACGGCGTCGATGCAAAACGCAAATAGCGCCGTACTTCGCTGGTCAACAGCGACAGAGGTCAATAATCTGGGCTTCGAAGTGGAGCGCAGAGCAGACGGATCGTCAACATGGATAAAAGTTGGCTATGTGGCCGGTGCTGCCACGAGCAGCTCGCCGAAGGATTATAGCTTCCAGGATGCTTCTCTTGCTCCCGGTGTATATATCTATCGTATTAAACAGATCGACAACGACGGTACGTTTAGATATTCCGCAAGTACACAGGTAGATGCCGGTGTATCGAAGGGATTTGAACTGCTGAGCAACTATCCGAATCCATTCAATCCGGAGACCAATATCCGTTTCTCAGTACCGGAGAACGGCTTTGCGACACTGAAGGTGTTTAACATGCTTGGCCAGGAAGTTGCGACACTGTTCAGCGGTATGGCAACGGCCGGTCATTACATTCCTGCGACATTTAACGCAGGCGGACTTGCCTCCGGTGTCTACTTCTCTCGCTTGGACTTTAATGGAAAGAGCATTGTGCAGAGAATGCTGATGACCAAATAATGTAATTATTCTGTCAGAAGTCCCGCAGTTTTTCATGCGGGCGTGATGACAAGATAGGAACAAATATCCCCAGAGGGAATCAAGACGAACAATATTATTCCTGGAGCATGAGAATGGGACAAGATCTTACGATGACAAGGCGTAACTTTATTGCATCAACGTCCAAGGCGGTGACGGGGGCCGTACTCGTGAGTCACATGCCGACAACACTCTCCGCATTGCAGGTTGGCAAGAAACGAAGACTGGCAATGGTCGGGACCGGACATCGTGGTTCTGGAATGTGGGGCAAAAGTGTCGTTGAGTCATATGGCGATCTCGTTGAATTCGTCGGTTTGTGCGACATCAACCCCGGGCGTGCAGAAACTGCAAAGAAAATGATGGGAGTTTCCTGTTCGACATTTACAAATTTTGAAGAGATGGTGGCAAAGACGAAACCTGAGATGGTAATCGTCACGACGGTGGACGGGACTCATCACACGTTCATTGCAAAAGCGCTGGAGATGGGATGCGATGTCATTACAGAGAAGCCGATGACAACGGATGAGGTGAAGTTGAAGCTTATCCTCGACGCACAGAAGAATTCGAAAAACAAGATCATCATGGCGCATAACTACCGTTATACACCGACTCGTGCGAGGATTAAGGAACTCCTCATGCAGGAACGCATCGGGCGGGTCACATCGGTTGATTTCCATTGGTATCTCGACGTGTATCACGGAGCGGACTATTTCCGGCGGTGGCATCGCCTGCGCGAATGTTCCGGCACGCTGTTGAATCATAAGGCCTCTCATCACTTCGATTTGCTGAACTGGTGGATCGATTCAGATCCTATTGCTATTCATGCCTTTGGTGCACTCGAATTCTACGGAAAGAATCATGAATTCCGGCATTCTCATTGCCGTCCATGCCCGTTCAAAGAGAAGTGTAAGTTCTACTGGGATATGACGAAAGACCAGCGATTGATGGATCTTTATGCTGCCAATGAAAAATATGACGGTTATATGAGAGATGGCTGCGTCTGGAAGGAAGACATCGATATTTTCGACAAGATGGCTGTGCAAATCCAGTACGCGAACAACGTGCAGGTCAGTTATTCGTTGACCACCTATTCCCCGTATGAGGGATTCAGAATAGCATTCAACGGAATAAAAGGGCGTTTGGACTTCTGGATGCATGAACGACAACCCTGGCCCATGGAGAACTATGATGAAATTCAGGTGACGGATAATTTCGGAAAAGCAGAGTTTATCCGCCTTCCGTATGTCGAAAGCGACCATGGTGGTGCTGATCCTCTCATGAAAGATAAAATCTTTAAAGACCCATTATTGCCCGACCCGCTCAAGCAGGCAGCGAATGTGCGAGATGGTGCCATGGCGGTGCTTATTGGTGTTGCGGCACGAAAAAGTATTGATTCGGGAAATCCGGTCCGAATTTCAGAACTGACAGATATTGTTCCGCAAGCGAGGAAACCTGAATAGAACAGTTGAATCATTCTCGGGCAGATCATTTTCCTATGTTCGTTTCATCTGTACCGAAATTAGACAATTCTTAGATGTTGTCGATGCGTAATATGAAAGGGGAAAAATGAAAAATAGTCCAATACACCTCCCACGATTTTCGATGGGTATCGGCGATCGATTCGGGATGGAAGGACGAGCACAAGTACGGGCTTTAAAACTTGCACTCGATAAGGGAGTGGAAGTAATCCCTGTCTGGAACAAATCCAATCGCGAACATACAATCATAGGAACTGAACCCCTTGCTGCGAGAAAGGAAGCAGACTCAGCAGTCCGAGATGAAGGGTGGAGATTGCCATATTTCTGCGATGCAGATCATGTCGGCCTCTCAACAGTAGATCGGTTTGTAGATGTTTGTGATTTCTTTACACTCGATGTAGCTGATTTCATCGGCAAAGCTGCGCCTGAAAAAGAGATAGAACAATTTGTCAAAGCAATTACGCCGTTTACAGGAACCTTACGGCATCCAATGCTTGAAGGCGAACTCACAGTGTCGAAGGAGAACCTTCGCAAATTTGCGAATAAATATTTGTACGCCATTCAAGAAGCAAGCAAGACCTACACTCATATCAAAGAGAAAAAAGGTGAGGGCAAGTTCATCACCGAAGTTTCTGTGGATGAAGCATACAATCCCCAAACTCCCTCGGAGTTATATCTCTTTCTGGCAGGGTTGGCGCATATGGGCATCGCTGCTCAAACGGTAGCACCAAAATTCTCCGGAAAATTCCTCAAGGGAATTGATTATGTCGGGAATGTGGTAGCGTTTGCAAAGGAATTTAAAGAAGACCTTGCTGTTATTTCACTTGCGACGAAAACATTCGCCCTTCCGAAGGATTTGAAACTCAGTGTACACTCGGGCAGTGATAAATATTCGCTCTATCCTCATATCTATTCATTATTGAAGCAGACCGGAGCCGGTGTTCATGTAAAGACTGCGGGAACAACGTGGCTTGAGGAAGTGATCGGCCTGGCATCGGAAAAGACAACCCTGCCCCTTGTAAAGAAAATCTATGCACTGGCGTTCGATCGGATTGATGAACTCCGCAAACCATACGAAACAGTCGTAGAAATTGAACAACAAAAGCTTCCATTGCCGTCGAAGGTTGCTCAGTGGTCTTCTTCAGAATTTATAGGGGCTTTGAAACATGAACAAGGAAGCCCAACGCTTGACCGTAATTTCCGTCAACTGGTTCATATTGCATTTCGAGTGGCGGCAGAACTCGGGGATGAATTCCGGCAAGGACTTTTGACTGCCCGAGTCAGCATCGAACACAATGTGACGCAAAACCTCTACACCAGGCACATCGAACCGCTTTTTGTCGGGAAATAGGATTCAAGGATAGGTGATGGTAAAGAACCTCCGGAGGGTAATTTCTGGAGGTTTCTCTCATGGAAAAAGAATTAATTCTCTTTTCATCCTTTTGGGCTATTACTTCTCAAGAGAGGCATTGGTATACTTTATCACGGTTCAAGGGATGATTTTTCTCTTCCTAGACCGCAAACAGTCGCCTTACAGGATAAATAAGGTGCACTATGTGGATAGGAATTGCAATCATTGCGTATGTTATCGGTGTGATTTTGGTCATACGGTTGTTTCAATCCGTTCATCGATGGGATGAAGAGATTCGATCGATGGAAAATTTGCCGAAGCGTGCCAGCAGAAGAGAAGTAGTTCATTATAGACCAGCGGTCTAAGGAACGTTTTGGTCAATTGTTGGATCTGAAAAAGACTGGTGATGCCTGTCGCTGGGAGCTTGCGGTGGGGAAGCCATGCGGTGAATAAAAATATCCGACTTGAAGCCATATCCCATTCACTGGAGCGCTCCACTACGTCTGGCGTGGTTCTGATTTTTCATCCCCCCAATAAATACAGTTGTTGGCCAATGTCTCAACTGTTGAACGAAGTAAGCGTTTGTATCAGAGCAATAACACTGCTCGTAGTTTTATAAAGCACCATCCTATTTCTTCTTTTATCTAGGGAGAAGCGTCGATTCTTCTAAAAAAAGGATTAACCCTTTTTCCATCCTTTCGGTCTATTACTTCTCTGTGCAGTCCTCGGTATACTTGTTTACGGTTCGGAGTAGGGTTTCATCTCTGCACGATCGATGTGTATCTTTATTGATGAATCCTTCAAAAAAAAGGATGTACGCGATGAAGTGGGAAAGAATTGAAAAACAATCAAAGAAACAAAAAGTAAAAGTTTTTCATTACCTGGAGAAATTACTAAATAACGATCTCGATGCTATCTCGATAGCGGTGTGGTCAGTTGGAAATTCATAACATTGGGGAGTTGGCCGTTTGTGATGATCACGACGCCAGCAGATAAAGTGCTCCTCCTCGGTGATACACAAATCGTCAAGCGTGCGGTAGATGTTCGAGCAAAAATTTGGGATGACAAGGGCGTTGTTTCGGCATCCATGCATATCGATGGTGAACTGGCAGTGTCGATGGATCGCATCGGCGAGACACAAATGTGGAGAGCGCGCTTTGAAGCGGCCAAAGTTTCCGACGGTAACCACAAGATCATGGTAAAGGTGACTGGTGCGGCCGGCAACAAGGACCAAGACGTAGTTACCGTAACGGTTAACAAGTCTGGTTCCGTCCCGCAAGTGAAGCGGTCATTTGGACCGGAGGGTAACTCTGTTGGTCGTTATACCGAAAAGGGATTGATGGGCAATCACATCACGAAGTCTGGGTATTCTGATAAGGGCAGCAAGAGTCGAAAGCCATGAAACCAAGGGGGCAAAGCGAGCCTTGCAAAGTGAATGAGCTGGTCACCGTAGTTAGCCTGCAGGAGGACACGATGAAAGTAACATTGGCCGATGATGAGTTTGGAACACCCGTTTCGAATCCTTGTGCGGCAATCATAATAATCGCTCATGAGACCATATGTTGAAATCAAAATTCATAATATATATTCTATTTTGTGTTCTCGGAATACTCAGCACCCATGCACAGGTGAAAACTTCGGTACTCATTCAGTCTACGGACGAGGATGAGAGGATCGATATCTCTGTCGACAAGTCGATTTACTTTCCGGGTGACACGGTTCTTTTGATCATTCAACGAAACGATAATACCGCAACAGCGGGAATCATTACTCCGATACTGCTGATCGAAGGAACAACGTTCAAATCCGTCGGACGGCTGAGATACCGTACTGTCATCCCCAATAATACAACACCAGGATTATATCCCATCGGGCTGAGAGTAACGGACGCCGACAGGCGGCGATTTCGGTATGAAACGGATTGTATTGTAACGGTAGAAGAACACCAGGACGTTGAGCAACTGAATCGATACATCAGCATTATCCCAGAAACCGGCAGCAATAATATGCGGACAGCGGTGACACTGGATCGCGAACAAGTCCGAAATCTGGAGGTGCGGTTTCAACGCGATAGTATTCGGCTTGGCATGGGACCCCAATTCCTGAGAATAACGACAACGATACTTGTACGTGAAGGTCTCACGGCTCCATCATACGAACGACGTGTCGTCACCTATCGAAGTCATGGGGATCCTAATAAAGACCGTGCCATGTTCATTCAGTATCGCACCGCCTACGGTGTGTTCGCCAATATCCGTCCCGAGGAACTTGAACATGTTCTGGTCCCGGTAGACTCACTACCTGATTGGGCAATTCTTGGAATTCATATCGAACCCGACTACACCATCAAAATCGGCGCAGTAGATCGTTCGAACACGATCTCACAATATTTTAGGGTGAGGGGGCCGAAAATGGAAATAGCATTATCGCTCTCCATCCCCAATGTGTTGTTCGATACACGGGTTGAGGATCCGACGGTATACGGAAATTATTGCGCGATGGTGCGGTTCTATTTTGTTGATGGAATAACCGGCAACCGATTTCCTGTCAACGCGGGAATAGGAATGTTTGGCGTCAATTCACCCATAGATGTCGGCATCGGGAGAGGCGGTTTTGCCTTGTCGTTGTCTCTGGATATCGCGGAGATGATACGAATAGCCAATATCGGGTTGACCAGAAAAGTAAATATTGGATTGGAATGGGACCCGTTTATTCCCATTAAGAAAAAAGGACGATTATTATTTGTCTCGCAATTCGGTTTTTCATTTTGACCGAGAGAACATAAGAATGACAGGCGAAAATGATTCCGTCTCATTTTACGGGCAATAGGAAGAATGGTGAGAACGAAATGTGTTGGATATGATGTTGAACAGGGAGATGCACAATGAATACTGTCGGATTATTAAGTCCCTACACCCTGAGGAACATTGAAATTAAAAATCGAATTGTTATGGCGCCGATGACACGCTCACGCGCAATAAGCAACATTCCCAACGATCTGATGGCGGAATATTACGGACAGCGTGCTGCTGCAGGACTCATCATTACCGAATGGTCTCGGTTATAGCCGAATCCCGGGTATCTTCAGTGATGTACAGGTGGAAAGCTGATGAACTATAAAGACTATTATAAAGATTTAGGGGTTGGAAAGACCGCAACGCCTGCAGAAATAAAGAAAGCGTACCGAAGGCTTGCCAACAAATATCACCCTGACAAAGCAAAAGGAGATAAAGCACTCGAAGAGAAGTTTAAAATTATCAACGAAGCGAATGAAGTCCTCAGTGATCCGGTGAAACGAAAAAAGTACGATCAGTTTGGCGCGGATTGGAAACAGTATGAAGCGGCCGGAGCGCAGCCGGGAGGATTCGATTGGTCAAAGTATGCAAGGGATCGCGGTGGACAAACACGCGGAACGAGGCCGAGTGAATCTGATTCGATGTTTACAGACGAGGGTGCCAATGATCTTTTTGAGATGCTCTTTGGGCAACGCAGCGGCCAGCAACGGGGAAGGCGGAGCGCCGCTTTAAAAGGAGAGGACATTTCAGCAGAGACCATCCTGACGCTGGAAGAAGCATTCCATGGAACGTCGCGGTTCATCCAGCTGGATGGTCAGACGATCAAGGTGACGATCAAACCAGGCGTTGCTGATCGGCAAATGTTGAGAATTGCCGGCAAGGGGGGAGGCGGATCAAACGGAGGTCCAAACGGTGACCTTTACATCACTGTTAAAGTCGCATCACATCCCGAATTTCAGCGCAGAGGAAATGATCTTTACTGCGAGAGGCCAGTTGATCTCTATACTGCAGTACTCGGAGGCAAGGCGCGCATCAAGACCTTTAAGGATACAGTCAATGTCGATATTCCCAAAGAAACGCCCAACGGTAAGATGCTGAGACTTCTGGGCCTCGGAATGCCGGTCTATGGGACAAAAAAAGAATTCGGGAATCTATATGTAACCCTCATCATTCAGTTGCCCGACCATTTGACAGAAGAAGAAATTGAACTGTTCGGGAAGTTAGCGTTGTTACGGAAATAGGTTCCATTCCTGGTTACAGCAGTTGCCTTTTCTTCTCAACCTTTCACCACAAAACCACGCCATTCGAAATCTGTTGCACACGAGTTAACGTCAGGCTGAAGGGATAAATCCTGCCGAACGGAACCTTCATGAGGTCTGATAGAATTAATGTGGAGAATATAGTCAAAATTAAATACTTTGAATTGATTTTTATATTTGGTTATCTTTAAATGTTAAACCGCTATCGGTTTGATGAATTTTGCACACAGGAACACTGAAAGTCCTTTTTCAATGAAAAAAATTAGAATACTCGTCATTGAAGATAATCGTGTTTTGCGCGATGGGATTGCCATGATGCTCAATGGACAGGCAGATATGCATGTCGCAACCACCATCGGAAGCGGTAATAATGTGCTGCAGAAAGCAGGGCAGACAAAGCCTCATGTGATTCTGATGGACGTGGGAATGAAAAATTTTAATGAACTGTCTGTTGTAGAATTAGTAAGGAAAAACATCCCTGAAGCGAAAGTGATCGGCATGGGTTTTATACCGTCGCAATCAGATATCGTTGAGTTCGTAGAGGCAGGGGCGTCAGGATTCATTTTAAAAGACGCAACGGTAAAGGAGTTTCTCGGGACCATTCGCACAGTGGCAAAAGGAGAAAAAGTTCTCCCCCCCTCATTGACAGGTTCCCTCTTCTCCCATGTTGTTGAACATGCTCTTAAGAAAGGGAAGGGGACCATAACCCATGCCGTGCGGATGACGAAACGGGAACGTGAAATTATTGTGTTAATCGCCGACGGGCTCAGCAACAAAGAAATTGCTCAACAGCTCAATATCGCTACCCATACCGTAAAGAGTCATGTCCACAACATCATGGAAAAATTAGCATTACACAGCCGCCTTCAGATTGCTATACACTCCCGCGGCGACGAGATCTTCTAATCCACTTCCGATCGACCCTTTCACAAGCATTACCATCGATTCTCATCAATAAACGTACTTTGTAGTCATTCTGTCGAAGGCTGGGTTTCTAACTGAGCTTCCAGTATTCCCGTATGTTATCACCGAATGATACGCTGACCCCTTCCCCGCATCAGCACATCCCGGCAAGTCTGGTGTTCATCGCAGCGGAGCGCACTTCATCTTTGAAAAGGATTAACTCTTTTTTCATCCTTTCGGGCTATTACTTCTCATCGCCGTCCTCGGTATACTTGTTCACGGTTAAGGAGACGTTTTTCTCCCCGCATTGGCCGGGGGGGGTCTTTACAGATGGAAACGTGAGAGGAAAGGAACTGACACAATGAACTGGGATCGAATTGAAGGGCAGTGGAAGCAGCGAAGAGGAAAAGCTGTACACCATTGGGGGAAACTCATGAACGACGAGCTTGCTGCCGTCGCCGGGAAGCACGAACAGCTTGTAGGAATGCTCCAGGAAAAATACGGAATTGCCAAAGAGGAATCCAGGCGACAAGCTGATGAGTTCAAAATAATTGTCAACCACTTGAAAAAGTCTAATGCCGATCTGGTAAGATCGAAAAAATCATTGCATAAAAAAATAAAGAAGTCAAATGGACAATCGGTGAAAGCAAAAGCATCACCGAGGAGAAGAAAATCATCATGACCAGGCGTGCGATCTACGTAGCAAAAAGAATAGTGATGTTTTTAAGAACTCTAAGAGGTAGCTCGAGATCCTAACAATTAGTGGTTGAGTGACAAATAAAAAGGTACCACCCTTTTAGCGGTAAAATTGTTATACTTGTTCATTGACATAATAGCTATTCATAAAGAACTATCTCTCAAAGAGAATGAGTGAAGCTATGCGCAAA
>Ga0268280_1000948_pt1 | contig 21151 bp, 24 predicted proteins | sample saktaG_9_FD_190139 | JGI IMG/M metagenome (GOLD analysis project Ga0268280, IMG submission 190139) | Saline water microbial communities from Sakinaw Lake, British Columbia, Canada - sak_2011_5_24_40m | ecosystem: Environmental > Aquatic > Non-marine Saline and Alkaline > Saline ... | reverse complement strand
TACGAAAAAACTGCATTAGTTCTTGCGGCAATCGGAGCTATCAACTGGGGTCTTGCAGAGCTCGGTTGGAACGCTGTTGACAAACTTCTAGGTTTTGTTAGCTGGTTACCTACTGTCGTGTATTACATTGTAGCTCTTTGTGGTATCTATGCTTTAGTAAAAGCATTTAAGTAAAAACACTTTTTTATTTTTTATTTTCTTTTTTTAAAGAATTATTCTTTAAGATCGCTTATTCCTAGTAGAACTAGTAAAAGACCGATTAGGGCGATAGCCCAGAAGGCTGCTCCTTTGAGAAATTCCCATGCCGCGTGTCTGAAGTTCCAGAAGTATCCACCCCAGGTTCCAGAGTACCAGGCAAGAGAGATTACTCCCTCTAGAATAACCAATCCGATTAGTATCTTTAACCATTTATTCATTGTATTTTTTTGAGATATCTTTTATTTAAAAAGATTTAGATAGTTTTGTGAAATGGTTAAAATTAAATACCCTTAGGGAGTTTGTAAGAGACATGAATCGGTTTGGTTTACGCTGTAATCCGCTTGAAAAGAGTCTGGGGGGAACTAGGAAAGTAATGGCTCCTTCAGAGCGGGTAGGAATTGAAGAGTGTTTGGATATCTATAGAACGTTTATGAAATTGGGTGAAAGATACTCTAGAGAGTATCTTGCTTTGCAGACGACTGCACGTAATAATTAGATAGTTTTTTAAATTGAGATTTTATTGCTTTTTTATGAATATGCGATTATTTGAAGACTTGGCAATACCGAGATTTTAGATAATGTAGATATTTCTTTGTTTTTAATATGAAAAAAGTTAAAGATTTTTTGTGGAAGGATAATATGTCTGTGTCTGATTTAGTTGGCCAAATGAACAGTTTGGGGTATCAGGCGAGTGAGTTAGCTGAGGCAAAGGAAGTTGTTTTGAAAATGAAGAAATCTGGAGCCAAGATTTTTTTGACTTTTACTTCTAATATGGTTACTTCCGGCTTGAGAGGCTTTTTTGCTCAGCTTTGTAAGTTGAAAATTCCCAATATTCTTGTTACAACTTCTGGAAGCATAGAGGAAGACATCATGAAGGCTCTTGGAGAGGATTTTGAGGTTATTAATTTTAATGCAGATGATACGGCCCTTCATGAGCGGGGGGAGAATAGGGTTGGAAATCTTTTGATTCATGTGAAGGGATACATGAAGTTTGAGGATAAAATGAGGGAGTATCTGGAGAAAATTTATGAGAAGAAAAAAAGAATTTCTTCTTCTGAGTTGTTGGAAGAAATTGGGTTAATGTTGGAGGATAAAAATTCAATTTTATACCAGGCAGCTAAGAACAATATTCCTATTTATTGTCCGGGAATTGCGGATTCCTCTTTTGGTTTTCAATTATATATGTTTCAACAGAAACATCCGGATTTTATTGTTGATACAATTAAAGATATGGAGAGAGTTACGGTTGATTTGAGTTTCGATGAAAAGAAGGGATTGATTAGTTTGGGTGGAAGTATAAGTAAACACTATGCGGTTTTTGCTGCTCTTCTTTCTGGAGGATTTGATTATGCGGTGTATATGACCACTTCACACCCTTCTTCGGGTTCTATGTCTGGGGCGACAACACAGGAAGCCAAGTCGTGGGGAAAAATTAAGGATGATGGTGAAGCTGCAACGGTTAATGGAGATGTTTGTATTACTTTTCCTTTGATGATGTGCGCTGTGCTTGATGAACTAAAGGACGAAGGGCTTTTGAAAGATGAATAAAATAACAAAAGATAGTTGTGTAACTTTGGTTGAATTGCCTCCAACTCAATTTGGAGTGCTTGATGGGGAGATAAGTTATGATATGTATAGTAGGGTTAAACTTCCAGCAAGAGGTATTCCCTCTTTAGATGCTGTCTTGAGAAGGGAGGGGTGGAAAAATTTGCAGTCTATCTGTTCTTTAGATGGAGAAAATGGAAAATTAAGTTCAGAAAATTTTGGGAGAATTTATGACTCCGATGTTTTAGGAATTTCTTCTATAACTCGAACAGTACCCCAATCATTGCAATTAGCAAAGGAGTATAAATTGCGTAATCCGGATGGGATTGTTATTGTTGGAGGACCTGACCCAACTTTTAGAGCGGAAGATTGGTTGGAAGAGGTAGATATTGTTGTTAGGGGGGAGGGGGAGAGGACAATTTCAGAATTAATAGAAAGATTGGCTTTGGATGGTTATGATCCAGAGAATCCTAATCTGGGAGATATTGATGGGTTGGCTTTTAAGAGAAGAGGAGGAATTGAGGTAACAACCCCAAGAAAATTATTAACAAGCGAAGAATTAAGTCAGCTTCCGCATCCATTTTATAGTCCAAGAGTAAGGAAGAGTATAGATGCAGGAGTTGTAGAAACTTCTAGAGGGTGTCCAAATGATTGTGATTTTTGTACAGTTACAGAGTTTTATGGAGGAAAGTTTAGAAATAAATCTACAGATTATGTTATTGAAGAATTAATGCAGACAAGAGATATGGGAAGATTCCTATTTTTTACGGATGATAATTTTATTGGAGTTCCAAGGCAGGCCACAAATTTATTAGAAGCAATAGTAGGAAATGGTTTGAATAAAAAAGGAGGGGTACAAACCACAGTAAAACTCGCAGAAAGGCCGGATCTTATGGCACTCCTTCAAAAAGCTGGGATAAATCTTTTGTGTGTTGGAATAGAATCCATCAATGATGCAACATTAAAAGGTTATGGAAAACCGTATACTGCCCAACAAAATATGCAGGCTATAAAAACTTTGAAGAAAGCTGGTTTTTGGATTCACGGGATGATGATGCTTGGTGGGGAAGGTGATACACCAGAAACACTAAAAGAAACTTCAAGATGGTTAAGTAGAAATTTGGATACTGTCCAGTTGTTTGCTGCTACCCCTATACCTGGAAGTCGTCTTTTTGATAAGGTGGAAAAAGAAGGAAGGATTTTAACAAAAGATTTGTATTTGTATGATGGGCAACATGTTGTCACAAGACCAAGAAATTTCACTCCTTTTGAACTCCAAAAAACAATTTTTGAGATGTATGAAGATTTTTATGGTGTGGGAAACACCCTGAGAAGATTAAGAAATTCTCCAGATAAGGTATTAACGCTTGAAATTTCAGCTTACATTAAAACTCTAGGAAGAAAAATGTTGTATAATCCTCAATCAAAAAAACATTTAGAATTTTTAAAATCAATACGTTAAAATGGAAGCTAAATTTATCTTATCAAAAAAGATCCTTTTGGAACAAGTTGGAAAGCTGGAAGATTTGGGATTGGGGGTTTCCTATTCATATAAAACAAACCGAGAGGTTGGAAAGGTTTTGCAAGAAATTTCTGATTGTGATTTTTCAATTCATGCTAGAGAGGAGATTGAAGATATAAAAGATAAAAAAAAGATTTGGTTTTTTACTCAGGCTGAAAATGAGAAAGAGTTGGAAGAGCTTTTGGATTTGGGAATTAGAAAACTTGTTGTTGATAATGAAGTTGATTTGGAACGGTTGTTAAGAGTAATTGGAGAAAAGAAGATTAAAATTAGTTTATCTCTAAGAATGAAGTTTAGAGAGCATAGAATCGGAACTGGAAAGTACTTCGTTTATGGAATGTCTTCTATGAAGGTTAATGAGCTGATTGGGAAGGTTAAAGGAAATGAATTTGTTGAAAGATTGGGGGTACATATTCATCGAAAGTCACAGAATGTCTCTGAGTGGGATATTGTTTCGGATTTGAAGGATTCCCTTAGTGAAGAAAGTCTTAAAGAAATCGGTTTTGTTAATTTAGGAGGGGGTTTGCCTTCGGTTTATAGAAGTTCTAATGTAGAGGTTTTTGATTATATTTTTAAAAAATTGAGGGAGGCAAAAGAGTGGCTTGCTGATAAAAACATTGAAACATGGATTGAGCCCGGGAGATTTTTGGCTGCTCCTTGCGTTAAACTTGAAGTAAAAATAATTCAGATTTATGATAATAATTTGATTATTAATACCACAGTATATAATTGTGCTTTGGATAATGTTCTTACAAATACAAAGATGTTGGTTGAGGGGGAATTGGGAAAAGAGGCGTCTGGGAGGGAATTCTTGATTAAGGGGAATTCTCCAACGAGGGATGATATTTTTAGATATAGAGTTAGATTAAGAGAAGATTTTAAAGTTGGAGATAAGATTGTCTTTTTGAATGCGGGGGCATATAATTACACCACCGATTTTTTTGGATATAAGAAGTTGAAAACAGAAATTGTTGATTAGTTCCTATGGTGAACTTTTTTTACAAGATATTGTACAAAAGAAAGAATTATCCCTAATCCTAGAAAAATATATACTACAGAAAAAATCTTTCCTAATGCGGTTACGGGGTAAAAATCTCCATAGCCCACCGTTGTTAGGGTCATTCCGCTGAAATAAAAAGAATCAAGCCAAGAAAAATCTTCTATATAATGGAAGGCGATTGTTCCTATTAGAACAGCCAAAACAGCGGCAATTGTTATAAAACTAAGGTGAATTCTCAGTTTCTTTTTTTTACTTAATCTTTCCTCTTTTTTTGGCATATCTTTTTTAGTAAAGGTAAACTTAAATACCTTTTTGTTTTATTTGTGAGATGTTAAACCAAAAACAGATGGAAGAGATAAAAGAGCACTTGGAAAGGGCTCAAAATCCGGTATTCTTCTTTGATAATGACCAGGATGGTTTGTGTAGTTTTCTGCTTTTGCAGAGATATATAGAAAGAGGAAGGGGAGTTCCGGTAAAATCTTTTCCGGCAATGACCAAAGATTATTTTAGAAGAGTGAAAGAGTTGAACGCGGATTATATTTTTATCTTGGATAAGCCCGTTGTTTCCGAAGAATTTTTTAAAGAGGTCGAACAGGTAAATATCCCTGTTGTGTGGATAGACCATCACGAAATTGACATGAAGAGTGTTCCTAAATTTGTTAACTATTATAATCCCCTTCTTAACTCAAAGAAAACTTCAGAGCCGGTTACTTATTGGTGTTATGAGATAACTCAAAAAAAAGAAGATTTGTGGATTGCGGTTGCAGGATGTATCGCGGATAGATTTATTCCAGAATTTTACTCCGAGTTTATGAAACAATACCCCCATTTGTCAATAAATTCTGAAGATGCTTTTGAAATTTATTATCGTTCTGAGCTTGGAAAGATGGTGAGAATACTTGGTTATGGCTTGATGGATAGGACTACCAATGTAATAAACATGCTTAAGCTTCTTATGAAGGCAAAATCTCCTCAAGATGTTTTAGAAGAGGGTACTAAAAATCAATTTATGCATAAACGGTTTAAGGAGATAAAAAGCAAGGCGGATAAATTTATTCAGAAAGCATCTTCCCAAATTGATGATTCTAAACTTTTATTTTTTAAGTATAGTGGAAGTATGAGTATAAGCGCAGATATTTCAAATGAACTGAGTTATCTTTTTCCGGATAAGATTATTGTTATTGCTTACCTGTCGGGGGTTAAGGTGAATATTTCTGCACGGGGGAAGGGTGTTAAGAAATTTATCCTCGAGGCAATTGAGGGAATTGAGGGTGCTACGGGCGGGGGGCATGACGACGCTGTTGGAGCGATGGTTAAAATGGATGATTTGGAGAGGTTTAGGGAGAGGCTGGAAGCGTTAGTTAACTAAATCACCAATAAATATTTAAACTTCTTTTTGTTATATACATTAATGGTAAGTAGGCATAACTCGATGTGGAATATGATTTGTTTTACATACGGCTTAGTCTATAAACCCAAGTTAGCCTCAATTTAGTTCAATTTTCTTTTGGGTTTGGATTGAATTGAGGAATGGTTCTTAATTAATTTAGACTCTTAAGGTTTTTGAATAATATTGTGGCTTGCAACTAAAAAAATGGAACAAGCATACCAACAAATGCAAGCAAGTGATGAAGTAGTTCTTGAAAGAGAACTTAACCAGTTGCTTGAAGTTACCCTTCGGCTTGAATACGAGCTTGAAGCGGTAGTTTCAAAAAACTAGCTTTGAAAGAGAAGGAGTGATACTGCGTACTGGTTAGTACGCTACATATCCAATTGGACAAAACTTAAGATATAAAAAGCTAGCTGTTTTCTGGGATAATAGATTAATCGGAATTTTCATTCCGAGCGAACGTCAGCAAAGCTGTCATTCGGGGGCCCGTAGTTCAGTGGATAGAACACTTGGCTTCGGCAAGGGGTTCGTGAAATAGGGTTAGAGTCACGAGAAACCTTGGAGATACCAGGAAACGAAGGTTCGATTCCTTCCGGGCTCATAGTGGGGTTCTTTTTTAGAAGAAAAGAACCTACAGTGGTAGAAAATGGGTTTTTCTTTTAGGAAAAGAAAAGCTACAGTGTAAAAGAAAACTACTCTAATAATTTTTCAAGAATATCTTTAGCTGTCTTAAAATCCGCACGCTTATTACTTAATCTCATAACCTGCCCAACTAAGAAGTTAAGAGCGTTTTGCTGTCCGGATTTGAAGTCTGAGACAGCCTTTGAATTTTCCTTTATTACTTTCTTTGCTAGTTTCTCTATTTCGTCTTTGTTCGAGATTGTTGAAGCAGATTTTATGTGCTTTTTTGGAGAGGTTGATTCTTCATTCCAGCTTCTTAGAATATCCTTTGCTTTTAACTCCGTTATAATCTTTTTTTCTATTAAATCTAGAAGTTCTATGAAGTGATTTGAATCTATTTTTATCTCATCAAACTCTTTCTTTGTGTAATTTAATACACTTAGAAGTTCTTCTGTTACCCATCTAACTGCAAGTTTTGGATTAACTTTAGAGATTATTTTTTCAAAGAATTCTACAATCTCTAGCTTTTTGGTTAAGACTTCTGCGGATTTAGGATTTATCTTGTGTTTCTTTATTAGTTTAGATAGTTTTTGTTGGGGAGTTTCGGGGAGCTGTTTCTTTATGTTTTCTATTCTTGATTTTTCTATGTTTATCGAGGGTAAATCTGGGTCGGAAATGAATCTGTAATCTTCTGTTTGCTCCTTTGAACGCATTTTTTCTGTTTTGTTTTTTAATTCATCGTATCTTCTTGTTTCTTGTTCTTTTGGAAGTTTTTCTGTTTGTCTTTTGATTTCATACTCGATTGCGTTTTTAATATTATTAAGAGAATTAATATTTTTTACTTCAACTCTCTTACCTCCAGGAACAGAAACATTAACGTCTGCCTTCAATCCGGCTTTTTTGTCTATTGATTTTATGTAAGAGAGGGTAGCTATGAGTTGCTTAAGCCAATTTGTAACTTCTTCTGAAGATTTGAACTCTGGGGCGGTAACGATTTCTATTAGCGGTGAACCAGAACGATTGTAGTCTATCGCTCCTGTTTTGGGGTTCCATGCCGCGGGGTCTTCTTCAAGATGGCATTCTGTTATATTTATTCCTAAGAATTTTCCCTTAGTTCCGTTTGGAGTCGAATGTGGTCCCGAAATGGTGTTTTGATATCCCTTGGGCATGTCTGGCCAGTCGTAATGTTTTCTTTGCCAGACAAGCTTTTGATTTACTTTGCATCCTAAAATGAGAGAAATTTGAATTGCTTTTTTTATTGCTTTTGAGTTTGGGAGGAGTGGCTTCGCTCCGGGTTGTCCGGTGCATATAGGACATATCTGGGTGTTTGGTTTTGTGTTTTTTGCTCCGTGAATTGCTTTACATTTGCAGAATAATTTCTCTTTTGTATCTAGATAGCCATGAATTTCTAACCCTATTTTCACCATTATACGAAAAAAGAAAATAAGTTTATTAAGTTGTTGTTTGTTTAATATGTTGTAATTTAATAAGAGTTACAATATAGAAATATTTAAATAGGGGTTTTTGCTTGGGAATTTATGGTAAATGATAAGGGATTAAAAGAATCTTTTTCAAGAGTTAAGACAGATATCTTGTCTTTACAAGCTAATATCCTTGAGATTTCTGGAAAGCAGGCCGAATTAATGCAGATGATTTCCGAATTGCTGAGAAGTGAAAGGAATTTAGAAAAGAAAGTTGATTCCAAAAAGGTGAAAGTTGTTAGAGCTCCGACACGGAGTAAAACTTATGTTGCTTCTAAAACCGGAAAAAGTTTTCATGTTCCAAGTTGTCCTTTTGCAAAGAACATCATGCCAAAAAGTATCATTAAGTTTAAGTCAACGAATGCTGCTCTTAACAAAGGCTTGAAAGCTTGCGAATGTGTAAAGAAGATTTAAGATGATAGAGGAAACTTTGGTTTTTATTAAACCTCCCCATTCAACTGATTCTAAAAAGTGTGAAGATATTTTTGGCTTTTTGGAAAATAAACTTGGAGGGGGATTTATTCGTTCTATTGGGCCCTTTTATTTTCATCCCTCTAAAGAATTGATTTGTGAACACTATGCACATATTCCTCAAGAAATGATTAGTCAATACGCACTTCAAATGACAGAAAACGGGATTGTCTTGGCGATTTATTCTGGAGAAAACATAATTCAAAGAGTTCGTGGCGTGATTGGTCCAACAGATCCCCAAAAGGCGGGAGGAAGATTGAGGGGATATTTTAGCATAGATTCCCTTGATGTTGCGCTCAGTCAAGGAAGGCCAGTGGATAATGTTATTCACGCCTCGGGAAATGTTGAAGAAGCGGAAATAGAAAAAAGAAGATTCTTTGATTTTCTTGCTGAAAAATTTTCATAACATTTTTATATGTTCTTCTATTTGAATAATTATGACTAAAAAGTTTAATGCTGTTCCAGGGGATTTGGTTGAAGTTGATTTAGGTAAGAGAATTTATGAGGGAACTCTTTTAGAGACTCCTTCCGATGAAAAAGAGATAATTCTTGTTAAGCTGTCTTCTGGGTATAATGTTGGAGTTTTGAAAAAAGAAGTTAATGAAATTAGAGTTATTGAAAAAGTTTCAGAACAAAAAGAAGAGGTTGTAATTAAGAAAGACTCCTCAAAACCAAATATCGCTATGGTTATTACCGGAGGGACTATTGCCGCACGGTTAAATCCTAAGAAAGGGGGTGTTGACTGGTTAACTGATCCTGAAAGTTTGTTTAAATTTTATCCTGAACTTTTTGAAAAGGTAAACGTTCTGAAAGTTGAAGTTCCTTTTATGAAAGCATCAGAAGATATGGATTTTGGGGATTGGAAAAAAGTTGGACAAACTGTTGAGAAACTTCTGAATGATGAAAATATTAGGGGAGTTATTGTAACTCATGGGACGGATTTCTTACATTATACTTCTGCTGCGCTGAGTTTCTTTTTAGGAAAACTAAACAAACCGGTTGTTTTAACGTACAGTCAGAGAAGTGTGGATAGAGCCTCTTCCGATGCAAATTTAAATTTGAAATGTTCCGCTCTCGCTGCAATTTCGGATATTGCGGAAGTTATGCTTGTCGGGCATGCTTCAACGAATGATGATTTTTGTTATGCAATGCGTGGAACTAAAGTTAGAAAATTACATTCTTCTAAAAGAGATGCTTTCAAATCAATAAACGATAAACCCTTTGCTAAGATTTACTCTGATAGGATTGAACCTCTTTCTGATTATCATGTTAGAAATAAAAATAATGTTAAGGGTGATTTTAAGATAGAAGAGGATGTTGCTTTAGTTAAGGTTTATCCGGGGCAAGATCCGGATATTTTGGATTACTATCTTAAGAAAAAATATAAGGGAATTGTTTTGGAGGTTGGAGGATTGGGACATGTTCCAACTATGCGTTCTAGAAAAGGATGGACCAAAAAACTGAAAGAAGTTATTGGTAAGGGTTTGATTGTATGTGCGGCTGCTCAGACAATTTATGGGAGATTGGATCCTCTTGTTTATTCTAATGGAAGAGAAATTCTTAAAGCGGGAGTGATTTATCTAGAAGATATGCTTTCTGAAACCGCTTTTGTTAAACTGGGATATGTATTGGCTAAAACCCAAGACAAAGAAGAAATTAAAAAACTTATGTTAACCAATATGGTCGGAGAACTTAATAATCGTTTAGAAGAGTAATAATTTTATCTCCAATATCGTTTTCCCACCCTTTCTCGAAATTAGTAAAGATTACTATAACTTTTTTTGTAACTTTTCTTATAACCTCTTGGATATATTTTCCTTCTTTCCATTTTTCATTTATTATTACAAAAAATTTATTTAAATCCCCCTTTCTTACTAAAAAGTCCGCTTCTAATATTCTTACTCTTACTAATGCGGGTTTTACCCTATGTCTTGTAATTAAATCAGAAGGATGGGGAATGGAATTATGAATCTCTATACCAATGTTTTCCTCGAGTAGAATATCATAGGGATCAGATGGTTCTTTTACCTTTATTTTAACTTTATTTTTTATTAAATATCCTACTAATTCTTTTTCTTCTTTTATCGAGTAAAAATCATTTATTTCTAACCCGAATGAATTCAAATTTAATTTAAGAATAATTGGAATCCACGCTTTTTTCTCTAATTTATTTCTTTCTCCCTTATTAAGTATTTTTTTTGGTATCACAATCTGAACTCTCTTTTTGCTGTGGGGGGTTAATTTCCTTGCATTAATCTCATCAGATCTTATGATAATCATCTCACCTTTATTTTTATTTAATAAACATTTTATTCTATTTTTCTTAACAAGTCCATACAAGGCCTTTGAACTTATATCTAAATAATATTTTCCTCCTCTTTTGGACAATGCAGCATTTTTACGAGTCAAATCTTCTGGAGTAATTTCGGAACTAGGGTCACCAATACTCTTTTTTAGTATATCATTTTTTGAAATTTTCCACTTTGATTCGTCCAAGTAAATAGGAATTACTGTTTGATTATTTAATTCTATTCTTCCTTTTTTTACTAGTTTAGTTATTGCTATTTGAAGTCTTTTATCTGCGGCGATAGTTACGTGGGTATCTCCTTTTGGGTCTAGAATTAATCCCTCTTTAAAATTTTGAATGTTAATTTTGTTTCCTATTTCGATGATCTTTTCTGAAAGTTTTTTACTATGGATAATCAGGAGTTTTGTTGTTCTGCAGTTTTTTATCTTTCCTTTTATTTTGATCATATATAATTATATATTACCTTATATTTAAATATTAGTATTAATGGGTTTGTGGTAACATTTAAATTAGAGAATCAAATTATTAAAGAAAAAATGTTGGTTAATTTCGTCGGTGAGTTTAACGATAGGATTGAAGAATAATTAAATTTTATCCATACATAATTATTCCAATAACAATCAAAGAATCAATGATTATCCATAATGTATAAAGAATTATTATTGGTTTTTCTTTGTGAACTATCCCATAGAATAACCACGGAATTCCAAAAATTACAAACATCCCCCACGTTATTATCGAGACATTTTGAGCGGCTTTGTTTACGTAAATTTCTAGTAGTTGTGGAATTTCGACAAGGGGGGCGAGGAAGGCGATTATGAGAACAATTTTATCAAGTATCTTTGTTGAAACTGAAGGATTTTTTGCGATTACCCTTTTTCTTAAATAATGTGAGCCCCTTTTCATCTAATTTTTTTCTCAATTCTGTTTAATTGTTTTTTTACCTCTTCTATTCCCTTTTCGGCTTTTCTATTAACCTTATAGTCATATTCGGAACGTATCCTGTCTCTCTGTGCTTCACGGTTTTGAGACATTAGAATTATTGGAGCTTGTATTGCGGCAAGACAGGAAAGAACCAAATTTAGAAGAATAAACGGATATGGGTCCCAGTTTCTTCCGAAAACTATCCAATAGCTGTTTATTACCGTCCAAATTAAGATGACCATAAAAAACATGGTTATGAAAGTCCAACTTCCCGCAAAGCTAGTAAGTTTGTCTGCAGCCCTTTGTCCGAAAGTTAAATTTTTAGTATTAACTGGGTGTTTATTCTCCTCTTTTATCATAAATTAGTTTTAGTATCTAATGGTTATAAAGTTTTTGTTCTCGGGATAATTTTTACTTTTTTGGAACACTAACTATAAAAACTCTTTTTTATTTATCTCTTTTATGGAAATTAATCACTCTGAATTGGGTTTTAAGTCAGGATTAGAAATACACCAACAGCTCGATACAAAGAAGTTATTTTGTAATTGTCCTTCTGTTCTTCGTCAAGATACTCCGGATTTTGTTATTGAAAGAAAACTTCATGCTGTTGCAGGAGAAAGTGGAAAGGTAGATGTTGCTGCGGAGTATCAGTCCAAACTCGGAAAGAAATTTTATTATCAGGGTTACGACTCTACTTGTTTGGTTGAGTTGGATGAAGAACCTCCACATCAGATTAATCCGGAAGCACTAGATATTTCTCTTCAAATTGCAATTCTTTTGAATTGTAGAATATTACCAATTACTCAAATAATGAGAAAGACGGTTATTGACGGAAGTAATACTTCTGGGTTTCAGAGAACGGTATTGATTGCGGTTGATGGTTATGTTGAAACAACTGCAGGAAGAGTTGGAATCGAGTCTGTGGGATTAGAAGAAGATGCGGCAAGAATAATTGAGAGAGAAAAAGAGAAGGAAGTTTATAGACTTGATAGATTGGGAATTCCGTTAGTTGAAATTACTACCTCTCCGGATATTAAAAATCCAGAACAAGCAAAGGAAGTTGCGTTGCATCTTGGAGATATTCTGAGAAGTTGCAAGGTTAAAAGAGGAATTGGAACAATAAGACAGGATGTTAATTTATCTATTAAAGGGGGAAAGAGAATTGAAATGAAAGGATTTCAAGATATAAGAAATCTCGAGGTTGCTATTGAAAAAGAAGTTGTAAGGCAGATTGAATTGGTTGGAAAGGGAAAGAGTGTGAATGAGGTAAGAAACGTTCTTCCGGATGGAAGTTCGGAGTTTCTTCGTCCTATGCCCGGGGCTGCGAGGATGTACCCTGAAACAGATTTGCCTTTGTTGAGAATTTCTAGAGAGAGGACTAATGAAGTTAAGAAAAATCTTCCTAAGCTTAAGAGTGTTATTGAAGAGGAATTGAGAAAGGAAGGATTAAGCGAGGAAATAATAAAAGCTATCTTTAAAAAAGGAAGGCTTGAAGAGTTTAGGGAGCTTCAAGCAATTACCAAGAATCCTTCCTTAACCGGAAAGGTTTTATTTGTACTTCCTAAAGAGATTGCTTCTCATGAAGGAAAAAAGATAGAGGATGTAGAGAAAAGATTAAACAAGGAGGTTTTGGCTTTCGTTCTTGAGAATTATGTCAAAAAGAAAATCTCTGAAAGTCAAATTAAACAGGTTTTAGAAAGAATTGTTAGTGGAGAAGAAATTGAAAATGCGGTTAAATTTGAAAGTATCGATTTAGATAAGGTTGAAGAGTTTGTTATGAAATCTATTAAAGAAAAGCCGGGATTAAATGAAAATGCGTATATGGGACTCGTAATGAAGGAATTTAAAGGTAAAGTTTCTGGAAAAGAGGCCATAGAAATTATTAAAAAGTACCTTAAATAGAAATTAATATGGAAAGAGATTACATCGAAGAAGTTTTGAAAGGGAAGAAAGAAAAGGTACTTGTAAAGGGATGGGTTCATGATTCCCGAGATTTAAGCAAAGTAAGATTTCTTGTTTTGAGGGATATTTCTGGTAAAATACAGGTTACGGGAATAAAAGGCAAAACTCCTGAGAAGATTTTTGAAATTCTCGATAAAATTCCAAGAGAGAGCGTTGTTGAGGTTGAAGGGAAAGTTGTTTTTTCCAAACAGGCTCCGGGAGGATATGAGATTAATCCAGAAAAGCTTAAAGTTCTTGCAGAAGCGGAACAGCCACTTCCGATAGATGTTTCGGATTATTCTAAGACGGAATTACCTAAGAGGTTGGATTACCGATTTATGGATTTTCATCGGATAAGAACACAAGCGATTTTTAAAATTCAGAATGAAATTGCAAATGCATTTAGGGAACATTTTTATAAAAAGGGATTTATCGAGATGCAACCCCCATGTATTATTAGTGCATCTTCCGAGGGGGGAACGGATTTATTTCCAGTAAAGTATTTTGAAAAGTCAGCATATCTAGCTCAGTCTCCCCAACTCTATAAACAAATGGTTGCATGTTCAATGGAAAAAACATTTATGATAACCCCCGTATGGAGAGCCGAGAAACACAACACTACTCGACATATAAATGAAATAAGACAGATGGATATTGAAATGGCTTTTGCGAATCAGGAAGATGTCATGAAACATCTTGCTGAAAGTGTTCAGGACGTTGTTGAGAGGGTAATAAAAAATTGTAAGAAAGAGTTAGAGATTTTGGGTGTAAATTTGAAAGTTCCCAAAGTTGTTTATTTAAGTTATTCTGATGCAATTAAGAAAGTTGGAGGCAAGGTTGGAGATGATTTCTCTCCCGAACAAGAAAAGAAACTTTGTGAGATGCATAAAGATTCTATTGTCTTTACTCACTCATGGCCGGCGGAGGCAAAGCCGTTTTACATTATGCCTGAAAACGAAGATGCAAAATCTAAATTTAGTTACGGATTTGATACACTTTATGGGGGTGTTGAAATTTCTTCTGGTGGACAAAGAATACATCTTCCGGAATTATTAATTAAAAAATTAAAAGAGAAGAAACTTAATCCTAAAGATTTCAAGGAGTATATTGATAGTTTTAGATATGGAGCGCCTCCTCATTCTGGTTGGAGTATTGGACTTGAAAGATTAACTCAGGTTATCTGCGGGTTGGACAATGTCAAGGAAGCAACGATGTTTCCAAGAGATAGAGATAGGCTAACACCCTAATCCTTGCTAATAGAAACGTTTAAAAACGATTTGTTCTCTTACAATTTATTCTAATGTAAGGAGGAAAATGCCATGGAAGAAGACGAAACTAGTGAAGAGGAAACTTCAACTGAAGATGAAATGAATGATGGATCATCTGATGATGATGTAGTTGAAGAATCTGGTGACGAAGATTCTGAATAGTAATAATTTGTTTTTTAATTAATTTTATATACTATTTCTTTCTTTTTTATTTATGAAGATTGTTGTTATCGGTGATCCGCATGGAGCCCTTTCAAAAGCGAAACAGATTCCTCTAAGTGGAACGGATTTAATTCTTGTAACCGGGGATATTGGAAAAGCCGATTTGATGCAAAAGATGGCTTTTGAAAATCATACTCGAAGAAAAAATGGCTTGCCTGAAATTGAATATTCTGCTAAGAAAAAGAAACAGACATTTCTTGAAGCCTATGAAAGTTCTCTGAGAATTATTAATTATCTTAGGGGAGTTGCTCCAGTTTATGTTATTTTTGGAAATGTTGAGAGTTCTAATGAAGATACTCGTGAACAATCAAGAGAAATAGGCCTTGAACTTCCCTTTTTGTATAACAGATTAACTCCTATGAAAAGAGTTCGAATTATTAATAATCGCCTTGCTAATTTTAATGGGATAAGAATTGGGGGGTTGGAATATTTTAGTGATGTTTCCTGGGTTAAGGAATTTAAACCAAAACCATATTCAGAGAGGTTTAAAAAAGCAAGAGAAGAAACAGAAAAGGCTAAAAGGATTTTAAACGGATTTGGAAAAGGTTTAGACATTTTATTATGCCATCAGCCCCCCTGGGGGGTTCTGGATAAAGTTAGTTTTAAGGGAGCCCCGAAAGATTGGATTGGGAAGCATGCAGGAAGCAAGGCTATTTTAAATTATATAAAAAAATATCCTCCGAGATATGTTGTTTGCGGGCATATTCATGAGGGGAAAGGAAAGAAGAAGGTGAGTAAAACCGAAGTTATTAATGTTGGTTCTTCGGGGGATTATTTTATTTTAAATATAGATTAATCTTATAAATACGGCATTCTTCTGATTCTAATGGCAGATAATTTCCTATTTCATGAGGTTTCTGATAAAGAAAGAGAAGAGATTAAGAAGCAGGCAAAATGTATTATGGACTCTTTTTCTGAGAAGCTTTCTAAAGTTGACAAAGAAATGAAAGAGCCCACCATTGAAAGGAAGAATTGTGAGAGAGAGGAGAGTTCTGAATGTGATTGTTACGAGATTGATCCCCTAGGGGGCACAAGTACCCTAAAGGGTACCAGTAGGGAAATTATGTTTGGGAATGCTCCCGGCAAGAATGCAGATTTTATAATTGCGGAGAAGGGGGGTTGGAGAGAATGAGTGTTAAAAATTATCTAGATAAAATAAAAAAAGAGAATAAAAAGATAAATGCTTTTTTGCAGATAGACGAAAATGCAAAGGGTTCTGGAAAAGGCAAGTTAGCCGGAAAAGTTATTGCGGTTAAGGCGAATATAAATGTTAAGGGGATGAATACTTCTTGTGCATCTAAAACTTTGGAAAACTATAAAGCTCCCTACGATGCTACGGTTATTAAAAAAATTAAAGATGAGGGGGGAATAATTATCGGAATGACTAATATGGATGAGTTTGCGTGTGGGGGGAGTGGGGAGACTTCTGCTTTTAACCCAACTTTTAATCCTGCTGCTCCGGGATTAATTCCTGGAGGAAGTTCTTCTGGAAGTGCTTCCGCTGTTGCGGCAGATTTTTGTGATTTTGCTTTGGGAAGTGATACTGGGGGAAGCATAAGAAATCCGGCATCTCATTGTGGTGTTGTGGGGGTTAAACCAAGTTATTCTTCTGTAAGCAGATATGGATTGATTGATTTGTCTATGAGTCTTGATCAGATTGGACCTCTTGCAAAAAATGTTTCTGATGCGGCTTTGTTGTTAAGTGTTATACAAGGGAAAGACGACAAAGATTCAATATCACAAGAAAGTAAAAAAATTGATTTGAAAGAGGTAGAAAAAATTCCTAAAAATATTACTATTGGATTACTAGACTATAAAATTTCAGATAAAAAGATTGCGGAGGTTATTAATAAAAAGGTTGAGATGGCAGCTAGGAAGTATGGGTGGATGGTTAAGAAAATAAAAATTCCTTATATTGATTTAGCAATTGAAATTTACTATCCTCTTGTATATGTTGAGTTTTTTTCTGGAACAAGAAAGTTTGATGGAAGGCGTTATGGTAAAAAGATTGAGGAGTTTGCTGGGCCAGAAGTTCTAAGAAGAATTTTGGGGGGGAGTGAAATTTCTAAAGCGGAATATGCCGGAAGATACTACCATCGTGCACTTAAAGCAAAGAAGTTAATTGAGGAAGAGTTTTCTAAGGCATTTAAAAAAGTTGATTGTATAATCTCTCCCACAGTTCCAAGACTGCCCCATAAGATAGGAAGCAAAATTTCTGTTGAGGATATGTACTCTTACGATGTTCTTACTGTGCCCGCCAATCTTGCAGGAAATTGTGCAATTTCTATCCCGGCAGGAAAGATTGAAGGAATCCCGGTTGGAATGCAGATAATGTGCGATAGATTTAAAGACGAAAAGATGCTTCAGATTGCGAGAGCTTTTGAAAAGATTTAAATTTTGGTGATTAACTCTTCAATACCTATCTTTTTATTAAGATTATTTTTTATCAAATTATAATCGCTTGTAATAATCTTTGATTTGTTTTTTTCTATATTTATTAAATTTATTTTATCTTTGGTTTCCGCCGTTACAAATATGAGGAGGAAAGAGTGAAGAGTTTTATCTTTTCTTTTTACGTGTTCTAGTGAGATTGAATTCGTCTTTTTGAATTTACAATTTATATTAAACTTTTCTTTCATTATTCTTTTTGTTGCTTCTTTAATAGTCTCTCCTAAAATGAGTCTTCCTCCGGGAAGAGAGAATTTGTCTTTGAATGGGCGTTTGTTTCTTTGATGGAGAAATATCTTATTGTCTTTTTCCAGGGCAATTAGGATAACTGGGAGAACTGAGGTTTTTTTAGAGATAAATGGGATTAGAGTCTCTGAAACTTCGGATAATCGGTAATACTCTCCCTCTTTTTCTAGAATACCCTTCTCTAAAAGATTTTTAATATGATAGGCGAGTTTATTTGAGCGCTGTTTTACCCGTTTTTCAATCTCGTTAAATTTGAGTTTGTGATTGTAGAGGAAGGTTTCGAGGATGCTTTTTTCCATAAGTCAAACTTTTTGAGGAACTATTTAAATATAATTATGATGAAGTTTTTCCATGGTAGATAAAATTGATAGAAATCTTATGCATTATGTTGTTGTTACTGGTATTCTTGTGGATAAGGAGGGTAAATATCTGATTTGTAAGAGGGCGGAATGGGAAAAAGCGTTTCCTAATAGATGGACCGTTCCGGGAGGAAAACTCGAGGTTTTGGATTATACTTTAAGAGAAAAAGACACTTCTCATCACTGGTATAATATCTTTGAGGATTTGTTGAAAAGAGAAGTCAAAGAGGAGGCGGGATTAGAAATTGAAAATATTGGGTATGTTACGAGTATGGTTTATATTCGTCCGGATAAAATTCCGTGTTTGATTGTTAGTTTATATGCAGATGCAAGTAAAGGAGAAGTTCGGCTTTGTAGTGCACTTACAGAATTTGTTTGGGTTGATTTAGAAGAAGCTAAAGAATATGACTTAATCGAGGGAATCTATCAAGAGTTAGAGATTTTAGATAGGAAATTGAAGGGCGAGAAGATGGAGACTTGGGAAAAGGGAAAGGCTTAAAACAACAAGAATAATTTTTCTTATATGGAATATTTGATTGGAAGTAAGAAGGATTTTGATGATTTTTTAGATGGAATAACCGAAGAAGATAAAATTGCTATACGAACTCATACAGATTTGGATGGAATTGCTTCTGCATTGTTTTTAGAGTTAATATTGGAAAGTAAGGGACTAAAAGTTAGTTTTATTGAATTTGGAAGCTATGGGGTTGGTATGTTCGATAAATTTATCTATAAGATAAAAAAGAATAAAGTTTCTAAGGTTTTTCTTACGGATTGCGCTGCGGATTTGGCAGATTTGGAGGGATTTGAAAAATTTAGAAGCAAATTTGATAGTTTTTTGATTGACCATCATCCTGTTAACTCAGATTTAAAAGATAAAAAGAATATAATCAAAACAGATTCTTCGGATTGTTCGTCTCTTCTTCTTTATAGTTTTCTTAGTGAGAAATTAAAAGAAAAGTGGAAATGGTTAGTTTGCGCGGCAATTATTTCGGATTTTTCGTTTAAGAAAAGAGAAAATTTTGATTTTGTTAAGGAAAATTATCCAGAAACGAGCTATGATGATGCCTTTAATTCTCAACCCGGTAAAATTGCAGCTTTTATTAATAGTGCACTTATTTATTTTGATGAAGATAAGAAAAAAATATTTGATTTGATTAAAGATGGAAAAATTGAAGAGGTAAAAAAACATAGAGGAGAGGTTGAAGAAGAAATACAGAAGTATGTTAGAGATTATAAAAAATTAGCCGAATTTTATCCAGAGAGGAAGTTATATTTTTATCAAATTGAACCAAAATATAAAATTGGTTCTACCATTTCTACTCTTATTTCTTCTAAAAACCCTGATGATATAATTATTATTGTTTCGAGTTCTCCAAAAGAAAAAGTTATGCTTTATTTGAGTGCAAGAAATCAAACTAAGAGAGAAGATATGAATTTGCTCTTAAAAAATGCGTTAAAAGGATTAAAAAACGCGGATGGGGGGGGACATATTCCTGCTGCGGGGGGAAGAATTATGAAAAAAGACCTCGAAATCTTCAAGAAACGTATCCTAAATCTTTAAAAACTGTCCGATTTTTGTCTCTTTATGAAGGGAGATATTAACATCAAGTGGTTGGGGCATGCAGGGTTTATGATTAAAAATTCTAAGATTATCTACATTGATCCTTACAATCTTAAGGAGGGTATGGAAAAGGCGGATATTATTCTTATTACTCACAGTCATTATGATCATTGTAGCCTTGTGGATATGAATAAGATAGTGCAGGAGGGAACGATAGTTGTTTCTACGGCAGATTGCCAGAGTAAGATTACTCGTTTTCAAGTTCCTGTTAAAATGGAAATTGTTGAACCCGGACAAGAACTTGATTTTGGGAGTGTTAAAATTTCAACCATTCCCGCCTATAATATAGACAAACCATTTCATCCAAGAGAAGAAGGATGGGTTGGATATATAATAAAGATGAATGATGTTTTAGTTTATCATGCGGGAGATACGGATGCTATTCCAGAAATGCAAAAGCTTACTGGATATAAACAACCGGATAAGGAATTTATCGCTCTTCTTCCTGTTGGAGGGAGATTTACGATGAGTCCGGAAGAGGCTTCCGAAGCGGCATCAATAATAAAGCCTTCACTTGTTATTCCTATGCATTACGGGAGTGTTATGGGAACGGAAGAGGATGCGAAAGAGTTTGTCGCTTTGTGTTTAGAAAAGGGGTTGAAGGCAGAAATTTTGGAAAAGGAATAAAATGAATTCATTTAATCAGAGAAAAAAAGATGTTCTTTCTAAAGTTGATAAATCCTCCAAGAAGAGTTGGGATAAAAAGATTTTGGGGTTATGTGATAAGCTGAATGCTTCCGATAATTATTATACAACGTCGTCGTGTTCGGGAAGGGCAATTCTTATTGTAGATCAGGATAAAAAGGAAGAGGGTTTGTTTAGGTTTGTTAGCCATGATTTGATAACTTTTGAAATTTTAAAAAAAGAAATTGAAAAACTTAATATTAAGGAAGAGATAAATTTTAAATTAGTTCCTTTAATTATTCATGTTGCTTGTAGAAGTTTGAAAGATGCAAATGAACTTAATGAAAAAGCTAAGCTTTCTGGATTTAAGAGGAGTGGAATTGTTTCATTTGGTAAAAATATTGTCCTTGAAATAAATTCAACCGAAAAACTTGAATTTCCTTTAATTAGAAATACCTTAAAGGGCACAAGTGGGAAAATTTTAGTTGAGAATGATTTTTTAAAAGAAATTGTTAAACAGACAAACGAAAAGCTGAGAAAGGGTTGGAAAAAGATAAAAAGATTAGAAGAATCTTTGTAAAGTAGGATTATAATTTATGTATAATTTCTTTTAGCTCATTCAAATTTCTAACGGATTTTGCACCTAAAATTGCTTTACTATTCTCAAAGTTTGCAAAGATTCCTCTTATGCCGTGCTCTCTGCAATATTCAAAGCTATCTTTTCTATTGCCCCCCATATATAAAATTGGTTTTCCGTGCTTTGCTATAAACCTATCAAATACTTTTCTCTTATCATCCTTTTCTGAAGGAGGGGAGGTTTCAACCAAATCGAAGAGCTTGTCGAGATGCGCAATATGAAGGATTTTTCTTGCTGCTTCGGGGGTGTTCGTTGTTATAAGTGCAATTTTATATTTTGATTTTAGGGATTTGAAGTATTTTATTACTCTTTCATTCTTTAC
>Ga0268280_1000943_pt1 | contig 21226 bp, 16 predicted proteins | sample saktaG_9_FD_190139 | JGI IMG/M metagenome (GOLD analysis project Ga0268280, IMG submission 190139) | Saline water microbial communities from Sakinaw Lake, British Columbia, Canada - sak_2011_5_24_40m | ecosystem: Environmental > Aquatic > Non-marine Saline and Alkaline > Saline ... | reverse complement strand
TATAACCAACACTGGCAGCTCGAAAAGTTGGGCTTCAAGAGCCCCTTGCAATTCCGTAAAGAATATTCAATAATGGCTGCAGCTTAGTTAACGCAAAACTGTGTACGGGAAACCGGTGGCGATACACTTGTGTTATGTGCTCGTTGAGTCGCCATGAACGCGAGTATGTAAAGAAGCCACGGCATGTACAGAAATATGCACACCGTGGCTCCAAGCATTATTGCTTCCTAGTTATACTCAGGAATATTAGCATCATATGTAAGCGACCAATTCTTTACTTGACCGCTTTGCCAACCAGTAAACTGAAAGCTGTCATATGTGTATCCAGGATTAGTAGCCAGTGTCTTACTCTCGGTATGGTCATCATACACTGACCACATTCTCCCGCCGCAACCTCCGTAGTCACATTTTGCAAAGCGCCTATCCTTGGCTGTCACAGGCATTTCCTGCCCTGTGTAGTCTCCAGGTGGTACTGTTGCAACCACTCCCCACGGCTCATAGGTCCAATGGGGTGCGTGAGAACTATAGGGGCACGGATTTTCGACGATGGCCCAGCAAAGGTGACATACACATATGAGCGCACACATTGCTGTGAGGACTTTCAAGAATCTTGCAGTCATTGTTTGTTCTCCAAGTAAAATCTATCAATGCACCATAATTCTATTATACAGAGAATGCACAGTATTAATCTGGTGCTTGTTATTGCTACGCATGTGGCTTTTCTTATGCTTATTGCTTTGTCATAATCCTCCTTGCATATTGATGACACCAAGAGACTCTCAGGGTAGTTCCTGCACTCTTAATATTACAAGGAATCCCAGATTGTGTTATTTGATCCCTTGTGCCAGCTATCCAGTAATTGCAGCCACTCTGCATCATCTGAAGTGGAGTTCTGTGTAGCAACAGTGAGTTGCTCTATTGCACGCTTTCTTTCACCGGCGCGCATAAGTGCGCATGCTAGCCATGCACGTTGATAGCCCATAGATTCTGGCTTCACGCCACGCCGCTGTAGACAGTCTATGATGGTCGTATACCAATATACTTCATTGTCATTCTTGTCTTTCGTGGATGTTTCACATGCCAACTTTGCGCGTGAATGCCATAGAGACTCAAGACTGCTCCAATGTGAATCTGTAGCAGCAATTCCAATCCTTTCTCTATCCAAAGGCTCCCTAATCCCTAAGTAATACTCAGCTTGCCTAAAATACTCCCGCGTTTGGTTCACGTCCCCGTTGCGAAAGGATTCGACACCTAAGAGGTTATATGCCTGAAGCGCAACTGAGCGATCAGAGGAGTTAGTTAGGAGCAGCAGCGGCGCTGTCGCCAGCGCCCGAGCGGCTGAATGAAATGCGTCATAAGCCCATTGCATGATCTGTTTCTCATCAGAAAGGCGTTTCCAGCCATCCGGATCATTAAAGAACTTGAGCGCCGGATTCTCGTTGTTGTCGATTGCGGCGACAGGTTTGGTTGCCAATGAGGTCACGAGACTTCCAATCTTTTGCGAGACTTGCTGTGCATCCGCGACCACGGCAGTCACTTGTGATGCCAATTGGCTGCTGCCGGTTGGTGAAATGTTGATGATTTGTGCCTGCATGGTTGGCACATCGTTAGTTGCGGATTGCGTCGACTGCCGGCGCTTGTCACAGGAGAGCAAGGAGAGCGTTAGGAGTGTGATTAGCACAAGTAAGGTGTGGTTCGAGTTCATTGTTGGTTTCGTCCGCTTAGATTGGTTAGCTGTTGCTGGACTCGCAGCATCGCGTTCGTCGCGCCCCTTTTGGCAAAGCGTTGCTGCATGGCAAGAAGAAAGTCGCGATAGGTATGCCATCGTTGGCGCGGCACGCCATCAAGCAATGTTTCGATAAGGTCGGTGTGGTCGTTCGGATATGCTGCATTGGTGCACTCTGCAGGCTGGGACATTTCCTTCCAGGCAATGTCCCAAGCAGCATTTGTATGGCCAAGCGCAATCAGCGCTTCGACCTCGAACCGGCGATGGTAATAGGAGAGATTGCCATTGTAAAGGCAATTGATCAAGTCTTTGTAATTGCGTTGCTGGCGCAGCGTTCTGAGTTGTGCTTCGGCCGCCAAATATGTAGTGATATCTCGGTCTGTTTGAATAAAGGGAACAAACGCATCTTTCATACTGCCACTATGGAAGAGGCAGACGGCGAGTTCGATGCTGAGTATGACGCGCCGCAACTGAGTCAAGTCCTCGTCGGCCAGCGCGGGAATAAAGGTTTTGACATCGCGTGTACAGCACACGCCTTGCTTTGCCAAGGCAAAGATGGCTTTTGCTTCCGCCTCATGACGGCACTCAATGCGATAGGACTCAACGAGCAACAAAGCGATTGGCACAGACAAGGGCCGTCTGGCTTCATACTCGGTTACAAAGGTCCGTGCGTGCTCGGGATTTCCTGCCTTAAGGCATGCATCCGCGGCACGCTGCAGTGCCTCAAGCAAGAGCGGATGTGTTCCCGAGATACCCCTCTGCGTGTAGTCGCGCACCAAGGCAAGTGCATCAGAATTACCACAAAGAAACTGCGCCAGAAACAACGCAAGAGTGGCGCGCAGCGAGCCGTCGTCTGACGCCAGGGCAGCATGAGCAAAGGCGTCTGAAAGGTTGGCTGTAGTGAAATCCAGGAAGAGCAGTCCATATGCGGCGGCGTTTTTTGCCGTGGTGCCGTCGTAGACTACCTCCGGCGGCGTCGCATTGCTTTGTAGGCAAAGGGCATTGAGATAAAGCGAACGCGCGAGGGCACCACGTTGGGCACGCATGCAGAGGTCGGCTTTGATGAGCGCATTTTCGAGCAACGCCTGTGGCGTTGACACAGGCGCACCAGCCGCGTCAACCGCTTTGGGTGACTGGGCCGGTATCGTGCGAGCGCCTGTTGCCGCGCGTTTTGCAGCAGGTCCAGCTTGAACTGTTTTTGCCAATGCTACCCTGGCTTCGGCAATTCGGTCAAATGCTTTGGCCAAATCGTCTTCGGGTCTCAAGAATGAATAAACTTTGCACAGCAACAGACGAGCATTGCATAAGACGGCAATGTAATTTTCGTCACCTTTCAACGCACGGGCTTGGGTAATGGCATAACCAAGAAGGTCGTAGAAGCGCTGAATTTCGGCGTCATCCGCGTTTTGGAGATTGTTCACAAAGCAATCAATTATGGGGTCGTTGGCGCCGAGGTCGTTGTCAATACCGAGCAGAGTGAGGCCGTCAAGCACGGTCTTGAAGCCCGGCCGGTCTTGATGTATCCAGAAGTAGAGTTGAGCCAATTCCTTGTGTTCTTCCCTGGATAAAATTCGTTCAGGGCGAACGAATTTATAATCTTCGGCGGTTGGATTGGTGTTAGTGTGGGAGGGGCTTCCATGCCCCGATTCTTCATCTACAGCAACATTCGCGATCCACGCCGATGGCGGGACTGAGCCAGCGCGGAGGTCGCTCCCACTTTCAAGGATCAATGCCTGCAAGTCACAATAATTAGTGATCGCATCGTGGTAGTCGCCGATCTCGACGGCACGGCGGATCAAGCCGCGGTCGGCGGCCGCCGCAATGCGCGGATCGGCCGATGCTTCCAGCCGCACCAGATCGAGCCAATTGAATGCGTCGGTGTAGCGTCCAGCCACAAGGCATGTGCGCCCGAGACCGAGAAACACTTCCAAGCGCGGTTCCGGGCATTGCATGGCCACGGCTGCGTCATCGAAATACGCGCGGCTGTTCTGATAGGCGCGATAGGCTTTAACAATATCGCCCATTCTTTCAAGACAGTAACCGCGCAGGGCATTGACGAAAAAGCCCTGCTGAAAGCCGTTAGTCACTGCGCCGCGCCAGTGAAACGCGCCGGATGTGAGCTTATCAAGCATGGCCAGACCGCCGGCGATATTGCCTTCTTCAATTGCTTGTGCCGCCTCGCGGCAGGCTGATGAGTGGGCAAGATCAAGCAGCGACTGCACGGATGACAGGGGGACGGCTTGCGGGAGGAGCGGAGGTTCTGTATTCGGTATACGGTATTCAGTATGCGGTGGAGAATCGGCGGGGGCGGGCGCGCTGGCAGAATTTGTTTCCGAGGTTGAGGCGCCGCGGCACGGCAACACTAGAAAGAGGGATGCAACAAAAACAAGCGACGATAAAGATAAAGGAGCAATCACACCCGCGCTCCGTCGTGCGGCTGACTTAATCGCAGTGGCGCAGTGGCGCAGTGGCGCAGTGGCGCAGTGGCGCAGTGGCGCAGTGGCGCAGTGGCGCAGTGGCGCAGTGGCGCAGTAGCCTTAACTCATTGTAATGCGCAATCAGCATTCCTGTCAACTGCCTTGCTGACCTTAGTTTTCCTTTTCCTTATTGATGGCTTGGGTGGGTGCAGCCAACCATCGTGCAACTGTTATAGCATAACTAGACGTGAATGTCAAGTGGCGTTCAAAATGCGGCGGCGATCGATCAGACGCCGGCGGCGCTGTCTATTCTATCGTGGCGTATCGCGACAACCTGTGACTTGCTTTTGAGACCACCGCGGGATCCGGATTGCGCTGCGCAATAACTTATTGCGAACTGCGATAGCGCGTCGTGTCCGCGATGCCCGCATCCGTAAAGCCTTTGCGGCGCAAACGACAGGCATCACAGTGCCCGCAGGCCCGGCCCTCGGCGTCGGCATCGTAGCAACTGACCGTCATGGCATAATCCAGGCCGAGCCGCGCGCCGGTCTGAATAATGTCCGCTTTGGTCAGTTGCAGCAGCGGCGCATGAATCTGAAATTGTGCGCCCTCGACGCCGGCGCGCGTCGCCAGATTGGCGAGTTGCGCGAATGCCGCAATGAACGCCGGCCGGCAATCCGGATAGCCACTGTAATCCAGCGCGTTCACACCGATGAAAATGTCGTGCGCGCCAAGCACTTCCGCCCAGCCCAACGCCAGCGACAACAGGATCGTGTTGCGTGCCGGCACGTACGTGATCGGAATGGCGTCATCCGCGCCACGATCCTTGGGTACGGCGATATCGGCGGTCAAGGCCGAACCGCCGATCCAGCGCAGGTCGAGTGTGACGGTCTTGTGCTCGACGGCGCTCAAGGTCGCGACGACGCGCCGCGCGGCATCAAGCTCGGCCTGATGGCGCTGGCCATACTGCACGGTCAAGGCATAACAGGCAAAGCCGTCCGCACGGGCCAGCGCCAAGGCGGTGGCAGAATCCATGCCGCCGCTCAGCAACACGACTGCGCGCGGCGCGGCGGACTCATGTGCAACGGTCTTACGCGACATAGTCAATCTCGGTTGCTGTCAGCACAGGTTTCATGCGGGCTAGTATAGCAGAAACAGCACGATGCTGCGAGCGCGGTTGGCCTCCCCACCGGCCTTGCGCCGGTGGAAGGAGAGATTGGGAGGAGGGCCGGCGGTTTTTCATTCAATCTCATTCACCCACGACGCAAGGTCGTGGGGGTCTCTGCGCATTCACCTGTGGCGCAAGACCATGGGGGTCTCTGCGCATTCACTCGCACCGCACGAACGACCGTATCAGAAGCGGGTGCGCACGTCGCGCAATTCACTGGTCAGTTGCGCCATGGCCTGTTGCACTTGCGGCGTGGCGTCCAGTGCCTTCAGATCAATCAGCACGTCTGCATACGGCGCGTGTAACATGATCGCCGCCAGTGTGTCATTTCCAATGCGCGTGCGCAATTCCTTGTCGCGCACGATGGCATGCATCAGCGCGGCGCGCTGTACACCGTCGCTGCCGGCAATACTGCGCACGCCGGCGTCGCACTGTTTGCCGCGGCGCAGGGCATCCAGCGCCAATGCAGTCGCCGCCGGCTGCGGCACGCGCGCCAGTACATTCAGATACCAGCACACCAGCGTCGGTTTGCGCGTCAATGTGTCGATCGCAAGAACTTTTTCGTGGATGCGCCGGCAGACCGCCAGCACATTGGTTGCCGTGTAGCGGCGCGGCGCGAACTGGCACCAATCCGGGAAATCCAGCGTGACGTCTTTCGCGACCGGCGTGATCGTCGCGCGCAGCGCACTGTCCCACACTTCATCGCGATCGAGGGTCGCCAGTGCGGCGAAACAGTGCGGCCCATACCACGTGTTCAGCAGCCAGTGAATAATGCGCGCATCGTCCGGCACAAACTGCTCCGGATTGGCCGCCAGCAGCACGGCATATGCCTGCAGTGCGGCTTGCTCCGGCTCGGCGGCACGCGTCATGGCGCGCAAGGCCGGCAAGGCGGGCGCGGCCCGGCGCAACAGATCACGATTGTCGAGTGCGGTCGCCATGCCCGCCAGCGACGCCAGTGCCTCCGGCTGCTGCACCAGCACGTTGATCCCCAGCGCGTGCACCAACATATTTGTGCTGTACAGCATGGCCAATGCCGCCGCCGGTTCGCCGGCGGGATCATGCGCGCGTGCGCGTGCGGCGGCCAAGTCAAATTCTTGATTGTCCTGCGCGCGCGATGACCAGCTACAGGCCGGCACCAGCGCGGTTTCCGGCGCAGCCGCTTGGCTGATGATCTGGCGAAACCGGCCCAGCGCCGCCATCTGCGGCGCGGCGTAATATGCCAGGCGCGCCTGCCGCTCCTCCGCGCGCAAACCGCGCCAATACTGCGCGATCAGCTCGTCCACACAGCGCTGCCAGGCGGCATTGCGCGTCAAGCACTGATTCCACACGCTGGGCAGGGCGATGGCCACGCCATCGTTCAGCGCATCCGGTAGCACATGCGCGTTGGCCAAAGCAAATTCAGCAAAATAGATTTGCCGCTGAATCCGCGCCGCGTTGGTTGCATCGGCCGGCCGTTCGAGCACAAGTTGATATTCAAGCGCGGGCGCCGTGCGTGTCAGCATGTCGGCTTTCAGCGTCAATGGTTCGCCATTGGCCTCAAAGCGCCAGCGTTGATTGAAGGTCAGTTGTCGCGCCGTGCGCCCAGCTATCTGTTGAAATGCGCGAGTGGACAGCCGCACCGTGTTGGTGCCCAGCACCACGCCATCATGGCGCACCACCACGCTGCGCGCTTCAAACGGCGCGATGCAATGCAGCACGCAGCGCGCCTCCTCGCCCGCCCAGACCGCGCTCACGGCGAACACCGCCCCCAGTACCACGCGCCAGAATATTGATTTCACTGTTCGTTCAATTCAAAAGGGTGAATAAAAAAATCATGTGCCAGACTGGTAGATTATACTACATTGACCAAAAAGGTGAAGGAGAAGAACGGGGAAATGCAGGCCGATGTCGCCGGCGGCGGCGACTGGTTCTATCCCTGATCGCTGACAACAGTCTCAGTCCGCGGCGCGTTTTGACTGGCGGCAGCACAGGCCCAACACCACCACGAGGACCAGTAGCGTCGGTTCCGGCATGCCGTACACCATCTGGACATACTCGGGGTGGTCAACGTATGGGTTGCGGTTGGCTTGATAATTGGAGTAGATCAGGTCGTTTCTGCGCCGCTCGATGTCATCGACCGGATCGGCGAGATGCCATTGCAGCAAGGTAAAGAAAATACCCATCTGGCTGCTGGTCACGACCACGTTGGTCAGTTCAAGATCCACGGTGTTGGGCTCAGCGCCATCGTAGCGCGTATCCATGTAGAACATGGCGCGGGCAATATCGCCCTGCTCGGCACTGCGTGGCTGCCAGGAATCGGAGTCAGAACTGCACAGTGGCGCGGACACATGCGCGGACGATTTGTAGCTTGCGTCGCTGGCGTTGCTGTTGTCAAACCACTTGTTGCCGCGGCTGGAATTGACGACCGGATTGGAAGGTCTGAGATTGAACAGATCACTTGAGCCGGGGCCCGTGCTGACGCCGCGACTCTGCGGCCAGAGATGCTCGCGATTCCAGGTGCTGCCGCTGTCCCAGGTCTTGGTCACGGAAAAGCCGGAGTAGACCAGCACGATTTTTGTCGCGTTGCCGGGATCGACGTCCAGCACCTGCAAAATCGTGCGGGCATCGTCATAACTTTTGACGGTGTGCGGCGCGATGATGGCGTGCAGCGCGCTTTTCAAGGTGGCGCCGAATTTGCCGGTGGCATTGGTGTAGTAGTTGGCCGGTGGATCATACAGGGCCTGCGCGGTGCAGGCCCAACCGATGAGCAAGGCAAGGAAGCAATAGTGGGCAGTAGGCATGAGAACCAAGTGATGGCGGGTGGTCGGTGCAATGGCGTGGGTGGACACGCGGGATGACAACGGGTATGCAGGAGGGGCGAACAAGGGTGGGCTTGTCAAGGGAACAACGCCCCTGCCGGGCTGACCGGCAGGAACGTTGTGGCGACTAATGCCGCGGGAGCCGCGCGGGGAGCATAACGCCGAATAGCGCGCGCATTACCAGCGGTAATGGGCGAAGGCGCGGTTGGCCTCGGCCATCTTATGCGTGTCTTCGCGCTTCTTGACCGCGCTGCCCTGATTGTTGAAGGCGTCGGCAAATTCCTGCGCGAGGGCCTTGGCCATCGGCGTGCCTTTGCGGGCACGGGCGTAGCCAATCAGCCAGCGCATTGCCAGCGCGTCCTGACGGTGCTGGGGTACCTCGACCGGAATCTGGTACGTTGCGCCACCGACGCGGCGCGAGCGCACTTCGAGGATCGGGCGAACATTGTCCATCAGCTTGGTCAGCACCTCCACTTCGTTGCTGCCGGAGACCATTTTGGTGGCCTGCGCCAGGGCGTTGTAGAAGATGCATTCGGCCGTGGATTTCTTGCCGTCCCACATCAGGTTGTTAACAAACTTGGCGACCACCGGGTTGTTAAACTTGGGGTCGGCGATAACTTCGCGTCGGGTGATTCGTCTGCGTCGTGCCATGGCTCGTGGAGATCAAAAGGTGAATGCGTTGAAGCGGGTATTATTTGGCTTTGGGGCGCTTGGCGCCGTATAAGGAGCGGCTGCGTTTGCGATTTTCAACACCACTGGTGTCGAGCACGCCGCGAATAATGTGATAGCGCACGCCGGGCAAATCTTTGACCCGGCCGCCGCGCACCAGCACGATCGAGTGTTCCTGCAGATTGTGGCCTTCACCAGGAATGTAGGCGGTGACTTCATGGCCGTTCGAGAGGCGCACGCGCGCGATTTTGCGCAAAGCCGAGTTGGGCTTCTTGGGCGTGCGCGTGGTGACCTGCAGGCAGACGCCGCGGCGTTGGGCGCAGCCTTGCAAGGCCGGCACCTTGTTGGTTTTCTTGACCGGCCTGCGCCCGCATTTGATTAACTGATTGAAAGTTGGCATGGGTGTCGTTCCTTGCGTGAACTGCTGGTTAGCTGCGCGGCTCCGTTTCCTCTTCCGCTTCCTGAGGTCCGGCCGAGTAGGTGGAGACGCCTTGGATAATGTTCTCGATATCGCTCATGGCCGCGCTTTCCTCTTCTTCTTCCTCGGCGCCGACAAAGCCGGCGCTCTCGGACATGCGGCCCATGTAGAGTTCATCCAAGCCCTCGAAGCCGCGCCGCAGACGCTCGGTGGTAAAGCCGGTGCCGGACGGGACGGTATGGCCCATGATGATATTTTCCTTGAAGCCGAGCAGGAAGTCGGTGCGGCCGGTACAGGCGGCTTCGGTCAGGACGCGGGTGGTCTCTTGGAAGGAGGCGGCGGCGATGAAGCTGGCCGTACTCAAGCCGGCCTTGGTGACGCCCTGCAGCACGGGGCTGCCCTTGGCGGGCCGGCCGGGCGGGTCGAGTTTCAGGACGCGCCGGTTCTCCTGCTCGAACATGCGCCGTTCGAGGACATCGTCATAGAGGAAGCGCGTGTCACCCGGATCGGTAATCACAATTTTGCGCAGCATCTGGCGGATGACACACTCGATGTGCTTGTCGTTGATTTCGACGCCCTGGTAGCGGTAGACTTCCTGAATCTGATTGAGCAGATAGCGCTGCAGATCCTTGACGCCGCAGATATCCAGCAAGTCCTGCGGGTTGATCGAGCCCTCGGTCAACTGCTGGCCCTTGCGCACGAACTCACCGCGGGTGACGGTGAAGTGCTTGGCCAGCGGAATCAGATGTTCGACTTTCTGGCCGGTGGTCTCGTTGCGCACGATGACCTTGCGGTGCCCGCGCACCAAGCCTTCGGCAAACTCGACCACGCCGTCAATCTTGGCGATTTCGGCCATGTCTTTCGGGCGGCGCGATTCGAACAATTCCTCGACGCGCGGCAGACCGCCGGTGATGTCCTTGGTGGTGGTGGCTTTGCGCGGGGTCTTGGCGATCATCTCGCCGGCCTCAATAATCTGGCCGTTGTCGACGACCACATGGGCGTTGGCGGGAATCGGGTAATACCCGATCGTGTCGCCGCTGTCGGGGTCTTTCAAGATGATCTGCGGATGCAGGTTTTCGCGCGGTTCGAGAATGACGGTCTCGACGCGACCGGTGGCCTCGTTGCGCTGGCGCGTCATGGTCACGCCTTCAATGACTTCATGATATTCGACGCAGCCGCGCTTCTCGGTGTAGATGTTGATGCTGTACGGATCCCATTCGCAGAAGCGCACGCCCTTCTTGACGGTGTCGCCATCCTTGACCGTGATCAATGCCCCGATCGTCAGGGCATAGCGCTTGACTTCCTTGCCGTCGCTGTCATTGATCGCGAGGTAGCCGTTTTTGTTCAAGACGCGCGTGCCTTCCTTGGTTTCGACGATGCGCACGTTGATGTATTTGATCCGGCCGGATTTGTCGGCGATGTGGTACGGCTCGGCCGCTTCCGCGCTGGCGGTGCCGCCGATATGGAAGGTGCGCATGGTCAACTGGGTGCCGGGCTCGCCAATGGACTGTGCCGCGATAATGCCGACCGGCACGCCCATTTCGACCAGGCGCTGGCGGGCGAGGTCCTGGCCGTAACACTTGGCGCAGACGCCGTAGGGCGTTTCGCAGGTGAGCACGGAGCGGATCGTCAGCGCGTCAATTTCATAATCATCAATCGAATGCGCGGACTCAACGCTAATGACGTCGCCGGCCTTGATCAGCAGGTTTTTTGTGCCGGGTTCGTAGACATCGTTCAAGGCGACGCGGCCAATGATGCGGTCGGACAGCGACACGACCACCTCGTTGCCTTCTTCGATGGCGCTGACGGTGATGCCATTGGGCGTGCCGCAATCGGACTCGGTGATCAGGACATCATGGGCGACATCCACCAAGCGGCGGGTGAGGTAGCCGGCATCGGCGGTCTTCAAGGCGGTGTCGGCCAGACCTTTGCGCGCGCCATGGGTTGAAATGAAGTATTCGAGCACGCTCAGGCCTTCTTTGAAGTTGGCGGTGATCGGCGTCTCGATAATTTCACCGGACGGCTTGGACATCAACCCGCGCATGGCGGCGAGCTGGCGGATCTGCTGTTTCGAGCCGCGTGCGCCGGAGTCGACCATCATGTGCACCGGATTCAGCTCATGGTGCTTTTCATCTGGCACGCCCAAGCCTTCGTAGAGCTCGTTCGAGAGTCGTTCGCTGGTGTGGGTCCAGATGTCAACGATACGGTTGTAGCGCTCGTTTTCGGTGATGACGCCGGCTTTATAATTCACGGTCACCTGCCCCACTTCCTGATAGGCATGCTTCAAAATCTCGCGCTTTTGGGCGGGAATCGCCAAGTCGCTGATGGCAATCGAGATACCCGCCAAGGTTGCTTGGTGGAAGCCCAATTCCTTGACGAGGTCGAGAGTCGTGACGGTGGCGCGCTGGCCGACCGCTTTGTAGACATCAGTGATGATCTGGCCGAGGCGTTTTTTGTTGATGGTCTCGTTGTAGAACGGCAGGCCCGGCGGCAGGGCTTCATTGAACAAGATGCGGCCGGCGGTCGTGCTGACCGGGTTGGCTTCGCCCGGCAGCATGACGTGGATCTGGGTGTGCAGCGTGATGGCCTTGTTATCCAGGGCGCGATGCACTTCCTCGGGCGCGAGCACACCTACGGCGGCGTGCAAGTGGGTTTTCATCCACGGCCCGTGGGTGAGGTAATAGATGCCCAGGACGATATCCTGCGTGGGGGTCATGATCGGCTTGCCGGACGCCGGCGAGAAGATGTTGTTGGTGGCCATCATGATATTCTTGGTCTCCCACACGGCTTCGCGCGAGAGCGGCACATGCACGGCCATTTGGTCGCCGTCAAAGTCGGCATTGAAGGCGGTGCAGACCAGCGGATGGATGCGAATCGCGCTGCCCTCGATCAAGACCGGCTCGAAGGCCTGAATGCCAAGGCGGTGCAGGGTCGGCGCACGGTTCAGCAGGACAGCATGGCCCTTGGTCACTTCCTCGAGAATATCCCAGACCGGGCCTTCGGCGCGCTCGATCAGTTTCTTGGCCGAGCGAATCGTGTGCGAGAAGCCGCGGGCTTTCAGCTCGCGAATGATGAACGGCTCGAACAACGTCAAGGCCATCCGTTTGGGCAGACCGCACTGGTTGATTTTCAGTTCGGGACCGATGACGATCACGGAACGGCCCGAATAATCGACGCGCTTGCCCAACAAATTCTGGCGGAAGCGGCCTTGCTTGCCTTTCAAGTTGTCGGCCAGTGATTTGAGCGGGCGACCGGACGGGCCGGAGACTAGGCGGCCATGCCGGCCGTTGTCAATCATGGCATCGACGGCTTCCTGCAACATGCGCTTTTCATTGCGGATGATGACATCCGGCGTGCGCTGGCTGAGCAGGATTTTCAAACGGTTGTTGCGGTTGATCACGCGCCGGTACAAATCATTCAAATCCGAGGTGGCAAAGCGCCCGCCTTCGAGCGGCACCAGCGGCCGCAGGTCGGGCGGCAGGATCGGCACCACTTCCATGACCATGTGCTCGGGCTTGTTGTTGGACTGGCGGAAGCCCTCGATGATTTTCAGGCGCTTGGCAATTTTGCGGCGGGTCTGTTTCGACTTTGTGCGCAGCATTTTGTTGTACAGATCATCCGCGGTCTCGTCCAGATTCGTCTCCTGCAAGAGGCGGCGAATGGCCTCGGCGCCCATCCCGACGGTGAACGCCGTGCCGTATTTCTTGAGGTATTCTTCGTACTGGGCTTCATTCAGCAACTGCGCCTTGAGCAGATCCGTGCTGCCCGGATCAAGCACGATGTAGTCTTCAAAATAGAGCACGCGTTCGAGCGCGCGAATGGTCATGTCCAGCACATTGCCGACCCGCGACGGCATGGTCTTGAAAAACCAGATGTGGGCCACCGGCGCGGCCAGCTCGATGTGCCCCATGCGTTCGCGGCGCACCTTGGCTTGCGCGACTTCGACGCCGCAGCGATCGCAGACAATGCCGCGGTACTTGATGCGCTTGTACTTGCCGCAGGCGCATTCCCAGTCTTTGACCGGGCCAAAAATGCGCTGGCAGAACAAGCCGCCGGGCTCGGGCTTGAAGGTGCGATAATTGATCGTCTCCGGATTCTTGACTTCGCCGTGCGACCACGAGCGAATAGTATCCGGCGAGGCGATCCGAATCGTCACCTTGTCGAAGGCCGACTCAACCACCGGCTTGTCCGGCATATCGAGCGGCGAAATGTTGTCCGCCGGGATCACCGGCGTGACCGTTGGGAGAATTTCTGCTGTGGAAACATCAGACGCCATGGAAGTACTTGCGTGGCTGTTAAGTTTCTTTTTCGGTGCGCACGTCGAGACACGACGCGCGCAGTTCTTTGACCAACACGTTGAATGACTCGGGTGTTTCGGCATGCAACGAGCAGTCGCCTTTAATGATCGCATCATAGATGCGCGAGCGCCCGCCGACATCGTCGGATTTGACGGTCAGCAGCTCCTGCAGCGTGAAGGCCGCGCCGTAGGCTTCAAGCGCCCACACTTCCATCTCGCCCAAGCGCTGGCCGCCCGACTGGGCTTTGCCGCCCAACGGTTGCTGGGTCACCAGCGAGTACGGCCCGGTCGAGCGCGCATGGATCTTGTTGGCCACCAAATGGCCGAGTTTCATCATGTAAATGCAGCCGACCGTGACGCGCTGTGCAAACGGCTCGCCGGTGCGGCCGTCATACAGCATCACTTTGCCGTCTTCCGGCAGCCCGGCCTTTTTCAAGAACGCACGAATCTTCTCCTCCGGCACACCGTCAAAGACCGGCGAGGCGATGTGCAGGTTCAGCAACTTGGCCGCCCAGCCCAGGTGGGTCTCGAGAATCTGGCCGACGTTCATGCGCGACGGCACCCCCAGCGGATTGAGAATGATATCCACCGGCGTACCGTCCTCGAGGAACGGCATGTCTTCCTTCGACATTATTTTCGCCACCACGCCCTTGTTGCCGTGCCGGCCGGCCATCTTGTCGCCGACTTGCAGGCGGTGCTTGATGGCGATATAGACGCGCACCAGTTTCAGCACGCCATGCTCCAGCTCGTCGCCACGACGGATGCATTCAAGCTGGCGATAGTAATCGGTGTTGATGCACTCAAGCTGGTACTCAAAACGGTAGTGCACGGCGTTGACGTCCTTGACAAACGCAGCGTCCTCGACGATCAGGCCCAGCAAGCGCTGGCGCTCGATCCGCAGCGCCAGTTCGGGGCTGATGTGCGTGCCGGCGTTCGCCAACGTTTCGCCAGTGGCTTCATCAATCAAGTCACCCTGCAAGACGCGGGTGAAGTGTTCGGCCAGCATGTTCTTGCGCCAGTCAAGCAGGTCGCGTTCACGCTGCACAAATTGGCTGTGGGCTTCCTTGACTTGGCGTTTTTCCTCGATCTTGTCGCGGGTGGTATCGTTGGTATGCCGGCGAAAGACATCAATGTGCATGACAATGCCTTCGGTGCCGGCCGGGACGCGCAAGCTGGCATCGCGCACATCCGCTGCCTTTTCACCAAAGATCGCCTTCAGCAGGCGTTCCTCGGGGCTCAGCTCGGTCTCGCTCTTGGGCGTGATCTTGCCGACCAGGATGTCACCCGGGCGCACTTCCGTGCCCGGCAGCACAATGCCCTCGGCATCCAGCCGCGCCAGCGCTGTTTCACCCACGTTGGGAATGTCGCGGGTGGTCTCTTCGCGGCCCAGCTTGGTGTCGTTGACCGTCAACTCGAAGTTCTCGATGTGAATCGACGTGTAGGCGTCCTCTTTGATCAATTGCTCGTTGACCAGGATCGCGTCCTCAAAATTGTAGCCCTCCCACGGCATGAAGGCGACGATGACATTGCGCCCCAGCGCGATTTCGCCATTGTCGCAGGCCGGGCCATCGGCGATGACGCTGCCTTTCTGCACCTTCTCGCCGGGCAGCACGGTGGGATGATAGTTAATCGTCGTGGCCGAGTTCGAACGCGCAAACTTGATCAGCTTGGTGGTGTGCGTGCTGCCGTCGTTGGCACGGATGACTACCTGCGTGGCATCCACACCTTCAACCACGCCGTCGTGTTCGGCAATTTCGACCGCGCCGCTGTCGCGCGCCACGCAGGCTTCCATGCCGGTGCCGATCAGCGGCGCTTCCGTGATCATCAACGGCACAGCCTGGCGCTGCATGTTCGAACCCATCAGCGCGCGGTTGGCGTCATCGTGCTCGATGAACGGCACCAGGCTGGCGGCGACGGATACGATCTGCTTCGGCGAAACGTCAATGTACTGCACGTCTTGGGCCGGCGCCAGCACAAAATTGCCGGCTTGGCGGCACATCACCATTGGAGCCGTGAAGCGGCCGTCGCTGTTGCGCGGCGCGTTGGCCTGTGCGATCGTGAATTTTTCCTCTTCATCGGCGGTCAGATGATCGATCTGCTCGGGATGAATCTTGCCCTTGCTCACTTTGATGTAGGGTGTTTCAAGAAAGCCCAGATGGTTGCAGTGGGCATAGGTGCTCATCGAGGCGATCAGGCCGATGTTTGCGCCTTCCGGTGTCTCAATCGGGCAGATGCGGCCATAGTGACTGCTATGCACGTCGCGCACTTTGAAGCCGGCCCGATCACGGTTCAAGCCGCCCGGACCAAGCGCGGAGAGGCGCCGCTTGTGGGTCAACTCGGCCAACGGATTCAGTTGGTCCATGAACTGGGAAAGCTGTGAACGCCCGAAAAAGTCGCGCAGCAAATTGGTCAGGATGCGCGGATTGACCAGTTTTTCCGGCATGGGAATTTCGGCCCCTTGCGTTTGCTGGCTCATCCGGTCGCGGACATAGCGGTCGAGGCGCACCAGCGCCGAACGGCACTGGTTCATCGCCAACTCGCCGACCGAACGGATGCGCCGGTTGCCGAGATGATCAATGTCATCCAGGTCAACCGAGACGCCAGACAGCGTGGATTTGCGCAGGCCCATGCGCAGATCGAGCAGGTAACTGACGGCGGCGATGATGTCCTGCTCACACAGGGTGCGGCGGGTGAGCGATTCGGCGTCCATCGACTGGCCCAGCTTCTTATTGAGCTTGAAGCGGCCGACATGGCCGAGGTCGTAGGTGGCCGGGTCGAAGAACAGGCGCCGCAGCAGGTTTTCGGCATTCTGCAGGACGATCGGTTCGCCCGGCTGCAAGCGCGCGTAAATTTCGCGCAGGGCGCGGACACGATCCGTCGCGTATTCCTCACGTTTCAACATTTGGTAAATCGGCGAATCCGAGCCCATGCCCTGCAGCACGTCGAGTTCCGTAATGCCGGCCGCGACCAGCTCCGCGACCACTTCTTCGGTGAGCTCATCCAAGGCCTTGGCAATAATCTTGCGCCCGCCGCTGGCCTTGACATTGCCGGCCACAATCTTGCCGGCAGCGCGCTTGGCGGCGCCACCCTTGAGGCTGATGGTGGCCTTCTTGTAAAACAGTGCGGCGATCTGCTCGTCGGATTCAAAGCCCAGCGCGCGCAAAAGGGTGGTGACCAAAATGCGGCGACGCTTGTGGCGTCGATCCACGCTCATGTAGATGTTGTCATTCAGATCGAACGACGCTTCAAGCCAGGTGCCGCGATAGGGAATAATCGTATAGGTGTACAGATACATCCCCGACGGATGCTGGACGCGATCATAGGTGATGCCCGGCGAGCGCTGCAACTGACTGACGATCACGCGCTCAACGCCATTGATGATGAACGTGCCTTTGCGGGTCATCAACGGCACCATGCCGAGATACACGCTCTGTTCCTTCATCACGTCATTGGGCCCTTTGATGCGCAAGGTCACTTTCAAGGGGGCTTCGTAGGTCTTGCCGCGGCGCATGCACTCGATCTCGTCGTATTTTGAAACGCCGAAGGAGTAATGCGCAAACTGCATCTCGAGCTTGCGTGAGGCGCTGGCAATCGGGAATATTTCCTTGAACAGAGCTTGCAAGCCGACCGGGCCACGCTCCTCCGGCAACAAGTCCTTCTGCAGGAATTCGTCGTACGATTTGCGCTGCATCTCGCTCAAGGGCGGCAGCGGCACGACATCAGGCAAGGTGGCATAGACAGTGCGCAGAATCTTGGTCATATTCGTATCCACGGCAACACAACGCGAGCGGGCACGGCATCGCTGTCCGCACACTGCGGCCAGCAATGCCCGCGCCGGGCGCGCTGCGTTCTACTCGTTAACAACAAGGCTACCGGTCTGATAAGCACAACATCCAGCACGCGCGGATTACTTAATCTCAACCACGCCACCGACGGCTTCAATTTTCTTCTTGATTTCCTCTGCTTCCTGCTTGTTGACGTTTTCCTTGATCGGCTTGGGCGGATTGTCCACCAGGTCCTTCGCTTCCTTCAAGCCCAGGCTGGTGATCGTGCGCACTTCTTTGATCACTTGGATCTTTTGCGCGCCCGCATCCTTCAGCACGACCGTGAATTCGGTCTGTTCTTCCACCGCCGCGGCGGCGTCGCCGGCTGCCGGCGCGGCCATCATGGCCATCGGCGCCGCGGCGCTGACACCATACTTCTCTTCCATGGCCTTTACCAGCTCGTTCAGTTCAAGCACGGTCAGGGTATCGACCTGGCTGATGATGCCTTGTAACTTTTCAGATGCCATACTCTTCTCCTTTGGTCTTCGCGTTGTACGTTAGTGAATTAAGAGGCAATTGTCAATTGAGTGCGTATCTATAAGAGCGCGCACCGTGCGCGTTAAGCAGACGGGGGTGGTTCGGTGACGGCCGGCGCAGGTTCCGCCGCCGGCTCGGGCGCGGGACTCGTCGCGGCCGCCGGTTCGGGCACGGCCGCCGGCTCGGGCGCGGGACTCGTTGCCGCCGGTTCGGGCACGGCCGCCGCCTCGGACGCAGGACTGGCTGCGGCCGCCGGCTCGGGCACGGGACTCGTCGCGGCGGCCGGCTCGGGTGCCGCGGCGGCCTTGGCTTTGGCCACTTGATCGAGCACCCGCACCATGTTGCCCACCAGCGTGTGGAGCAACGACACCAAGCCGCGCAGTGGCCCCTGCATCGTGCCCAGCAACATGGCCAGCAACACTTCGCGCGGCGGCAATGTGGACAGCGATGTGATCTCGTCCGCGCTCACCACGCGGGTCATGTCGAGCAGCCCGCCCCGAATGACCAGCGCGTTGTTGTCCTTGGCAAATTGGATCAGCGCTTTGGCCAAGGCGACGGCATTGCCGCGCGTCGCCGCCAACGCGATCGGGCCGTTCAGCAGCGCCGCAAAATCCGCGTCGCCGCTGTTCGGCAATGACCGCTTGACCAAGCGGTTCTTGACCACATGGACGCTGCCTTGCACCTCGGCCAGCTTGTTGCGCAGCACGCTCATGCGCGCCGACGTAATCCCGTGATAATTCGCGGCGACCAGCAGCGTGCTCTTGTCATAGGCGCGCCGCAGCTCGTCGACCATCAACTCTTTAACAACATTTTTCGAACGCATGGGAAAATCCTGCTGTCAATAATAACGTCATGCGGTCGCCGTATTAGACGGCCGCCTCGCGCTCCACGTCGCGCGGATCAACCCGCACACCGGGGCTCATCGTCGAGGACACCGCGATTTTCTGCAGATACCCGCCTTTCACTGAGGACGGCCGCGCCTTCAACACGGCGGCCAACAACGCCCGCACATTCTCCAACAACTGCAGCGGGCCAAATGACACTTTGCCGACGGCACAGTGAATGCCAGCCTGCTTGTCCACCCGGAATTCCACCTTGCCGGCCTTGAACTCTTTGACCGCCGTGGTGACATCGGTGGCCACCGTGCCGGCCTTGGGCGACGGCATCAAGCCGCGCGGGCCCAGCACTTTGCCGAGCTTGCCGACCTCGCGCATGGTGGTTGGGGTGGCGATCGCAATGTCAAAATCAGTCCAGCCTTCCTGAACTTTCTTGACCAAGTCCTCGAAGCCGACCATGTCCGCGCCGGCGGCCGTGGCGGCCTCGGCGTCGGCGCCGGTCGCAAACACCAGCACGCGCTGGGTCTTGCCCGTACCATGCGGCAGCACGACCGTGCCGCGCACGGCTTGGTCTGCCTTTTTCGGATCGACATTCAGGAGCAGATGTAGATCAACGGATTCGGCGAATTTAGCCGGCGCCAACTCCTGCACCAAGGCAATGGCCTGTTGCAGCGTGTAGCGCTTGCCAAGTTCGACTTTGCCTCGGTTGGCCCGATAGCGTTTGCTGTGTGTACTCATGCGCGTGTCCTTACGCTCCCCCGTGGTTGCGGGGTGTGAGTGGTTAAACAATGGGTTACTCAACAATATCCACGCCCATACTGCGCGCGGTTCCTTCCACCATTTTCAGCGCCGCCGGGAGGCTGCGCGAATTCAGGTCGTGCTGCTTCGTTATGCAAATCTGCTCGGCCTGCGCCCGGGTGATCTTCCCCACTTTGTCACGATTGGGCGTCGCCGAGGCGGTCGCGATATTCGCCGCCTTCTTGATCAGCGTCGCGGCCGGCGGCGATTTCATGATGAAGGTGAACGATTTGTCGTGATAGACCGTGATCACCACCGGAATCACGAGACCTTCTTCCTGCGCCTTGGTCGCGGCGTTAAACTGCTTGCAGAATTCCATGATGTTGACGCCGTGCTGGCCCAGTGACGGGCCGATCGGCGGCGCCGGGTTGGCTTTGCCGGCCGGAATCTGCAGATTAATGTGTCCAGTAACTCGTTTTGGGGGCATACGCTCGTCTTACCTCAAGGTGAAACTTCGTTATGATTTAGCCTTCTTCCTTTTCAACCTGCCAGTACTCAAGTTCGACCGGCGTCGTGCGGCCAAAGACCGACACGAATACGCCCAGCCGGCCGCGCTCTTCATCGACTTCCTCGACGTGGCCGATGAAGTTGACGAACGGCCCGTCATTGATCTTGACCCGATCGCCTTTTTGGAAGCTGATCCGCGGCGTCACCTTGTCTTTCGCGGCCTCGAGCTGCGTGAACATTTCCGCCACTTCCGCCGCGCCGAGCGGCTTGGGATGATCGCCGCCCAGAAAGCCGATCACGCCCTGCGTGCGCTTGATCAATTCCCACGTGTCGTCATTCAGCAACATCTCGATCAAGACATAGCCGGGGTAAAACTTGCGGGTCGTGACCCGCTTCTTGCCGCCCCGAATTTCCTGCACCGTTTGGGTCGGAATCAGCACTTGCCGCACGAACGCGCCCATTTCATTCAGGCGAATACGTTCCTCCAGCGCTTCTTTGAGACGCTGTTCTTGGCCCGAGAGGGCCTGCAGTACATACCATTTATGCGTGTCGCTCATGCTCGCGGTGCGGTTAGAATTTCAACTCAAGGAACCACGCCAGGACGAACGAGGACACAAAATCCACCGACCCCAGGAAGATGGCCATCATTACCATGCTGAGCACCACCACCTTGGTGGCCTGCTTCAACTGGGCGCGCGTGGTCCAGTTGACTTTCTGCATCTCGTCCCAGACTTCCTGGACGAACGCGTTGAAGCGCAGCAGCGGGTTTCTTGTTGCGTCAGCCATTGAGTGTCCTGTTATGCCTGGCAGGGCAGGAGGGACTCGAACCCCCAACATGCGGTTTTGGAAACCGCCGCTCTACCAATTAGAGCTACTGCCCTAGAGCCTGTGATGGTCGCCGGAGTCAACGGGTTTCCTTGTGCGCCGTATGCTTGCGGTCATACCGGCAATATTTCTTGATCTCCAGGCGGCCCGATGCCTTCTTCTTATTCTTGGTGCACGTGTAATTGCGATTGCCGCATTCCGCGCACGCCAAGGTTATGATTTCGCGTGGCATACTCAGTCTCTCTCGTTGCTATGATGTACCGTGGGGCACACGTGCGTTACGCAATGATCTCGGTGACTTGGCCGGCGCCGACCGTGCGGCCGCCCTCGCGGATCGCAAAGCGCAAGCCCTTTTCCATCGCAATCGGCGTGATCAGCTCGGCCGTGATGCTGACGTTGTCGCCCGGCATCACCATCTCCACCCCTTCCGGCAACATCAACGAGCCGGTCACATCCGTCGTGCGGAAATAGAACTGCGGCCGGTACCCGTTGAAAAACGGCGTGTGCCGCCCGCCTTCTTCCTTGC
>Ga0268280_1000940_pt1 | contig 21259 bp, 23 predicted proteins | sample saktaG_9_FD_190139 | JGI IMG/M metagenome (GOLD analysis project Ga0268280, IMG submission 190139) | Saline water microbial communities from Sakinaw Lake, British Columbia, Canada - sak_2011_5_24_40m | ecosystem: Environmental > Aquatic > Non-marine Saline and Alkaline > Saline ... | reverse complement strand
ATCTTTCTGGCATAAAATGGATTTATAGCTGTTCTGAAAGAGATATCCAAATTGGCGGTGGCTCCGTTAAATAAAACCGCATACCCGGTAAGCAGCCGCCTCATCAACTTTGCCACAGGAACGCGACCGGTTTTTACCAGCAAATGAAAATGATTTAATAAAAGAGCCAAAGCGGAACAACGGCTCTTTGTTTCGGCTACAAGATTTCCCAACCGATTATGAAGATTATCGCGGTCGGCACTGTTCCTGAAAATCCTCGCCTGCTCGATTCCCCGGACAATGATATGATGAAGAGCTCCCGGAGCATTCACTCTTGCTTTCCTGACAAGTACCCCTGATATCAAAAAAGATTCGGATTATAAATTATAATTATAAAGGGTCCCTAATTACAATTATTTGCCCAGAGGAATATGAAAAGTCACCGGGACTCCTAAAATTTTTATTGACTTTTAGTTTTTTTAGCTGTAAATAAAATATGAATTGAATTCATCATATAGTGTTTAATGTAAATTATAATTGTTTTTTTAAAAATTGCGCTTCAGAGTTCTCAGGTTGCTTCGCAAAAGGCTGCGAATGCAAGGCTTTGTTCATGCGGTGCGCAGCGTATATTAACGCTGTATACCAGCAGCAGTTACACCGAGTAAGAAAAGCGCCACATAGAGAAAAAAAGGAAATTTTTACTAAGCCGTCAATCGTTTCATCTCAAAACTATCATATGGAGGTACAGAAAAATGAAGGTTGTGAATTTTAATGCATTCGTTCGACTGGCATGTTTTGCGTTAATCGTGATTTTCGTGGGATGCTCAACATCTACAAATTCCGATTTCGCGAATCTTAACGGGACATGGCAGAACCCATCGAATAAACTAACGGTGGTCCTTAACATAACAGGCGATAATAAGACGATTACCATCGGCGACAAAACTCTGCCGATTACGATAAAACAGGTCAGGCAAGAAAAATTCATTGTTCATGTCTCTGATAAGACGCTCGGGGAGAAGGATTGGAGCTTGTTGAGAGTCTGGGACGATAACGGCAGTTCCTTCACAATAAAACTGGAACGTGATGGGACGGTAGACAACTTAGCTCAAATAGTTTAACTCACATCCAAAGCGGGTTTGTTGGGTTCTGATGATTCTTGAACGAAGGCTCCTCGCGATTAGGGGGAGCCTTCAACAAGCTTATCCCGAATATTTATTCTGCATGGCTTAATCTTTTATTTTGAGCAAACCCTACGCTATGCATAGGGCTAAAACCTAAACAAACGTGCCTGAGGCACGCTCTAAACCGCAGCCTATGGCCGCAATTCAAAGACACCCGCCTATGCGGGTGGTGGTTTACTCCCCAACCGATAACGTGATGCGGGGCTCGAACCTGCGGCCTACGGATTAGAATAGCCAATCTTGGTGAAAGTTGAAGATATTAAACCGAAATCATCGATGATATTTTCTTACTTGGGACAGTATAGGCTGTTTTCAAAATTCATCCTATCGTTTGACTTCAATCCTGTTTTCCATGCTTCCTGACAATTCGTTTTGACATTTTAACAAGTTATGATATTCAAATCTATACTATTCCGACCTTTTGATGTAATTCCTGCAATATTGTTAAAATGAGGATTTGTGAATGAAGAAAGCAATTAAAGCTCTTTTTGCGTTTCTCTTTGTGATTCTTACCGTATTCGGTGCTTTGTCCGCCGAAAATAAGAACAAGCCTGAAATAAAGACAGTTGACAACTACATAGCTGTTTTTGATTTTGAAGTGAGAACCGGCGACAAAGGTATCTCCGGCCTTCTTGCAGATAAGGTCATTCATGAATTTTCCATGTCCGACAAATATGAAGTCATAGACCGCGGCAATATGAACAAGATACTCAAAGAGCAGAAATTCCAATTGTCGGGTTGCGTGGCCCAAGAGTGCAAGGTAGAGGCAGGGCAGATACTTGGCGTGGGAAAGATAGTAAGTGGTTCTGTTGGTATTATAGGTAAAACCTATTATCTTACACTCCAGCTTATAGACGTTAAGACAGGCAAGGTTGAGCTATCCGCGGAGGATGAGTGCCGATGCGAAATAGATGAGCTGCTTGGATCAATCAGGAGGCTTGTGAAAAAACTCCTTGGTGAAAGGATTGAGCAGCCTGCTGAAGCAATAGCCAGAGCCAAAGCCGAAGAAGAAAGAATAAAAACTGAAAAAGAGACTAGGGCAAAGGCCGAAGAAGAAAAGATCAAGGCCCAAATAGCAGCCAGAGCCAAGGTCGAAGAAGAAAGGATCAAGGTCGAAATAGCAGCCAGAGCAAAGGCCGAAGAAGAAAGGATCAAGGCCGAAAAGGCAGACAGAGCCAAAGCCGAGGAAATCGCCAAAGCGAAAACTGAGGCTGATGAGTTGGCGCGGCAGAAGTCAGCTTTGGAACTTGAGAAACAGGAAATGGAACGTCAGAAGGCGCTCGCTGCTGAGCGGGAACAATTAGCCAAGGAACGCCGCAAGATTGAAGCAGAGAGGCAGCAGCTTGCCATTGCGAAGCGCACCTCTCAACCCACAACCGGCGAAAACGCCCGGGACGGTCGTTTTATCGCCTATAGCAATGGAACAGTCCTGGATACCAAGACGAACCTGATGTGGGCGGCAAAGGACAACGGCAGCAATATCAGCTGGACGAGTGCCAAGAACTATTGCGAAAATTACCGTGGCGGCGGTTATACAGACTGGAGGATGCCGACGCTGAATGAGCTGGCGAGTTTGTATGATGACGCTAAAACTTATAAATCTGGCTGTGGAGGGAATGTCCATTTAACTGAACTGATTAGTCTTACATGTACTTGGGTGTTGGCATTAGAAACAAGTAATTCCAATGCTGGCAATTTCAGTTTCAACGTTGGCCATGAGTATTGGGCTGGCCTGTTGAACGAACCCTTCCGCCGGGCACTCCCGGTGCGTTCTGCCAAATAGGTTATTTGGTCATTTGATGATTTGATAATTATCTTCTTGGGGGCCATAAAGGTTAATACGTTCCCAACTTGCCCTCAAGCCGAATCAGGTCTTTAGCTAACTGCTTATAGATACTGCGTTTTATTTTCATTATGACCATTCTATACCCACGGTATCAAATAGTTAAAACAAAAAACCATTCATGGAGTGCATCGAGATAGGAAATAGGCAAGTGGAAAGAATAATCCGAAATCCGAAACAAACTATGAAGGGTTTATGGCATTGTGTGATAACTTCTTGAAATTATTGGTACGCCCGGCAGGATTCGAACCTGCGGCCTACGGATTCGAAGTCCGGCGCTCTATCCAGCTGAGCTACGGGCGCAAAAAAAATGGGGTGAGTGAAGGGGATTGAACCCTCGACAACCGGGGCCACAACCCGGTGCTCTGCCAACTGAGCTACACCCACCATAAGCAGTGAGGGCTTTTTACCAAATAAGAGAATCCATTACAAGAGATATTTTTTTAAAAAAGTGTTCAAGTGTTCAAGGATTCGAGGATTCGAGGGGGCGAGGCATCTGCCTGCGGCGGGGTAAAAAGTGAAGAGTAAAAGGTAAAAAGACGTGAGGTGGAAGGGTGCAGGTAGGGGCCAGGGGTCGGGAGAAAGAACGTGAATCGTAAGTCGTCAGGCGTAAGTGTTGAGTTGTGGTAGGCTTTTTCGCTTGAACCCTTGAACCCTCGAATCCTTGAATCCTGATTTTTTATCCTTTACGAAGCTTTCTTATATCCCCTATACGGATTGTCACATTCTTTGAATCAAAATATTCGAGAAGTGGTATCAGGAACTTGCGTGACGCTCCTGCCATTTCCTTGAACTGCGGCGCCGACATTTCCCCGTTTTTCCTTAAGAATTCGATCATCCTGTTTTTTATGTCATTGAGATTATCCGAATGATAATAGAGATCTTCCTTGACCTTTAAGACGACCCCCTCATCAACAAGAAGCATAAGCACATCTTTTGCCCTTGCGGGATCTATTTTATGTTCCTGAACCAGTTCCTTGAAATATGGAGGTGTGAGCCCGCTTTCCTTGTAGGCGGTTATTATTTTCTTTTTTATGCTGCTCTGGTCTTCCCCGAGTGAAACCTTATGCCCTTCAAGGCGGACCATATCCTCGTCAAGGGAAATATTTTTATCTTTTATCATCTGGTTGATTATTAGAATAAAAAGCTTCGGATTCAGAAAAGCAGGCAATTTTGATTTAAGCTCCTCCTTGGGCATGCCTGCTTTAAGGAGGTTCGCCTTGTGATAAGCATCAATGAAATCGTGCATTTCTTTCTTGAGATTCTCAATACCATCCTGATGAAGATAAATTCTGCTTTCTTTATCAATCAGGACAATCTTCTTTTTCGACAGAAGATTCTGCAGGTTTCCGTCAAGATGCTTTTCGGAAATGTTTGTCATGACCTTTAAATCCGAAAAGGAGACGCCCATGTATCCGGATTCGGCAACATAATAGGCAATCAATTCTTCCGGTAAAAGGGCCGAAAGGCTCTTTAAGCCTTCTGTTACTTCCGGCTTGAATCTCTTATGCTTCCGGGGGACCGGGTTAAGGATTTGCCCGCCTGCTATTGTTCTTACGGGAGAGAAACTCCTAAGAACAAACCTGTCGTCTTTTACAACCGCTGTCGGAGAGTCGAGTCTGATCTGGGCTACTGTCTCTTCCCCGGGAAGAAGCTCCTCCCTGTCAAGCAAAACCAGATTTCCAAGTATTTCGCTTGTGCCGGTATGAAACCTCACTCGGGTACGGTTTTTGACAGGTTTTTTGTTGCTTTTAAGAAGGTGCAGGGAAACATCAAGCATGTAACCCGGGATAAGGGCGCCGGGCGAGGACACGACTTCTCCCCGGTCCACTGATGTCTTGTCAAGCCCCTGGAAATTTATGGCTGTCCGCATGCCTGCGACAGCCTCGTTAACGCTTTCATTATGGACCTGGATTCCGCGCACTTTGGAAGTTACGCCTGAAGGATATATCATGATTGTTTCCCCGACCTCTACTCTGCCCGATATAAGGGTACCGGTTATAACAGTGCCGAATCCTTTCATGGTAAAAACCCTGTCAACGGGAAGGCGGAACAGGCCCGAGGAGGATCGTCCCGGAATTTTCGGACTCAGTTCGTCCAGAGTCTTTATGAATTCCGGGATTCCTTTTCCCGTAACAGCGGATACGGGAAGAACAGGGGCGTCGTCAAGAAAAGTATCTTTTACAAACTTCCTGATGTCATCTGTTACAAGCTCCAGCCATTCATCATCTACGAGATCCGTCTTGGTAAGGACAACAAATCCGTATTTTACTCCTAGAAGCTGGCATATCTCCATATGCTCCCTTGTCTGGGGCATCACGCCTTCATCCGCGGCTATCACCATCGCAACAACGTCAATGCCTGTTGCTCCGGCAACCATGTTTTTTACAAACTTTTCATGTCCCGGAACATCCACAATCCCGATTCTCAGGCCGCCCGGAAGATCAAGCCACGCAAACCCTAGCTCTATCGTTATTCCCCGGAGTTGCTCTTCCTTGAGCCTGTCGGTATTTATGCCTGTGAGGACCTTGACGAGAGTCGTCTTCCCATGATCGATGTGCCCGGCAGTTCCAAGAACAATCTGTTTCACAGATATAATATCTCCTTAATTATAAAGGATATGGTCATATGGTAAAAAAGGGTTCAAGGATTCGAGGGTTCAAGTGGCAAAAAAAACGAATATCGAATATCGATTTACGCCTCGCGCCTCATGCCTCTTGCCTTATGGCTTTCTCTTTCTCCAGTATTCAAGAATATATGCCACTGTAACTAAAAAAACACCCAGTCCCGCAACATATATGATTTTCCAGTCCGGATAAAAAAACCGGGCCAATAAAACGGCGAATGCCGCACCAAGTATTATTCTTATTATAAAAACATAAAATCTGTTCATTGATAAAATAGTCTCTGGTTTATAGTTTTTGGTTCGTACTAAGTTCTTCGAATATCGAAAGCCGAATATCAGACTCCGGACATCGTACATCGAATATCGCCTTATGCCTTACGTCTCTCGCCTTACCTTTCACTTTTCACATTCTTTTCATTACATACAAACTCGGCGCAAATGCTGTCAAGAAGAACCATGCCTTTTCTTGTGAGAGCGCATTTATCATTGCAGATAATTATAAGCTCTCTTTTGCTTAAATCCGATATGGTTTCCCTGAAAATATCACCGAACTTCACGTTGAATTGATCGTTAAAAAAACTGATATCTATTCCGCTCTTTTGCCTCAGGCCAAGAAAAATGGCTTCAATAATCTGCTGTTCCCTTGTAAGAGTCTCTTTTCCTTCCACCGGAGGCTTTCCTGATTCGATCTTATTTATATAATCCGAAACATTATGCCTGTTCCAGCTTCGCCTTGTACCATAGAATGAATGAGCAGAAGGTCCGAATCCTATGTATGGGATAAATGACCAGTATTTTATGTTGTGCCTTGATTTTTTCTCTTCAGAGCGAGCGAAATTTGAAATTTCGTAATGGATATAACCGTTCTTTTCAAGAAAATCGCCTGTTGATTTGAACATGAAGGCCTCAAGAGATTCCGAGAGGGAAGAGAATTTGCCGCTTTTAAGATCTTTATGCATCCGGGTTCCGGATTCATAGGTGAGCATATAACAGGAGAGATGTTCAGGTTCAAACCGGAGGGCTGCTTCAAGGTCTGAAAGCCAGGATTTGCCTGTCTGTCCAGGAATCCCGCTAATAAGATCAAGACCAATATTTTCGAAACCGGCATTTCGCGCCCGTTTGATTGATGTTTCTCCTTCTTCCGCCGAATGAATACGGCCAAGGAATTTCAGATTGCCGTCATGAAAAGACTGAATCCCGATATTTATCCGGTTTATGCCCGATTCTCTGAAACTCTTTAAAGATTTAGACGTTACGGTCCCGGGGTTGACTTCGATTGTTATCTCGGGATCGGATGTCATTTGAAACAGGGAAAAGGCTTTTTCAATAATCCTGTTTATTTCTGTTGATTCGAGAACCGAAGGGGTGCCTCCCCCGATGTAAAGAGTATCAAACAGGAGCCCGATGTCACTGTACATTGCCATTTCGTTTGTCAGCGCATTGACAAATTCTTTAACAAGCGAATGGTCGGTGATGGAATAAAAGTCGCAGTAAGGGCATTTTTTCATGCAGAAAGGGATATGGACGTATATACCGGCTGGACTGATTTCTGGTTTCAAGTTACAGAAAATCCGAATATCGAATATCGAATTTCACCTCACTCCTTCTGCCTCCTGCCTCTCCTCACGACTTACGCCTCACACAGTTTATCCCTTAAACGGTTCCCCCAGTTTTATTCCCAGTTCAAGGGCTTTCCTGTTTATATCGATCAGACCGGGGGGTATTCTTGTTTCAATGACCTTCATGATGGATTCAGGTTTTACTATTTCCGTTATTCCGATTACTGCTCCGAGCATGCATATATTGAAAACAACCGGTTTCCCTATTTGATCCATGACCGTCTGATACATTGGAAGTTCTCTCTGGCGTGCATCCACTTTTTTATGAGTTTTGACAAATCGGGTATCGGTTATAAGGAGACCTCCGGGGCGGATAATGGGTGAGAATTTATGATATGCTTCCTGGGTCAGGCAAACAAGAATATTGGGATGCGTTACCTTCGGGAAATTTATTTCGGAATCTGATATGAGCACATCGGATTTTGTTGCGCCGCCTCTGGCTTCAGCTCCGTAAGACTGGGACTGAACTGCAACAAGGTTTTCATAAAGCACGGCCGCTTCTGCAATTATTATAGATGCGGTAATCACTCCCTGACCGCCTGAACCCGAAAATACCATCCTGACTCTTTCCATGATTACTTCCCCTTCATCGCCCTTTCGATGATTTTGGCGTATTCGCTGCAATACTCAGGCATATCTTTTTTTATGAAAATACCTCTCTCAATGAGGCTCTGATTTTCCTGCTTTGCCTTTGAACCGATCGGAGTCGTATTGTCCTTCATACGCTCCATCATTTCAACGGCGCCGCCTTCCTTGTTCTTTCTCCCAAAGTAAGTTGGACACTGGGAGAGAATTTCAACTACCGAAAAACCCTTGTGATTGATAGCTTCCTTAATAATCTCAGGAAGCTGCTGGACGTGATATGTTGTGGTACGTGCCACGAAGGTCGCACCTGCGGCTGTTGCAAGGTCAACAATATCAAATGAATGGTCGATGTTTGTGTAGGGTGCTGTTGTCGCAAGTGTACCATAACCTGAAAGAGGCGAGTACTGCCCTCCCGTCATTCCGTATATCCGGTTATTCATGATTATTGCGGTCATGTCTATGTTACGGCGCGCAGCATGTATGAAATGATTCCCGCCTATTGCAAGGGCGTCCCCGTCACCCATTGGAACTATGACATTGAGTTCAGGCCTGCTCATTTTTATTCCTGTTGCAAAGGCAAGTGCCCGGCCATGAACCGTATGGAGGGTGTGAAAATCAAGATAGCCGGAAATCCTTGATGAGCAGCCTATGCCTGAAACCATTACAATATTACTCTTATCTATTCCAAGCTGTTCAACGGCTCTTATAAGGCCGTTTAAAACAATGCCGTGACCGCATCCCGGACACCACATGTGGGGAAAGAATCTCTCTCTTATATAATCTTTTGTTGCCATGTCCTATACCCCCATACCCCTGATCAGCCGCATTATGTTTCTGATATCGGTCGGAGTTATCAGCGCCCCGTCGATACTGTTTGCAAGATATACATTTTCAGGCTTGTCAACGGCCATTTTAACCTGTTGGAGAACTTGTCCCATATTCATTTCAACAACTATTACGCTTGTTGCTTTGGCGCATTTTTCCCGCACAATCTGGGCAGGAAAGGGCCACAGTGTCTGGAGTTCAAGAAGCCCGAGGCTCTCTCCCCTCGCTCTCCTGTTTTTAACCACATGAAGGGCGGAGCGTGCTGAAGAGCCGTATGAGACAAAAACAGTCCTTGCATCCTCAAGAAAATATTCCTTATATCTTGCAAGGGTGTTTTCATTGTTCATGATTTTATCGACAAGATGGCGGAGAAGCCCGTGAACAACAGCCGGGTCGCTTGATGGAAATCCCCACATGTCATGAAAAAGACCTGTGACATTAAACCTGTGGATTCCGCCAAAGTCAGACATCGGGAGGCGGCCATCTTCCCGCGGCAGGTAGGGATGATAATCAACTCCTCTTTTTACAGAAGTCCTGAGCCGCTCAACAATTGGAATCTCTCCTTTTTCAGGAATTACAAGGCGTTCCCGCATGTGCCCTATGATTTCATCGAAAAGGAGGATTACTGGAGTCCTATATGTTTCGGCCATGTTGAATGCATCGACTGTTACGGAGAATATATCCTGGTGATTCGATGCGGTAAGAGCGATTATGGCATGATCTCCATGGGTTCCCCACCTGGCCTGGTTAACATCACCCTGGCTGACATGGGTGGGGTTGCCTGTTGAAGGACCTCCGCGCTGGACATTTACGATCACGCAGGGAATTTCAGCCATAACCGCATAGCCGAGGGCCTCCTGCATAAGTGAAAAACCGGGGCCGCTAGTGGCTGTCATAACTTTATTGCCGGTCAAAGATGCTCCGATAATTGCACAAATTGATGCAATTTCATCTTCCATCTGAAGAAACCGGCCGCCTATCTGAGGGAGCCTTACCGAAAGATGTTCGGCTATTTCTGTAGAAGGCGTTATCGGATAGCCGGCAAAAAAATTGAGCCCGGCATATAATGCAGCTTCCACGCAGACTTCGTTTCCCTGAATAAATTTTATATTCTTTTCTTTCATATGAGGGCCCTATTCGGTTATTATTTCTATTGCAAGATCAGGACATCTTAATTCGCAAAGTTTGCAGGCTATGCAGTCCTGCGGGCGTGCCGCAAAAGCTTTCTCTTCGGAATCGAGTTCAAGCACTTTTTTCGGGCAGAAATGGACACAGATTCCGCATCCTTTGCACCAGTTCCTGTTTATCAGATGTTCTTTCAGTTTAGGTTTTGCCATACATTGGTTCCTGGTTTATTGTTTATGGTTCGAATTTCGTACATCAAAAGCAAAATATTGAATATCGGACATCGTACATCGAATATAGTTTATGGTTGCTGGTCTCTAGTTTATGGTTTAACCAGAAACTACAAAACTAGAAACCACAAACCAATCCCTGACCACTTTCCTTATACAAATCTTTGCATCAGTTCATCAACCGTTTTATCTACATTATCGGGAGTTATTCCAAATCTTATACACGCATTTTCAGCATTTTCAAGCCTGGTCGGATTTTTCATATCGGCAAGGCGTGAAAATATTCCAAGCCGCCTCCCAATCTGGTATTTAATCTGCTGCTCCTGCGGCATATCGAGAAATGAATGCAGAACACTCATTATTTTTTCTTTGTCCTGAGGCAGTTTTCCTTCAACGTCTTCAAACAGGTTTAAAATATGGTCGCTTTTGATCATGCTTGTTATACCATTTAAATTTTCTATAAAGAGAAGAATCTCTTTTGCCATCATCAGGTCGGTGCATTTTTCAAAACGGCCAGCTTTGTATTCGTTATAGAGTCCGATATTTTCAGGAATTGCAAGGGTTCGCAGCCTTATAAAATCGGGATTTATTTTGTTCAATGCGTCCGCAGTTTCTAAGGCATGTTCCCTTGATAAACCTGCGCCGCCGAGTCCCGGCATGACATATTCGGAAAGTTCAAATCCGGCTTTTTTTGCCTTTTGTCCTGCCTTTATCTGGGTCTCTTTTGACACTCCTTTTTTTACCAGTTCCAGAACTTTGTCCGATCCTGATTCAAGGCCTATATGTATCCTGTTTAACCCGGCCGCCCTTATCGAGGAAAGGTCGCTGTCGCTTATTCTTGCGACTGTATGTGATCTTGCATACGATGTTATTCTTTCGGTCCAGGGGAAGCAATTATTGAGATGATTAAGAATTTCAATAAGATCCGATGGTTTCAGTATCAGGCTGTTTGCATCCTGAATAAATATCGATTTCATTCCGAATGCCATCCAGTGGTATGCGGCATTGAAGGCCTGTCTTTCTTCCGGGATAATTTTCAGGCTGCCTGTATCTATCTCAACCCGGCCTTTTTGGCTCGATTTATCCGCAAGTTTCAGCAATGCTGTGATATGCTTGTGAACAGTATCAATATCTTTTATAACATGTTCCACAGGCCGGAGGGAAAAATTGGATCTCTTATAGACGGGGCAGAAGGCGCAGCGGTTCCATGGGCAATTTCTTGTTACCCTTATTAAAAGGCTGTATGCTTCGCTTGGAGGCCGGATCGGTCCCTGTTCGAAGCCTTTATATTCGGAATTTGTATTGTTTTTTAGTTTCAATCTTATAGTTCCTTAAAAAAATAATTGTTTTTGAGGAAAGATCAGTAAATACTCAGCCACCGATCTTCGCTGATCATCACTGATATTTTTTCTTTTATTATCAGATACAAATTCCGGAAATCCATCACCAATCTCATTATAAGTTTCATAAAAATTCCAAGAATAATATGTTATTTCTTTGTATTTAATCTATCTGCGTTCATCTGTGTGAATCTGTGGCTGAATAGTTATAACGATTATATGTCTTTATGCTTTTATAAGCAAGGCTCTTAAAATAAAAACCCTCTTTATTTTTAATTACATCTTTGATATCTTGGAAAAAAGCGCGGATGATTGGGGGTTGACGCAGAGAATGAAAAGTGAATGGTTAATTGTGAATAAATGAGTCAAAGGCACAGAGGCGATTGGCATAAGTCGTCAAGCGTAAGGAGAGAAGCGTTAGTCGATATTCGATGTCCGAAATTCAATATTCGATTTTCAAAGTCCTAAGTTCGAACTCCGCCCTGGCGGACCCACGGCAACGGGAAGCTTAATGATCTGCTGAAAGAATAAATGGGTAAATTAATTAAAATATCATTGGTGCTTCTTACGGTACTTATCGTAACGGTATCGTTTATTTTATTTGATGTAATGAATTATGTCGGCGAGCCGGCAGGCAGAGAGGATGTTACAAAGTTTGTGATTATTGAGAAAGGCCAGTCCTTTAATGCAACCATTGACGCTCTGGAGAAAGCGGGTGTTATTAAAAATCCTTTAAAATTCAAGTTATTTGCCCGCATAAAAGGATATGATAAAAAAATACGTGCAGGAGAGTATGCCCTTTCATCAGTGATGTCTCCTGCATTGATATTTGATACGATGTTAAGAGGAAAGGTCCATCTTCACAAGATTACCGTTCCGGAAGGATACAATATGCAGCAGGTTGCTTCCGTAATATCGGAGGCAGGTTTCGGAACAGTCGAAAACTTTATGAAAATTGCCACAGACCCGTCATTTTTGAAAGGGAAGGGGATTCATGCCGGTACTATTGAAGGTTATCTCTACCCGGATACATATTATTTCTCGAAAGATGAGTCTTGCGAAAATATCATTTCAGCCATGGTTGAAAAATTTCAGTCTGTATTTACTCCCGAATGGGAAAAAAGGGCCAAAGAGCTAGGGTTTTCAACCCATGAGATAATTACCCTTGCTTCAATAATTGAAAAAGAGACAGCATCGCAGGATGAGCGACAGGAAATTTCATCGGTTTTTCATAACCGGTTGAAAAAGGGGATGCGTCTAGAAACCGATCCCACAGTAATATACGGAATAAAAAATTTTAACGGCAATATAACCCGTAAAAATCTTTCAGAGATAACTCCTTATAATACATATAAACTAAAAGGACTTCCGCCGGGCCCAATTGCCGGCCCTGGCTATGAATCAATAAAAGCAGCTCTATATCCTGCTGAAACCGACTATCTCTTTTTCGTTTCAAAGAATGACGGTTCCCACTTCTTTTCAGTGGATTATAAGGAACATAACAGGGCAGTCAGGAAATACCAGCAGAGGAAATAGCTTCCTTCCGGAAATGGCCCTTTTGTGCGTTCTCTGCGTCAATCCGCCGTTGCGGATTGAACGGCTTTTTACGAGAACGTCGAATCATATTTGACAAGATGTTACAATATTTGATATAAAGCCAAGGCATAAAAATTTTATATTGTGAAACATACAGGGATTGCGCTTGTAACGTATCGGTATTCCGAGTAATTAGCTAATGCGAATTAGCAACGGGCAGGGCAATCTCTTTGATTTTTTTAAGCCGTCAAACTTTGCATAAAACGGGATAAAAATAATGGTTAAATTTACAAGACCTGATCCTGATGATCAGTACGCATTTCCTATTGCAAAACCGGGTTTTTACTTTATAATTGCGGCGGCTTTTGCAACAGCGGTTTTTGCCTTGGTCGGCGCTGCTCCAATTGCGATTATCGGTCTTACAATCACTTTTTTTATCTGCTGGTTTTTCAGAGACCCGGACAGAGTGGTGCCGATGTATCAAGGAACTGTTGTTTCACCGGCGGACGGAAGGGTGATTATTGTTGCGCCTGTGGAAGAAAGCCCTTTTGTTATGGGAAACTGCATAAAGATAAGTATTTTCATGTCAGTGTTTAATGTCCATGTAAACCGCATTCCCCACGAAGGAAAGGTGAAAGGTATAAGCTATTTTCCGGGAAAATTTTTTTCCGCAAATCTTGATAAGGCATCGAAAGAAAATGAGCATAATGCGGTTTTAATTGAAACGGATAAAGGCAAAACCTTTTGCACGGTACAGATAGCCGGCCTTATTGCGAGGCGGATAATATGCAGACTGAAGGAAGGAGATTCTGTGAGAAGGGGTGAACGATTCGGCATGATCTGTTTCGGATCACGCCTTGACGTTTATCTCCCTGCCGATGCCAAAGTTTCCGTTACGGTCGGAAACAGGGTTAAAGCAGGTTCAAGCATTCTGGGTTATATCTAATGAGAAAACAGAAGAGATTCGAAAAATATAAGCTTAATAAAGGGATATATATTTTGCCTAATTTGTTCACATCCCTGAACCTCCTCTGCGGGTTTTATGCGATTATAGCCGCGATCGAAGGAAAATATCCTGCCGCTGCCATTTCTGTTATGATTGCTATTGTGTTTGACATACTGGATGGAAAGATTGCCAGAGCCACAAAGACCACTAGCAGATTCGGCGTGGAATATGACTCCCTTGCGGATCTCGTTTCTTTCGGAGTTGCACCCGGATTGATGATGTATCTCTGGGCCCTTAAGCCTTACGGGAGACTCGGGTGGCTTGCCGCCTTCCTGTTCATGGCCTGCGGCGCTCTCAGGCTGGCCCGTTTCAATACACAGACCGGCTCTGTAAGCAGCGATTACTTTGTCGGTCTCCCCATACCCGCCGGAGCCGGTATGAACGCGGTCACCCTGCTGTTATTCAGCAGGTTTGATATGGGCGGAGAGGCTAACCCTGTTTTGATACTCGTTATGCTTTATCTCCTCTCTTTTTTGATGGTAAGCCCGATAAAGTATAACAGTTTTAAGAAGCCCGAACTTTTCCGGCGCATAAATTTCCATATGATGGTTACGGCGCTTCTTGTACTGATTTTTATTGCGGCACAACCGTCAATAGCCCTGTTTGTCCTTTGTCTTGCATATGTAATTTCAGGACCTCTGACAACCCTGCGATATTACAGAAGCATGAAACATAAAAAACCTGAAATCCGCGAAAATGACGAGCGCGGTTCAACTACTGTATAATCACTCATAATATTTTGTGAAAAGCGAGGCCCCGTCCGCATGGCTATGGGTTGGGGATTTTTATTATCGACTATTTAAAAGGTTATAGAATATAATGACAAAGGAATATAAGATTGCCGTGGTACCTGGCGACGGCACCGGGCCTGAAGTTATCGCCGAAGGGATTAAAGCGCTTGATGCTGTTTCTGGCAGATTCGGTTTCCGGCTTGCCTATGAAAATTACAACCTGGGCGGAGAGCATTATAAGAAAACAGGCGAACTTCTTAATGACGCCGTTCTTGAATCATTGGCCCGTTCGGATGCCATCTATCTCGGCGCAATCGGACATCCTGATGTCAAACCGGGGATACTTGAAAAGGGAATACTCTTAAAATTAAGATTTCATTTTGACCAGTATATCAACCTGCGACCTGTGAGGCTTTATGAAGGCGTTGAAACGCCGCTGAAAAATAAGGGGCCGGAGCATATAGACTTTACGGTTATTCGTGAAAACACGGAAGGCCTCTATACCGGAGCCGGCGGATTTCTTAAGAAAGGCACGCCTGATGAGGTTGCGATTCAGGAATCGATCAACACCCGTAAAGGGGTAGAAAGATGTATCCGGTATGCCTTTGAATACTGCCGGAAAAGAAACAGGGAGAAAAAACTGACCCTGTGCGGCAAAACAAACGTGCTTACTTACGCTTTTGATCTCTGGGAACGCACCTTCAGTGACGTTGCAAAGGAGTATCCCGAGATCAAAACCGATTACGCAAATGTCGATGCGATCTGCATGTGGATGGTAAAAAATCCCGAATGGTTTGACGTCATTGTTACCGACAACATGTTCGGCGATATAATTACCGATCTTGCCGCAATGATTCAGGGCGGCATGGGGATAGCAGCGGGTGGAAATATAAACCCTTCGGGTGTTTCGATGTTTGAGCCGATAGGGGGTTCCGCGCCAAAATATACCGGCAAGCAGGTGATAAATCCGATTGCCGCAATTCTTGCTGTGCAGGTTATGCTTGAGACAATCGGAGAAGAAAAGGCCGCTCTTATGATAGAGAATGCGGTGAAAAAAGTTCTCCGCAATGACTTGAAAGATGTTGCTGCCGGTAAAATGGGTTATACTACAAGTGAAGTCGGAGATCTTGTGAAGAAATATATAATTGATGGTGAGTTGTAAGGCGAGAGGCGTGAGGCGAAATTCGATATTCGATGTCCAAAATTTGATGTCAAACTGTAAACCAGATTCGAAGGAAGAAGAGAAATGTCAAAAAGAAAATTTAATGTAGTGGTAGCGGGGGCGACGGGGGCTGTAGGGAACCAGATGATAGAATGCCTCGAAGAGAGGAATTTCCCCGTCAAATCCATTAAATTTTTGGCCTCAAGCCGTTCGGCAGGGCGGACGCTTCGGTTCAGAGGCGACTCAGTTCCCGTAGAAGAGATGACCAGGAAATCATTCAAGGGGATGGATATCGCTCTGTTTTCGGCCGGCGGCGGTACGAGTCTTGAATTTTCGCCGGTTGCAGCAAAGGCAGGATGTGTGGTTATTGACAATTCAAGTGCGTGGCGTATGGATCCCGATGTTCCTCTTGTGGTTCCGGAGGTGAATCCCCACGCAGTGGCCTATTATAAGAAGAAAGGCATTATTGCAAACCCGAACTGTTCAACAATTCAAATGGTTGTCGCTTTGAATCCTATCCACAGGAAGTGCGGAATAAAGAGGATTGTTGTTTCGACATATCAGGCGGTTTCAGGTACGGGGAAGAAGGCCATTCATGAGCTTTATGACCAGACAAGAGCCATGATAAATTTTCTTGATTATAAGAAGAATGTCTATCCTCACAGAATAGCATTCAATTGTCTCCCGCATATAGACGTTTTCCTTGATAACGGCTATACCAAGGAAGAGATGAAGATGGTAAATGAGACAAGAAAGATAATGGAAGATAACAGTATCGGGGTAACAGCCACAACAGTGCGGGTTCCGGTCTTTTTCAGCCATTCCGAATCCGTGAATATCGAGACTAAAAATTATATTTCAGCCGATAAGGTCAGGGCATTGCTTAAAAAAGCTCCGGGTGTTAAAGTGGTTGATGATGTGGGTAAGAAGATTTATCCCCTTCCTATCGATGCTGCCGGGCAGGACCTGACTCTGGTTGGCCGCATACGCCAGGATGAATCAATTCCAAACGGAATTAACATGTGGATTGTTGCGGATAATATCCGTAAGGGAGCGGCCACAAACGCAGTTCAGATTGCTGAGATTCTGGCAGAGAAGTATTTGTGAATAGCCGAGAGGCAAGAGGCGAGAGTCGTAAGTTGTGAGGAGGCAAGCGGAACGTAGATCGTGAATCGGAAATCGGCAATAATTGCCACGAAGGCACAAAGACACAAAAAATTTGAGTTGGTGACTTCGTGTCTTTGTGGCAACGAGAAGCAATGAACAACGAACGACGAAGTACGATATTCTATATTCGATGTTTTTAATTCAGGAGAGTTAACGTTGGAACGAATTCCCATTACAAAAGAAGGTTATGAAGTTCTTAAAAAAGAGCTTGAATATTTAAAAAAAGTTGAAAGACCCGCAAATATAAAGTCGATTGAGGAAGCAAGAGCTCATGGTGATCTTTCCGAAAATGCTGAGTTTGCGGCTGCCAAAGACCGCCAGGCATATCTGCAATGCCGCATTGGCGAGCTCATGTATAAACTGGGAAATGCCGATGTAATTGATCCGGATTCACTGCCAAAAGACCGGGCGGTATTCGGGTGCAAGGTGGTTCTTGAAAATATTGACGCTGGTGAAAGTATAGAATATCAGCTAGTGGGACCTGAGGAATCGGATATTGAAAAAGGACGCATATCCGTTTCTTCACCTCTTGGGAAAGCCATTTTAGGAAAAAAATCAGGTGAAGAGATAGTCTTGGATGCGCCTGGCGGAAAAAGGTATTATGAACTAGTTGAAATATTATGATATTTAATCAAGCCGATAATGAATGACGGAGGTTATATCGTGGCAAGAATAACAATTGAAGACTGCATAAAGAAAGTGCCGAATCGTTTTTTGCTTGTTAACATGGTTGCAAAAAGGGTGCGACAGATTCGTGAAGGTTCGGAATATCTTGTGAGCGCACCGAAGAACGAAGATATTGTTATAGCTTTAAGGGAAATTGCGGCCGGAAAGGTTAAGCTGCAGGAACAAGAGCCAAAGGAATAGTCAGCAACATTTACGAAATCATCAAAAGTAAAACATACAGGGCGCTGAACAAGGCTGTTGGAAAAGCTATACACCGGTATGAGATGATATCCGACGGAGACAGGATTGTTGTAGGACTGTCGGGCGGAAAAGACAGCTTGACGCTTTTATGGCTTCTTGCGGAACGCCGTGTCCGTGTTCCGGTTGAATACGAGCTGTTTCCGGTTTACATTGACCCCGGATTTGATGGCGGGTTCACCGTGGAGCTTGAAGCTTATTGCGGTAATGCCGGGTTTCCTTTGAGGATTGAGCATACCGATTACGGAATTCTGAGCCACAGCTCAATTAATCGGGAGAATCCCTGTTTTTTATGCTCAAGATTGCGCAGAAAAAGGCTTTTTAATATAGCTGAAGAACTTGGATGCACCAAGCTCGCTCTTGGCCATAACCAGGATGATATTATCGAGACCCTGTTCTTGAACATGTGCTGTGCCGGACAAATAAGCACCATGTCTCCCTGCCAGCCCTTTTTTGATAACAGGCTGAATATTATAAGGCCGCTTGCCTTTGCAGGTGAGGATATCATAAGGTGTTTTGCAGCAGAAAACGGATTCCCGGATTTTGCAAATCCCTGCCCATCTGCAAAAGTTTCTAAAAGGCATGAGATCAAGGTTCTCTTAAAGCAGCTTTACATGAGCAATAAAAATGCAAGAGGAAACATTTTCAGAGCCTTAAGCCATGTGAAGACGGAGTACCTGTTGAAGTGAAACGAAGACTGTAGATCAAAAATAATTACCACTAAGGCACAAAGACACAAAAAATAAACCTGGTGACTTTGTAGCTTTGTGGCAAAGATAAATAACAAACGCCGAATTACGAGCCACGGGGTAATGGCGGGAGAAAATAATAGTGGAAATGAAAGACATACAGAGCCAGCGGGATTACAGAAAAATACCGATCAACAAGGTAGGTATAAAAAATATTCATTATCCGATTACGGTTCTTGACCGGCGCAACAGCGTTCAGAATACCGTCGCAATGATCAATATGTACGTTGATCTGCCCCATAAATATAAGGGGACACATATGAGCCGTTTCGTTGAGCTGCTTCACCTTTTCCGTCCTGAAGTGTCGTTGAAAAACATAGCGGTGATTTTAAACAGTATGAAGGATCATCTGAACGCCGAGTCGGCCCATATCGAGGTGACCTTCCCTTATTTTATTGAGAAAAAAGCTCCTGTAAGTAATGCTCCGGGCCTTATGGATTATACGTGCAGGATTATTGGTTCAAACGATCCATCCGGTAAAACCGATGTTATATCTGAGGTTATTGTCCCCATTTCATCCGTATGCCCATGCTCAAAAGAAATAAGCGAAAAAGGAGCACATAATCAGCGGGGCGAAGTGAGACTTTCCACAAGGTTCAAGAAATTCATTTGGATGGAAGACATGATAGAGCTTGTGGAGAAATCGGCTTCCTGTGATGTCTTTTCAGTTTTAAAGAGGGTTGATGAGAAGGCGGTTACGGAAAAGGCATTTTCAAATCCCAAATTTGTAGAAGATATTGTGCGCGATATAGCCGAGAAGCTTAAAAAAGATGATAATATCACATGGTTTTCGGTAAGCGCTGAAAATTTTGAGTCCATCCACAACCACAACGCCTACGCGCATATCACCAGTTCGTGATTTCTCGTTTGTAATGAGTGATTCGAATTGGCAACCATTTGGTTTTGGTGTCAATATTTGAAGTTGAATTTGTCTATCCCATGGCAGCAGCAAGTGCAGCACTGGCAAAAAGCAAGGGGCATTTTTAGCACATTTAGTCGGGCGGTACGCACTAATCCGGCTTGTTCCCCCATTTCAATAACCTTCATCGCCTCATCGGCACTGACTTCTCTACCGAGACCGCGTTCGATATAATATTCCGCTCCCGAAGAAAGCTGGAGAAACATCTCCTCATGTGGCCCTCAACAGTTGTTGAAACAATCGTTGGATATCGTAAACTTATTAATGAGGATGGCCGTGTTTGGTCGGGGTGGTTGGATAAGCCCGGAATGGGGCTGCATCTAAAAAAGATTCTGTTTGGAAGAAAGTTGATTTTTATCCGGTTTGGGTATAAAGAGCTTTTGTCTTATATAAAATTTTCCAGGGGAGGTTTTAAATAATGCCTGAATTAGCTTATATCAACGGGCGTATCATGCCCATAGAAGATGCTGTCGTTTCTGTTGAAGACCGGGGGTACCAGTTTGGTGATGCGGTTTACGAAGTTATTGCGAGCTATGGCGGAAAGATGTTCTGCATAAAAGAGCATTTTGTCAGGCTTGACCGCTCAATGAAAGAACTTCATTTTCCCGAAGTTCAGATCGACGAAATCAGGAAAGCGGCTGTTGATCTTTTTTCAAAGGCAAAAATAGAACGTGCAGCGGTTTATATCCAGGTTTCCAGAGGTGTTTCTCCAAGAAATCACTCCTTTCCGGCAGATATACCGGTTCAGGTGGTTATGACAGTACGAAAGATAGAGGGAAAGAATCCACCTATACGGGAAACGGGTATTTCCGCAATCACTGTCGAAGATTTTCGCTGGGGTCGCTGCGACATAAAGACTGTCCAGCTTCTGCCCAATGTGCTTGCGAAGCAGAAGGCTCTGGATGCCGGATGCTATGACGCAATTTTTGTTTCAAAAGATGGGATTGTCCGTGAGGGGAGCAGTTCGAATCTGTTCATCTTATCGGAAGGCATGCTGATTACCCACCCTCTCACGCCTGATATACTGTCCGGTATTACACGGTCATTGGTTCTTGATATATGCCGGGAGAAGGAATATCCGGTACAAGAGCGCTTTTTCGATAAAAGTGAGCTTTACGGTGCAGTTGAAGTATTTCTGACCGGAACCATAACAGAAGTGCTTCCGGTTGTTAAGATCGACGGCCGGCCTGTAGGTAACGGTAAGGTCGGTCCTGCAGCAAGGATGTTTCAGGAAGGCCTTCTGGGAAGATTGAAAAGCGAATAGGCTATGCGGAACGTATAATAAAAGGACAGAAATCTCAAAGGAGAGAAGCCGTGAATTCGATCACAGTATTGTATTTGAGCCGAAAAGACGTGGAAACTCTGAATCTGCCGATGTCGGATATTATCGATGCGTTGAATAAAATGTTTCGCGAGAAGGGAGAAGGCCGGGTTGAAATGCCTCCCAAACCCGGAATCCACACTCGCGCAGATGCGTTCATCCATGCGATGCCTGCATATATACCGAGCATGAATGCAGCAGGTGTGAAATGGATCTCAGGATATCCTGAAAATCAGAAGAAGAAACTCCCCTACATTAGTGGACTGCTTATTCTGAACGACCCCGAAACGGGCCTGCCTCTCGCAATAATGGATGCAACATGGATCACCGCGCGACGCACCGGCGCGGCAACTGCCATAGCCGCAAAATATCTGGCACGCAAAGAAAG
>Ga0268280_1000938_pt1 | contig 21275 bp, 15 predicted proteins | sample saktaG_9_FD_190139 | JGI IMG/M metagenome (GOLD analysis project Ga0268280, IMG submission 190139) | Saline water microbial communities from Sakinaw Lake, British Columbia, Canada - sak_2011_5_24_40m | ecosystem: Environmental > Aquatic > Non-marine Saline and Alkaline > Saline ... | reverse complement strand
GAAGATTGATTTCATCCTGGAGCCTTGCAGAAAACAGCCCCTGGTTTCCAGTTTTAAATTCATGTTTCATATCTATGATTTCGATGTCTGGTTCAAAGGAATTGAGTGCGCGATGGTTAATCGTCAATAGTTCGTAGTAGCCTCTTTTATATCTTGCATAAGACTCAATATTGGGTGTTGCAGAGCCCAAAACCAAGGGAGCTTGAAAGTGTAGAGCGCGATGATTTAAGACATCAATTGCGTAGTAAGAAGGCATTTCATCTTGTTTGTAAGTGGATTCGTGGCACTCGTCAACAATGATGACGCCAATATTGGAAAGTGGCGCAAAGCAGGCACTTCTGGCTCCTATGACAATCGATACTTCACTTCTAATAATCCTTCTCCATTCATCATACTTTTCTCCAATTGAAAGAGCTGAGTGAAGTACTGCAACTTGACTTTCAAAGTGGCTTTTAAACCGATTGACCATCATTGGCGTCAATGCAATTTCTGGTACCAAAAACAGGACTTGTTTTCCTCTTTTTAGAACATCGTTTATGACTTTCATGTAAATCTCGGTTTTGCCGGAACCTGTGACTCCGTGAAGAAGAAATGTTTTATAAGTATCAAAAGCACCTTTGATTGATTCATAAGCAATCTGCTGTTCTTCGTTTAGAGTCACGTCTTTTTTCAAAGGTTCAAGGATTGAATGAATCTCACGATATTCTTCTTTTTCCTCAACTTCGATCACACCGTATTTTTCTAAAGTATTGAATACGCTCGAAGTCAGATTTAAATCTTTGAGGGTCTCCTGAAAACTTGCTTCATGAGGATTCAAGTTTTTAAGGTAGTTAACGACTAATCTTTGTTTCTCGTTTTTCAAAGAGATTGTTTCATCCTTGAGCACAATCCACCTTGTCGTCTTGGGGTTGCTTTTGGATGAAATTTCATATATTTGTTTCAAATATCCTTGTTGAACTGCGGATTTGATTTCCTTTAAGTATGGAGAGAGGTTATCTTGTAATGTTATTTTGCTTCTTCCATTGAATAAATTTTGAAGCGGTTCACTCAGTTTGGAAAGATCTTTGATTTCTATCGAGGTTTTATATACCGCTTTGAGAGCGGATGGCAACATCGTTTCAATGACATGAATCAAAGGAGTGGCTGTATCTTCTTCCATAAGCGAAGCTAGTTCAATCATTTCTTCTGTCAAGGAAGGCTCCAAATCAAGAATACGAATGACAGATTTCAAAGGCTGTGAATAGTCGGTTTCTTCAATCAAAGACAAAACAAATCCCATCACTTCTCTGGGACCGAATGGAACGATCACACGCATTCCGATTTCCAAGATTTCGCTTAGATTTTGGGGAACGAGATAGTCGTAACGCTTATTTACGGATTTTGCTTTTACATCTACTAAAACCTGGGCTATCACAAACTCACCTCACACACCATTATACCATATTGACATCTGAAAGAAAAAGTTGTTTTAAGGAACAAACAACTTCAAAAATGAGATATTATATCAACTCAAACGGATGGTCTGAGACCCTCAGATTTCCTTCCATCCACTTGAGGATGATCTCCTCGGTAAGAGAATCATCTAAGGAAAACATTTCGTAAACTTCTCCATTTTCATAAAGGATAATGTCTGTTCCTTTTTCGGCAGACACGATTTCCAAACTGCTATCTTCTTCTTTATCTAAATAGAAGAATTCTTCTAAATTTTTAGACATTATTCGAAAGACCGCGGCGATTTCTTCATAGTCTAGTTGAATGGCTTCATAGGAAAAAATAACCAAATCCTTTGAAGGGATTTCACAGTAAAAATCGACAGAATTGCCTTTCTTGATTTCGTGATAAACTGGCATCCTTTCGTAAATGCCCTTCCCGGCCTCCATTGAAAGCCTATGTTCCGATTTATAATAGATGAGTCTTTCCTTTTTGACCACGGCGACAGCGGTCTCTCCGGTTCTTATATCACAAAAACTAGAATAGCGAACTTTGAAATCCTGGATTTTCCCGTCTCTCAATCTAAGTTTAACGAAGAACTGGATTCCTAACTGATTCAATTCCGTTTTTTCTTCGCCTATTCTTTTAGCGATTTTTTCCAAAACAATTACATTTTCCTGGTGCGTTTCAATGTAGACTCGTTTATTTCGATTCAATTTCATTAAAACGAATGCGGATAAAACTGCTAAAATAGCAAAGATTATCGCAACAATTACGATAATGAGGATATCTTCCAAAGAAATCAACCCTTTCAAAGAAAATAATGTGAATAACTAAAATTCATTATGAAACTATTGTATAATAAGTTTGTAAGAATTAAGTACAAAATCTTAATATAATATAGTTATTAATCTATAGAGGAGCAGATAAAATGAAATATAGACGATTCGGAAAAACAAATGTGATGGTTTCTGAAATTTCACTTGGAACCTGGCAGTTGGGTTCAAAATGGGGAGATCCTTTTAACGATGTTGTGGCAAAAGCCACACTTACTGCCGCTACAAAGGAAGGCATCAACTGTTATGACACGGCAGACGTTTATCAAGGCGGAGCGAGCGAAGTCGCGATTGGTCAATATATCAAAGGTCTTAAAGAACATCCTTTTATCATTACCAAAGCTGGAAGAAAATTGAATCCACATGTCACAAGTGGATATAACGAAATTAATTTAAGAGGATTTATCAACGATAGTCGAAAACGACTGGATGTTGATTCATTGGATATGGTACTACTTCATTGCCCCCCTACAGATGTCTACTATCAACCAAATGTTTTTGAGGCACTCAATCGTTTCAAGAAAGAGGGCATCATCAAGCATTATGGCGTCAGTGTAGAACGCGTTGAAGAAGCCTTGAAAGCCATTGAATATGAGGGCGTAGAGGCCGTTGAAATCATCTTTAACATGTTTCGGTTAAGACCGATGGAACTATTCTTTCAAGAAGCCAATAAAAGAGATGTCGCTGTGATTGTCAGAGTTCCTCTTGCAAGTGGACTCTTAACTGGAAAATTCAAAAAAGACACGACATTTTCTTCAGGAGACCATCGTACTTTCAATCGTCATGGAGAATCCTTTGACAAAGGCGAAACTTTTAGCGGAGTCGATTATGAAACTGGATTAATGGCCGTTGAAGAACTGAAAAAGGTATTTCACACTGAAAATCTTGCGCCAATTGCCTTAAGATGGATTTTAATGTTTGATGCAGTCAGTACCGTCATCCCTGGTGCAAGCAAAGAATCCCATGTCATCAACAACGTTCTAGCAACGAGTCTACCGCCTTTGACCAATGATGAAATGAAAGCGGTCAAAGACATTTACAACACCTTCATCAAAGTACCAGTTCATTCATTGTGGTAAAAACAGGCTCTAACAAAGAGCCTTTTTATTTTGTTTTACGAAGAAAATAGAGTCCATAATAGACGAATGTTTGAAGTGCAAAAAAGATCAATACGAATCCAACTAAAAACCAGCTTAGATTGGACAAAACACTTTGAATCAGTTGAAGTGGCCTGAAAATATCCCAAGAATTGAAACGAAGGAATCTTCCGATTCCAATTCCAATGCTTGAAAGGAATAATACGGAGAGGACCAAAACCTCTTTCGTATTGACTTTAAATTTCTCTTCAAACGATCTTTTCATCAATCGAAGTGAGAAGTACCCATAACCAAGGCTAATCATCACTCCGATGAAAATCAACGCAAGCATTAAGTATATTGCGATGTCTTCTGTGTAGAAATAACTTAAATACCCAACCTCGATATAATAATCATATCTGCTCAAATGAATGAAATCGGTAATGAAGTACAGCGCGTTTGGAAACATTAGAAGCCAAAGCAAAGAAATGACAATATACCATCCCTTTTGAAGTCCAAGGACCTTCTTTGAATTCATTAAATATCCGAAAATTAAAACGAGTGTACTTAAAACCATGTTCCAGGCAAGAAAAATCGACAAAGTTTCTTTTGTCAAAATCAAGACTAGAACACTAAGTCCGATATATCCCAGTGAACAAATCAAAAGGTTCTTCCATTTTGCTTCCAATCAAACCATCTCCAATCAATAATTAAGGGCTTTCCAAATCGCACTAATACAATTCTACTGAATTATTCTTTAAAATACAAGGTTTCAAGGTTATTCCATTGCAATAAAGCCCCTAATTATGTATAATGTATCTATCGAAAAACACTTTTCACAACTGAATAGAAAGGATTATTCACCATGCAAAATCAATTTTTAAATTCTAGTGAAGTCGGGATTTTTGCACTTGGTGGATTAGGTGAAGTCGGAAAGAACATGTATTGCGTCGAATACCGTGACGACCTCATTGTGATTGATTCAGGATTATTGTTTCCTGATGAGTATCTAATGGGCATCGATTACGTGATTCCAGACTATACATATTTAATTGAAAATCAAGAAAAAATCAGGGCCGTTGTCATCAGTCACGGTCACGAGGATCACATCGGAGCGATCCCGTTTTTGCTTAAACAGGTAAAAATACCTGTCATTTATGCAGCGGGTCTAAGCCTCGGTTTGATTCAAAATAAACTTGAAGATCATCCTGGACTCTCTCCAAATCTACAAGAATACAAAGAAGACTCGATTCTACATTTAGGATCGTTCGAAGTCACATTTTTCAGAACCAACCATTCCATTCCTGATTCATTCGGAATTCGATTAAAAACCCCGGAGGGCGTCATTGTACACACCGGTGATTTTAAGTTTGATTTCTCTCCGACGGGAACTGATGCCAATTATCAAAAAATGGCAAAAACAGGCGAAGAAGGTGTATTATGTCTTCTTTCGGATTCTACCAACTCCGAGCTTGAAGACTTTACGACTTCCGAGATGGTCGTCGCAGAAACAATCAAGGATCTATTTTCTTCCATTGAAGGAAGAATCATAATTGCGACTTTCGCATCTAATGTCCATCGGATTCAACAAATCGTTGAAGCATCCGTTTCGACAAATCGTAAAATTGCAGTATTTGGTCGAAGCATGGAAAAAAATATCGACGTTGGAATGAAACTTGGATATATTCGTGCTCCAGAAGGTACATTCCTATTTTCTAAAAATCTAGTCGGAATGAACAAGCGAAATCTAACGATACTTAGCACGGGCTCCCAAGGTGAACCCATGGCCGCTTTGACGAGAATCGCTTCAGGAACTCATAAGCAAATTAATTTGATCCCAGGAGATACTGTTATTTTATCTTCTTCTCCGATTCCAGGAAATCAAGAGAGCGTAAACAAGACCATCAATCTTTTGTATAAAAATGGTGCTTCTGTTATTACGCAGTCGCCATTCGCCGACGTTCACGCATCGGGACATGGTGGACAAAACGAACTCAAACTGATGCTGAAACTGATGAAACCAAGGTTTTTCATGCCAATCCACGGTGAATTCAGAATGCTCAAAATGCATGCCAAACTCGGCGTCGATACTGGTGTTAAACCGGAAAACACTTTTGTTCTTGATAATGGCCAAGTTCTTGCTGTTTCAAAAGAAGGCGCTAGAATTGCTGGACAAGTCAAGACATCAGACGTTTATGTAGATGGCTCTGCGATAGGCGAAATTGGGTCACAAGTTATTAAAGACAGACGAGATCTTTCAGAAGACGGAATGATCAGCGTCGTCATGACAATCAATCAAGTTCGTAAAGAAGTCATTTGCACACCTAAGATTATCTCTAAAGGATTTATCTTCATGCGAGACAATGAACAAATGATGAAAGATCTTCAAGAATTGGCTCTTGACGTCACAGACAGATATTTACTCCCTTCCAAAAAACTAAATATTAATGGAATGAAAAATGATTTGATCAAAACCTTCGCAAAATACATTCTAAAAAAGACAAGCAGACAACCGATGATCATGCCTGTCATCATGATTCTATAAAAATAGTGACTACCGAAAAGTAGTCACTTTTTTTTATCGATTATTTTAACCTTTTGTCTCTATGTAATGCTTGTCAACATCGTATTTTTTAACCGAAACGGATGCTAAAATCATTAATACAATCGGGAGTGCACAGAACACAATTTTGATAGCAAAAGGGGCTGCATCAGTTGGTTGCAAGTAAAGCCAGGTTGCATCAATCGTCTGATGTGCTGACTCCAAGGCGATGAACCAAGTCTGTGACGGTTTGGCGAGATATCCACTTAAGTCCAGAATTGGACCGATAATTAACGTCGCAAATCCGATTCCGACTTTTTGCAGAAACGATACCGCGCCGAAATAACTTCCTTCTTTGTCCTTAGCTGCTTCTAACATGTGGCTGATGGCATCAGGATACATTCCATAGGCGGTAAGATGAATATTTCCCATTCCGAATCCTAAAATGATGACCGCTGCCCATCCGTACCAAGGAAAAGATCGAATCGCTTCGCCCATCGTTTGAGGGAGAACATAGATCTCATTTTGGAAATTTATCATGATTCCATTGAAGTTTTGTTGAGGTAAAAAGAACAGAATTGAAAATGCAATCACCCAGAAAAGACTTCCGATGAAAAGTGTGTTTCTTTTTCCAATCTTTGATGCAACGATCATCCAGAGCGGAACGGATAAGAATCCTAGAACCAGCACGCCACCAGCAAGTGGCAAGAACAGTTCTGGCGACAATAACCAGTAATTGACATAATACTGAATGGTGTCTTGCAATACGAATATCGCTGATAAACTGAACATGAATGCAAAGGATGCTCTTCTAAAGTTTTTCTCCTTGAAGCACTGTACAAAGTTCTTATAGAAAGAGAACTTAGCAGTGTTTGGTTCTTCTTTGTCTACCATTTCAGAAGTTCCAAAAATGGTGATAAGCATTATGATAACCATCAATACACCAAAGATGGCACTGATGAGGATGAATTTTTCCCCAGAGTGTGTGATGGTGATATCACCCATGATTAAATCAGGAACTGCAACAGCAACGATGGTTGCGATAATCGTCGCAATCATTCTTGATCCTGTGAGTGAAGTTCTTTCATGGTAATCTGTCGTCATGTCATTTATCAAAGAGATATAAGGAATGTATGCCAAAGTATAGCAAAGGTAGAAAATCAAATAGATGATTAATACAATAAAGGCTTTGATATACATTACAAGACCAAGATATTGATTCGATAATCCTAAGAGCTCAGGTGTTAGATTCGCAACCAATGTAGACAAACCAAACACACCAAAGAATGATAATGCAAGAGGAACAATCGCTATCAGCATCAATTTTCTTCGTTTTCCGAATTTCGAGCGAATCTTATCGGAAAAATGACCGACGATGGGATCCGTAATTGCATCCCACAAGAATCCTGCAAAAATGATGAGTGAAGCAAGGTATCCTTTAAGACCGACAACATTGGTCAAAAAGATTAAAAGATAAAATCCTGTAATGGCGGTTCCAAACGTAAAAGTAGCGTCGCCCATTCCATAGGAGACTTTGGAAAGGAGAGGAATCTTATTCTTCTGCTTCATGATTGTTTTCCTTTCCTATTTCAGATTCGTTTTCGGTATTCAGCGAAACAATGCGTTTGTTGTTGCAGACCTCTAAAAATCCGTCAAATACGGCTTTAGTCACTCTCGCATCTTCCAAAGCGTCATGTTTTTGCTTATCCAAGTCATTTTCATAGTAAAGGGTGTATGCATTGAATAGTCCCAAGTCGTTCTTAAGTCCAAAATAGGTTTTGTGAAGTTTCAATAAATCGATGAACTGAGTGGTTGGAGTGAAATCAGAGAGTTGATATGAGAGGTTCATCTTTCTCAGTTCAATTCTGTCGTTTTGTCCCCAAACCAAAACCATGGGTTTGTACGTTTGAAGAATCTCTAAGAACAAATCATAAAAGTCTCTGTATTCTATTCCAGAATCAATTTGTTCCTGATCGATGTGAAGAAATTTCTTTGTTCGATCACTAATGTCTTTAAACAATCTGGTTTTGACGAAAAATGATTTCTTTTGTATGATTTCACCTATTGCATCTGTCAATATAAATCCAACTTGAATGATTTCAGAGACAAAGTTATTGTAGTTTTTATAAGGTGGCATCGACATTTCAAAATCGAGGAAAAGTTTAGGCTTCTTCGAATTCATAATGTGAGAGATTCCCGACTTGATGACTGAAACATCATAATAAATTGTTGGTTTCTGTCGATTAGGAGATAACACTTTCTCTATATTGAGAACATTATTAACCGTATATCCCCTGTATCTTCTGCTAGATTCCTGTACATCCATGAATACGTAGATTCCGGATTTGAAATATTGCATGAAGCTTTGAAACATTCCCTTTGCCATATAATAAAAAGTGACTTTTTTGTTCACTTTAATTGCGATGATTCTCTTTTTTTCATCGACTCCATGTAATAATCCGTATACGTAGTCTGCCATAACATCACCTGAAACTATTTTATCACAAAAGCGTGTTATTGAAGTTAAAAAAAAGCAAATAGGGGTACTATTTGCCTTTTAATAATGCGATTTGGAGATTCTCTATCTGTGGTGTCGTCAGTCCAAGTTCTTTCAGTTCATCCACACTTGCATTTTTGATTCGTTCGATGGACTTAAATTTCATTAGCAATTTATCCTTTGTTGCTTTGCCTATCGAAGGTATGGCATCGAGAATCGAAGCAAAAATAGCATCATGCTGCTTACTTCTGTGGAATGTGATTGCAAATCTGTGAACCTCGTCCTGAATCTTGGTCAAAAAGACATATAGATTCGATCTTCTGTCTAAAGGTATGGCCTCTTCGTTTAAATTAATAAGCGCATCCGTTTTGTGTTTGTCATCCTTTTTTAAGCCAATAACAGGAATGTCGATATAAAGGGATGATAAGATTTCCTTTGCTGCATGGACTTGAATGATTCCACCATCCATAATAATTAAATCAGGAGCCACGGTCTTTTCCATCAGCATTCTTTGATATCTTCTGTAAAGGACTTCCTTCATTGTATTGTAGTCGTCTGCTTTTTCTACGGTTTTGACAATATATTTGCGATATTCATTTCGATCGGGTAATCCGTTCGTAAATACCACCATCGCTGAAACGGGGTTTTGACCAAACGTATTTGAATTGTCAAACGATTCGATTCTTTTGATTGAAGACATGTTTAATAGAGTTGCAAGTTCATTGAGAGCACCAATAGACTTGGCATATTGATTCAAGAAACCATTGATGTTGTTTTGAAAGTAAATTTTAGCGTTTTCTTCTGCTGTCTGCAATAATTTAAGTTTGTTTCCTCGTTGAGGAACAAAGACTTTTTGCTCTAACAAGTCTTGAACCAGTGAATAATCGAACCCGTCTGGAACTAATATTTCTTGAGGGATGGGTTTTTTTTCATAGAAATGGGCGATAAATTCCAAAAAAGCGTCTTCCGGATCTGAAAAGATTGAAAACATTCGACTGTCAGAAAATGTCACTTTTCCTTGCCTCATGTATAGTGTTGTGATGGCCATGTATTCGTCATAAGCGTAATAATGAAAGATATCACGATTTTTCAAGTCAGAGAAAATGATTTGTTGCTTTTGAAGAGTCTTATCGATGGAGTCCAGCAAGTCTTTAAACTCTTTGGCTTTTTCATACTCCATCTTTTCGGAGTGTGTATTCATTTTCTCTTTCAGTTCGGCAATGACAAACTTATTTTGTCCCGCCATGAATTGTTTGATTTCATTTACAATTTCTTGGGTTTTCTCTGGTTTAACCTCAAATTCGCAAGGACCGAGACATTGACCAAGATGATAATATAAACATACCTTTTTAGGAAGTTTTGCACACTTTCTCAAAGGGAAGATTCGATCGAGGAGATGGACGGTTTCTCTAGCAGAAAAGACGTCTGGAAAAGGTCCGTATTGCTGAAGTGCTTTTTTGGAAGGTTTCCTCGTAATGATGATTTTCGGATAGGTCTCATTCGTAATTTCGATGTAGGGATAGGTTTTGTCATCCATCAGCATGATATTGAATCTTGGAGAATGCTCTTTTATAAGCGACAGTTCCAGTAAAAAAGCCTCAAGCTCGGTCTTCGTTACGATATAGGTAAAATCGGCAATGTTTGAAACCAGACTTTGTGTTTTCTGGTCGTGACTGCCGACAAAATAGGATTTAACTCGATTTTTCAGGTTCTTGGCTTTGCCTACATAAATGATTCTTCCAGACTCGTCAAGCATTTGATAACTTCCTGGAAGGATTGGCAGTGAGGCCAGTTTATTCTTGATGTTTTCATTCATTTCAATTCACCAAATCAATTATAACAATTCCCCATCGTAGATACAAGGAAGAAGAAAAAAGAAAACTTTAGGTTATCCCTAAAGTTTTGGCTTTATTTAATGTCTTTGATGATTTTGTCGACTTTCATTCCTTTTTGGATTGAATCGTCATACTTAAAAATTAAATCGGGAACCTTACGCATTTTGACTCTTAATGCAACTTGGTTCTTGATGAATCCTTTGGCGCGTTCTAATGCTTCTTTGGTGTTTTTTAGATTTTCTTCCGTTCCAAAGACGGTGTAATAGACGTACATGAAACTGAGTTCATTCGTCACTTTGACACCAGTAATCGTAATAAAACCCACGTTGTCTTTGACGTGGTTCATAATCTCGTCTGCGACTACTCTTTGGATTAATGTTTCCAAACGATCTACTTTTGGCATGTTATAACACTTCTTTCATAAGGGAAGCTTCAATGACGTCATCGACTTTGAGGTCATTATAATTTTCAATCATAATACCACAGTCGTACCCTTGTCTTACTTCCTTTGCATCATCTTTAAAACGTTTCAGTGAAGAGATTTTTCCTTCAAAAATTACTTTTCCGTTTCTAAACAGTTTCACAAGGGAATCACGTTTGATGACTCCTGAAGTGACCATGCATCCGGCAATCGTTCCGATTTTAGAAATCGAGAACGTTTCTCTAACGGTTGCGGACCCGATGGTCTGTTTTTCAAATACAGGATCAAGCATACCCTTCATTGCGGATTCAATATCGTCTAGTGCTTCATAGATGACTCTGTATTCTCTGATTTCGACACCTTTTGCATCTGCAGTTTCTCTGACAATTGAAGGTGCCAAGACATCAAAGGCGATAATAACGGCGTCGCTTGCTTCTGCAAGCGATACATCAGTTTCGGTAATGGCTCCAACACCGGTGCGAACGATGTCAATCGAGGTTCCTTCTACATTGATTTTTTCGATGGAACCACGGAATGCTTCAATCGAACCTTGGGTATCTGCCTTGATGATTAATCTAAGTTCCTTGATACCAGATTCCGCTCTTTCAAAGAATTCTTCGAGGGTAATCATTTTTTTAGAAGAGTGTTCTTCTTTAAATGTTCTGTCGCTACGTTTTTGGGCAATGTCTTTGACGACTCTTGCATCGTCAAATACCATGAAAGGATCTCCTGCAAATGGAGTGGCATCGAGCCCGATAACTTCAACAGCAGCTCCTGGAAGTGCAATATTGATACTCTTGCCTAAATCGTCGTTCATCGCTCTAACTTTTCCGTAAGTGTCTCCGGCAACGAATACGTCTCCGATACGAAGACTACCATTGGAGATAAGGACGGTTGCGACCGGACCTCTTCCTTTGTCAAGTTTCGCTTCGACAACGCTTCCGACGGCGTTACGTTTCGGGTTGGCTTTCAGTTCTAGTAGTTCAGAAACAAGTTGGATGGTATCGAGTAAATTGTCGATTCCAGTTCCTTTGAGTGCAGAGATATAGCAGAATGGTATGTCACCGCCCCAATCGTCCGGCATCAAACCGAGGTCTGCAAGTTCTTGCTTGACACGATCCGGTTGCGCTCCAATTTTGTCCATTTTGTTGACAGCGACTATGATTGCAGTCTTTGAGGCTCTAGCATGGTCGATGGCTTCTTTTGTTTGTGGCATGACGCCATCATCAGCGGCGACAACTAAAACAACGATGTCGGTGATTCTAGCGCCTCTCGCTCTCATTTCAGTAAATGCGGCATGTCCTGGAGTATCGATGAAAGTGATGGGTTTTCCATGACGAATCACTTGATATGCACCAATATGCTGGGTGATGCCTCCGGCTTCGCCATCTACGATTCTGGAATGGCGAATATTATCTAAAAGAGTTGTTTTTCCGTGGTCAACGTGCCCCATGATTGTGACGACGGCTGGTCGTTCTACTAGGAGTTTTGAATCGTCGACGATATCTATTTCATCAAATTTCGATACATCGGTTTGGACTTCGTCTTTCAATTCAAATCCATAGTCCATTGAAACAAGTTCTGCAATCTCACGGTCTACAGTTTGTGTTTGAGACGCCATGATTTTCATGAACATCATTTTTTTGATGACTTCACTCACGGGTTTATGGAGTGCCTCAGAAAGTTCTAAAACCGTCATTGATGAATTATAATAGACCGTTTTGTCAATAATCTCAGGTTCCTTTTTTGGGGGGAGTGGATGATGTTTGTTCATCGGCTTTTTGCCGGAGAACGTTTGCTTTTTTTTCGTGTATGGCTTATTGGGCATAATACCACCTCTTTCTAATTTATTCAGTGAGAGCTTCCCTTAACATCGCCGCAAATTTGGCTTTGGTAACAGCGAGTACTTTGCGGTTGGTTTTCCCAATCGCTCTGCTCAGCTCATCCGTTGTAAAAGTATGGATAAGTTCAACATTGTAAAAAGTTGATTTGTCCGATACTCTTTTTGTCGTGTTTTTACCGGCATCGCTCGCAAGAAAAACAAGTTTCGCTTTTCCGCGTTTGATTTCATTGAGAGAGAATTCTTCTCCCGAGACCACGGCCTGGGCACGGTAAGCCAGTCCGAGATTCTTCAGTAAATGTTCCCTATTCATGTTGAATGAGGGCAAGCAAAGCATCATAGACTTCGTCGTCAATCGGTGTTTCCAAATGACGTTCGAGTATTTTTGTTTTCTTTGCCTTTAATATGATGTTCTTATCTTTTGAGACATAAGCACCTCTGCCGTTGGCTTTTCCCGTAGGATCGACGATAACGAGTCCTTCAGGCGTTTTGACAACACGAAACAGGTTTTTCTTTTCCAGTCTTTCACCAGAAACGACGCACCTGCGAAGAGGAATCTTTTTGACTTTATTCATGAAACCACCTCTTAAAATTCAATTTCTTGAATGAAAGCATCCGTTTCAGACTTGATGTCGATTTTCCAACCGCTCGATTGAACGGCAAGTCTTGCATTTTGACCTTTTTTTCCGATGGCAAGAGACAATTGGTCGTCAGCGACGATGGCAATCGCACTCTTCTCTTTTTGATTGATGATTACTGCGACTGTTTTAGCTGGTTGAATTGCATTAGAAACCAACTCTTCCGGTTTTTCACTGTATTTATAGATATCGATTTTTTCACCGTTCAATTGATCGATGACTTCTCTGATGCGACTACCATTTTTACCTAAGCATGCGCCGACGGGGTCGACTTTTGGATTATTGGAAGCAACACAGACTTTGCAGCGATCTCCAGGATCTCTTGCAAGTCCAATGATTTCGACAATCCCTTCCTGTAATTCAGGAATGGCATTTTCCATTAATCGTTTCACAAGGTTTCGATCGGTTCTGGATACATAAACCTTAGGCCCTTTTGTGGTTTGTTCGACCTTGGTGATGTAGACACGAACTTGGCTACCGACGATGAGGTCCGCTTCAAGCAAATCTCTAGCGGGTATTGAAGTTTCAGTATCGTATCCCAAATTGAGTGTAACGAAATCGTTGTTGATTTGAACGACTTCTGCAATCAACATTTCACCGGTTTTGTTTGTAAAAATTTCGAAATTGCGTTCTCTTTCAAGTTGTTTCAATCCTTGAGTCAAGATTTGTTTGGCGCTAGAAGCGGCCATTCTGCCAAAATCTTTTGGGGTGATTTTTTGTTCGATGATATCACCGACTCTTGAACTCTTTTTAAGTTCATGAGCTTCTTCCACAGTGATTTGGGTTCCTTTTTCAGCTTCTGGGTCAATTTCGTCGACGACGAGATACGTTGCGACAATCATGATTTCAGCTCTTTCTTCATTGAAGATTACTTTGGCATTTTGTTGGCCATTGTAGTCTTTTTTGTAAGCGTTGAGTAATCCCTTGCCAAAAATATCAAGGATCTTTTCTTTTGCAATTCCTCTGTCTTCAGCGACTTGTTCAAGCGCTTTAAAAAAATCTTTACTAATCATCTTATTCTTCTCCTAAAATTTAATCGCTAGTCTTATTTTTTGTATATCAATTTTGCTAATGGTAACATTCTTTCCTTTGATTTGTAAAATAATCGAGTTGTCATAGGCTTCAAAGAGAACACCTTCCAAGGTTTGCTCGAAAGTCGTCACTTGAACATGGAAACCAAGGTGCTTTTTGATGTCTTTGTCCGTTCTCAGTTCTCTTTCCGCTCCAGGTGAGGAAACTTCTAAATAATACTCTTCTGGAATGGGATCAATCTGGTCAAGGTAGTCCGATAGATGTCTTGAGGCGACTTCGCAATCGTCAATCGATATTTGATCGATTTCCTTGTCGATGTAGACTCTCAAAATATTTCGTTTGTCTTCTTTGACGTATTCTAATTCATAAAGCGTATATCCAATCGAGGACAGTTCAGCTATGACTTGTTCTTTTAGTTTTGCAAGATTCATTTAGTCCTCCTTAAGTCATTAAAAAGAGAGGGTCCGACCCTCTCTTAAGTACCTTTATGCAGAAACATTATACCATAGCTTTTATGATATTTCAAGAGTGAAAGAGCAAATTCATTCTTTGTTCTGGGTTTTGACGTTAATAACAATATCTTGGTACTCTGGATACTTTTTGAACCACGAAATCGCATAAGGACATTTCGCGACAATCAATCGTCCTCTGGCCTTGATTTCGAGGTATGCTAGTTTCATGAGGTGAGATGCAATTCCCTGCCCTCTCAAAGACTCATCTACATAGACGTGATTGATATCTACTCGTTTTTCGTCCCTTGTTGGAAACGTGACTTCGGCGATTAAATTGTTGTTTTCGTCAAATGAGACGATGCGATTGGCTTCTGTGATATATTCCACTTTAGTCATCCTTTCATTTTGAATAATGATACATTAAAATAGACCCGGCTACGCCAACGTTGAGCGATTCTGTATTTTCCATTTCAATCGTGACGAGACGTCCCGATAATGCCTGAATTTCTTCTCGAACGCCGTTTGCTTCATTGCCAAGAATAATCGCTATCTTTCCTGAAATTGATCCTTCTTGCCGTAATGGCGTTCCATTTGAGACACTCGTTCCAATGTAGGTATATTCAGGATGATTCTCAATAAACAGTTGAAGGTTTTTTTCCGCCCAGCTGATTTTGAAGATTCCGCCCTGAGTGCTTCTCAACACTTTCGAATTGTAGATGTCGACTGAATTTTCAGAAATGACGGAATGAAATCCAAATGCAGCAGCACTTCTTAGTAAAGTACCTAGATTGCCGGGGTCTTGGATGCCGTCTAGAATCAAGATTCTTTCAGACCACTCCGGAAAGAGATCCATTTTACATAAGCCGATGACGCCTGGTGGCGTCGAGACGTCCGAAATCTTGTCCATGACTTCTGGGCTGACCGAAACGGTCTCTACCAAATAACGCGCTTCTTCGTTGGTCGTGAAGACGGTTTTGCAACGACCTAAAAGAATCGCCTCTTGTACCATGTGTTCACCTTCGACGATGAATTCATGAAACTCCTGACGGTATTTCTTCTCTTTCAGTTTGACTAGATATTTGACAATTTCGTTTGTGAGCGAGGTTATCATTTTATCACCATTTTTATTATATCATAAAGAAAAGAGGAAGCGAAGAAATTCACTTCCTCTTGATTCAATTTTTGATTCTATTCTACTGGAGCATCATCAAAATAGGCGCCAAGTTGTTCGATAAAGTCTTTGAAAATAATGATTTGATCAATCTCGGCTTGAGTAACCAAATAAGGATCGTATCCGATAATGACGCCGGCTTGGCCGATGACATTACCAACGATGGTTTGCAATTCAGTTACATGAATCGCTGTTGTAGAACCGTCATCAATCACTCCCATTGCATATTGTACATCGAAGAAGGCTCCAAAGATGGAAGCAATCAAGTCGTCTGGGTTGATGGTTGGATCCACTGCGACAGCTTCAATCAGGTTCGCAATTGCGACAGCTCTGATATAGTTTGATAATAGATCGTCCATTCCTCCAACTGAATCTAAAGTTGCGATTTGGTCAAGGATGGTTTGCAATCTTGCTTCTGTCATATTGTCTAGGAAAGTTGAGAGTGTTGGAATTAAAGCAAGAGCATCGCTAAAGTATGCTTCAAAGATTCCTGTTAATGCGATTGCTTGTTGTTCTGAATCATCGAAAGCATTGATGTACTCATAGAGGAATGTTGAAATCATTTCCTGTAATATAGCTTCATCTGCTGCGTCAATGGTGTCAAATAGCAATCCTGAAATCGATGAAATATTGTGAACAAATGTTAGTAATTCAGCGGTTGTGAGTCCAGACAAGTCTCCACCGGATTGTGTGAAACCAATCAAAGTGTTGATGACTTCTGGATCAATGTTGATTGCTAAATTCTCGATTTCGTCAAGGATCATCGTAAGTGATGCTTTTGCCAAAATAACGTTGTTTGCATCAGCAATGAAAGCGCCGAAAGCTAATAGCATTCTTGCTCTATTTTGTGCATCTGCGAGCATCCAAGTGACGTCTCCGACTCTATACTCTGCATTGTTAATCATGCCTTGATAATTGAACAGCGTATCTCTAGCATTGAGAATATAAATGTCAAGATAGTTTTCTCCATCAGGTGATAGCATGGCGAGTGCGTTTAGTTGTGAAACATAATTGTAGAAATTCGTCTCTGAATCATAAACAGCTTGATATGCATTGAGTGCAGGTCCGTAAAGGACTTGTTCTTCAAAATATAACGATTCCCACATGGAATTATAGGCATCAATATCAGGATCATTTCCAAATCCACCGTAACGATAAGCGAATAATAGTTCATAGGTGTGGTAATCCCAACTCCATGATTGTTGACCTTCATTGAATACGTTCCAATATTGGTTTTGATAAATAAGCAAATTATGTGCTTCATTCCATGCTTGAGTAAGAAGAGCGTTAGCAGTTGGATCGAGAACGGTTAGGATTCCAGCAGTCATATCGGCTTCAAACTGAGCTAAATCAGCTTGGATAGCGATTAAATCGTCCTCAGCGTCTTGCAAATCGATTTCAAGGTCTGCGATTTCATCTAGAGGACTGTATCCACTCATCGCTTGATCGTATGCCATAATGAGGGCATCAACGATATAACCAGCGAGTTGCTCTTTGGATAATGGAGAATGCAAAATCGAAAGAATCCATGCTTGTGCATCTTCCACAGATTCAATATTTCTTGCGGATAAAATCATCTGTCCATATAGAAGAACTTTATAGAAAGCATCTTCTTCTGTTGTGTTGAACAATGTAATGAACATTGCGATTTGACTTTCAATTTGTGGTACGTCGCCTTCGAATCCAAACAACATATCAACGAGATCAACAAAATCTTGGTGAACATAAGTAAATGTCATATCAGCTTGAATGCTTTCTGGATCCATCAAGCACTCAACTAAATACTTGCCAAGATTTTGAGCTTCATACAATGTAGCCATTTGAGCTTCTGTCAATGTCGATAAATCGTAATCCTTAATTTCGGCAGCGAGTAATAACAATTCGGTGATATAACCAGCAAATAAGGCTTGGACATCGGCTAAATCGGTAAGATTTGGATTATATTCAGAAGTAACATCAAAGTAAAGAACAAGATAAGATGCTATTAATGTTTGAATATCCAACGCTTCTTCTCCGACCAATGAGTCAATTAAAGCGGATACAGTAATAATGATTTCGGCGAAATTCTCAGTGGAACCACTTAAGAGTGGAATCGCATCGATAAACAGTTGAACTTTCGCTTCTGTGAGGCTGTCTAGTGTGTTCGATAGAATACCGACGGTCTCTTGAAGCATTGGCCAGTATTTAGCAAAAGCATCATCAAACAGTGCGATTTGAGCAGCGACTTCTTCTACGGTTTTGCCTTCATTGGCCAATTGAATCGAAATCAAGTCAAAAGCGAGTGTCTTGATCTTTAATACATTTTCTGGTGTCATCAAATCGAACAATGCATTCAGAACCGTTGAAAGGTCTTCAGCATATCCAAGGATGGCAAGAGCGGATAAGTCAATGTCAGCGAACGGATCATAGGGTTCTTCAGTCATAAAGACTCTTGGTTTCATTGAACCCATCAAAAGTTGGAACAGAATGTCGAAGGTTGCAGGGTCTGCACTAGCAACGACATGTTGAACTTCATTAATCAAAATCGTAATGACTTCTTCGATTAACAATTGATTATCTGCATCGTCCATATAAAGTAGGTAGTTTTCATACAGCGCGATTTGTGCGTTGATTCTGTCAATATCTTCTTGGAGAGAAGCAATCCACCATTGGTAGTCATATATGTTATAAAGTGTATTAACATAATTGCTTAATTGCATGTTAACTAGACTCATAAATGGCATATAGGCAGGATTGCCCATCATCGTCACCATAAGTGTCTTTAAAACTGAGTCTTGGTTAACATAATCTTCAATGGCATCTCTCATCGCGTCGACATAAGATTGTTGTTCTGTATTTAATTCATTGAAGAGTGCATAGAAATTATTGTACATTTCCGTTGCCTGTTCTGGCATGCTGTCATTCAGGTATGTTAGATAGTTGGTCCATGAGTCGTGAAGGCCCATTACGGTCCAATAATCGATAACCCAAGTGCATTCATTGAATGTCTCATCCACTGCTCTTTGCAAATTGAAAAGTTCAACTTTAGCGTACCAATAATCCCAGGCAGCTTGACGAAGTTCAGGGGACAGCAATGCAATTTGTGCACTAATCAGAGCTGTGATGTTATCGAGATCAATTTGAAGAAGTAACATGCTGGCTTCATAGTCAGCAATTTGATCAAGATAAAATTGCAACTCGTTGTTGTTATTGATGTCTTGATCAAGTTTAATCGTCAAGAAGTCGAATACATAACCAGCAATTTCTGAATTAGAGAATCCAAGCGTGCTAACAGCGGCAATCCAGTTTTGGAATTCTGTAAACGATTGAATTGTTTTAATTTGAATGCCGAAGTTCACAATGCTCTTAACTAAGTAATAGGTATCTTCTTCTGAAGTCATTGAGAAGAAATCCATTAACATTTGGATTTGGCCTTCAGCTTCCTCAGTTGTCATATAATATCCAAATAAATCTTGTACCAAAGCTAGAAAATCTTCATGGTCATATTCCCAACTGATCGGATCAAGAATGGATTCAAATCCGACTTTGAATGCCATACCGATGGCATCAACTCTGGATTTCATTTCATCCATTAAAATTAGTTGTTCTGCGTTTAGACTCATTGGATCATAATCTTTAATGAGGTTTGCGAGTTCAAGAATGCGATCAAGGTTATCCATGAATGCAGTTTTAACCAATCCTACGGTCGTTTCATCCGGAGATAATTGATATTGAACATCGAAATAGACCTCAATCATCGAGTTTGCAATGAAATCGAGGTTCAAACTTCCGTCACTTGTCAATAGGTTCACAAGTTCAGAAATTCTAATGACCATTTCGCTTTCAGACATTCCCATGTTCATCATATCTATTACAAATGCATAAATCGCATCTGCTTTGGTTTGATTGATATTGCCTGTAAAAATAATTACAGTATCAATTGCGGTAAATATCATATCTACATATTGGTCAACCGTAGTGTTCACTTTTGCAAGCAACGCTGGCAATTCAAGTGGATCGATAGGGGCTTGAGCCAATACAATCGGGATGATATCTTTTGCCAAAGATTTGATGTTGTCAATGTCTTCGGTTGTAATTGTGTTGCGAATCAAAGCTAAAACATCGGAGAACATTGCTGGATAATTTGCGATATTTTCGCTTGTCAGCATGTCCGGTCCAAGAATAATTTGTTTTGAAAGCAGTCCGAGAATAAAATCAAATGTATCTTGGTTGAAGTTTAATACAACGTTGCCTAGAATGTCATAAAGCATTCCGGCAAGGTTCGTTAGTTTCGTTGTGCCTGAAGCTGTAGCGAAGTAAGCAACGATTGCTGTCAATAGCGCATGTTCAGATACACGATCTGCCTGCCATTCAACACGATTAGCAATCTCCCTTGTGTCGTCCGCAATATTGTCTGAATATTGTTCGTATTGGAAGACGTTTTGGTCCATGATTTGAACAATGTAACTTGAATAATCATCCGTGTAAGAAGACATTGTATCTTGAAGTGTCGAGTAGTCACGATAATGAATAATCAAATAAGCTTCGTATGCATCCAATATAGGATTATACTTGCTTAATTCATCCGTTGATAAAAAATCAAGCAGATTAATAATGTTTACTTGTGCCTCAGATGCCATTTCTACAGAGACATCATAGTATGTGTATCTAACAAGATTGTCAAGATTGAAAAGCAAGTCGTTAAATAAATTCCAATCCCAATAGAAATTTTCTGAATTCCACATCGTTTGATTGAGCAAGTCTTGATAAGCTACTCTAGCCTCGTATCTCGAAACTGCTAGATCGAACAAGGATTGGCACTGAGCAGCATACTCTGTATCGTCGATACAATATGCCGCAACGCTTGAAATCAAAGATGCTCTGTCAGCGGTTTCTTGAGATAAATCAGCTTCCAAATCTGCAATGTCTGCAGGATATTCTGTTAAATCGATGTCATTTAATTGTTGATTCAACATCTGTTTGAATGCATTAATCATTAAATTAATGACGGTTTGTCTGTCAAATCCTAGCGAGATGGCTTGATTGTAAAGGGCTTGGATGTCTTGCAAAGTCGCAAGTGCATCAAATCCTGTCATCAAGGTATCGGCGCCTATTAACAGATTATATAAGTCTTCCTCTGAAGAAGTGCCAAGTAGATTTAGATAGAAATCGATTTCAGCTTCGATCTGCTCGGAAGTGGGTGGTGTCTCCCCAGCTCTACTAATGAAATAATCTATCAAATCCTGACGGTCAAAGGACCCGTCAGAAGTCGTCGTTGTGGTTGGTTGTGAAGTTGTGGTTGTCGTACCTGTAGAGGTCGTCGTTGTTGTACTTGTTGAGGTCGTCGTTGTCGCACCTGTTGAGGTCGTCGTTGTTGTGGTAGTTGTTTGACCGCTAGAGGTTGTGGTTGTGGTAATCGTGGTCGTAACTGTTGCGGTTCCTGTAGTGGTCGTAGTCGTGGTTGTACTTGTTGCTGATGATGTCGTCTGTGAAGAAGTTGCCGTAGTGTCTGTGGTCGTTGTGGT
>Ga0268280_1000937_pt1 | contig 21299 bp, 29 predicted proteins | sample saktaG_9_FD_190139 | JGI IMG/M metagenome (GOLD analysis project Ga0268280, IMG submission 190139) | Saline water microbial communities from Sakinaw Lake, British Columbia, Canada - sak_2011_5_24_40m | ecosystem: Environmental > Aquatic > Non-marine Saline and Alkaline > Saline ... | reverse complement strand
ACCGTGACCAAGTATCCCTTTTTTTGGAACAATTCCGACACTTCAGAAAGTCCGGTGAGTGAGGATATGATTACCAGGATCCGTCCTCCCGGTGCAAGCACCCGGCTCACCTCACCGGCAAACCGCCCGATCACAACCCTCCCGCTCTCCCCTCCGTCCAGCGCGTACTCAAGCCAGTCATCGATCCGCTCATCCGGCTGCGTGGGAAGATAGGGAGGGTTGAAGATTACAAGATCAAAGAGTCCCTTAAGGCCAGCGAAAAGATCGGTTCGTATCACATCTGTCCCGTGAGCATGGGAATGAATCACGGCAAAGGGATTGATATCGGTGGCAATAACCGATGCTGCGGTTTTTGCTAGGGTTGTTGCGATAATACCACTCCCTGTTCCGACTTCAAGTACGCGGTCATTCAGGCTGACTTCGCATTGTGCGGCAGAAAGAAGGAGATGCGTGTCTTCTGCAGGGGTGTAGATTTGAGCAGGAGTATCGGGCATTGATCACAAAATAGTGGGAGTTTGTTTTAGAAAATATGGTAGCCTTCAACAGGCTTGTCTTACCACACAGCGTCATCGCGGGGACGCCTCAGAACATGATCAGGAGCCCTGCACAGAAGATCCCGTTCCACATACCGGGTGGAACAGGCTGAAAATTTTTTTTCTTTTTTTAATAAAGTATTGGGATTTTGTTTACTATACGAAAATTCCCGGAATTTTTTTCTTTTTATTAACGGTTATTTCGGCATTAAGTATCGCACGGTATCGAATTGCAGACGGAATATTGTCACACCTGATCGACACTGCTTTCTCTTGCGTCCCTGCAACAGGCACTATCGCTAATATACACCAGCCGGGGGTTTATCCCGACGAAGAGACAGTCTGCCGAATATTATTGGTAGAAATGTCGAGAACTTCAACGTTTATAGACAAGGAACAGGAATTCCGAGGACATATAAGGAGATTATTCCTCAAATATCGTAAAAAACCGTCATGCTATCCTGGGTAAAATAATTCTCCTGATGTTTTTGCCCGGAATATTTCACATAATTTATTACCCCCAATGGCTGAAATGGAGTGAGAGATATGGCCAAGTTTGACTGCAACTGGTGCGGGAAATGCTGCCAGAGCTTTGGAGAGTTCATAAAAATTGAACGACAGCTGACAGAGAGGGATTACTATTGCCGGTATGGGATAACCAATGAACTATTTCTTGTTCATGTTCAGCCCGAATTTGCGAATGAGATAGCCGAAGACTTTGAGGAAACGGGCGGGAAAGATCCGAACCGCAAAGGATGTTTCTTCAGCAGGAAGAATCCCGAAGGCAAGGGACTGGCCTGTGCTATCTATCCCACCCGCCCCTCCATCTGCAGGGATTTCCAGTGCTATTGCATGCTGATCCATCATCATGCATCCGGTGAGACAAGGGGAAGGGTGATCGGTATCAATGAGCTCAGGACCCATGATGAAGTCCTTGTCTCCATCTGGTCAGAAAAAATAGCACATTTACCCCATCCTATACAAACAAAGCATGACCAAGTCCAACATACTCACGGCCCCGGTGGACATGACATACATGGGCATGATTCCCACATCCTTGCCCACCTTCAGGATATTCACCATACCGATGATCACGAATGGCTCAATAATGTGATCACGATCCTTGGAGCGCATGGGTATCGCGTGGACCCTGTGGAAGACTAAAACCTTTTTTTCACGCAAAACGTGTGATTTTTTCCCTTCCCGCTCACCGGTCCCGATGGGTGGATAGCCCGGTTCCCGGTCTACTCAAGGTTTGCAATCGTCGCAAAATCCTCTAAGTACAATTCCTCCGGTCTGCTCGCGAGGATCTCTCCTGACAGCACCTCTATCGCCCGCTTCACCCATGCAGGATCGAGCATCCCACCAGATCCCTTCAGGCAGTTCCTGACGGTTTTTCTCCGGTGGGAGAAGAGAGCCCTGACGACATCGGCATAGCGCCTGCGGTCGTTCACATAAAAGATCGGCGGGCGGGGGACGATCTTTACCACGGTAGAGTGCACCTGCGGTTTTGGTGAGAAACAATTGGGCGGGAGCGTAAAGCATTTCTGCACTGTCGCATAGGTCTGCACCATGATCGAGAGCCTCCCGCACTCCTTGGTGCCTGCCGGTGCGACCATCCGTTTTGCAAACTCCATCTGGTACATCAGCACCGCGGTTTCAAATCCCATCTCAAGCAGCCGGAACGTAATCTTCGACGAGATCGAGTACGGGAGGTTTGAGACAACGACCGAAAAAGGGGGCAGCTCGCACCGGGACGCATCCCCGTGCGTCACGGTGAGTTTTCCGCTGGCGATCTCCTGGGAAAACCGGTCGGTGAGCCCGTCGCAGAGTTCCGGATCCAGCTCCACTGCGTGGACGATTGCCCCGCGATCAAGCAGGGCTTTTGTGAGGGCACCGTTGCCCGGCCCAACCTCCAGCACCTCATGATCCCGGACGTCAGTTATGTCCGCGATACGTCCGACTGCATGAGGATCGATGAGGAAATGCTGGTCACAATATGCCTTCATCTCGTGGTAAAGACGTGATACTTCACGTCCTTATTCTGGAGCTCTTCCAGAATACGGGCTATGATCATCTTCTCCGGGTGCGGAATTGATTTGATACGCGTCGAAATATCCAAAAAGCTGTCGAATGGTTTCAGGTTGCGGGTGTCCAGAATCTCCCACATCAGTTTCTTGCCGATGCCCGGCAACAGGTGGAGCATGTGCATCTTGGGCGTGATGGGGACTGCGGTGTTGAAGAACTGGACAAAGTCGTGCTCCCGCTCCTTGACAATTTTTTCGATAATAAAGGGCAGTTCGCCACGGGCAGTCTGCGTCAGCTCCTCGTACCCGATCCTGCGCTTCACTCTCTCGATCTTCTGCCGCTCGCCATCGCCGATATATAATTTTTCGTAGAGTTCTATCGGAATACCTGGTTTGGGGACGAGCTCGAGCAGCTTGAACTGTTCAAGCCCCATCGCCTGGACAAGGGGTTCGCGTTTGAACGGGGGGCGGGGGTCGTCAGGATGCCCTTTTGCAAGGATATCGAGAACTATACAGTTGACCTCCTTCTTCTCGATCTTCATGGCTCCTCCTCAGAAGTGGGATGAAACGATCTCAAGGATAGAGTCGAGTTCTTCAGGAACGAGGGTGAAGCGTTCCTTGGCATAGATCGCCCTCAGTTCGTCACGGGTTTTGGGCATGATATTTGCTATGCGGAACGCGATCTCGGGCTTCATCTTCTCCAGTTTCTGGAGTTGTTCAACTAACGCCTCTGACTTTTCCGGCGATGTCTTTGCAACCTGATTGGCATGCTCAATACTGCGGCGAAACTCATAAGACATCTCCTTTTCTGCAGCAAGCCGCTGCGCTTCGACGCCCAGCAGGACTTCACGTACCTTGGGGAGTGTGACCCTCTCTTCGCTAATAACACCTTTCACTTTCATGCCAATCACCTGATAATGGATTTACCGTTGTGCTTTTAGATGTTGTGGTCGGGCGATCACGATCTTTTCGGCGTTTCCGTCGGCAATCGCAAGCATCCATGCACGCCCGCGCCGCCCGACGACGGTTCCCGTCTTGCCGTGAAACCGGCGGTGGGGCATACCTTTCTGGATGCTGGAGTCGCAGACGATGTGGACTTTGTCGCCGACCTCAAACTTCTGGATGACTGAGGTGACGGGCGGAAGCCCGCGCTTTCTCAATTCCTTCTTGAATTTATACCGTGTCTTTTTTCGCGGTCCGTTGTGATGTGCCATGGTTATTCACTCGTTTATTTTTCTTCGACCAGCACAACATCAAGGCTGGTAACGCGGGCGGAAAAGCCCAGAGCCTCTGAAAGGCTCGGTTGTGTCCTCCCGTTGTCCCCGGATATCAGTTCCTTGATGTAGAGTCCGGCTTCGCCCGTCACTTCGACGGTATACCTGCCATCTTCCTCACCAGTGCATTCGATAGCAAGGACCCTGCGTTCGCGGATTTTATCAGCACGCCGATGTGCGACCCTTTCCGGTGTGCGCTGGCGTATTATGACACCGGATAAGGATTTTACGGCTTTTGCGAACTCATCAGGTGAGGGTGCACCCTCAACCCCGACTATGATCCTGTATTTTTTATGCGCTTTGTTCGATTTAAGGGTTTCCACCTCATTGCGTTCAGTCCAGCGGACGAGTTCCACCGTGACGCGGCCTTGTGCACTCTGGTTGATCGCCGCTTCAACCGAAGGCAGATCCCCTGTCCGGCGCTTCGGTGAGACCACTTCGAGGATGAACGGTCTTCCCGTGCCGATCATACGGGCATCGATGTCCTCGCGCCCCGCGCCATGGAGCACCGCATTCTGCGCAAAAAACAGGTCAATTACCGGCCGCCCGATCAGTTCCTCGACCGAGTCCTGGTATTGTTTGCCGGTAAAATTACACTTTTCACACCCGGCACCGCGGCAGTTACGGCAGTCCCAGTGCGTTTGGGGGATACCGCGCTCGTGTTTCTGGTACCTGCCATAGAAAAAGACCGGGTTGATCTGCAGGTCAACGATATCCTGCCTCAGGTCAAGGAGCGCAACAATATCGGGCTTTTTAAAGTCCACGTTTTTTCCGGTGATTGCAGCGACGGCTTTTCCCACTTCACGGTTCACCTCGGACTTGAACGGTTCCGGGTCGGCAAGGGAAAGGTCGCTCCATACCATCTCCTCACTCTCTGAGATGAGCGGGGGGACACGACACCCGATAAGAAACGTCGCATACTCGATCCCCTGCATTGCGGCAACGACTCGTTCTGCCCATACAGCAACGGTGTCAAAGAAGTTCCCGCAGACCCAGCACGAGCCGGTGAATGGTTCGAAAGGAAGGTTCTCTGCAACCGCATGGGCAATCCGGAGCGCCCTGCCCCGTTCGTCATTGGTGAGCCCGTGCCCCCGTTTGCCAAAAAACCTTCCCAGACAATGGTCGCAGCAGTCACCGCAGGCAAGAATTTTACCTGCTGTCTGTGTCATTTCCATCCGCCAGCCCTCCTGTCGAGTTCATTGTGCAGCACACAAATTGCATGGTCGGCGTGGAGCACCGCAGGGCCGACAGAATATTTCGGACAACCTGCGACGAGAGCCACCTCATCCCCCGTGAAGTTCTGGTGGTCGGAGAGCAGGAATGCATCCGGCAACCAGTCACACTTCCGGATGTCGGTCCCCTGCTCGTCCAGCACACCAAACCGGTGTTCCTGCAGCAACCGTTCAAGACCACCCTTTCTTACCGTCACACCTGCAGATGATTCACGGAACACCGAACCGCATGGGATTGCGAGAGCATTTTTGACCATAGCAGCCGGACTGCGTTCGTCAGGGTTCAGTGACCGGACACGGTCCCCGGAAAATTTCACCGTCTTTGGCGGAACTGGCGGGCCGAGCAGTATAAGAGAGCAATCCACATCACGCCGCAGGGTGTGCGAGAGGAAGAGTGAGGCATTCACACACCGGCAGAGCACGTCCATCCGCCCACCGGTTGACGGCAGGTCGTTGAGGCTGAACGCTCCATCGGTTCGGGCGACATGCCCGACAATCGCAAAAGAAGTCATCTCACTGCATCCCGGAAAAGCGCTTCATTAAGCGCTGCATATTGAATTTGCCACCGGCTCCGCGGAGCCCTTTGATTGTCCGCTGCATCAGCTTGTAGTATTTCAAGAGCTCCCGGACCTCATCCGGAGTTGCTCCGGCACCATGGGCGATGCGCTGCATGCGCGAACTGTTGATGAGTGCAGGGTCATCGAGCTCGGTGCTCGTCATCGAGTCCATGATGATGCGGTACCGGACCATCTTGGTGCTCGTGACATCATACACGCCCTCGGGGAGCTCCATGTTACCCAGCGGGAGCATGTTCATGATCTGCTTCAAAGGCCCCATCTTATTGAGTGCCTCGAGCTGTTTGTACATGTCGCGAAGGGTGAACTTGCCCTTCATCATTGCGTTGACGTCAACGTCGTCAACCCGCATCGCTTCTTCGGCCTTTTCTGCAAGCGCCCTCAGGTCGCCCATACCCAGTAGCCGGGATATGAACCCATCCGGGTCAAACCGCTCGAGGTCTTCGATCGTCTCTCCCTGGCCAATAAAAACAATCCCGCTCTTGGTCTCCGCAACGGCAGACAAAGCCCCTCCTCCCTTGGCAGTGCCGTCCATCTTGGTGATGATGACACCGTCAATATCGATTGCTTCGTGGAACCGGCGTGCCTGTTCGCTCGCCTGCTGCCCGAGTGCCGCATCGATCACAAGCCACCGGTGGGTTGCTTTTGTCAACACATTGAGTTCGATGATCTCCTTAATCAGGTTCACTTCAAGGGCGTGCCTGCCCTGTGTGTCAACAATAAGGACTTCCGGTTCCTTAAATGCAGCAAGCCCCTGCCGGGTGATTGCAAGGGCATCCTTTTCGTGCGGGTTTCCAAAACAGGGGACATTGATCTTAGCACAGAGAGTTGCGAGCTGGTCATACGCACCGGGACGGAACGTGTCGGCACATACAACACCAACCCTGAGTCCTTTTTTCTGGAAATAGCGGGCGATCTTGGCGGTTGTAGTCGTCTTTCCGCTGCCCTGAAGTCCTGCCATCAGGATCGTCTGGGGTTCGAGTTTCACATCGGTGGATACCCATATGAGCCGGACAAGCTCCTGATACACGATACGCAGCACGTGCTCGCGTACACTCATGACTTTGGGAGGAGGCTCATCCAGTGAACGGGTGCGGATCGCTTTGGAGAGCTCCATAACCAGCTTGACATTCACGTCTGCAGAAATGAGCGCCCTCTGCAGGTCTTTGACCAGTTCATCGACCGCTGCACGGTCTACAACCGTCTTTCCTGCGAGCTTCTTAAGTGCGTCTTTTAACGAGCTGGAGAGTGAGTCCAGCATTATACATCACCAAGAAGTTCCTCGACCATCCCCTCAGGAGAGAAGGGTATGATATCGTCGTATGCCTGCCCGGTGCCAAGGAACATAAGCGGTTTTCCGATCGTGTGGGCGATCGAGATCGCCGCGCCACCGCGCGAGTCCATGTCCGCCTTCGTGAGCACAACGGCATCCGCTCCAATAGTCCGGTCAAACTCATATGCCCTCACCACCGCATCGTTCCCTGCGACTGCTTCGTCAACATAGATGACAAGGTCAGGCTTCATTACCCGCCGGATCTTATCGAGCTGGCTCATTAAATTCGACTTGGTGTGAAACCTTCCCGCCGTGTCAGCGAGTACCACATCAATCTTGTGTGAAACTGCATACTGGACAGCATCAAAGAGCACCGCTGAGGGATCGGCACCCTGCTGGTGCTGTATGATCTTGATACCGATACGTTCAGCATGCACCTCAATCTGCTCGATGGCACCGGCACGGTAGGTGTCGCCGGCACCGATCACAACAGTAAATCCTTTCTGCTTTAAAAAAAAGCCAATCTTTGCCACAGTCGTGGTCTTGCCCGTGCCGTTCACACCGGTAAAGAGAATTTTCACGGGATGTTTGTGGTTTGTGATATATTCCGTGAGATCAAATCCTTTCCCCAGTACATTGAGCAGTGCCGCTTTTAATGTACCGACAACAAGAGAATCCACCGATTGCCCAATTCGCCGGTGTTTCCCGATAAGGTCTTTTTTTACATGGGCGATGACCGCATCGGTGACCGGCAGCGCCACATCGCTTTCCAGAAGCATGATCTCGAGTTCATCGAGTGCACCAGCGAGCTCTTTTTCTGATATGATCAGCTCACGGTCGATGATGAAGGTTTTGACTTTGGTGGCGAGGGTAGGAGTTGTAGGAGAGGCTGGCTGCACGGGTTGTTCCAAAGAAGCGGGATGGGAAGGGGGGTGAGAACTGTTCTTTTCCAGATCCGATGCTGCAGCAGTCTGGATGCTCCCGGCGAGCCTCGCGCGGGCAGCCTGCAACCGTTCGCGAAGCCCCCCGAACATGCACGCCGTCCTGCCTTACTCGTCCTGTTCGCCCAAAGCAGCTGGCTGTGCCACCCGTTCAGACTGGACAGTCTGCTGGTATCCCTGCTCGATTCGCTTTGCGATCTCGTTCATCTGGGAACGGAGCCGGTTGAGCGCCTCAGCCACTTTCTTTTCCGAGGCTTCCATCTCCATGACCCGGTCTTTTAAAAATTCAACCGCATCCTTGTTGGTCCGTTCTACGATCACATCAGACCCGATGTTGAGAAGGATCGTATCAGGCTCAAGCACTTTAACCCGGACACTTGCGCCGGCACCGATCTGAAGCAGCACCGTGCCATCGGCTGCATCGTTTATTCCCTGCAGTGCTTCGATGGCAGCCAGCGCCTCCATTCTCCCGTTCTCTATCAGTTCCATCTGGCCGGCAAAAATTTCTGCCTGTTGACCATACTCCTTGAGGTAATGCTCAAGGGTCAGAAGTTCCCGCTGGTCCATCTGTTCCACGTTATGCACCCTTAATCAGGGTTACGCCATCGATTTTGATATACCTTCGCTTAAGGTTGTGTTTGCTGCCGATAACGGCAAACGTGCGCTCCTGTGCCTGCTTCTCGTTGGGCGCCACGATAACTTTTGTATAAGGCTTCCAGTCTTCGCCCATCAAAAATGTGCCTTTTACTTCAAACTGCTTCTCTTCCATAACATTCACTCCAAAATCTTTTTTTTAATTCCTGCTCATTTACTCCAGAAATCCGAATACGTCCTCAATCCGCCCTAGTTCAAACCCGCTTGTCTGGGCTCCTGCAAGGTACCCCCGGGTGTTTACAAGAAGGCCGGTGCCGATAAGCCCGCTGCCCATGTTGATGGTCCCGGTACCGACGGGGACTTTGCAGAACGCCTCGAGCCGTGTGATCTCCTGCTCGGTTGACCGGGGAGTGACAATGAGACCTTTGCCGGTGGCAGCGCCTGCCATCCCGACAGTCTTGACTCCGCCAAGGGACTTCTGTAGTACATCTACACCGAGGAATTCCCCGATTTCCTGTGCCATCTCCTTTTCCATCTCCGGGTGGATGATGGCAAATTTGTCATTTGCAAGAATCACGTTGCCGGCAGCATTCATGGTGCCGGTAAGGAGCATGACCTCGCGGTGCTCGGAAAGTTTCGTAATCTCTTCCGATGTGGCAAGCCCACTTACCACGAACGCCTTGTTGTTCCCGGCGAGAAGTGATCCGATGATAGTGCTGCCCTGAACCAGCGTCTCGACCAGTTCGATATCAAGTGCACTGCGGACTGCCTGTTTGAACTCCTCGGGAGCTTCCGGAGGCAGGATCGCGATATCGTCAAATACACGGCAGAAAACCCCGATATTCGGGTCGCCGGCACATGTGGATGTCCGTTCCATACCGTTACGATTCCTCAGCAAGCTCCGCCTGGACCTGCCCGTCTTCCATCTTCATGGCGCGAACCCGGATTTTTGTGGGTGGCTTAGTGCTCCCCCGTTCCCAGATTTTCTCGTTGATGCCCTTGTCGAGCTTGACGTCCTCGCTCTTCATGTGCTTTGCGAGATATTTCCTGATGTCCTTGATCGCGGCGTTGCTGCGCTTCCACCGCGGCGCCCTGCGGGCGTCCCTCAAGGGGATGATATAGATGTGCTCCTGCAACTTCTCTGCCATCGCTTACACCTTTAACGTGCTTTTGCGCCAGTTGCGCCGTTTGGGATGCGCAACAACCGTGCGCTTTGTTCTGACCATTACCCACTGAGGCACACGCCGGTTCTGGTCGCATGCCTTTGCAAGACGAATTTTTCTTCCTTTACTCAGTTTGCTCATATCGGTCACCTGTTATGTATTGCCTGATTTTTTCCCCACGACCAGCGACTGGTCATGGCGGGGTGGAAACAGTATCGTGGGATCAATGCCTCTGTTCCGGCATGCCTCACGGATCTCTGCTTCATAATCGCCGTTCTCGATCGTTCCCGTTTCGCCATATCGGACGACAAGAAAACGCTTAACGAGCCGGTCAACCTCGGGTTTTGTGTAGCCAAGGAGAGGGCGGATATACGAACATTTCGTTCGGCCCTCCAGGCTCTGCACATCTGACCGGGTAAGCATCGGGACACGGTCATTAAACCTTGTGCCGTCACCAACGACCTTGTACTCGCTGCAGAGAGATTCAACAGCAGTGCGGTGAACAACATTGATCGCATCATTGGGAAACCCATGCTGTGTCACCAGATCCACCGCCTCGTTCAACAATCCTTCTCGAAATATTCTTTTTTTTAAGGGAAACCCCAGCGCATGCGCCGCAGCCTCAACAGACGGGATGGTTCGGGCGGAGTCGAAAACGAACGTGTTGAGTTCGATCTCATAATACGTACCCAGCATCATTGCTGCAAGGGAACTGTCCTTTCCACCGCTGTATAGTACTCCCGCTCTCATTATTTTCGCGTAATCGAGTAATCCCGTTTGGCTGGTGCAAGCTGCCGGAGCAACTCCTTGAGTTGTGCATCAGTGATCTTCTGGCGCAACCTTCCACTCTGGGCGAGCTGGACCAGCTGCTGCTCAACCGCACCGGCAAAATCCGGTTTGGTCAGCCGGATGGTATTTAAGCGTTCCCGGGCATCCGGCTCCAGGATCTGCATGAGTACCATCTGTAATTGGGCTTTTAGTCGCTGCTGACGTTCGAGCTCTTCCTGCATTCCCTGCTGCTGGTCTGCTGACTGCTGTTGTAGTTGCGCCATTTTCCTCTTCCGGATTTCGGCCAGCTCGTCGTCTCCCATACGTGATCCCGTCACTCTTTCTTTTCAGATTTCTTTACTTCTTTTCCCTCGGCCTTCTTGTGTTCGGCTTTGGGCGCATCGGATTTCTCCGATTTCTTTGGCTCTGATTTCTTTCCTGACGCTTTCTTCTCAGGTTTGCCTGTTTCAGCTTTCTTTGGCTCTGCCTTATGCGGCTGCACCTTCTTTGGAACCGGAGCCGGGGGATTTTTCACCGTATCCAGTGCCATTGCATCCATAAACGAGTGCCCTTCCGGAGAAAGACGCCGCCCGGTCTTGTCGTGCACAATAAATTTGCACGCCTCGAGCTGCTGGAGCGCCTTGCGCAGGATTGAACCGCTGCCTTTGCGGAATGCGTTTGGCCTGGAGCCCCGGTTCTTTTTCCCGCCGTAAAAGCTGCGCATCCGCTGGACTCCCAATGGACCGTCCACGTACACGCGCCTCAATACTGCCGCCGAGCGGACATACCACCAGTCCGGATCCTCGGGGGGCATCTCTTTATGGACACCGGTCTTTGCAAAAGACGCCCACGCCGGCGACTTGATCTCCTGCCGGGACTTGAGCGCTTCTGCGACCTTTCGGATAAGAAGGTCAGCCGGTACATCGTACACGGTTGTCATATCTGGACCTCACTGTTGCTGTAATAAATAACAGTCTTATCTTATTTGTGAGGTAAGCACATATATATTTCGAGTGAAAAAACCGGCAGTTCCGATTGAAACCATTAAGGAGAATGCCCCGTTTTTTTGCGCCGGGCAAGCACGAGGGTTCTTCCCCTGACACCGATGAGGTCTGATCCTGCCCGGTATGCGATTGCCTCCGGGTCGATATCGGTGTTGTGGAGCCATTTCACCTTGATATGTGTGCGCTTTTTGAGCTGGGCTTTAATCTCGTCGATCATGGTGTCAGTGCAGCCGGATTTTCCAATCCAGACGGTTGGTTTTAACTCCTGCATCGTCCGGTCATTGTCCATGACCAACATCCCTCCCCAGCGGGTACCGTCGTTTTTTTTTGCAGACCAGGCAGGTGACCACCACATTACCACCATGAATCCGCACCCGCGAGGTTCTCCCCGGTACGAGGAACGAGGAGCAGTTCCGGCAGAATTGCCGCCGGAGATTGCGGTCGATCCGGATCCGCTGGCGCATCGCTATCCGCCGTGCAATCTCCACGTATCGGCTGCTCAATTCTGGCCGCGTGGAAAATCTTGCCCGTGCCTGAGAAAAGAGCACCGCTATACGCTCCAAGGCGATCTTTTTAGTCTGCGGCGTGCGGGAACGCTCTTTCATAGACAATACCTGATTTTTGCTTTCGCATACGTATCAGCGTTTCATGTAAAAAAGGCAGGGGCTAAAATCTGGATTTACCGGATACGGACCCGCCGCCCATCAATCACGAGCCGGTCCTCGCAGAAGAGCCGTATTGCTTCAGGCAGGCAGCGGTGCTCATGCTCGAGGATGCGGGCGGCAAGTGTATCCTCATCATCTTCCTCGAGAACCGGAACGCACTGCTGGATAATAATCGGGCCGCCGTCAAGGCTTTCATCAACGAAATGAATGGTGCAGCCCGATACTTTGACACCATGAAGGACTGCCTGCCGCTGCCCGTGCAGGCCGGGAAACGACGGGAGCAGTGCCGGGTGAATGTTGATGATCCTCCCTGCAAATGCCCTCAAGATCTCTTTTCCCACAATCCTCATGTAACCGGCCAGTACGAAAAGATGGGCATTGCAGTCCTGCATCGTGCGCAAAAGAGCCTGCTCATAGGTTTCCCGGGATGGAAATGTTGCGTAATCGACAACGGTGAACGGTATTTTAGCCTGTCTCGCCCGTTCGATCGCGTATGCCCCGGGGTTATCGGTTATGAGCCGGACACACGATGCAGGCACCCTCCCGTCCCGTATTGCATCGATCACTGCCTGGAAATTTGATCCTCTTCCTGACGCCAGCACCGCGATCCTGTTTGTCATACCATGCCATCCATACTGCTCATGCCTGACCTCCCTTCTGGCTGCTCTCGTCCTGCATCTGGTGCGCGATGACCTTCACCTTCACGATCCGACGCCCGCGCATCTGCATGACCATGAGCGTCAGTCTCCCGTCATCGATCTCCGCCTTTTCCCCGGGATGCTGGGGGATATGTCCCAGTCGGTCAAGCAGAAGCCCCCCAATCGTTTCGTATGACTCATCCATCGGCAGGTTGACCGCCAGTTGTTCGTTGAGATCGTCAACCCACATCTGTGCGTCCACGACATACACGCCATCGCTCAGCTTCTGGACTTCGGGTTCTTCCTTATCAAATTCATCCTGGATGTCGCCGACGATCTCCTCAAGGATGTCTTCTACGGTCACAATCCCGACAAAACTGCTGTATTCATCGATCACGACGGCGATCTGCACCCGGCGCATCTGGAGCTCCTTTAACAGGTCATCTATCTTTTTTGTCTCCGGTACGAAGGTGGGGTCGTACATGATTTCCCCGATGGTAGCGTCTTTTCGGCGGGTGACCATGGCGGAAAAAACGTCCTTTACATTCAGGATGCCGGTAATGTTATCGATCCTGTCATGGAACACCGGAATCCGCGAAAACCCGGTCTCGTTGAAGATCCGTACCGCTTCCTCAAACGTCGCGGTATCCTCCATCAGGATCACGTCCACGCGGGGCGTCATGATCTCGCGGGTTGTTGTATCGCCGAACCCGAGCACGGAGTAAAGCATGTCCTGCTCCTCCTGCTCAATAGTCCCTTCCTCGGTGCCCACATCGATCCACTCCTTGATCTCCTCTTCGGTCACTGATGCTTCCATGGGGTTGCGGTGCAGCCGGAGCGACCGGGTGACCCGGTCAACGACCCAGATCGCAGGCGCGAGAAGATATGAGAGCCAGAGAATTGGCCTGGCTGCAGCCAGCGCAAAATCTTCCGATACCCGTGCTGCGTACACTTTGGGCCCGATCTCCCCGAATACGAGCAGGATCAGTACCACAAACCCGGTGGCGATGCCTACACCAATATTTCCAAAGATCCGGATGGCGGTTGCTGTTGCGATAGATGCAGCACCGATGCTGACGATATTATTGCCGATAAGGATCGTGGTAAGCAGGTGGTTGGGGGACTCCTTGAGAAGGGCAAGTGCCTCAGCACCGTTCCTCTTCTCGTTGACAAGCGTCCGGACTTTCGCCCGGGTGATCGAAATAAGTGCCACTTCGGAACCCGAGAAAAACGCCGAGAGCAGCACACAGGAAATGAAAAGAACAATATCGAGGAGATCGATGATCATAAAATCCCCAGCGCAGCGCAGCAATGATAACGACGGATATTCATAGAGCAGGTAATAGTACTCATAGGGCGGGGAAATGAGATAAAATTAGCGGATTTGTGAAATGCACTGCGCCAAAAAGGCGCGATCCGCGGCAAGGACCGCTATTTTTTCTTGTGCGGTGAACGGTCGGGTGAAGTTCAGGTCATCAATCTCGAGCGTGAACGGCCCACAATATCCGCAATTCCCCAGCGCCCCGACAACCTGCACCATATCCGGATGATGGTTAAGGGGGAGGTGCAGGCGCCTGCCATCGACCCTGCTGATGTGCACGTTTGCGAGCCGGTCCCCACAAAGCTCAATGTAGTTGAATAGATCGTCCGCAGGGCCGGACATCGCGTGTGATACATCAAGGGTGAAGTGGAGCCATGGCTCATCATCGAGCAGGTCCCGCATCCGTTCCGGTGTGCAGAGCAGCGAGTTGACGACGGGCTCCATGTTTTCCATGCTGACGGGGATATCGGTCTTTTCTGCCGCTTCACGGAGGACGGTGATATACCGGTCGAACCGTGCGAAATCCGCATCAGACGGACGACGTTTTGCCGTGCGCCTGCCGGGATGCACCGTAAGCACGCCGGCACCCAGCCGCTCCGCAAGCCCGATCGACCGGATAATGTACTCAATGGATACTGCCGCCACTTTTGGATTGATGGAGCATGGGTTCAGGTCAAGGATCGGGGCATGCACGGTAATCGAAGGGATTTCCGGGTGGTTCTTCCTGCATACAATAACCTCATCAACCGGGCAGTCACGGAGCCAGAAATCGGGAGTCTCAATCCAGATCTCTATGCCATTTAAGCCTGATGCACTCACGTGGGAAAAAATCTCTTCGCACGGGTATTCATGGAAAAACATGCTGGAGACGGCGAAAACGGGCATGATAATACTCATTAATATCTATTTTGCGCATAATAGTTGTTGATGGACTGGTTTTACAGCACGGAAAAGACACATGCGGAAAAGCCGGTTGATAACATACCAAGTGAGAAACAACCGGTAGACGGAAAAACCGCGCCATTGCGGGTATCAGAAGTCACGGCGATTATCGAAGGGCTGCTTGACGATAAGCGCCTGCAGGAGATCTGGGTGAAAGGCGAAGTCACCAAGTACACCCGCAGTTCCCGGGGGCACTGTTATTTTACCCTTGCTGAAGGAAAGGGAGCAAATACTATAGCAGTAATCTCGTGCGTCATGTGGAAATCCGATGCAGATCACCTGCCCTTTACCCCTTCAGACGGTATGGAGGTCATCGTGTCCGGTTCAGTCGCTGCTTATGCCCCGCAGGGCCGGTACCAGCTCAAGGTAAAAGAGATCCTCCGGGCAGGGATCGGCGAGAAGTACCTGCTTGTCGAGAACTGGAAAAAGGAACTGGCTGCCGAAGGCTGTTTTACCGTAGAGCGCAAACGCCCGCTGCCCGCTTTTCCCTCAAGAGTAGGTGTTGTAACCTCAGAGACCGGAGCGGTGATCCATGATATCCGGACTGTTATTTCGCGGCGTTATGCCGTTGAGATCATCATATCCCCGACAGTGGTCCAGGGCGAGGAAGCGCACCTCGAGATTGCACGGGCAATCCGGCGCCTGAAAGACTCGGTGGACGTCATCATTGTCGCCCGGGGCGGCGGGAGTTTTGAAGACCTGTTCCCCTTCAACCACCCGGATGTCGTCAGGGCGATCGCGACCTGCCCGGTCCCGGTTGTTTCGGCAATAGGCCATGAGGTGGATGTTACCCTTGCCGATCTCGCTGCAGACATCCGGGCTGCAACGCCTTCCGCCGCTGCAGAACTGGTTGTCCCGGATAAAAAGATCCTGAAGGTGCAGCTCAACGAACTCAAGGACCAGATGGGTGCGTTGTTGCTGGAACGGATCGGGCAGGCAAAAACGGCGGTGAGCGATCTTCTTGACCGGCTCCGCCCCCAGCGACTTATGAGAAAAGTTGACGAGAGAAAGCAGGCTTCTGCGGATCTTGCAGACCGGCTCGAACGGGCATTTGCCACGAGGCTGGAACGGGAACGACTCCTGCTCTCGGAGATCACAACAGCGCTTGCTGCAAGAGATCCGCTCGCGGTGCTTGCCCGGGGGTTCTGTGTGACGGAAAAAGACGGACGGTTGATAAAGAGTGTTGATGCATTGGCCCCGAAAGACCGGCTCATGATCCGGTTTTATGATGGCAGGAGCCATGTGATCGTGGAGCGTGTGGAGCATGACGGAAACATATGAGCAGAGAATTGAGAGATTAAAGCAGATCATCGAAAAGATCGAAGACGGGAACACAAGTCTCGACGAGAGTATCCGGCTCTACGAACAAGGTGCGGTGCTGGTCAGGCAGTGCGAGACAATACTTTCTGAAGCTGAAGTGAAGATTACAACACTCAGCCGGGACGACTAGCGGTCATCGTTACCACCATCGGGCATCCCGCCTTCAGGAGGTTAACTAGTTCCGGGGGCAGTGTTGCCGCAACGTGATCGGAACGGATGCCGATTGTCCTGCCGCAGACAAACGTACTTTTTCTCCATACAAAATCGGTCGGGTGATCGAGTGTCATCGCGGCACTCCCTTTTGAATGCACCTCGACAGTGACCTCTTCGCATGCCAAGGTTGTTGCGAGGAGTGCATCATCATGACAGAGTATATCCTTAAATTTTTTAAAGAGCCCCGCTGCCCCTTTATTCGCGTCCACACCAATGATGCAGTGCCCGTTTTCCGAGAGCGCCTCCTCCATAGTCACTTCAAATGTGGTCGGGTGGCTCGCCGAAACGAGTGGGTGACCGCGGCAGTATATGATCTCTGTTGCCTCCATGCTTTATTAGGTGAGGGTCGCTATTGATAATCAATGTTTATTACCGCCTACTGTCCTGAATGCACGGAGGAGTGCGAACATGAAGTCGTCGCTGATGCCCGTGACAGGCTGGTCCGCTGCACGACATGCAACCATATCCAGCGGCTTAAAAAGGAGAAAGCCTCTGAACCCATTACCGTCAAGGCGATCGTATCCCGCGAGGACAGTTCGGTGGTCTGCGGGATTGACCTGATGCCGGATGACGAATGTTCAATCGATGATCACCTTGTCGCAGAATGCGGTGATGATGCGTTTGGTGTCGAGATCACGGGGATCGAAACGGGGGAGCGCCGGGTCCATCGTGCACGTGCAAAAGCGATAACCTCGCTCTGGACACGGGTGATCGAACAGGTTGTCGTCAAGATCTCGGTCCACGATGGCAGGAGAACGATTCCGCTGTATAAAGAGTGTGAGGGTGAGGACCCGTTTCTTGTCGGTAACATATACACGGTTCAGGGAAAACGTTTCAAAATCACCCAACTCAAGCTGCGGGACGGCCCATTGATGCGAAAAGAGGGCTGGAAGACCGTTGCCCACCGTATCAAAAGGGTGTACGGATACCGGATCTAATCGTTCGAGTTGTGTGAAACCAGTCAGAGGTATTTTTTTATCGCGCTTTCGAGCCGCTCCCGGTACACCACGCCTTCGAACCGCTCTTTTTCCGAACCGTCCTTTTCTATTATAATTGTCGGGGTCGCCTTCAGCGAATATTTTTTGATATACCCCGGGTTTTTTACCGCATCGATCTCTTCGATACGTACATGAAGGGCCTGCGACACCTCGTGGTTGATTGGGCTCTGTTCCATGCAGCCCATGCAGCCGGGCTGGAAAAAACAGGTGATGCTGACTGTCATAGGTAAAGAAATGCACCAATGGTAATAAAAAGGATGTGGTGGATGGTATTAACGGCTGTTGATGGATACAACCCGTACATCAATCGTGGGATAGCCGAAATTGACAACAACACCGTCTGCCGTTTTTTTCGTCACTTCCCCGATCCTTACTGAATACGTTGAATCTGTTGAATTTTTTTCAAGTTCCGGGGAATCAGAGACCCCCATGGAGACGAAATCCCCGGTATTGATATCGGTTAAGTTCACCCCGTTGCTCTTCAGCTGGGCGGCAGACCAGGTCTGGGTCATCGAGTCCCGGAAGGGGATACTGATAGATTTCTGTTCATTGGTTTTCATGCCGACAATCCCCTGACTGATGGCATCGGATTCCCCGCCGAAAAGGGCGAATGTCTTTGTCCATCCGCTGTCGGGCGAATACACCGGCACGGGAATAACGGCTTTTACCGAGCTCTGGTTTGCCTGAAATACCAGTTGTTTTGAAAAAAATATACTCTGTCCTGAACCAGCTACATTCTGGTAGAGCTGCTGGTCAGTGGTGACCAGCGGGGAACCATAGGTATCGCGGATGGTAAAATCGATCGTGACGGATTCACCCGGCTGTATCCCGTGAAGGGAGGTGATCCACCCGGAACCCATGGAAGAAACCACCATGAGCACTACAAAAAGTACGCATCCAACGACAGCGAGCACCTTGTATATGTTCCTGATGCTCTCCTGTTTTTTCTTTTTTTCACCCATGGGAATAATCCTCCCTATAAGTTCATCACCCAATTGAGATAAACCATTCCGATTTGGTATATGAAAAAAAGGTCGTGTGCCTTTGTGAAAAACAAGAGTGCCTTATGAACAATATTTAAATATAATAAAAAGTAACTCAAAGTTACCCCAGACAGGTAAAACCGGGGGCAAACCGTAGAGGAGGGAAAACTATGGCAGGGGACGGTATCCATTTGAATCGATGTGGAGAGAAATGGATGATATGAGGGCCGAACTGGAGAACTTGTTCCAGCAGACATACTCTGGTGGCAATCTGCTCCCGCAGTGCGGAGTTGGTGACCGGATGCTCCCTGCAATCCGTGGCGAGTTCCGCGTTGACGTCCGTGAACACGATGACGAAGTGATCGTTATCGCAGATCTGCCGGGGGTTGAGAAGGAAAATGTGTCGCTCCAGCTTCTGAGCCCGCGTGCGCTGGAGGTGTCCTGCGAGCGGAGAGGAGAGAATGAAGAGAAATCCGAGGGGTATTACATGCGGGAACGTGTGTGTGGCACGATGAGGCGGATCGTCGCGATACCGGTCGATGTAACCGAGATCGACTCAAACGCAAGCTTCAGGAACGACGTGCTGGAAGTCCGACTCTAAAAAAATCCTTCCCAAGGCACGCATACAAATCGAATAAATACACCCTTTTTTCAAGGCAGCGATCAGTTCAAGTAATCTGCGCCGCAAGCTGTAGTGATGGATAAAAAAAAGGTCAGGGACTACATGACCTATGATGTCGTGTGCGTCGATCTCCCCGGCACAGTCCACGATGTAATGGAAAAGATCCAGACCACAAACCATGATGGTTTCCCGGTTGTTTCCGGAAATGAAGTTGTCGGGTATATTGCAGCACGGGACCTGTTGTTTGTCCAGCCTGCAACCCCCATTGAGAAGGTCATGTCCGTCAACCTGATTGTCGCAGACCCGGATATGAGCATCAGTGATGCAGCACGGGTCATCTTCAGGTCGGGGATCCAGAAGCTCCCGGTGGTTGACGAGAAAAACCACCTTCTGGGTATTATCTCAAACTCCGATGTGATCCGCTCCCAGATCGAGCGCGTTTCACCGGAGAAGGTGTTCAATTTTATCACAACATTGAAAAAACTGTATGGAGTTGATCCCGCGCTCAACCGGGGAACGGTACCAATCTCCGACCTCCTCCCGACACAGTCTAAGATCTACGAGGACGAGCTGGAAGGGAGGATATATGAGATAAAAAAAGGGTTAGCGGAGCCAATTATTGTGGTAAAACGCCCGAACCGGATTATCCTTGTTGATGGCCATCACCGTGCTGTTGCGGCAAAAAAACTCGGGATTACCGCACTTGATGCATATATTATCGATATTTCAGAGGACGTGGAACTGGGGATGGAGCGGACGGCAAACGCGATGAACCTGCGGACACTTGACGACATACAGGTGCTTGACTATGCCCGCCACCCGTTGGTAGCGCTCACGCACCGGCACGGGAAGAAAAGTTAGGATCCTTCGCAGCGCAGGTCAAATTTTTCATTGAGCATGTGCTCTTTGACAACACTCTTTTCGACAACAACCACTTCCGGCCAGATACGGGTCTTCGAATGAACGACGACCCCGTCCCGGAGCACCACGCGGGGTCCGATCACGGTATCGTTCTCAATGCTGCAATCCGCGCCGATGTGGGTGTCGATATCAATAATACTGCCGGAGACTGTTGTATTCGCACCAACGATCACCCTGTTGTAGATGGACGAAGAGAATATCTTGGCGTTATTTTTCAGGATGCACTTTTCCCCGATAGTCGTATAGGGGCCGACAAGAACGTTATTCCCGACCGTTGTTCCGGCACCAATCGCAACCGGACCGATGATGCGCGAGTTCCTGCCTAGTGTGATGGCATCTCCCAGCTCAACAGGGCCCTGCACATAGGCTCCCCGCATGGAGAGGTCGCCATTGATCGTTGTGGACGCCATTTCAGTAAGCTTCCACCGTTCCGCATACCGCAGCGACTTCGGGCTCCCGACGTCAGTCCAGTTCCCCCGCGCGAGCCAGCCTTTGAGGGGATGCCCCTCCTCCATCATCCGGGGAAACAGGTCCCGTGCAAAATCAAACTTTTTTCCCGCAGGGATATGATCAAAGACATCCGGGCTGCAGACATACATCCCCGTACTCGCGAGGTTTGAAAATATTTCCCCGGGAGCGGGTTTCTCTTTGAACCTTTTGATATCGTAACTGACATCGATCTCGGCGATACCATATTCACCCGGGTCATCGATGGAGATCAGCCCGATGGACACTGCTGCTTTCTCGGTTTTATGCGCACGGTAAAATTCCAGCACATTCAGGTCGGTAACATGGTCCCCGCCCACAACAAGAAAGTCTTGGCCCTCGAGATGTTTCTGGGCATTTTTCACGCTCCCGGCAGTCCCGAGCTTGGTCTTCTCGCGCACATAGGTGATCGTGGTGCTAAACAGCGAGCCGTCGCCGAGCGCTTCTTCAATTGCCGTCCCCAGGTACCCAAGGGTAATGACAATATCGCAAAAACCAAGGTTGGAAAGATGTGTGACAAGATGTTCGATAGACGGCCTGTTGACAATCGGGATGCAGGGTTTTGGCCGTTCGAAGGTAAGGGGCCGCAGCCGCGTTCCCTCTCCCCCGCACATGATACACACCTTCATACCAGTGTTTTTTGTGCTGAATTGTTTTAATTATACTGATACCTGATTATTACGGGGATGGCATATGATGGGACACAACCAGTACCGGCTGATTCCGGTGATGAACGGAAAGGTGCAGTGCCTTGAAAAAAAAGAAGAGCCGGTCGATCACTGCCGGTTTTGTATCCATGCACGGGA
>Ga0268280_1000935_pt1 | contig 21313 bp, 25 predicted proteins | sample saktaG_9_FD_190139 | JGI IMG/M metagenome (GOLD analysis project Ga0268280, IMG submission 190139) | Saline water microbial communities from Sakinaw Lake, British Columbia, Canada - sak_2011_5_24_40m | ecosystem: Environmental > Aquatic > Non-marine Saline and Alkaline > Saline ... | reverse complement strand
CCCGCTCGGGCGCCGATCGTTCTGCCGAGGGCCATGGTCCCCGCGTATTGCGCCGCGACCTCCACGGAGGGAATCATTTTTTCAAGACCCACCGGATAGATGATCTCCAGCCCGCGGGCCTTCATGGCCATGTAGAACTGTCCCATGGTCCCGCCCACCGGGCTCGCCATGAGAACGCCGACATTCCCATAAGGATCGAGGGCGTTGGCCCCTTTCAGCAGGATATCTCCCGGGGAGAGCTTGTCCAGAACCGCACCCGGCTCCACGGGGAGAGCTTTCCCTTTATGAAATGTGACGGGCCGGGTCCGGTCTTCCTGACCCAGCACGCACAGCACGCCCTTGATGACCTGGCCGGCCACGTAACCTTCTTTCTTTATCTTTGCGCCGAGAAGCTCTTCGAGGATGTACGCGTTGGTCGATCCCCTGCCGACGAGAAGATAGCCGTTTTTCTTCGCTTTCTGAATCTCGGGCAGTTTCGCCACGCCCTTCCCGATCAGCCTTTTTGATTCCGATGGTGTCAACGTAAACAGTGCCTGCATAACAGAATCCTCCTTTTAGCTAAAGTTTAATCTAGTTAGCTATTGATTATCCTTAAAATACCTGTTTCCGCTCAGGGACAGGCCTCCTCACCGCTCAGGATCTTTTTCCCGACCGTTCTAAATCTCGCTCCGCTGCAAGTTCAAAACTCGCCCGCCTCCGGCGGGCTCAGACATTGAACTTGCGGCCGCTGCGCTGCGATAAGAAACGGTGACCCGGAAAAAAGATATTCGCTTGTTCAGAGTCCTGCCTCCCTCGCCATCAGGTGGACTATTGAAGCAAAAGAATTAGAAAGGTTTTGCATAACACATTTTTCATCAGGCTGTTCAAAAATGTTCAGATGCAAGGCGCGCAAGACCCGAGGAATGAGGCGTACTTTTACGTACGTTGAATGACGAGGGGCGCAGCGCAACACAGCAGATGGACGTTTTTCAACAGCCTGTTAGATGACCCTGCATCCTTTATATATAGCATCCCATTTCTCCGGAATCCCTTCCCGGTCAAGCCGCATGGCGAGGGGGAGATAGCCCAGGATGTCCTGGGCGCTGATGCCGTCCTCGCCCCGCTCCTCTGCGGCGAGGTCCCCCGCGAACCCGTGGATGAAGACGCCCTTGCGGACCGCCTCCGGGACAGGGAGGCCGAGGCCGTGCATGGCGGCGATGGTACCGGTGAGGACGTCTCCCGTCCCGGCCTTGGCCATGCCGGGGTTGCCGCTCATGTTGATGAAGACCTGTCCGTCGGGACAGCCGATGAGGGAGTGGGCGCCCTTCAGCACGATCACGGAATTCAGTTCCTCCGCTGTCTGCTGGAGAATGCCTATTTTGTCCGCGCTGATGTCCGCGACCTTCTTTTTCGTGAGCCGCGCCATCTCGCCGGGATGGGGCGTGAGAATCGTGGCGGCTTTTCTCTTTTTCAGAATCGCCGGCCGGGAGGATATAGCGGTGAGGCCGTCCCCGTCGATGAGCAGGGGCTTATGGATCCCGGCGGCCAGTTCCCTCACGAGATCCTGGGTCTCCTCGTGCAGGGAAAGCCCGGGTCCCAGGACGACAAAGTCCATTTTTTCTGCCAGCGACAGCAGCGCGGTTTTGTTCCTGCGGGCCATACTTCCGGTCTTTGTCTCCTTCTCGGGGATGATGACGATCTCGCTCCCCCTTGCCGCGACAAAGGGAGCGACGGACGCCGGCGCGGCCAGACGTGCGTACCCTCCCCCCGCTTTCAGGAAGGAATAGGCCGCGAAATACGGGGCGCCGATATAACTCGCGGCGCCGGCAATGAAAAGCGCCTCGCCGAAATCGCCCTTGTGGCCCTCCTTGTTTCTCGGAGGGAGGGGGACAGGTGAATTGATCGACACACGGATATCCATGCGGTTCTGGAGGACGGGCGGAAAGGAGATGTGGGAGACGTAAAGTTTTCCGCAGTATTCATATCCGGGATAGAGGATGTTGCCGCGCTTGGGGAGGCCGAAGGCAATCGTCGAATGGGCCTTCACGGCGGCGCCCAGGACGTTGCCCGTGTCGCCTTCAATGCCTGAAGGGATGTCGAGGCTGTAGACCCGCCGTCCCTTTTCGTTGACAAGGTCAATGACCTCACGGTAGAGTCTTTTCACATCGCGGGTGAGTCCCGTCCCGAAGATCGCGTCTATGACGGCGTCTGCATGGGCGATGTGGGCACGGATCGAATCGGCGGTTTCCACGGAACGCATCTCGAAGGGAAGCCGTTCCGCGATCTCGGCATTTTTTTTCGCCGCACCGCCGAATTTTCCCGGATCGCCGAGGATGAAAACCTTGACGGTGCCGCCGCCGGAGAGAATCTTTCGTGCCACGACCAGTCCGTCGCCGCCGTTGTTCCCGACGCCGCAGAGGACAACGAAGGTCCTGTCACGGATTCCCGTTTCCTTCGCAATCACGTGATACGCCGCCTCTCCCGCGTTTTCCATGAGAATCTCTTCGGGTATCCCGTATTTCTCCGTGGCCTCGCGGTCCAGGGATCGCATCTCCCGCACACTGCTCACTTTCATTTCAGTGCTCCTTCCAGGATGTTCTTCCGTTGGTCCTCTTCCCGCCGCGGCGTGGCCCCGACCTTCAGCCGCTGCTTGAAGGTAAAATACGCGAAAGATTGGTTCTTTTTCAAGGCGATTTTCATGGAAAAGTATTTCAATATTTCCATCATGAAGTCGATGCGGGAATCGAATTTCTCCGGTATCAGGACATTGAAGTCCTCTTTGGTGACGGCGTCTGTTGTCTCCATGTCCGGCAGGCCGAGGATGGAGGAGGCCGCATCGTCGAGACCCGCAAGATACCAGCTTTCAATTTCCTTGATGACCACCCGTATCCGGCCGCCGTCGATATTGCGGAACCGGTCCAGAATACGCTGTTTTTTTGCCGTAACACAGGGTTCCTGGTCGATATCGGCAACGAGGATATAATCGTTGTCGGAGGCCCGGATGCCCCTGAGGAGATTAACCACCTTGGATTTCTTGAGTGTGGCGTAGGTCCTGACCTCCACGCGGTTGTAGTTTTTTTCAAGAAGCGGCTTAAGAACAGCCTCGAAGAACCTCGCGTCGCTGCCGCCTTCCACCCAGATGAAGAGCTTACGTCTCATGATTGTCCTGATCCAGCAGATTCTGGATGAAGAGATCTTCGATACCGACTTCGTGTTCCAGGAAGGTGCGGACCTCTTTTCGTTCTCCGGGCTTGGAGATGGTTGAAAATCCTTCCCTGCCGCGTGAGATGAGGATGATGTTTTTCAGCTCCGCGCACTTGACAATCTCCGGATGATGGGTGGTGACCAGAATCTGTTTGTTTTCAGCGGCTTCCTTCATCATGGTCACGACCTTTGGAATGAGGAAGGGATAGAGGCTCTTTTCCGGTTCCTCGATGATGAGGAAGGATTTGTCTTCGAAGTAGAGGGCGATGATGAGGGCCGTGATTATGATGGTCCCGTCGGAGACCACGTCGGCGGGGAAGTAGAGATCCCGGGAGTACACCTCCCGCATCTTGAAGAGGAGAGAGCTGTCGCCGAGCTTCTCCACGTTGAGATCCTCGACAAAAGGAAGAGAATTCCGGATCAGGTTCGTGAATTTTCTTTTTTTCTCCCGGTCCGCGGTGATTTCTTTGAGAACCAGGGCCAGATTGCTTCCGTCTTCCTCGAGGTCCCGTTTTCCGGTCACGGAGACGGACTTTTTAGGCAGTCTGGGATCGAAATCGTAGATTGCCATTCTTTCGAAAAACTTTTCAAAGCGATGGACGAACTCAAAGAAAGGGGTTTCGAGAAGAAGCGCGTCGGGCCGCAGCCGTTCGTCTTTGAAAAAGGCAGGGACGATATCGTCGGAATCCAGGGGGACGTTCCGGGGCAGGTCCAGTTTGTAATCAATTTTCCCTTTTCTGTTCGTTAAGACACTCTGTCCGTGCCCCAGCGTTGTTCCTCCCGCGGTCTTTTTTCCCGGGCCCGGGCCGGGCGGGGCAAGAAATTCCAGGGATTTTGCCAGAGAATCCTCGACGACGGTAAAGCCCTTCCCTCTCTTGTGAAACCGGATGGCGAATTCATAAACCACGTCGTGAATCCGTATGCCGATGTTTCTTCTCTTCAATTCCAGGCCGGCGTCGTATACGATCTTGAAGCGCATCACCTCGGAAGACGCGAGCCGCGTATTTCGGACATAATCGCTTCCCCCCTGCAGGGATATGGCGTTGTTGAGACCGTGGTTGGCGATGTCTCTCAGGAAGCGAAAGATCTGAATGAAATTGGATTTGCCCGAAGCGTTCGCGCCTATGATGACATTGAACCGGCCCAGCCTTTCGATGCGGGCGTCCTGGAAGCTCTTGAAGTTTGAGATGTGGAGGTCTTTAATCATCATGGCGGATCGTTCTCCTGCCTTCAGGTCTTCTTCTTGACCTCCCCGTCGAGCCATTTCAGGTAATCCTCACTGCCACCTGAAACGGGAAGGGCGATGATCTCTGGGGTCTCGTAAGGGTGAATCGCCTTGATCTCTTTTTCAAGTTCGTCGTAAAGATCTTCACGGGTCTTGATGAAGCAGAGCCATTCCTCCGATTTTTCAATCCTGCCCTGCCATCGGTACGTGCTCACCACGGGTCCCATGATCTGGACACAGCCGGCGACTTTCTTCTCAATCAGCGTACGGGCTATATTTTCGGCATCTTCTTTCTTGCCCGTCGTCGTCAAGACCTGGATATGATTGTCAGGAGTCATGACCTCATCCGCTTTTCATCTTTTTCACGAGCATTGCAACGCGATTTCCCAGTTTCGCCGCGTGGGCGGCCGTCTCTTTATCGGGGGCACCGACGCAGGAAACACCGTAGTGGCCTGTTGCGTCTATGGGGTCGCCCACGATGATCATGCCGTAGATCAGGAGGGCCTGAAGGATCCCCATCATGGTGGTTTCCTTGCCTCCCGAAGGGTCGGCGGAAGTGGCAAAGGCCGCGCCGATCTTGTTCTCCATTTTCCTGCGGACGCCCACGTACTTGTCAAAGACCGCCTTCATCTCCGCCACCATCCCGCCGAAATAGACGGGGGATCCGGCAATGACGCCGTCGGATTGGACGAAGTCCTCCTTCGAGATTTCCTGGACGGGTTTGACCACGCACCGGACCCCTTCCACTTCCCGGACTCCCCGGGCGATCTCATCGGCAAGTTTCTTCGTGTTGCCCGTGCGGGAATAGTACATGATGAGCACCTGCATGCCGCCACCTCCACTGATGTTTATAGGCATGAAAACCTTTAATTTTATATCTTATTTTTTCTGAAAATGAAAACAGTTATTGTTTTCCGACCCTTCCCGTCATCCGCACGGCGATGAGCCCCAGGTTGCCGCCGAAATAGCGGCGGGACTCGGCCACGGACGCTCCCCGGCGGGCCACCCAGGCGGATGCGCCGCCTGTATTCATGAATTCACTGTAATGATAATAGTGGGGCGCAAAGATGGCGTCCATCCGGTGTTCAATGAAATGGATGGCGGCGTGTCCGAGACGGGAATAGATCCCCGGCTTTTCAGGGACGGTAAAATCGATCAGAATCAGCAGCCCCCCCGGACGGATCGCCTTCTCAAGTTCGTCCCATACCCGTTCGCGAAGAACAGGATCCATCTCGTGAAAAACGAATCGCAGAACGGCGGCATCGAACAGGGGCTTGAAGGGGAGGCGCCCGCCGTCGGCCAGGACCAGGGGAAAGGGCGTCGGTTGATTCGCCGCCGCCCGCGCGCAATGGAGCATGGAGGGCGATATATCGATGCACACGGGACGAAAGCCCTGGTCGGTCAGGATTCGGGAGAGGTCGCCGGCCCCGCACCCCAGGTCCAGGATCCTTGACAGGTCATATTTTTCAAGAATGCCGGCGAGGTCCTCTCGGATGCTGCCAAGGAACCCTTCCATCAGCCGGCCGAAGAGCGGGAAGAATTGTGCGATGCCTTTGTAGGGATCGGATGACGGTTGCAGGGGAACCATGATCACCCTCTCTTTTCAACCCGACTTCAGAAGCCTCTGCCAGCGTTCAACATGCCCCACTTCGTCGGAACGGTTTTTTTCCACTATTTTCCGCGTGTCTTCATCCCAGTCAACAGTCTCGAGAAATTCTCCATAGTGCTGCACGGCTTTGGACTCGAGCCAGATCGCCGCTTTCAGAATGGCCGTCCTGCCGAGAAGCCGGGACGTGTAGCCGATGAAGAAGCCCGCCATCCAGAAGGCCCACCTCAACTTCCACGGTTTCCATCCAAACTCGTAGAGCCTCGCTTGAAAGTCCTGGAGATGGGTCAGCTCGTTCGTCATGGCGGCGATGAGCTGGCGGTTGAATTCCGACGGTTCATCGGTGAGCTGAAACTTGTAAATATTCTGGGCCATGACTTCCAGGGTGTGGAGGGTGAGCAGGGTCGTTTTGATCCTGTTCAATCGGTCGGGGGGCATCCCTTCCCCGCGGAAACGGAAATCCTCTATCCTCAGTTCGGGACGAATGAGAGATTTGTCGTAAGCGGTCATGAGACTTTCTCCTTTATTCAAACCGGACATCGTCAAAATTGATATGACCCCAGCCTCCGCTGGATGCGTCGATCAGCCTGATCTGGGCCATCTGCCCCTGATAGGCGGAGACATTCCATTTCACGCGGATCATGGTTTCGGTGCAATGGCCCGTGGCCTTGAGCACGACCTGCCCGTTCACAAGAAGCTCCACCCGTTCCGTGTTCATATCGCATCCGCCGCCGATCAAAAAGCTGAGGGTTGGTTTCGTGATGGTAAAGGGCTCTGATGTCAGGGTTCCCTGGGGACCGTCTCCCTGGATCTGGCCGGGCGGATCGGACGGCCGGTGCCGGTTTTCATAACCGCCGATCCAGTAATTTCCCTGATGATTCGAGGGCTGTCCGCGGTGACGTGCGGTGGGATTATCGCCATAGGTCGGCTGGGTTGAAAAGGCATCCCCCGTGGCCACCCAGCCGTTAAGATCGCCGCTTTCAAAATCCCAGGTAATGCTGCCGGCCGAGGGTTTCGCTCCCTCTTCGAAGGATATGCCGAGGACGTCCTCCTTGTTGACGGGAAGCTGAATCACTCTTCCGTCTTTGAGAAAAACCGCCATTCCCGCAAACGCAACGGATGTGATTGAGAGAATGAGAACGGCAGAGAAAAAGAATCGCCAGAATGTTTTATTCGATGCCTTCATGGTATTCCTCCTTTTTTCATTTATGTCACCCTCATTTTTTATGTTCCGGATTCCCGGAGAACCGCTGTTTCTCCGCCAGGACCACGGAGGTTTCGATCTGGCGTTCCGGAATGTTCCAATACTTTTTCAGCAGGCGGTCTTTTTCTTCCTCCGTGACCTGCCTGAATCCCTGCTTCTCGTAAAATCGGATCGCCCAGCGGGCCGAAGCCCAGGTGCCGACCAGCATGGGGTGGTCCGTCTGTTCCCTGAGAAAGGAAAAAAGCCTGCGCCCCATTCCCAGATTCTGCTTTTCCGTGCGGACGTACGCGTGACGGATGAGGCTGACATTGAGGACACTTTGAATGCCCATGACCGCCGCGAGCGTTCCCTCGTCCTCGTATCCCCAGAAGACGACGCCGGCCTCGATCTCCTCTTTCAGATGCTCCCGCGACATGTAGGGGTCATGCCAGCGGTCTTCGGGAATCACTCCTTTGTAAACCCGGGCCGCATCGTTTATGATCTCGAAAATAGTTTCAAAGTCGCCTTCGCTGCAGCGTCTAATCATGGTTCAACTCATGCCGAAACGCCCGTCCGATGGTCGTCGAGTCAGGACTTTCGGCTTCCCGAAGCCGTTTTTCTCTGGATCGTCGAACGTTTTCTGATCAGGTATATCGCAATTCCTCCCAGGATCATGAGGAGGCACAGAAGCTGTCCCATGGTCAGGGGGCCGAAAATGAACCCGAGCTGTGCATCGGGCTCCCGGAAAAATTCGATGACCAGGCGCACGAATCCGTAACCGGCTATGTAGAGGGCGAGCATGAACCCGTCGAAGGGACTCTTCTTCCGGATGCCCCAGAGGATCGCGAAGAGGAACAGGCCTTCGAAAAAGGCCTCGTAAAGCTGAGAGGGGTGCCGGAGCTGGCGGGACGGATCGAGAGGAAAATACATTCCCCAGGGGACCGTGGTCGCCCGTCCATAGAGTTCCCCGTTGATGAAATTGCCGATCCTGCCGAAGGTGTATCCCAGGGGAACAGCGGGGGTGACGAGATCGGCGAGATTCCAGAAATCGATCTTGTATCTGCGGCAGAAGATGACCGCCGCGATAAGAACGCCGAGGGCGCCTCCGTGATAGGACATTCCGCTGATCCCGACAAATCGGAAGCCCCCGTTGAAATCGAAGGGCAGCAGGATTTCCATGGGATGATGCAGGTAGTAGCCGAAGTTGTAAAAGAGAACATAGCCGAGTCTTGCTCCCAGGATCAGGCCGGTGATGATCCATATGAAGGCGTTCTGGATCGTTTCCATCGAGTACGGGTATCGCTCTGTTTTGATGCGATGGGATACAAGAAAATAGGTGAGAAGGAAAGCGACAATGTACATGAGGCTGTAGTAGCGGAGTTGAAAAGACCCGATTTCAAAAAGGTAGGGGCGGAAATGGGCGGGCAGATGCTGCCAGAAATGGATCAATGCTTCCACGGGATTCCTTTCAGGACTTGAGCGCGCCGGAGCAGGACGCGGCGATCGTGGACGTGTTCACGACGGAGAGGCTCCCGCATCGGGGGCATGCAACATTTCCGACTTCATCGATCTGGCGCGTCATTTCAAACACACATCCGCACTCTTCACATTTATATTCACAAATCAGCATAGCTTGTTGCAAATTTCTAAAGCGAAGACAGTGGTCGTTCAAAAATCTGTATTTTTATGACAACCTTGTTTACAGGCTATTCAAAAGCTTGTCCCGTACTTTATACGGGATATCCAGATGCGAGGCCCCCGATGGTTCGACAGGCTCACCATGACAAGCAGCAGGGCCTGTCCCGTGCTTGACACGGGAAAGGATTCGGGAAGCATGCAGACGCCGTCCACGCCCTTCGAATTACGCAGGATAAACTCCAGCGGGGATGGGTGTTTTTCAATAGCCTGTCAGTATGCTTCGCCCTTGATGTCTTCCACATAGTGCTGCGCGGAAACAGCCGCCGTCGCTCCGTCGCCACAGGCGGTGACGACCTGGCGAAGCGTCGTGTTCCGGCAATCCCCGCAGGCGAAAATACCTTTGGCCGATGTTTTCATGGAAGCGTCGGTCAGAATATAGCCGCCCTTGTCCACGTCCACGGTACCCCGCAGGAAATCCGTATTCGGATCGAGGCCGATGAGCATGAAGACGCCGTCCACGGGGAGCTCCCGCCTTTGCGACGCCGCTTGAACGTCCCGGATCACCACCGAGGTCACGGCATCGTTTCCCTTGATCTCCTCCACGACGGCATTCCAGGCAAAATCGATCCTGGGGTTTGCCAGGGCCCGGTCCCTCAATATGGCCGTGGCCCGCAGCCGGTCACGGCGATGAATGATCGTGACCTTTTTGGCGAAGTTTGTGAGATAGATGGCCTCCTGCACGGCCGTATCGCCTCCCCCGACGACGGCGATGGTCTTGTCCCTGAAGAAGGGCGCGTCGCAGGTCGCGCAATAGGAAATCCCCCGTCCGACGAAGGCATCTTCTCCCGGCACGCCGAGCTTTCGCCAGGATGTTCCCGTGGCGATAATGACAGCAAGGGCCTGATAGTTCACGCCCCCCGCGGCGGCTTCCCATGCCGGGATCGCCGACAACTCTTTCCTGCCGAGGGAGGTCACGTCTGCCGTGGTCGTCTTCGTCCCGAATTTTTCTGCCTGTTTCCTGAATCGGTCGACGAGGTCGAAACCGCCGATCCCTTCGGGAAAGCCGGGGTAATTTTCCACAAGCTCCGAGTAGGAGATCTGACTCATCGTGGTGCCGCCTTCAATGAGAAGCGTCCTGAGCCCGGCCCTGGAGGCATAGAGTCCCGCCGTGAATCCCGCCGGTCCGCCTCCGATGATAAGGATGTCCAGGACATTTTCCGGTAGGTGAATGTTTCCCATGCGCGTCACCCCGTTCGATGAAATAGATCGACTTTCACTTTAAACAATCCTCCTTCATATTTCAAATGAAATCGGCCCTCCGGCGCCGTGTCCATCAGCCGCCGATCACCTCGCAGCGGGGACCGAGAAGCGACGCGATCCTTTTCATCTTATCTTCCGGCACGGCCCTGACGAAGGATTCGGCCGCCGTCCTGTCCAGGGTGTTCAGCTGAATCCTGTCCGGTGACAGGCGCTCCGCGCGGGTCCTGATTTTCAGAATGTTCTCTTCCTCCGCATTCACGCCTTCAACAAGAAAGACTTCCAGCCACAGGGTGCCGGTGTATGATTCCCGGAGCGCCGAGAGTCCCCGAACCATTTTTTCGAAGGAGATATCCTTGTGCGGCCTGTTGATGCACTGAAAGGTCGTGTCGTCACCGGCATCGAGAGACGGAATGATGAGGTCCGCGTCCTGAACCGACGCCCGCACGTCTTTCATCCAGAAGAGAGAGCCGCTGGTCAGAAGGGCGACAGGAATGTCCGTCATTTCCTTGATCCCGCTGATGACCTCGCCGATGCGGCTGTGGAGCGCCGGCTCGCCCGCGCCGGCCAGCGTGATGTGATCCGGGGGAGAGATTTCCTCGAGGCTTTCCCGGATTTCCCGAAGGATATCCTTCGACGGAGTATAGTCTTCCGGGGTTGCGCTTTTGTGAGTGGTTCTTCCCAGTTCGCAGTAGATGCAGTCGTAGGGACAGGTCTTGAAGGGAACCAGGTCCACCCCCAGTGATCGCCCCAGTCTTCTGGATCTTACGAGATAGGTAAAGAACCGGCGCCTGCTTCTCTCTTTCACTTTCTATTCTTTCTCTTTCAGGAAGCGCGCTTCGATCAAATCTGCGAGGCCCTTGACGTCATTGAGATCCAGGCAGGGAACGCCCCTGTCCAGGGGCACGTCGCTGACGATGGCGATCAGATTATCTTCCCGGGCGCAGAGGGGTTCCTGTTTCAGAACCTCTCGGAAGACCTCAATTTTGGGATAGGGATTTCCCTTGAAGCCTTCGGAGAGAATAATATCCACATGGCGGATATAGCGATCTCTCAATTCGGAAATCGTCGGGTCCCCTTCCGCGTCTTCCATGACGGCAATTTTCCCCGGCGAAGCGAGAACGGTTATCCTGGCTCCGGCCTTTCTGTGCCGCCAGCTGTCCTTCCCTTCGTGATCGATCTCAAAACCGTGAAGGTTGTGCTTGATCGTTCCCACCCGGTAGCCCCGGCGGTTCAGCTCGGGGATCATTCTCTCGATGAGGGTGGTCTTCCCCGTATTGGATCGGCCCGTGATGGAGACAATGGGAATCATGCGTCCCGTCCCTTGAGAAGGTTCACAAACCAGAGATGGGGCCTCATTTCCGGTGTCCCTCCCCCTTCTCCAATGATCTGCATGATTTTTCGTGAGTAAGGTGAGACGGCTCCGCCGAGATGGGTGACGGGCGTGCCGGAGAATATTTCCATGCATAAAGGCGTGGAGGGACCGAGAATGGCCACATGTCTTGCATGGCCAAGCGCCCCAAGAGTTTCTTCCAGGGTGTCGTTTAAAAGCGACGTGGCGGTGATGATGGCGACCGTGCATGTTTTCAAAATGTTTTTTTTCTCTCTTTTTCCCACAACGGCAATGCGTGACGGATCCCGTTCAATTATGGAGAGGGTCGCACCTGTCGCTTGAATCTTCGGCACCAGCGGAGGGAAGAAACCCACCATGGCGACCCGATCCTGCGGCGTCAGCATCATGAGGGTGAGCGTATCTTCTTCCTTTCGCTCGGCCAGGTCGGGGCGGAGGATGGCGTTTGCCGTGGCCAGGCCCAGGGCTTTCTCCAACGGGTTTTTCCCTTCCACGAGGCATGTCACCAGACGCGAGGCGGGCGCGTTCATCAGCGTTCCCGCGTCTGCCCGGCGCGAGCATCCGGGCGGGAGTTCATTCAGCAGCAGGGCCGCGAGCCCCAGGCGGTCATCCCACACCCGCACGCCCACGTATCCGATTCCGATGCGCACCTCCTGAATGGGAAACATGTCCGCCTCGTCAAACACTTTTTCTGTCAGTCGCTTCAGTATTTCACCTTTCTTCATTCCGTCATCCCTTGAACGTTCGTATAATTTTATTATTCCTGTAATTCCGCGCAGTCTGTCTGAACGCGCAAAAGCATACCTTATCTCGTTCAACCCTACAATAGAATCTTATGGATCTGTCGTTCAGATTTACAGCACGTGAATTGTCTTGCGTAAGGAATGCCGGTAAAGTAAAATTAAATTCAAGAGTGTTGAAAAACATATTATTCTTCAGGCTGTTCAAAAGCTTGTCCCGTACTTGATACGGGATGTTCAGATGCAAGGCACGCATGGTTCGACAGGCTCACCATGACAGATTACGAAGCCTGTCCTGAGCATGCCGTAGGAAGGGTCGCAGCGCAGCATGCAGACGCTGTCCCCGCGAAGGCGGGGCGTTTTTGAACAGCCTGAAAAAAAGAAGGTCACCATGACGTTCAAGCAATCACCTTCTGAGATAAAACCCCCCGCTAAAAGAATAAAAAGAATCATGTGCTCCGTGCTCCTTTTCTGCCTGGGAAGAGGCTTCCAGACCGTGTCCGGCTTTGACCCGGATGTAAAGAAGGAGATCGAGGGCTGGAACGAGGGCTTCGGCATCCTGTTCGAGGTTGCGCCCGGAGGTCCATACCTGCACCTCCGCAAGGATAAGGGCAGGATACTTTTTGGGGGACTGAGAAAGGCCGATGCGGACCTGGTCATCCAATTCAAGAATATCGAGGCGGCGTTCATGGTATTGACGGCGCAGATGGGCACTCCGCAGGCGTTTGCCGAACATCGCATCAGTGTCAGGGGCAATCTCCCGGAGGCGATGCGGCTGATCCGCTGTCTCAATTACGTTCAGTACTATCTCTTCCCGGCCTTTATCGCCGGGAAGGTTATGAAGAGGCTCCCCCCGATCCCGGCGGGCCGTCTTTTATCCGGGCGCGCTTACGTGTATTTGTTTGGGGTTCCCCTGGGCTTATGATTTCTTGAACAAAACAACGAGGACGATACGATGCTGCCTGCATATTTCCAATTCTACAACCCCGTCAAGATCCTCTCGGGGAAAAAGGCCCTGGAAAATATTCCCTTTGAGCTGGAGCTGCTGAACGCCAGCCGTCCGATGATCGTCACCGATAAAGGGGTCGTTCAGGCCGGTCTCGTCGACATCGTAACGGCGGCCCTCGGCGGTTCCAACCTGACGATAGGCGCCGTTTACGACAAAACCCCGCCGGATTCTTCCAACATCGTCATTGGCGAGGCGGCAGCTCTTTTCAGGGATGCGAAGTGCGACTCCCTGATCGCCGTCGGCGGCGGATCGGTGCTGGACACGGCAAAGGGAGTCAACATCGTCATCAGCGAGGACACCACGGATCTCATGAAGTTCATCGGCGCCGACCGGCTGACGAAACCGATGAGACCGATGATCGCGGTCCCCACCACCGCGGGGACGGGCTCCGAGGTGACGCTGGTCGCGGTCATCGCCAACGAGGAAAAGCGCTTCAAGATGCTTTTTACCTCCTATCTGCTTCTGCCCCGGGTGGCGGTGCTCGATCCGAGAATGACTCTGACCGTCCCGCCCCGGATTACCGCGTTCACGGCCATGGACGCCCTGACCCATGCCGTGGAAGCGTACAGCTGCCTTCAGAAAAACCCGCTGAGCGATGCCTATGCCTGGGCCGCCATCGACCTTGTCCGCAAACATATGATCACGGCCGTTACGGACGGAAAAAACGAAGAAGCAAGAATGGCGCTGGCCAACGCCGCCCTCATGGCGGGATGCGCCTTCTCGAACTCGATGGTCGGGCTGGTCCACGCGATCGGCCACGCGGTGGGAGGCGTCAGCCGCGTTGCGCACGGCATGGCCATGGCGATCCTGCTGCCCTGGTGCATGGAATACAATATGGGCAAGTGCGCCCCCTATTACGGCGAACTGCTGCTCCCCCTTGCGGGACCCGACGAGTTCTTGAAGACAGATCCGGAAAAAAGGGCCGGCCGTTCCGTGGCCGTCATCCGGGAGATGAATTCCCATCTCAATAGACTGGCGGGGATGCCGCTCACATTGAAAGACTGCGGCGTGAAAAGGGAGAGCCTGCCCGATATCGCCAGGACCGCCCTGGGAGACGGCGCGCTGGTGTTCAATCCCGAGGAATCGGACTACAATGAAATTCTGGGTATCCTGAGGAAAGCCTACTGATCGGGGGCGCGGGAAATGTCCACTCATTTCGGCGGGTACATGGGGAAGGTGCTCCGGGTTGACTTGACGACCCGAAAGGTCCGGGATTACCCGTGGACCGACAGCGACCGGGAGCTGTTCCTGGGCGGCAAAATCATGGCCGCCAAGATCCTCTACGACCATATCCACGGCCCGACAGATCCTTATTCCGAGCAGAACCTGCTGGTCTTTACCACGGGGCCCCTGACGGGTTCGGGAGCGCCCAGCTCTGCGCGCTGGAACGTATCCACCATCTCGCCTATGACGGGATACGTCACCTCGTCCAACTGCGGCGGAAGCTTCGGCTTTCATCTCAAGAGGGCCGGATACGACGGGCTTGTTGTGGCAGGAAAGGCCGACCAGCCGGTGTGGCTGGAAATAACGGACGAAAAAATCGAATTCAGGGATGCCAGTTTCCTCGGGGGCAAGACGACGTCCGAGACACAGGAGCTGCTCGGGAAACAGGGCGGAAAGGCCGTCATCGGTCCGGCCGGTGAGAACATGGTGCGGTACGCCTCCATTTTCAGCCAGGAACGGGCGGCCGGACGCGGCGGCACGGGAGCGGTCATGGGATCCAAAAGGCTGAAGGCCGTCACCGTCTCCGGCAAACGGCCCGTCAGCTTTGCAGATAAGGAAAAAAACGCGGAAGTCAATAAAAAATGGATCACGCTGCTTCAGAATCACCCGATCACGGGCAAGATACTGCCCGAACTGGGGACGGCTAACCTCCTTCGCCGCATGCAGCGCCGCAATATTCTCGCCACGCGCAATTTCGGACAGGGCAGATGGAACGATTACGACCTGGTTTCCGGCGAAAGACTGGTCGAGTACCACCTGATCAAGAATACGGGGTGCCTGACCTGTCCCATACGCTGCGGAAGGGTGGTCGAGGTCGGCGGCAGGAATGTCAAGGGTCCCGAACTGGAAACCCTGGGGTTGCTGGGCCCCAATCTGTTGAACAATGATTTAAATAAAATATGCGAATGGAACCATCTCCTCGACGAACTGGGCATGGACACCATGAGTTTTGGGGGCACCATTGCCTTCGCCATGGAACTGCAGGAGAAGGGTCTCTGGAATTGCGGCCTTGAATTTGGAAAAGTCGATCAGATCCCGCAGCTCATAGCGGATATAGTCTACAGGAGGGGAATCGGCGCATTGCTCGCCGAAGGGAGCAAGCGCCTGGCGGAGAAATTCGGAGGGCATGCCTTTGCCATGCACGTGAAGGGCCTGGAACTGGCCGCTTATGAACCGAGAGGCGCCGTGGGACAGGGGCTCGGATATGCGGTCGCCAACCGCGGCGGCTGTCACCTCAACTCCGGCTACATGGTGTTCATGGAGGGTCTGGGCCTCGCCATGAACGGTACGACCCGGCGCTCCAAGGCCGCGCTTGCGATCATGATGCAGAACCTGATGGAGGGCGTCTCCGCGGCGGGGATCTGCCTGTTCACTGCCTACGCCATGATTCCCGGTTTCCTCCTGGATGACAGGAAATCCGTGCTGTCTCACTCCACGAACGTGATCCTGAGCCTGTCCGGCCCCGCGGTGCAGATGCTGAATGCCGGCCAGGGGTGGATGGCCCCCTTCCATAATCCGCTCCTGCCCCATACCAGGGCGCTGGCGACGCTGACCGGAATGAAAATGAGTTTCGGCCGGCTGCTGAGCACCGGAGAAAGGGGGTTCAACTTGGAGAGGCTCTTGAACATCAGGCTGGGCCTCACCGGGCAGGAGGATACGCTCCCCGCACGCCTCACGGAAGAGAGCCAGCAGCCCGGGAAGGAATACACCGGGGTTCCGATCCGGGAGCTGAAAAAAGATTTCTATCGCAAAAGGGGCTGGGATAAGAACGGAATCCCGAAATTGAAGACTTTGAAACGTCTTTCCCTGGCCTGATCCAGCTTAGGAGGAAAAAACAATGAACAGAATTCTGATGAACGTGTTGGTTTTGATTGTTTGTGGTCTTCTATGGATTGTCCCGGCTCAGGCCGCCAAGGCGCCCCCGAAGGTCGGCGAAATACTGCCGGACTTCAGCATGGCCGTTCCCGGGGAAAGTGCCGATAGAAGCTATCTCGGCCTTTCCCGCGGAGGGTCCTTCACAATACCGCAGGTCAATGCCCAGGTCGTGATCCTGGAGGTCTTCAGCATGTACTGCCCCTTCTGTCAGAAGGAGGCGCCGAATGTCAACAGACTCTATCAGCTCATTGAAGAGAATCCGAATCTGAGAGGGAAAGTAAAATTGATCGGTATCGGAGCAGGAAATTCTTCTTATGAGGTCAATGTTTTCAAGACAAGATACAGCGTCCCGTTCCCGCTCTTTCCCGATAGCGACTATTCCATCCACGGCTTGCTGGGGAACGTGAGAACGCCTTATTTTATTGCAGTGAGAATCAACGGTGACGGGACGCATCAGGTCGTCTATTCCAAGCTGGGTGCCTTTGAGAGCGCAGAGTCGTTTCTCAGGCTGATTATCAAATCAGCGGGCATATAAAGAAGGAGACCGATCATGAAAAAAGGTTATTTGGGCATGTTCATCGCGGTGATCCTGACCGTTTTCGTCTGGGGAGCCGAAGCCGGGACATTGTCGGAAACGTTCAAGGGAAAAATTTATGACACGGGAATTCTAAAGGCGACAGACAGCAGACTGAGGGTGACGGTGGGCTCGCGCGCCCCGGATTTCATGCTTCCGGCTGTTTCGGGCGGCAAGGTGAAACTCAGCCAGTTCCGCGGGAAAAAGAATGTTGTCATCTCCTTTGTCCCGGCGGCATGGACGCCGGTCTGCTCGGATCAGTGGCCGGGTTATAATATAACGAAAGATATTTTTGAAAAACACGATGCCGTTCTTCTCGGGATCACGGTGGACAACATCCCCACCCTGTTTGCCTGGACGGGCGAAATGGGCGAGCTGTGGTTCCCCGTCCTTTCCGACTTCTGGCCTCACGGCAAAGTGGCTTCGCGATACGGCGTGCTGCGTTCCGACGGGACGTCGGAGCGGGCCCTTTTCGTCATAGACAAGAAAGGGATTATCCGTTACATCGATGTCCACGACATCAACAAGAGGCCCAGCCTGGAAGTCCTGGTGAAGGAACTCGACAAGCTCGGGGAATGACCACCCAACTTTTCAGAAGCGCAGCGTGATGCCCCCCAGAACGGTATAGTCCATTTCCGCCTCGTTCAATCCACCTTTAAGGCCGATGGAGATATCGATATCCTTGGACAGGGCATAGATGAACCCGCCCAGGGCAAAAGCGGGGTTTGTCCGGGATGTCTTGTCGGGATTTCGTTCCGCCCCTATATTTGCCACGATCCGGAGATCTTTCACGACCTTCCATTCCCCTGCAACGGAGGCGTGCCAGATGTCCTCCCTCTGGTCGAGGTTGTTCTCGTTTCTCTTGTAACCCAGATTGGCGTGAACCGTCCAGAACTCCCAATCCTTCGTGGTGATGAAAAAGAATGTCCCCGTCGCCCGACCCGTTCCCAGGTCCTTCTCCTTGTCTCCTGCGGGGAGCGTCACGCCCGGTTTGAACGCGAAACTCAGACCGTCCTTTTCATAGAAACGCCATTTCACCTCCAGGGACAGATCGGCAAAACCGTTCACATTGGAGGTCGTCTCGTTGTCCGTTTCCGTCTTTTTCCACTGGTAGGGGACGCCGAGAATCAGGTCCGCCGATTCGATGACGCCGTACGCGAACTGGGCCTTGACCTCGCCTTGCCGGGATTTTGTCGTTACGCTGGTTCCCGAGGAATCGTCCATCTCCTTGTCAAAGCTCCACTGGCTGCTCAACTCGATCTGGGACTTTCCCTTTCCCTGCGTACCCGTGTCGTCGGTGATGAGGGGATGCGCCGCATGGGCCGGCCCTGTGCTTATCCAAATGGTAAACAAAAAAAACCAGACTGCGACAAAAAGGTCTATCCTCCGCCTTTTCATTAATCATACCTCTCCATGTGTTTTTTAAGGGGATCGGGCGATCATGCCGTAATCTTCCAGCAGCAGCCTGTTTTGCAGGATATCCGCTGTCTTTCCGACGGCCACGATTCTGCCCTCGTCCAGGAGGGCGATCCGCGAGCATGTCTCCACGACGAGATCCAGATCGTGGGTGGCGATGATCTTCGTCAGTTGAAGTTTCTGCAGAAGGCCGATGAACTCACGCCGGTGTTTCGGGTCGAGATTGCTGCTCGGCTCGTCGAGGACCAGGATCTCCGGCTCCATGGAAAGGACCGTCGCGATGGCTACCCGCTTCTTTTCGCCGACGCTCAAATGATGGGGCGATCTTTTCAGAAAGGGCAGCATGTCCACTTCTTCCAGCGCCCGGTTGACGGCATCCTCGACCTTTTCTTTTTTCAGTCCCATGTTCATCGGGCCGAACCCTACGTCATCGAAGACCGTGGGCATGAAGAGCTGGTTCTCCGGGTCTTGAAAGATAATGCCCACCCTGCGCCGGATCAGGGGGAGGTTTTTATCGGTGATATCCCAGCCCAGGATCTTTACTTGGGAGGTTCCTCTCAGGATTCCGTTCAGATGAAGGAGCAGGGTGGACTTCCCCGACCCGTTGGATCCGATGATGCCCAGGGATTCTCCTTCGAAGACCTCCAGGTCGATGCCGGAAAGGGCCTTTGTCCCGTCGGGATAGGAATAGTGAAGGTTTCTGATCTCGATGACGATCTTATCCATGGATCGCACTCAGAAATCGAATGCCGATCAGGGATACGAAAATCGTCAGCAGAAAGGCCGCGTCTTTTATCGTGACCTGAAAATGGTGGAACGTCTGTATCCTCCCGCCGAATCCCCGGGAGCACATGGCGAGATAGACGGACTCCGCACGTTCATAAGAGCGGATAAAGAGCATGCCTGCCATGCCGGCCAGGGCTTTCAGGTGAAGCCATTGCGGGCCGCCGACAGAGCGGGAATCCTTCGCCTGCCGCATTTTCATGAACTCATCCTGGACCAGAAAGATATACCGGTACATGAAGGAAAGAACCATGATGATGACTTGGGGACATCTCAATTTCTCCAGGGCCTTCAGGAGTTCCGGAAAGCCCGTCGTGGCCGTCATCAGGATGGCGCAGAGGAGGGAGAGAGAGGCCTTGGCGAGGACGTTCCAGAAGATGAGCAGGCCTTCACGGGTGACGGTCAGGGTGACCGGTCCGAGGGCAAAGGCATGGACCACCGTTTTCCCCTGCATGAAGGGGATGAAAAGGGCGGTCATCAGGATGAAGGGCGCCGCGACGAGCATCCTCTTCAAAATATAACCGATCGGAATTCTGGAGAGCACCGTTAGGACGGCGAGGATGAGCCCATAAAGGGCGAAGGCCTGGAAAGCCGCTGGGTTCGTGGAAACGACGAAGATGATAAAGGCAAGAAGGCTCACGACCTTGATCCTCGGATCAAGGCGGTTCATGAAACTCCCGACGTTGCTGTATTGATCAAGAAAACCGTGTTCCATATCACCCCTTACGCCGTTTGATGAGGGCCGCGACCCCGTAACCGATGCCGAACATCGCCAGTGTCCCGATGAGACCGGCGATGGAGGTTGCCCATTCCTTGTTGTGGATGCCCGGAAAGGCGTAATCCGGAACGGGTGCGGCGAATACCGGCGGTCCTTCTCCCTTTTCCAGGAAGCCTTGGTCTTTGGCCACCCGCTCCAGGCCGTCGGGCCAGGGGGATGCAAAAGGAGAGACCAGGAGGGCGATCAAAACGGCCACGGCCAATCCCATGAGTATTTCTTTTTTCCCCATATTGTTACCCCTGAGACGCGTCTTGGTCAGTCTGAGCTTGTCGAAGACTGCTTAAACTGTCGCGGTTCGACAGGCTCACCGTTACAGTTCCTTCCGGTCGGTAAATCAGATCGGGCCGTGTTTTAAGAATGACGGCGATGATGGAAACCGTAATGATCGCTTCACCGATCCCGATCAGCGCATGGACGCCTGCCATGGCCGGGAGGACGATCCGGAGCGGCGCCGTGCCGGAAATCGCCAATTCAAGGGCGCAGAATATCGAGGCCATGACCACGGAGAACCACGAAGCCACGGCGGCGCCGGCAATGATGCCCTTGTCCGTCGCTAGGCTTTTAGCGATAATTCTGTAGATGCCGTACCCGCCGATGGTTCCCGCTATGGCCATGTTGAAGACATTGGCGCCGAGGGCCGTCAGGCCGCCGTCCTGGAAGATGAGGCACTGGAAAATCAGAACGCAGGCCAGGGTCAGGGCGCCCGCATAGGGCCCGAGAAGCACCGCGGCGAGCACGCCGCCCAGGAGGTGTCCCGATGTCCCCCCCATGACGGGGAAATTGATCATCTGGGTGGCGAAGATAAAGGCCGACATGACCCCCATCAGGGGTACCATCCGGTCCTTCAGAACCCCGGCTGTTTTTTTTATGCTGTAACCGATGCCGCCCGCAGAAACGGCCCAGGATGCGAGCCAGGTATTTACCGATAAAAAGCCGTCAGGGATATGCATGGGATAGTACCTATTTAAAATTCGTGCTACGCCAAGTCAAAAAAATAATACCGGCTATTTCATGTCCTTCCCGGTGCTGGTCATGCTCAGGGTGCCGTGCCTGACGCCCTTGATGGCCTTGATTGAATCGGCGAGCTTCTGGACCTCTCTCGATCGCCCTTTGACAGCCACGATCTCCAGGCAATTGTCGTGATCCAGGTGGATATGCTGGGTGGAGATAATGATCTTCTGGTTATCGTGTTGAATGTCGATGATCTTGTTCAGGAGGTCTCTCTTGTGATGATCATAGACAAAGGTGATGGCCCCGGCTACCTCCCGGTCTTCCTCCCATTCCTTTTTGATAAGTTCTTCACGGATCAGATCCCGGAAGGCCTCAGAACGGTTGGTGTACCTCCGGCTCCTTATCAGATGGTCGAATTTTTCCAGCAGCTTCTTATCAAGCGATACGCCGAATCGAATCAGTTCTGACATGCCCTGTCCTTAGTGTTACATTCGTTGGAATGTGTGCCACAAAAGGCGCT
>Ga0268280_1000934_pt1 | contig 21348 bp, 8 predicted proteins | sample saktaG_9_FD_190139 | JGI IMG/M metagenome (GOLD analysis project Ga0268280, IMG submission 190139) | Saline water microbial communities from Sakinaw Lake, British Columbia, Canada - sak_2011_5_24_40m | ecosystem: Environmental > Aquatic > Non-marine Saline and Alkaline > Saline ... | reverse complement strand
GGCTTTATGCTGCACTATAACTTCCCGCCGTTCTCGGTCGGAGAGGTGAAGCCGATGAGAGGCCCCGGAAGGCGCGAGATCGGACACGGCGCTTTAGCGGAAAGAGCCTTAAGGCCGGTCATGCCGAGCAAAGATGCTTTCCCTTATACGGTAAGGGTTGTTTCTGATATATTGGAGTCGAACGGTTCGTCAAGCATGGCGACCGTGTGCGCAAGCACTCTTTCGCTTATGGATGCCGGCGTGCCGGTCTCCGATCCTGTCAGCGGTATAGCGATGGGCCTAATTAAGGAAGATAAAGAGGTCATCATATTGACAGATATAGGCGGAGTCGAGGACCATTACGGAGACATGGACTTCAAAGCGGCAGGCACGAAGAATGGAGTCACCGCCCTACAGATGGACTTGAAGATACAGGGGATAAGTTACGAAGTGCTTAAAGAGGCTCTTGAGTCCGCCAAGAAAGCCCGCCTCGTCATATTGGAAAAGATGATGCAGGTCATAGGCCAGCCGAAGAACGATGTTTCGACATTTGCGCCCAAGATAGTGGTCCTGAAAATTAATGTGGAGAAGATCGGCGCGGTCATCGGACCCGGCGGCAAGATAATAAAGAAGATAATACAGGATACGGGCGCCACGGTAGATATAGACGACGACGGCACTGTACAGGTTGCGGGTACCGATCCCAAGGCCATAGAGATGGCGGTAGCCATAATAAAAGGCATAACCGAAGAGCCTGAGGTAGGCAAGGTATACAGGGCAAAAGTAAAAAAGATCATGAACTTCGGAGTTTTTGTAGAGATACTCCCGGGGAAAGAGGGCCTTGTGCACGTTTCGGAGCTTTCCAATACATTCGTAAAGAACGTGGAAGAGGTAGCCAAGCTCGGCGATGAATTCGATGTGAAGCTTACGGAGATAGACGCGCAGGGCAGGCTAAATCTTTCGAAGAAACAGGCGGACCCGAACTACAAGCCCGGCGATGATAAAGGGAAGCCCCAGGACGATTCGCGCCGCCGCAGATAAAAATTATTCACAATAAGTATCACAGGCTTAAGTGAAGAGCGTAAAAATACTCCTCAAGAAGAAGGAAGGCTGTCAGGACCTGCCCGTTCCGAGGTATGCGACTTCCGGATCAAGCGGGGTGGATCTTTACGCGGACGTTAACGAAGACGTAATATTATTGCCAGGCGATATTAAGCTTATATCGGCTGGCATTTATATTAGTATCCCGGAAGGCTATGAGGCCGAAGTACGCCCCAGGAGCGGGTTGGCCTTAAAACACGGTATAAGCCTTGTCAATACTCCCGGCACGATCGACTCCGATTATCGCGGGCTGGTGAACCTGATAATGATAAATCACGGCAAGGAACCGTTCACTATACGCAGGGCAGACAGGGTCGCGCAGATGATCATAAAGGAGGTCGTGAGGGCAGATATAGAAGTGACAGAGAACCTCGACGACACAGTCCGTTCCCATGGTGGATTCGGACATACCGGAAAATAGTAGATGACTATAATCCAGGCGGTTACTTCAGGGATAGTCCAGGGCATTACAGAATTCTTCCCCATATCGAGTTCCGGACATCTTGTACTTCTACATACCGTATTTGGTTTTAAAGAAGAGATGTTGGCCTTCGATCTATTCCTGCATTTTGGAACGATAGTTTCAGTAGTGGTATTTTTCCGCAAAGATATATCCCAGATGCTTCAGAAGGACAGCCGGCTGCTTAAATTCATCGTAATAGCCTCTATACCTACTTTCATAATAGGATTGCTGCTCAAGGATGCTGCGGAAACTTTCTTCGCGATGCCTTTGGTCGTGGGATCCTCACTTATCATAACGGGCCTATTTCTTTTATTCACGAGCATCTCTGCCATATATTGGAAGATCGTCAGGCGGCCGAGGCCGCTGGGTATGAAAAATTCCATAGCCATAGGTATAGCGCAGGGTATCGCGGTCCTGCCCGGCATATCACGAAGCGGAGCTACGATAGGGACAGCGCTGATAATGGGGATGGATGAGGTCGAAGCGCTTAAATTTTCTTTCCTGCTTTCTATCCCCGCGGTTTTAGGGGCAAATGTATTGAAGGTGCGCCAGATTTGTGGTAATCTTATATCTGGCGATACCGTAGCTTTCCTGGCAGGAGCCATAGCTGCCGCGATCACGGGCTTTCTTGTGATAAAGGTGCTGTACGGTATCATGAAGAAGAATCTGTTATTCCTTTTCGGCATATATTGTATGTTGATAGGCGCTGCGGTCGTGATATTATCTAAATAGGTATAGGGGCCGATGGATAAGAGTAAATGGAACGAGATACAGGCGATACTATTATTTGCCATAGCCATACTTATATTCATAAGTTTCATAACTTTCGATTTTTCTGATCTGCAATTATTCACTTCAAAGGTAAACCATCCTGTAAAGAACTTCGCAGGGCTTTTCGGCGCGTATCTTGGGGCCATCATGTTCTTCGTGATGGGGATGAGCGCCTATTGTCTACCCATACTTATATTGATATGGGCGATCGCGCGGTTTTCCGGCATCACTCCGCAGAAGCTCTATTTTAAGGTCTTCGGCACATTCTTCCTCATATTGGCGTCGAGCGCCATGTTCTCTATAATAGGGCAGGGCGATAACAGCTTTCGTTTTTCACTCGGTGGTATCGTAGGGCTGGTCTTTTCAGACTTTCTTATAAGGTATTTAGGGTCAATGGGCGCCATCATTGTAATAATAGTCCTATTCCTGCTTTCAGTCCTTTTGGCGACAGAATTTTTGCTCATACCATTCCTGACGGCCCTTGCGCAAAAGAGCAGGGATTTTGTCTCCGGCTTGAGAGATAAAGGCAGCGTTATTCGCAAGAAGGAGTCTACCGCCCCTGTATTGAATAGGCCGGCGCCAGCTGTAATGCCGGTGAGAGAGAAAGAGCCCCCCAGAGCTATGCCCGGCGTGAACGTACCGGCCAACGTTGTGCTGCGTAATACCCCGCCATCCACCTCGAGACCCGTTCAGGCTTCGACTAATGTTAAGAAAGAAGAGCCTTCGGTCGAGGAAAGAAAAGTTACCCTTGCCGTTCAGAGAGATTTTACGCTTCCCAGCCTCGACCTTCTCGATTCGCCGCCGCCGTTGGAGCAGAGAAAGATAGACGATGACTTTGAGGCGAACACTAAGATACTGGAAGAGACGCTCGCGGATTTTGATATAGAGGCCAAGGTCGTGGCATTCAATAAAGGTCCGGTCATAACCAGATACGAGCTTGAACCGGTTGCGGGAGTAAAGATACACAGGATAACATCTTTAAGCGACAATATAGCTCTCGCCATGAAGGCCCAGAGCGTCAGGATAGTTGCCCCCATACCGGGCAAGGGTACGATAGGTGTCGAGGTACCTAACTCTTCGAGCGCCATAGTCTATCTGAAGGAGGTCCTTGACTCTAAAGAATATAAGTCATCAAAGTCAAAACTTAAACTTGCTCTCGGCAAAGATATCGCGGGAGCTCCCGTGATAGCGGATCTCGCCACCATGCCGCATCTCTTGATAGCCGGAGCGACTGGTTCGGGCAAGACAGTATGCATAAACAGCCTGATAATGTCGATGCTATTCAATGCGACGCCCGAAGACGTGAAGTTCATAATGATAGATCCCAAGAGAGTCGAGCTGGCCGTATTCAATGACATGCCACATCTTTTGGCTCCGGTAGTTACCGACCATAAGAAGGTAGCTAGCACTCTCGACTGGGTCGTGAATGAAATGGATTCGCGTTATGAGCTCCTTGCGAAGTCCGGAGTTAGGAACATAGACCTCTACAACGAAAAGTTCGGTAATAAACAGAATACGGAAGACGGAACGCCGCCCAAAAAACTACCATATATAGTACTCATCATAGATGAGCTCGCGGACCTTATGATGATAGCTCAGAACGAGGTCGAGAGCGCGATAACGAGACTTGCGCAGTTATCGAGAGCCGTGGGTATACACATATTGCTGGCTACACAACGCCCGTCCGTAGATGTCATAACGGGTGTAATAAAGGCTAACTTCCCGGCGAGAATATCGTTTAAAGTTGCTTCCAAAGTGGACTCAAGAACGGTGCTCGATATTAATGGTGCGGATAAGCTGCTTGGCAGGGGAGATATGTTATTTATAGAGCCCGGAGCGTCGAGGCCTGTAAGGGCTCAGTGCAGTCTCATATCCGATAAAGAGATAGAGAAGATAACAGATTTTATAAAAGCTCAAAGAGCTCCCGAATACATAGAAGAGATACTCGAGGTGCACAAGAAGACCGCCTTCAAGAAGTTCGATAAGGATGAGCTCTACGAGGAAGCGGTGAGGACGGTCCTGGAGACAGGGCAGGCTTCTGTATCCATGCTGCAGAGAAGGCTGGGATTAGGGTATGCGCGCGCGGCCAGGATCATCGATACAATGGAAGCCGAGGGGATAGTGGGGCAGTTCCAGGGGTCGAAACCAAGAGATATTCTTGTCAGCCTGCAGGATTACCGGGCCAAAAGTGGAAAATAATAAGAGAGAGTCAAGGTCATCGGCTGTTTCCGTAGGCAAAAGATTGAGAGAGGCCAGAGAGAAGAGGTCTCTTACAATAGAGCAGGTACAGAAACAGACCAAGATACATTCTAGTGTCCTGATCGGGCTGGAAGAAGGCAGACCAAGCGATACACTGACCGATACATATATAAGAAGCTTCTTGAAGAAGTATGCGCAGTTCCTGGATATAAATTCGGTAGAGCTGTTAAAGGAATATTTTCCCACACATTCGGAAGCCCCCCCTAAGCCCAGCGCTCCTATACAGGAGAGCGTTCTGCCGAAAGAGGTCCAAAGTCCGCCGAAATTCCTGTATATAACAGGATTGGTAGTAGCGGCGATCATATCTCTAATGCTCCTTCTGTTCATTATCGGTAAAGTCTCGACCGCCTTTAATAAGGCGAGGCTTAACCATAAAAAAAGTTCTGCTGTTGCAGCAAAGAAGAAGTCCTCCGCAGTAAGCGCAAAAACTGTTAAAAATAAGAAACCAGCTGTAAAGGCCAAATCCGAAACAAAAGAGATCGTTCCTAAAAATTCCCGCTTAGTGCTTGAGATAAAGGTGAAAGAGGCGGTCCTCGTGACTCTGAAAAAAGACGGCATACTCTTCTTTGACAGGGTCCTGCCCGCGGGTCTTGTCGAGAAGACGGAAGCCAATACATCTATAGAGCTCAATATCGCTAAGGCCGGAAGCCTTGATCTGAGCCTCAACGGAAGACCTATAGTCCTGCAGACCAGTGGCGTCATAAAAGGCCTCGAGATAACAAGAAAAGGCATAAGAATAAAATAGAAACTATTAAATGACAAAGATCGGGATCGTAAGCCTTGGGTGTCCGCGCAATCTGGTAGATTCCGAGGTAATGCTCGGCTCTCTAAAAGAAGAGGGTTATGAGATAGCGGATGAAGTAGGCCTCGGGGTAGATCTCTTCATAATCAATACCTGCTCTTTTGTACAATCCGCGCGTGAAGAGTCGATCGACACCATAATAGAGGCCGCCCAACTCAAAAAAGACGGCAAGATCAAGCATCTCATGGTCTGCGGATGCCTGCCGCAATTGTACAGCAGTAAACTCTTAAAGAACCTTCCTGAAGTAGACTCGATTGTTGGAACGAGCGATCTGCCAAAGATAAAGAGCATCGTTAAGTCTCTGCTCAAAGATATACCGATGTCGTCCGTATCAAAAAAGCTGAACTATCTCTATAACGAAAATTCCCCGCGACTATCGCTTACGCCGCCGCATTTTACTTATTTAAAGATCTCCGAGGGGTGCGATAATCTCTGCAGCTACTGCATAATACCGCGTTTGCGCGGAAGATTCAGAAGCAGGCCTATAGAGTCTGTGATAGATGAGGCAATAAAGCTGTCTCTATCCGGCAAAATAAAGGAGATCAATATCATAGGCCAGGATACTACGCTTTTCGGCAAGGATATATACGGCAGACAAAGACTTCCGGAGTTATTGAAAAAATTAGCCTCCCTAAAGAGCAGTGTTGAATGGATCAGGCTTCTTTACACGCATCCCGCGCATTACAGCGACAAGCTTATCAATACTTTGCGCGATGAGAAGAAGATATGCAGATACCTTGACCTGCCGATCCAGCATATCAGCGATAAGATATTAAAGAAGATGAACAGACATACTACGAAAATTGAGATAAAAGGCCTGATAGAAAAATTGAGAAAGAATATTCCCGGCCTCACCTTAAGGACTTCTGTTATCATCGGATTCCCGGGGGAGACGGATAAGGAGTTCGGAGAACTTCTGGAGTTCCTTGAAGATACGAGGTTTGAAAAGCTCGGGGCGTTCATATATTCCGCTGAAGAGGGTTCTATGGCCTGTAAGTTCGAAGGGCAGGTACCGGAAAGAATAAAGAACCAGCGGTTCGATGAGGTGATGAAATTACAGCAGAAGATATCGGCGGATATCAACAGGTCATATATGGATAAGACGGTAAGAGTTCTTATAGACGAGAAGCTAGAGGGTGAGAAGGATGAGTTCGCGGGCCGCACGGAGGGCGACGCGCCGGAAGTAGACGGATGCGTTTATGTCTCCGGGCGCAGTGTCAAAGCGGGCGAATTCTGCAAAGTCAAGATCACCGATAGCCTGGAGTACGATCTCGTCGGGGAGGCCGGATGAACCTACCGAATAAACTGACGGTGCTGCGCATAATCCTCGTAGCCATCTTCATGTTCTTTCTCTTCTCAAAGGGCGTATTGATGAAATCCCTGGCGCTCGCCACTTTCGTCATCGCGTCATTCACGGATATACTGGATGGTTATATCGCGAAGAAGTATAATATGGTGACCGATTTTGGCAGGCTGATGGACCCCATAGCGGACAAGATACTGGTCCTGTCGGCATTTTTAGCATTCGTCGAAATGGAGTTGATACCCGCTTGGATGGTTGTTATAATAATATTCAGGGACGTGGCGGTCACGGGCCTAAGGATGTCGGCGCTCACCAAAGGCAAGGTTATATCCGCTGATGAAGGCGGAAAACATAAGATGGTGTCCCAGGTCTTCGCGATACTGGCCATACTATTCTTCTTGATATTCAGAGAGGCGGGGATGAAGGTATTTGATTTTTGGAACGCTTCCACCGAACGTATTTACAGGGACGCCATATTCGTTTTGATGTCTATCACAACTCTCTTGACATTGATAAGCGGATTGTCGTATCTTATAAGGAATAAGGGAGTGTACTTCAATGCGAAGGGTCATTAAGTTCACTACAAGCTTCTTTTATCTGGGACACTCGCCGTTCATGCCCGGCACGCTTGGCAGTCTAGCAGGACTTCTCATATATTTCGTCGTTAAAGATAAACTGCCGATATATATTTTTTCTGTGCTTTTTTTATTTGCTCTGGGAATACTCTTTGCATCCGAAGCGGAGAGGATCTACAAGAGAAAAGACGCCCAGATGATAGTAATAGACGAGGCGTGCGGCATGATGCTGTCATTGTTCCTGGTGCCGTACAGTTTTTGGATAATGGTGCTGGGCTTCGCGCTATTCCGGACATTCGATATCTTAAAGCCGCCGCCTGCCAAAGCGATAGAGAAATTCTCCGGGTCATTCGGCATAATGTTCGACGACATTATTGCCGCTATCTACACAAATTTTATTCTTCAGATCATCTGCTTTATATTTCCGCGCATAGCAAGTTAAGACATAAAAAAGATAGAATATAAACTTGCCTTGGCCATACCACATGGTATAATCTACATAATATATTATTCTAGGATCCCCACTGTATTAACTCGGGGGAGTTGAGGGTCTTTAGAAAATTGATGGCGATATTTATAATATCGAAGGTTCGCACCATCTAAAAAGACCAGATAGCCTAGAACATGAAGCTTGGCAATCTGGTTTTTTTATTTAACAATTGTTAAGAGAACAAATTATATGAAACTTAGGTTCAATAAAACATATAGGATCATAGCCGCAATGCTTCTTGTGGCTTTCCTCGCCCAAGACATCTCTTGGGCTTATCCAAGTCAAGCTTCTAATAGCAATCTTGCTGTGCCGGGCTTGCAAAATGCGAGTGTATTAAGCAGACTGAAGAAGGTTCTTGCAAACAAACTTTTCAAGAAGAAGGGCAAGAGCTTCAATAATTCCGCAATAGATACTACTATCAAAAAGGATCCAATTCCGCAAAACCATCTTTCTGCAAATATAGTCCTTCCGCCAGACATATCGGCTGCGCTAAAAGATATCGATGAAAAGAATGCAAAGCATATAATCGAGATGATCCGCCGTATAGATAGTCATGAAAAAATAGGCATCATGCGCCAGAACCACTGGCTGGAATATATCACAGGGCTTTTAAGAGACCCAAGAACGCAATACAAGATCGTTGCGTCAAAGGCAGCGGCTTTAATATTTGAAGATTCTTATCATCTGGATAAGATGGATGAGGGGTCTTTGAGAAAGGCCGAAGAGGCATTGCTCGCAGCGCTTAACGATACCAATTTGCAGGTTCGTCTGGCCGTGATATCTGCTATGCATAAACTAGTTGAGTCCAGGTATGATGTAAGGGTCTATACGTTGAAGCAGATGGCCGGGCGCTTTGATGAGCTGATCAGAAAATATCATAAGGTAGATGCTACTCTTGAAGATGCTGCGCTGCGTGCGATGATGGCTTTATCAAGCGAAAGAGATATTGAGTTGAGCAGTGCATACGCGGTCAGGGCGTTCGATGAGAGCCTTAAAGCGCAGGCGAAGACGCTTGGAAAGAATATCCGGACCTTCCTGAAGGAAGAGAGGCGTTCCGACTTCAGGATGAGGGGCTTAAGCCGCGTTCTGGATAGGTGCGTCGCGGATTCAGGGATGGGGCTTACTGCTTATATAAGAAGCGTCTATTTCATGAAATTCATAGAGAGTCTTTTCAGCGACGAAAAAACTGATATCGCAAAAATAAAAGAATATGTGCTAAAGCTGCCGCGCGGCTCCAGTAATATTGATGGGCGGATAATTGTCTATGATCCTATCTTAAAATTGGCGGATAAAGAATTATCGGAGATGTATTTTACTTCCGGGCAGGATGTCAGGTCATTATTGTCGTGGCGGAAGGATTCAGAGCCCGTCCAAGCCTTCGATTTCTACGGAGAAGTATTTATGACGCAAAGCCGAGTGAGATTTCTTGAGATGGCAGATAAAGGACTCGTCTATTACGATGCAAACCAGAAGCGGTTTGTCACAAACCCCGCCACATTCATAGATGTGGCCTCGGGAGAAACCTCCATGCCGGATTCCGACCGGATAACGGATGGCGATGCCCTATCTATGTATATAGCTGAGTTAGAGGCTATGGAATGCTATATAATGTCAGACGCAAAAAGCCATGAAAAAAACTTCTTGAGGCCACTTTTCGAGCTTCTATTCAATAGGCTCGAGAAGGACTTTGAAGGTTCGGAAGATTTTATAACATATTGCAGAGAATTGATAAGAAGATGGCCCGAGGGTTCATATGAGATAAGAAAGGCCATGAACGATGAAGAGGCTATTCTGCTGGAAAAGTTCGGGAAGATAAAAAACTCTTACGCGACAAGGAATGCTTCCATACAGCTTTACGGAATTCTGCTCTTCTATCTGACCCTGAAGCCGCAGCCCTACCTGGGGCATCTCTATGATGAGTATATGAAGAACAGTCCGCCGCATAATCTGTCTCTATATAGAACGGGCATATCCTATCATACCAGAGGGGATAATGTGATCTATTTCTTCCCGAAGAATCTTTTATTTAATGGAACGAATGCCGATGCGCTTGGAAAGCAAAGGAGGGGCGAGGCGCCTTTTGAGGACGCCAGGAAATCCGAAAACGCCGCAAAGATACTGGAGGCGGTGAAGATATGGCGCCGCGAATGTCCTAACCTCGAAAACAGGATAAAGCGCTTTGAGAATAATAGCACCGTTTCCGAGCTTATAATGAAGACATCGCTCATATTTTCGGATCCTGTGCACAACGTCATCAGAGTAGTCCATGCCGGACGGGGGAGGCGTCTCTTGTTTCTACCGAAAAATTATCTCGACAGCCTGAGAGTTGACAGCGAATACGATATGAAGGAGCTTGCCGTATGGCTTAATTTTGCCCAGCGTTATCTGGATATACATGATCACATGTCCGGCAGGAAGGTGGCGGCGCATCAGGTTCAAAAGGTCCTTTCCGAGCTGGTCAGAAGGTCTTTTGAAAAAGAGGATACGCATCTTGTCGAGCCGGAGATACTTAAATACAGAATGTCGCAGTTGATGAAGCAGGACGAGCTTATAAAATATAAGGATGTCTTAATTTCGCTTGCCCTTGAAGAGGCCGAAGTGCAGGTAATGGAAAAAATATCGCGTCCGACCAAGGACGAGCTCATGATTCTTGAAAACGCATATGGCCGCATCGCGCATGGCTATGAAGTGCTTGGCATGAAATCGAGATCTGAAAGAGCATACAATGGTATGGCGGACATAATAACCAAGATCCAGTCCACGGACCCATGGGCGCTGCCTTATGAATTGCAGGTAGATCTCATACTTACTGCATTGAGGTTCGGGCGATGGGAAGATTTTATCAATGAGCTAAAGATACTTCTAACCGGCAAGGGGTATCCGAGGGACATAAGATGGACCGAACTCTCTTACATTATGAAAGAGATAATTACACCGGCGTCGATGGGCCCCAGAAGCCTGGAGAGCACTATCATGCGCGCATTGGCGGCTCAGATAGCGGCGGCTGATCCCAGATCGGCCGAAGTTATTAAAGAAACGGCTGACCAGGCCAACGGGATGTTAAGTAAATATTTCAAAAATCCATTCGGCAACCTGGGTATGGACGACATAACCGGGTGTCCGAGCCCAGAGGCTCTAGAAAGGCTAAAGAAAGGCGAAGACAATCCGAACAGTTTGATTGATGTAGAAAATAGACTGGTAAGAAAAGTTGCGGGCTTTGAGAGCTGCACCGATATAGGAAGGATGGATCCCTACTCCATCAGCATGACCACGAGGACCGCCAATACCCTGGAAGGAATGGGGTATATACTTAATGAGTTCAGAAAGCCCGTAGGCGATGCAGGCATCTCTGATGCCGAAGTTGCGCTAATAAATAAAAGCGCGGTTGTAGTGAACATGATGGATAAGAATGGGCATGAACAAAGCTGTCTTTTAAAGATCCTAAGTAGAGAAGATCCGGTTGAGAAAGCGGTGGAAAATTTCTTAAGAAACGACCTGAGCGTATACGAGGGTTTAGCGAAAAATAACGGTTGCAAAAATATAATATTGGTTCTTGGTAAAAAACATCCATCCTATCCGACAAATATAATAGTGCCTTCAGAGCGGGGAGAAGACATTCTTATAGTAAGCTATGGATCCGGTGAACAGCCCGAGCATATAAACGCAGCTTCGGCTGGAGATGCTGTCAAGAAGTCAGGGATATCGGATCCTGATGCGCTAGAGGCTTTCTTAAAGATACAGAAAGAGGCTAGTCTGCAAAGCGTATATAAAGCCGCGGAATACTTTATAGGGATAGGCACACCGGGAGCCGAAAGGTTATTGAAGATGGCCGTAACTAAGAAGGGCCATTTCCAAGAAGAATTTTTAGGCGAATTTATTGAAGCCAGGGCAGTAGAAGACAATATAAGATATTCGAGAGTGATAGAGTTGGGCATGGAAAGGTTCGGAGCGGAAGTGGATTTTGTATTGGAGGTCGATAGGTCAAAATACCAGTCTAATACAAAAGGCGGCTTTGAGCTGGAAGATGGAGTTTATCTTGGCGAGTCTAAAACGTCAGATAAGTCCAACTCTCTTGAAAGGGTAATTGAGGGCGCGGTCTCGGATAAAGTGGAAAGATACCTGCGCGTCGCGCTGAATAAGCGGAAATCCGAATCCGGAAATCCGAACGCTCCTTTAATAAAGGGCATAATATTTGCCATTGGCGGCGAAACAGTTCGGTCGGAGGGCGTTGTAGATTTTACTATTACCCGCCTAGAAGAAGGCGATAACCTGCGTTCCGATGGCATCGGAACATTCCTGGCGCTCATTCCCGATACGATAGTAGCCAGAGGGAGGGACAGATTAACATTCAAAGAGAGGTCTTTTATTTCCGATCTGCTTTCAGATTTAAAAGCGCGCGGAATGTTGGATAGCGCGCGCATCTCCTCTCTTGTCCCGATCTTGAAAGCCGCGCTGATGGAATACGGCCTTAGCCGCACACAGTTTATGATATCCGATGCTATAAAAGAAGCCGGTGCAGATCCGTATATAGGACAAACGCAGAATAAGGAGATATGGAACAGCGTATTTCGCGCTCTTGGCGCCAGGACAGGCATATCGCTTAATATGGATTTCCAGAGCCAGAAATTTCTCATTGACCGCGAAGCTTCGGTAAACGGCAGGACCGATCTTGAAATAAGCTACTGGCAATCCGGTTTGAGCGAATTCAAGAATACGAGGGGCAGAGCAAGATGTGAGTTCGAGATAGCCGGCCTGCCGGGCAGGTGGGTTCCGTTAATAGATGAGCATGATCAAGTAGTCATAGCGCATATATCCGACAGCGGTAGCCAAAAAGCCCTCAATGATTATTTTGTTTTCCGCCCTGATGTGACTTCAAAAGATTTATTGATAGACAAAGAGTTGGAGAGATTAGCCCTCGGGTCAGAGAGGCTGTTGTATTATGCGCGCAGCGGAGCAGATCCTGTGCCTGTGCGCATTCCGGTAACGGTGTCTTATGACGAAAAGCTTACTTCGAATGTTTTGATAGGGTATATAAAGGCTGCTATAGGCGGAAGCAGACTTTTATATTATTTTGGGCAGCAGATCATGAAGAGCCCGGCGCGTTGGGAGGCTTGGGGACTCGAGCCGGAATTAGGTAGTGCCGGCGCCATAAAGGCTGTGGCCAGGCCGTTTGGTATCTTAGGCGACAAAGACGAAGGCTCGTTGGTATTTGACAGGCATGAAAAAATGGCCAGGGTTTCGGATATCGTCGTTCTTGACAATAAGGGCAAATTCGGGATCGTGGCGGAGTTTGGTTTTCATGATATGTTCCAATTGTACCATAAATATGCAAATAGCTTCATCTTCATGGCGCAGCATGGCAGTAAGATATCCGGTCAAAGCTCGCGTTTGCCGCAGAGCGTATTGTTGTACGCTGATGACATAGCTATAGGCGGTAAGAAAGCGGCCCGTGAGAGTCAGGGTATCTCCGCAAGGAAATTAATTCTTGAAAGACTCGAGCAAATACTTGATCGCGCATCAAGCTCTTACCAAAAAGAGCCAAATATGCTCATGCCTAGAACGGTCTATTTTATGCTGGGCGGCGCTCTTACCGCAGATAGGCCCGCTTATTTTAAACTTCCAGTAATAGCACAATTCCGATGGCACAAAAAAGAAGGCAAGTATATCCCGGTGAAGAGCGGCCTGAAGATACTGGAGGGTGAGGATAATCTGGAAGGCTTGTTCCAGGCAGCCTACTCTTATATCAAGCGTGCGGAAGGCTTAATTCCAGGGCCTCTTGCCAAGCCCGAAGCTACAGTTGCTCCTTCATTAGAAATACCGGGATCAGCGGATATATTATCAGCGGCATTGGTGCTGGGGTTGCGCATTGCGGATTCTGTACCAGGCACCGCCAATGCTATCGATGACGTCGTTAATAGCAAGGCATTGGTGCTATTTGCAGATGATATTTTGGAGCGTGGTACAGCTGCCGACCTTGCCTATACATTAAGAGAGTCTTCGACTCTGAATAATTCCACGATCGTCCTGTACGGAAAGAGGCCGGGCAGAGCGGAATTGCTGGAGAAGATCATAAGCTCATCAGCTCAAGATAAGGGCATAAAGGTCGTGAAGATAGCTCCGGAGGACCTGCAATCTTTAAATGGCGGGAAAGATATAAATGTCGAATTCGCCGATGAGACAAAAGAGCTGGAGCTTCTCTTGAGGCACGTAAACTCTCGCTACCAAATAAATAACGGCATGCTCATGGGAGTCATTAAAGGCAGGACCGATGCTTTGTATGAATCCGGTATAAAGAACCTGGCCAAAGAAAAACATGTTCCTATAGTCTCCTTCGAGCATATAGAGTCCAACGATGTGGATAAGGAGATATACTCATTCAGAGAAGCCTTGTCGTTATTGATCTCTATAACGAACGATACAACTCCCCTTAAAGACAGAGAGTGGTTTAAGCTGTTAAGGCCGATAGAAAAAGAAGATATCGATAGGATATATCAGGATTACAGGCGTGCTCTAGAGGTGGCTATAAATGCGTAATAAATATTTAAGTTTAAAGCCCGGGCTAAATGGGTTGAGGGAAGCTTCCCCCCGAGTAGCGACTCTTATCCCAACCCGGGCTTTTCTAATGAAGATAATGGCAACGATCTTGATCGCGGCGTTCATCGCGCAGGATATCGCGTGGGCGAATCCCGAGATAGGCCAGGGTGTGCCTTCAAAGAGCTCGCTGCAGATACCGCTGATGTTGGGTCCGATGCGCGCCGGTGATGTCGGCATGCTTATGGAAGCGAAGGTCCAGCAGATAATACGCTCGATACCGTTAGAGGAGCTTAAAGAGCGCAAATATAAATTGCCGATCGAAGAGAGGGGCATAAGATTTCAAATAACCTTCAGCGTAGATTCGAGCGAAAGGCTTGTGGCGAACTGCACGGCACCTGGAAAAAATCCGGTCAAACGAAAGTTTGTCATTAAAGACGACCTCACGTTCGCCACTGAGAACGAAGAGACGCCGAAAGAAGCATCATCGCTTCCGAAGTTCAGCGAAGCGCTTGCGAAGATGGATGCGCACATGAGGGAGAGCGCTTTTGAAAGGGCTAGGAGCGATAACTATGAATATCATTTTGATGAAAATTCGCCTCAATTCCTGCTTCATGCCATCTTCATATATTTCGGAGACACTCCAGTCAATGACTTAAGCGCTATAGATATATACCTGACCGTTATGGCCGGACAGAGTGACCAAAAGGTGAACCTTGCTCAGTCTTTTAATTTATTAAGGGGCATTATCCGCACCATACATAAGGATGGCGAACTCTTACCTCCGCGTGAAACATTCAATAAAATGAGCCCTGAATCAATCAATGCCGTAATTGAAAAGATGCTCGCATTAAGAGAGAGCCATCTTAAGATCATCGATGAGTCGGAATCCAAATTTAAGGAGCTCATCCCTGACGTAGAATTTGCGTACGATTATCTGGACTATTTCAGAGGTCGTGTTGTCGAATTTTATGATGAGCTCGCGGCAAGATACGCGGCGCTACTTGCGGCGAAGCACGCCAAAAAGGGGAAATCGGGCAAAAGCGAATATCTAGGCATGCTCGGAGCGGGGTTATTGCAAAAGCTATATGATAAGGTCGCCGATCACTTAATAACGCGATATGTAATTTATCTTCTCAGATGGCAGTTAAGCTCACCCTTGATAGCTCCTCTCGTAATATATTTTGGCGGGGGTTTTGCAGCTGTTGTATTGACCAATATAATAGGCGGTATTGTATTCTTCTGGCTCGATAAACTTATATTGAAGGAGCCGGGCAAATTATTCTCCGGCTGGAAAGATTTTGCCGGGGAATATCTTTTATATCTGGCAAGGTGGCAGCTGACTACTCCACTGATATGGATATTTACATATTATATGGGCACGGGCCTGTCATCAGCCATATATGCCAATATAATAGGTGGACTGATATTCTTCTGGGTCGATAGACGGATCTTGCGTCCTTCAGAGAGTTCGAAAAAGAGAGAAGACAGTCTACGAAGATCCGGCTCAGGATCTGTTCACGAACGCCATCTCTCCGATGTGCCGACCCCCGGAGCAGAGCCGATATCCGATAGCCCCGCGGAATTGCTCAGGTACAAGCTCGACCAGGAAGCGCTGTGGAAGAGCGTGAATGATCCGCTTGCCGAAAGGAAGCGCGGCCCGCCTGATAGGCGCGTCAATCTTGGCGGACCTGCAAAAAAATCTTCACATCCTACGATCACGCCGGTAATGCGCAAACGCGGTCAATTGATACGTAAGGTCAAGACAAGGCTGCATCTTTTAGGCCTAAGGCCTCTTGCTGTAAATGTTGTAGACGAGATCGCACGGATGGCGTCTAAGGACCCTTCCATAGAGAAGCTTAGTTTTTATATGGTAATTAATGCCGCAAAAGCCAACCATATCAAATTGCAGTCCAGAACAATAGATAAGGACAAAAGGATTGCCGAGATAATAAGGCTGGCCAGAGTATTTTACAGAGATAACGGGAGAAAGCCCACAGCCAGAGAGACTGTCGCCCTTATTAACAAAGAGGATCCTTACGCTGGCTGTACTTATTACAATTTTATGAAGTGGGTGGAAAAGAATGCTATAGCATACGATAAACTCGGGGTGTTTAAGCAGCATGCCGGATTGGGTGGTTTCGTGGACGAGGCCATTAAAAAGGCAAAAGAGATAGCCGGACAGACCGGTAGTAAAAAAATAAGACTGGCCGATCTGAGAGAAAAGCTTAAATTAAAACCGCCGGCGTTTGCAAACCGCGTAAGAAGTTTGAAAGAAAGTAGCGGTGTGGATTTATACGACGAGCTCAGTAAGGCCGGGTTCGAAATCATGCGAGGAGCATCCGCCAGCACGCCTCCGGCAAAGGATGCAGGCAGGCCATCCACGCGTTCCGCTAAGCGTCCCGACAAAAATAAACCCCTGTATATTCCGATAGCGGTAGTCAAGACCCTGATCAGGCGTGCGCTTAGAAACGACGTCGTTCCCGATCAGTACCGCGCTACGATGTCAGCCGGCCCGAAAGGGCTTGACCGTCAGCGGGTAGAAAATTCTATAAAAGAATACGAAGCTCTTATGGATTTTAAGAGCGCAGATCACAGCCGGATAGATGCGGCAATAGATACCTTAAATGCGCTTAGCAGGATGGATTCTAAATATTATACATTGAGTTTATTGAGAAGAGCGGCCAGCGTTCTGGATTATGAAGATAAATATAGATTAAAGGCTATGAAGAACGCCGCGAGGCGACTATTCGGATCCATCCCTGATAACCTCGTATTTATTTCCTCATCACCAGCAATTAACAGCAAGAAAAACGGCTCAGAGCCGGAAAGTGAAAAAATAATATCGGATCAGGTCGGGAGACTGATCAATACCGCGGGCCAGTTCCCCAGGCTGACTGCGATCGGTGAGGTGAAATTGAGCGTCCTGTACGGGTTGGGTGACAAAAGTGCGGGAGATACGCTGGCGACATCCAATTTACGTCTGGTGATCTCAATAGCTAAGAAACATAGAGGGCCGCGCCTTCAGTTCCAGGATCTTATACAGGAAGGGAATATAGGCTTATTAACGGCTGTCAGCAGGTTCAAGCCTCAGAAAGGATACAAATTTTCCACATATGCGACATACTGGATCAGGCAGGCGATACAGAGATATGTTGAAGATAATAAGAATCATATAAGAATACCATCCTTTAGATATGACAGGGTGAATAAATTCCGCAAAATTTGTGAAAAAAAGCAGATAGATCCTTTTGATAAGAAAATGGATCCGTCACAAATAGCTAAGGCGATCGGGTGGAAGGTGACCGAAGTAAAAAGAATGTTAGAAATATTATCGCTTATGTCAACAGCGTCTTTAGACTCTGCTCCCGATGGTAAAAATAAGCATGACATAGAATTTTCCTACGCAGCCAATACCGTTCAAAATGATCAAGGTCCTGGTATTCTTGAGCGGCAGGATGTGATCGATGCCATTGTAAAGAATACTATAGAGCTGATAAGACAGAGGTCCAGGGAGAATAAAGAAAGAGATGCATCGGTATTTATATTGAGGATTCTCCCGGTCTTATTGGGTACCGGCAAGAGCGTGCCGACCCTGAAAGAGATGAGCATGCGTTTTAAAATTTCGAAAGAGAGGGTTCGCCAGATTGTTAATAAATGCCAAACTGCTCTTGAGGATGCGTTGGCCTACATGGGCTTAAAAGTAGAAGATCTCGGTATGACCAAGAGACGTTCTGTAGCGAGCGACAAGGGTGAGCCGAAAGAATATCACGGGCCGAGTGCCGGAAGAACGTCACCGATACGTTTACGCAGTCGCAATCTTCCCAGTGCTCCGGCTCGAGTGAAGCCGCGATTCAAAGGGTCGCCCTATGCCGTATTTCTTAATCTTAAAAAAGGTTCAGCATCGGTAGAGGAACTGCTCGGGATGATAAGCGGCGGAATAAAGAGCGCCCAGACGATAGAAGATGACTTGAGAATATTACGCAGGGCCGGCGTAGTGGCTTCGTTAAGAGTAAAGTCGAGAGGCCCTGTCTTTAGAATATACGGGAAAATCGGTAAAACAAAGTTGGCAAGCATAGAATCGTTGCTGGAAGGATCTTACAGTCCGGGTAATATTACAAAAAATAGCCGCGGGACAGGCAGACAATTTGTAATAAGAAAATTACGCGAAATAGTCCTTTTTGATCCCGCAAGAACCGCCAGACAGTCGCCTGAGGAAATAGGCCGGGAAGCAAGAACGCTCCTGCTCAAGGAAAGCCTTGAGAGCCTCGAGGCCACTATCATGGCGTCTATGGTAGATGGCAAGGAAAGAACGGACCTTGTAAAGCTGATACGCGCTCGTATAAAAGGGGTCATTTCAGGACCATCTCCGGCCCGGGCCGAATGGGATGAAACAAGATGGACCGGTTCGGACACGCTCCCCAAGCGCCATTCGCTCGCCATACCCGGCGCGGAAGATGATATTATTAATACTTTTACGATAGGAAAGGGGCCGAGAAGATTAGCTGAGGGCGGAGCTATCCACTGTAATTATCTCTTCGCATACGATCCTGCGTCAAAGATAGGCGCTGCGGCGCATATCAGTTTAATAGATATGGACCCATTAAATGATAAAGATGTGGAGAGCGTTTCTAAAGGTATCAGAACTTTGGTAGAGACATTACAGCATGCGGGAGCTAACGCGGCAGAACTGCGATTCACCATAGTGAGAAAAAAGGACGTCGCTCCTATCGAAGAGCTGTCTTTGCGGACCGAGGCTATGCTGGTCAATGCTTTTGGTAAGCTTGGGTTAATAAATTTTAATAGATCCCTAGTCGATAATGACTCGATGGTATTTTTGGATCTCGCAACCGGGGGCATATCACAAGAGGATAGGTCAGTAACCAATACCAAAATATCTGCTGATATTCTCAAGGCTATCGAATCGGATATCGCCGGTTTCGGATTGCGCACCTGTCTTGCCAAATCAGCGTTGCTTATATATATTTTGCGATCTTTAGGTGAAGAGGCAACGCTCATCGGCATGTTTCGCAAGGATGAAGACATGCCTTTTCAGTATTTGGTGCGTACCGTTAGATGGGGGGACAGGGATATATCTCCTTTTGGTGGGGAGGCCGATGATTACGAGCGTACGGTCCCGGTACCTGAAACAGATTACGAAAGAGGCTTGTCATCTTTAAGAGAAGGAGGGTATCTTGCAAGAGCCGACCTGGAAATTTTAAACGCTTATAAAAAGGTGGTCCCAAATGCATTTGACATAGATGATGGCACGCTGATCTATGCTTTTGATTATGACGGAACTCTAGCGGATGCCACCGGACGCATGCAGGATGAAATTTCCGCGAGCTTGATCGCGCGCCTTAAGGCGGGTAAGAAGGTGGTTATGATAACAGGCAGGAACACCGCTTCACTGCATCATTATTTCTCATCCTATATACCTTTAGAGACACTTAAGCGGTACCATAAAAATATTATATTTATGGCGGAATTGGGAACCGAAGTCGGGCGCTTCAACGAAGATGGAGAGCTATATGTAGACCGGAAGAACAGTATGCCTCTCGATAGCGCGAAAAAACGCCAAATAGACGCGGTCTGTTATGAGGTGCTCCAGAAGCGCGGGCTGCACAATATAGGTGGAATAAATACAAGGATACTCCCTCATACCAATCCGGGAGAATATCCCAAAGGCAAATCTATTGAAATAGGTTTGGAAAAATACGGGACTGTCACCATCCGGTTCTGGGAAGAGTCTTTAATGCATCATATGCCCGGGGTCGTCGAGGACCTGAGGCAGGGGTTAGTAGATATCGGATTTTATGTTGCGGCATCAAATGCAGCTATAGATATATCACCGATCGACAAGGCCGACGCTGTGAAGAAGCTATTATCGATTATTAAAGACGAAGATGGCGAAGATATACCGCTTTCGAGTGTAGCAGTGTGTGGTGATAGCCAAAACGATTACGCTATGCTGGGTATGAGTGTTGTCAAAGCAATATATGTAGGAAATAAAGAAAAGAAGGACCTGCCTGCCGCCGTTGCGGCAAACGTGCATATTCCTGCGAAGCGCGGTCCGGACGGGGTATTGGAGATATTAAGGAGTGGGTCGTTCTCTGCGCCCACGCAGGGTGGCGAACCCGCCGCCATGTCGAAGCCGGAGCCGGAAGCGCAGATCGCGCGCGGCGTCAATACGACAAAATTGTCCGAAGAACTTGTTGCCGAACGGAAGTTGATCTACGATATCCATAGCCGATGGCCGGCGGCGGTCACGGTATTCGGGAGCGCGAGGATCCCGGAGAGCGATCCGTCATTCGTTAAGGCAAAGGAGCTGGGAGTCGCATTATACCGGGCAGGCCTTTCGATAAGGACAGGCGCCGGTCCGTCTATGATGGAAGCGCCTTTCATGGGCTATCTCGAAGAACGGGAAAGATCCGGCGCGGCCAAGGAGCTATGGAACACGACCCAGGGCATACGCATAGAAGGCCTGCAGATCGAGCAGCATACGACCAAGTTTGTTGAGGATAACTACAGCTTTGATCATTTTGTCACAAGAAAGATGGGCCTTTATAATAACTGCCGCGGCATAGTGGTGTTTCCCGGGGGATTCGGAACGGTGGACGAACTTATTGAAGTATGGTTCAGGAAGATACCGATGGTATTGATCGGCAAGAGTTACTGGCAGCCTATCATAGACGCCATTTACCGAAGCTGGGCGGCAAAAGGATGGATGGAGTTGATCGAAGAGAAGCCGCTGATCACGGATTCGATCGAAGAGGCAGTGGCTCATATCCGTTCGTCCAAAAAAGATCTTATGATAGAGTCAAGGGAAGATATGGAAGCGGCGAATGAGGATATAAGGTCCTCTCTTGTGACCCTCGAAACCTGGCAGCCGGCTGTTACCGTTATGGGTCAATCGGAGCTCTTAGATAATGTAGAAGCGGACGTGTTGACCGAGATGACGAAAGAACTGCTCGCAAAAGGGATACCTGTGCGCTCGGCGACCGCGAACCATTACCTGAAAGTGACTCTGGAGAATGCCGCAGGGGACAAAAAAGATATGCTCCAGGCAGTACT
>Ga0268280_1000933_pt1 | contig 21353 bp, 20 predicted proteins | sample saktaG_9_FD_190139 | JGI IMG/M metagenome (GOLD analysis project Ga0268280, IMG submission 190139) | Saline water microbial communities from Sakinaw Lake, British Columbia, Canada - sak_2011_5_24_40m | ecosystem: Environmental > Aquatic > Non-marine Saline and Alkaline > Saline ... | reverse complement strand
ATGACCTTGGTCGCTCCCTCACCGTCCCTGACGATGGAAAGTGCGAGTCCCCGCAGGATTTCAGACAGTGTTTCCCGGAAAGCAAACAGATCGCGCGATCTTCCTGTCAGGCTTTTGTTTCCCGCCCTGCCATTGGCGAGGAGAATCACCGTGTCGTTCGTGCTCATGCAGCCGTCAACCGATATGGCATTGAAGCTTTCATCGACCCCGCTGACCAGGCATCGCCTGAGCGTCTCGCTGTCCACCGCGGCATCCGTCATGACAAACGACAGCATAGTCGCCATACCCGGTTCGATCATGCCCGCCCCCTTCGCGATCCCGCAAAGCGAGATTTCTTTTCCGGAAATCACACGTTTTCTGTATTCGATCTTGGGGAATTGATCGGTCGTCATGATGCCTTCCTGGGCGTCAGGAAAACCCGACGGGTTCAACCCCCTCACAAGCGCTGGGATTCTTTTGTTGATTTTTCCAATAGGCAGCCTCTTTCCAATGATTCCCGTGGATGCGACCAGAACCTGCTTTTCTGAAATCTTCATAGCGTTGGCCGCTGCCTTGGCCATGGCACGGGAATCGTTGAGACCCTGCGTTCCGGTCGCGGCGTTGGCATTACCGCTGTTTGCCAGAATAGCCTGCGCCTCGCCCGTTTTCAGCCTTTCCATGTCAAGAATGACGGGGGCTGCCTTGAAGGCGTTCGTTGTGAAAACGCCCGCCGCGCTCGCCGGTCGGTCTGAAAAAATCAGAGAAAGATCCTTCCGCCCGTCTTCCTTGATACCCGCGTGAATCCCATTGGCCATAAATCCTGGAACGATAAGATTCTCATTTTCTTTCTTCATCTTTTCCTCTCATCGCCTTTTGACCGACATCATGTTCATTCTTATTTCCCGCAGCATTTCTTGTATTTTTTACCGCTCCCGCATGGACAGGGCTCGTTCCTGCCGACCTTATGTCCATCTCGTTTAACACTTTTTCCATCTGCCGGCTGGCCTCCGCGGCTCATGACGTAATCCTGTCTCTGATCGTCTCTCGATTCAGGCAATTCATCCTCTCGTTGAACCTGGACCATGCAAAGTTTTTCCAGCACATCATCCTTGATGCGATCATTCATATCAAGAAACATGTCGTAGCCTTCTCTCTGATACTCTCGCTTCGGATCTTTCTGCCCGTAGCCCCTCAATCCAATGCCCTCCTTGAGATGATCCATGTCCAGCAGATGATCCTTCCAGTGCGTATCGATGGACTGAAGCATGATATACCTCATAAGATAATCCATGACCGGTTTTCCAAAGGTACTCTCTTTCTCCCGCAGATGTGTCTTCACACCGGAGAGAATCTTATCCCTTAATGCATTCTTCTCGACCCGGTCCGGATCGATATCCTTCATTTTGAGGCTGAGAGAAAACTGCTTGAGGACCCAGTCGTCCAACCCTTTTAAATCCCATTCCTCGGGGTGTGCTTTTTCGTCGATGAAACGGTCAAGAGAATCATCCACGACTTCCTCAAGCATCTCGTCGAGATAAGGCCACAGATCCTCGCCGCCCAGTACTTCCCTGCGCTGTCCGTAAATGATCTGCCGCTGCTGATTCATGACATCATCGTATTCCAGAAGGTGTTTGCGGATATCAAAATTCTGTCCCTCCACGCGCTTCTGAGCATTCTCAATGGCCTTTGATATCAGATTGTGCTCTATGGGCTGATCCTCTTCGAAGCCGACCCTGTCCATGATGGACGAAATCCTTTCCGCACCGAATATTCTCAGGAGATCATCTTCGAGTGAAAGATAAAACCGTGAAGAACCCATATCGCCCTGCCTCCCGGAACGGCCCCGCAACTGATTATCGATTCGTCTGCTTTCGTGCCGTTCTGTCCCGAGCACATGAAGGCCGCCGAGTTCCGCGACACCCGGTCCAAGTTTGATGTCCGTGCCTCTGCCCGCCATATTCGTGGAAATAGTCACGGCCCCATTCTGTCCAGCCTGGGCAATGATTTCGGCCTCTTTTTCATGATGTTTCGCATTGAGAACGTGGTGTTTGATTCCTTCCTTTTTCAAATACTTGCTGAGGAACTCGGATTTTTCGATGGATATGGTGCCCACAAGAACAGGCCTGCCCTTCTGGTGAAGCTCTTTGATTTCAGTGACGGCCGCTTTGAATTTTTCGTTTTCCGTTTTGTAGATCACGTCGGGATGATCTGTCCGGATCATGGGCATGTTCGTCGGAACGACGATCACTTCGAGATTGTATATCTCCTTGAATTCCTGAGCTTCCGTGTCCGCTGTTCCTGTCATGCCGCCAAGTTTTTCAAACATCCGGAAGTAATTCTGGAACGTGATGGTCGCGAGGGTCTGATTTTCTCGCTCGATCTTCACATGTTCTTTCGCTTCGAGGGCCTGATGAAGACCATCGCTGTATCGCCTCCCGGGCATGACTCTTCCGGTGAACTCATCCACAATGATGACCTGCCCTTCCTTGACGAGATAATCCACATCCCTTCTGAAAAGATTATGAGCCTTCAGCGCCTGGTTCACGTGATGAAGGCTCTCGATATTTCTCGGGTCATAAAGGTTGGGAACCTTGAGCAGCTTCTCCGTGTTCGCCACGCCCTGATCGGTCAGCACAACGGTCCGGCTCTTTTCATCAACCGAATAATCCCTGTCCTTGTGGAGACGCGGTATGATCTGGTTGATCCGATAGTACTTATCCGTGGATTCATCCGCGGCTCCCGATATAATCAGAGGAGTTCGCGCCTCATCGATGAGGATGCTGTCCACCTCGTCCACGATGGCGTAATGAAAATCTCTCTGGACATAGTCCTCGAGACTGAATTTCATGTTGTCTCTGAGGTAATCGAAGCCGAATTCGTTGTTCGTTCCATAGGTGATGTCGGCTTTGTATGCCGTTCTTCGTTCATCATCGTCCATTCCATGGACGATCACCCCCACGGATAAGCCGATGAATTTATAGATCGGGCCCATCCATTCCGCGTCGCGTCTCGCGAGATAGTCATTCACGGTGACCACGTGCACGCCCTTTCCCATCAACGCGTTCAGATAAACAGGCATTGTCGCGGCCAGGGTTTTCCCCTCGCCGGTTTTCATTTCGGCAATCTTTCCCTCATGAAGCACCAGCCCGCCGATGATCTGGACATCGAAGGGTCTCATGCCCACGGTTCTTCTGGCAGCCTCTCTCACCACAGCGAAGGCCTCAGCCAGAAAATCCTCGAGAACCGCCCCATTCGACAACATCTCTCTGAACGATTCCGTCTTCGCCTGCAATTCAGCGTCAGAAAGCCGCTGAAGCCTCTCCTCAAAGTGATTGATCTCATCCAGAATGACGGAAAGTCGTTTCAGTTCGCGGTCGTTTTTGCTTCCCAGAATTTTTTTTAATACATAGCCAAACATGGTCTACCCGTCCGAAAAAAAAACCGGTAATGATTTACCGGAATTTCATTGCCTTTCATTCATTTTCTGCAAGATGTTGGAACATCCTCGTATCTATATCAAGGCAGATACTTCCGAGGATTCACCGGCACACCGTTTATTTGTACGACATAGTGGAGGTGCGGCCCCGTGCTTCTTCCTGTGCTGCCCACGTATCCGATGACTTCCCCCCTGCGGACGCTTTTCCCCTTTTGCACGCTGCTCCTCAGGAGATGGGCATAGGCGGTTGTTAACCCGTTTCCGTGATCAAGCGTAACGGTGTTTCCCAAATCCGATCGGTGCTCCACGATTGAAACAATCCCGTCCGCCGGAGCGATTATTTCTTTTCCGCTTCGCGATGCTATATCTATGGCGCCGTGAAATTCCCTCCTGCCCGAAAACGGAGAACGCCTCATGCCGAACCCTGACGTGACCCATCCCTCCACAGGCCAGATGGAAGGCGTTCTTGCCAGGATGGATTTTCTCTTTTCAAGAAATTCAATGATTTCCTTGAAACTTCTTTCCTGGTTCGATGCCTCCTGGATCAATTGATCCATGCTCTTGCTTATCCGGCCCATCACGGCCGCATCGTTGCCGGAAGTGGTCGATCCGTAATGATCAGGAGACGGTCCCCCGACGCCTCTGTAAGGCGCTCTCTCCTGTTTTTCCTGTCTGAACATGTCCGCCATGGATCTGATCTTGTTGTCGTATTCCTTCAGGCTTTCCATTTTCTTCTCAAAATAGCCGATTTTGGAGGCTATCCTTTGAATCTGCTCTCTCTGAGCCGAGGAAAGCTTTCTCAATTCGTATAATTCGAAATTATCCCTTTTGGCTGTGAGAAATTCATAGAAGATGTAAAGAAAGGACATCGAAACGATGACGGCCGCTATCGTAATCAACCGTACCGCGTTGCTGGAAGCGTTGATCTTTCTGACAGAACTTTTCTTCTGTGGAACAATCAAAACCGTGTAATGATCCCTCGAGGTCTTGAGAAATCTTGTCATCCTTTTCCAGATTCCAATTAGTCCTGACAATGCCGAGGCAAGCACATCGTGCATCTTGATGATCAAAATCTGCATATGAGAAAAAAAGTATCTGAAGTAAAAGATGATTCTTGAAAGAACTTCCTTTGCCACTTCATCTCCTTCCAGACAGATTGTTTTCACTCAGGCAATGACAAGGCAAACGCATCGTGGGAAATCTACCATAAAAATAAAGCTTGTCAAGACCTGATTGCCCGGATGAATCATTTTGTCACAATACATCATGAATACGAAAAGTTATATCATTGCCCCAAATCGAATGGTTGATCGTGATTCCGGGTGTGGTCTATTCGGTTATGGGTTCAAACATGTCCTTCGCAGCACCACAGACCGGGCAATTCCAATCGTCTGGAAGGTCACTGAAGGGGGTCCCGGCTTTTATACCTCCCTCCTTATCCCCTTCTGCGGGATCATATATATACCCACAAACGGTGCATTCATATTTTTTCATTTTTGGACCTCTTTCCCTTTGATGATTTTACGACTCCTGACATGATGTGCAAAAAAATGTAGCCCTGCCGCTTAATATCGTCCGTATGACTGGAGCTCCGCACCTCGGACAAGGTTTCCCTTTTCGGCCGTAAACGCTTAAATGCTTTTGATACAATCCCTTTCGGCCGAAAAGATCCGACCAGTCGGAGATCGTTGTCCCCCCGCATTGAATCGCTTTTTCAAGTATGAACTGCAACGCCTTCAAAACCCGTTTCCAGCGAATTTCATCGAGGTCGCAGGCCCTCCGCCAGGGGCTGATCCCGGCACGATGCAACACCTCACAGGCGTATATGTTTCCTATGCCACCGATGATTTTCTGATCCATTAAAAAATTCTTTACAGGAAGACGCCTTCCCGAGGACGCTCTCAAAAGATCACGGCCGCTCAGTTCCTCCATGGGATCAAGGACGGCGCCTCTTCCCGTGGAAGATCCTTTGAGAGATACGGTGGCAAACCTCCTGGGGTCCACAAGATGCAAGCGCCCCGCGTCAAACACGATGACCCACCTGCTGTATAGAGGCCGTGTCTTATCTGTCGTCCAGCATAATCGTCCTGTCATGCGCAGATGAATCAGAAGGGACACAGAACCTTCAAAGAGAATCTCCACTGATTTTCCGCAGCGCCTGACGGATTGAACTTTACGTCCCTTTGGAATATGGATGTGAAGGAGCTTTTTATCATACACAATCACCGATTGAAGAACGGCGGATGGAAGAACACGAGCGAGCTGCCTGCACACTGTTTCAACTTCGGGGAGTTCCGGCACGACTCATCTCCGCACGGCCGTTTATTCCAGCCGCATTCATACGTCTTATCCCGGCAGAGTGATCATGACCAGCGGATCCCCTGCGTCAATGGCATCTCCAGGAGAAACAAAAATTTCCGAAATCGTCCCATTCACTTCTGAGAGAACGTTGGTCAACATCTTCATGGCTTCAAGGACGATAAGGACCTCGCCGGCAGACACATCACTTCCGCTGCTTGCAGGAACCTCATTCACCGTTCCTTTGATGGGGGATCGGATATCCCCGGACTTGGCCAGAGCGGATATCTCCTTGGCGGACAGCGTGGGTTTTGCTTTTTCACGTTTTGCGTCCTCGTCCATGGTCGTAAGGATAGGCTCTGTATGATGGTCGATCACAACATAGGTAATAAAATCGCCCGCTTTTGTTCTCCTCTGCGGTCCTATCTCAATATTGTGAAGCTTTCCGTACGCGTCCGGGAACTCGAATCTGTCACCCAGATTAAAGCCTCCCCTGTGGAACCATATCTTCGGCGGAAGAGCCCATGTCTTGCCGAATTTTTCCTGGAACTTGAAGAAACTCACCGCATCATTTGGATGTTGCAGATAGAGAACCAGTTCGTCATCGGTGGCCTTCCTTCCCATCCGGTGCTCCAGAACTCGCCTCTCAATATCAATATCAATATCCTCTATCTTCTGATAGCCGCCGTCCCGTTCAACAATTTTTTTCCAGTCCTTTCCGAAAATTGTCTCGTAGATCCAGTCGGCCGGTTTGTAAAAGGGGAATTCCCCGTAGCGCTCAAGCATGAGATTCTTGAGATCATCGTTGACATCTTTGTAACGGGCTTTCTTCAAAACGTTGTTCACCGCAGCCGTCCACAAAATCTGTGAACCCGGGGTCACACTCCACCAGTTGCCCAGTTCCACCTGGACATTCGGCAGCTCTTCCTGAAGCATCTGGGGCATGAGGTGGAGAAAACCGCCCTTGACCGCCTGCTCAAAACTTGACCCCGTGGCGCCGCCGGGCAGTTTGTGGATCTGAACCGTTGGATCAAATCCAAGGAATTGAGACTCGAATTCCCGGTAATATTCTCGTTCCGGCCTCAGACGGTTCGATGTTTCGATGATGGCCTGTCGATCGATGCCCATGGCATGGTGGCCGTAGTCTTCCAGCGTTTCAATAATAGTCAGCAGCGGAGGGGGTCCGTAAAATCCCGTGAAAGCGTGATCGCCCCCGTTCACGATCTTGGCGCCGTTCCGGACGGCCTCCACAGTGCGCCCGATATCGTTACCGTCGGTGTTGTGACCGTGGTAGTGGATGATGAGATCCGTATATCTCTGCAAAATAGCGTGAACAAGGTCTCCTATTCTTTTCTGCGTTCCCAGTCCCGCATGATTTTTGATGCAGAGAATGATGTCTTCCCCTGTCACGTCAATGATCTCGCGGACCTTTCTGATGTAAAACTCATCGGTGTGTTCCGGGCCTGTCGAAAAGCAGATGGAGGGCTCCAGAATGCAGCCCGCGGCTTTCACCTCTTCGAAAACAGGGATCATGTTGGGGATGTAGTTCAGAAAATCGAAGACACGCCATACCTGGATGTAACGCGCGAAGCTTTGCACGGTCATGCGGATGACATTTTCCGGGTAAGGACGATATCCAAAAAGATTGATCCCTCGGCAGAGGGTCTGGAACAGGGTATCCGGCATGTAACTGCTAAGAATCTCGAGTTTCTCGAGTGGATTCATCTGTTTTCTAAGCATGTCTACATGAACGGAGGCACCGCCCGAAATCTCTATGGAAAAGAATCCCGCCGCGTTTCTTTCCGCCGAAACAAGGATCTGCGTGTGAGGCATGACTCGATTTTTGAAATCGGATTGGGACAGGTCTCTTTCCGTATTGGTCAGATAGAATCCTTCGGCTTTTCTCAGCCTGTCAAGGATATGTGGGGCGCCTTTTTTTATGAAATCAGCCGGAGTGATTCTTTCGTTTAAAATCTCCTGTGATATTTTCATAGCCATGAAACTCCTCAAACAGCTTTTGGTTGAACTTCTTTAGTCCCTTTTTCAGCCGATCACGCGGCATAGGGGTTCATTTTCTTCGAATGAATCTCTGCTATGAGCTTGGCCAGCTTGGCTATTTCGCGCTCGGGTTCAGGATAATTGAAAATGTCCGGGTGAGTATCCAGATATCCCGTGTCGAAAACACCGCGCCTGAAGTCCGGCTCATCACAGATCGCCAGATAGAAAGGGATGGTGGTACTCGGCCCCACGATCAGAAAATCATTCAATGCCCTCTTCAGTCTCTGGATCGTGGGCTCCCACTCGTAGCCCCTGACCGTCAACTTAACCAGCAAAGAGTCATAGTCCGTGGGAATTTTATAGCCCTGGTAAACGATGCCGTCCAGCCTTATTCCAGGTCCGCCGGGGGACTGATAGACCTCTACCCGCTTTCCTCCCTCGGGCATGAAGTTGTTCTTCGGGTCTTCTGCGTTGATTCTCACCTGGATGGCACGGCCTGTCAGCTGAACCCTTTCTTTGGGTATTTCAAGAGGATTTCCTTCGGCGATCAGGACCTGCTGCCTGACAATATCCACACCGGTGAGCATCTCCGTGACCGTATGTTCCACCTGCAGCCTTGTATTGACTTCCATGAACCAGAATTTGTTGGTTTTCGGATCAACCAGAAACTCGACCGTTCCGGCATTGACATAACCGGCCTCACGGGCAGCCCGTATAGCTGTTTGATGCATGACTTCAATCACATCCGCCGGAAGATCCGCCGGCGCTATTTCAAGCAGCTTCTGGTGTCTTCGCTGAATCGAGCAATCGCGTGAACCCAGATGAATGATATTCCCGTAGCGATCCGCCAGGATTTGAATTTCCACATGCCGGGGCGATTCGATGAGCTTTTCAATGTAGATGCTGTCGTCATTGAATGCGGAAAGGGCCTCCGCTCTTGCCATGGGAAGTTGGGACTTCAGTTCCGCTTCGTTCTGTACTTTCCTGATCCCTCGGCCCCCACCGCCGGAAGTCGCCTTCAGCATGATGGGGTAACCCGCTGTCTTCGCGAACGCCAAGGCGTCTTTTATTCCCTCATCTCCATGGCGCAGATTTTTCGTTCCCGGTATAAAGGGGATCCCCGCCCTTTCCATGATTTCTCTTGCCACGACCTTATTGCCCAGATCACGGATCACCTGGGGAGGCGGTCCGATGAAAACGATTCCCGCCTTCTCACAGGCGTCTGAAAAATCGGCGTTTTCCGCCAGAAATCCGTAACCGGGGTGAATGGCATCGGCTCCGCTGTTTCGAGCAGCCCATATCATCTTTTCGATGTTGAGATAATCTTTCCGGGGTCCGTCACCGATCATGACGGCTTCATCCGCGAAGCGGAGAAAATAGGCCTCGCTGTCCGGCTTCTCATACACGGCTACGGCATCAAGTCCTAGTTCCTTCACGGTCCGGATGATCCTGAGAGCGATTTCCCCGCGGTTCGCGATGAGTATCTTTCTTATCTTTCGTATCTTTTGCGTCTTCATTCTTAACGTTGCCTCCCTTTCCGTCATCTCCCCGCAGAGTCCCTGATGTTCAGCACAGGGGGCGGCAGAAAGATCCAGCGATTTTGTTTAATGGAAAAGTTTTTTTTATACTTTAAATCCATTCATCTGTCAAGAGAACCGTCCTTTTGGCTAAAATTATCTTGACTTTGATTTCACAGGTAAGATAGACAAATTTGATTCTAAATGATTATAGCGGTTCTCTGGTATAGAAAGGAGTAACTATGGCAAAATATGAATCGAATTCTCTGAGAAATGTGGCTGTGGTGGGACACGGTGGAACAGGCAAGACCTCCCTCTGCGAGTCCTTTCTCTACGTTTCGGGCAAGACGGACCGGCTCGGAAGAGTCGACGACGGATCGTCCAGCATGGATTTTGAGCCTGAAGAGCAAAAAAGGCACATCTCCATCAACGCCGCCGTCAATTTCTTTGACTGGGAAAAGGGAAAAATCAACATCGTGGATACGCCCGGTGATTCAAATTTTGCGACGGATACGCTCAACAGCCTGCGCGTGGTGGACAGCGTTGTCATTGTCATCGACGCCGTGGGCGGTGTCGAATTTCAGACGGAAAAGGTCTGGGAATACGCCGACCAATTTTTGCTCCCGCGTGTCGTTTATGTCAACAAGATGGACCGCGAAAGAGCCGATTACAATAAGTCTCTTGAAAGCGTCAGGAGCTCCTTCGGAAAAAAGATCACGCCCCTTTACCTCCCCATCGGCAGCGAGGATCAGTTCAGAGGCCTCATAGATCTCATCGCGATGAAAGCGCTCATCTTTGATGAAACCAAGGGAAATTTCAAATCGGAAGAAATTCCGGATCCTTTGAAGGAGATGGCCACCCGGTACAGAGAAACGATGGTTGAGGATGTGGCCGAATGTGAAGAGGGTCTCATGGACCGCTATCTTGACAAGGGCGATCTTGAACCCGATGAGTTGAAATCCGGTATCCGTAAAGGGGTCAATTCCGGTGACTTGATCCCGGTGATCTGCGGATCCGCTTTAAAAAATATCGGCATCAAGCCGTTGATGGACATGATCGTCCGTTACCTTCCCTCCCCTGTAGACCTCGGTCCCGTGAAGGGAAAAAAACCCGGCAAGGACACGGTCGAGGAAAGACGGCCCGATCCCGGCGCACCCTTTTCAGGCTTTGTCTTTAAAACCATTGCCGACCCCTATGCCGGCAAACTGACGATTTTCAGGGTTTACTCAGGAACGGCCACTTCGGATGCCAACTTTTACAACCCCTCCAAGAAGGCCGCGGAACGCTTTGGAAACATCTCCTTTCTTGAGGGAAAAGTCCAGAAGCCGGCTGAATCTCTGGTCCCCGGTGACATCGCGTCGGTCGCGAAACTGAAAGAAACAACGACCGGCGATACGATGTGCGACGAGAAATCTCCCATTGTTTATGAAAAAATTCCGTCTCTTCCTCCCGTCATGTCCTTCGCCGTGCAGCCCAAGACGAAGGGGGACGAGGACAAGATCATGACCTCCCTGAACAGGCTCGTGGAAGAAGATCCATCCATATCCTTTCATCGCGATGATCAGACCAAGGAAATTATTCTATCCGGGATGGGACAGGTGCATATCGAAATCACCATCGAGAAACTGAAAAGGAAATTCGGCGTGGAGGTCCATCTCACAACCCCCAAAGTACCTTACAAGGAAACCATCAAGGGGAAAACGCGCGTTCAAGGCAAGTACAAAAAGCAATCCGGCGGGAGGGGCCAGTATGGGGACACGTGGCTCGAGATCGAGTCTCTGCCCCGGGGCTCCGGTTTCGAGTTCGTGGATAAGATCATAGGCGGCGCCATCCCCCGGCAGTACATTCCCGCTGTTGAAAAAGGCATCGTGGAAGCCATGGTCGAAGGGTCTTTAGCCGGATATCCTGTCGTGGACTTCCGGGTATCCCTCGTGGATGGTTCTTTCCATACCGTGGATTCCTCGGAAATGGCCTTCAAGATCGCAGGCTCCATGGGTTTCAAGAAAGGCATGATGGACTGCCAGCCCACGCTTCTGGAACCCATTGTGACCATTGACATCGAGATTCCAGATGAATACATGGGCGATGTGATTGGAGATCTGAACAGCCGCCGCGGCCGGGTCCTTGGCATGGATACGAAAGGATCCCATCAGATCATCAAGGGCCAGGCTCCCCTGGCGGAAATTCTGACCTACGCGCCTGATTTGAGATCCATCACGAGCGGACGCGGCACCTTTACCTATCGGCATTCACACTACGAAGAAGTTCCGCCTTTCATCGCGGAAAAGATCATTGCCGCGGCCAAGGCAAAAAAAGAAGAGTAGAAATGGCGGATATCACGGCTGCAATCCTGACCGTTAGCGATAAGGGCTCTCGAGGTGAGCGGGAAGATACAAGCAGTCGGGAGATCCGGATTCTTCTCGAAAGCGTCTACATAGTGGTCGTGCATTATGACATGGTTCCGGATGACAAGAACCTGATCGCCGAAAAGATCATGGAATTTGCGGATGAAAAAAAAGTGGATCTCATTCTGACGACCGGCGGAACAGGAGTGAGTCCCCGCGACGTCACCCCCGATGCCACTCTCGAAGTGATCGAAAAGGAAATCCCAGGCCTGACCGAGTTCATGCGGATGAAGAGCGCCACGCTGACTCCCCACGCCTTGATATCGAGGGCTGTGGCCGGAATCAGAAAGGATTCGCTGATTGTCAATCTGCCGGGAAGTCCGAAGGGGGCAAGGGAAAACCTTTCCTTCATTCTTCCCGCCCTCAGACACGCCATTGAAAAGATCAAGGGCGATCCGTCCGAATGCGCGACCTGAGCCACTTTTCCGCGCGCTCTTTGTGAGTCCCCGGCCAGAAAATGCGGCGGCACATGGGACAGATCATGAAGGCATCCTGATTTTCAAAGGTGTATGGCGGTACCCGCCCCTTCACGTCATCTTTTCCGATCCCGATGAGTCTTTCATTGCATTGAAGGCAGCGACTGAAGAGATGACTCTTTTCCGGCCGGAGAGAAAACCTATCGATGACTTCTATCAATTGATTCTCTACACGGTCCGACATCAGGATCATCATTTTCCCTGAAAACTGCTTTTGGGCCATGTCTTTTTTCCTGGTTAAAACAACTCTCTCTTCACCCCTGGCCGTTGTCAGAAGCGATCTATCTGCGTTGCCCTCATAAAACAGCGTGTCGTATCCCAGGATCCTAAGCCACTTGGCCAGCGTCCCGAGGGAACGGTCGGTGATAAATTTCATGACTTTTCTTGCTATAGGAGATTCTGATCGCTCAACGGAGGCATCGTCCTGGAATGTTCTGAAAGAGCCTTTTTTCTCAGTTCGTATATCTCGCTCTCCAGCCCTTTTATTTCCCTGCTCAATTTTGACGCTTTCATGGCCAGCTTGAAACGCTCGACCATGCCAATCAGCCCCGCAATGATGACCCCGGCGAGAAAGGAAAAAAAGATCAGGAGATAAGACGGCAGCTTGAATCCCGGCTGGATCAGGTCGAAATAAGTGATGGGCACCGCCACCGTGTTCTGCTGTGAAAATGTGATAGCCAAAAAGACCAGTCCCATGATCAAGATCGTGACGATAAATTTCACCTCACACCTCCTGGCACAATTTCTTGAAATAGGGCAAAAGGATTTCGCAGGTTTTGTTCAAATCTTCAGGAATCACCCTGGTCTCGGCCAGGGACGTCATGAAATTGGTGTCTCCCACCCATCTCGGAACAACATGCAGATGAATGTGATCGTCCACGCCCGCACCTCCTGCTTTTCCGAGATTGATCCCTATATTGAACCCGTCAGGCCTTATCGCTGCCTTCAAGACGCCGACGCAGACACGTGCCAGTTCAAATATCTCTCGGCTTTCCTCTTCGGTCAACGCTTCGAGATCTGCGACATGGCGGCGGGGTGCAACCAGCAGGTGACCGTTGGTATAGGGGTACCGGTTCATGATGACAAAGGCTCCCCTGCCCTCATGGAGAACATAGCAGGCGTCCCTTATGGAATCCTCGCAAAATACGCAGCCTTCATTTTTGTTACTCATGATGTACGCCATCCTCCAGGGCGCCACGATAAATTTCATTTGAGACCTCAAACAGAAACATCTATGATTCGTCCGGTGATCGTATCTCCGATTTCAAGGATGCCGATGGTGTTCTTTTTCGCAAACCTTTTATCCATCGCCGATCCCGGATTGAAATAGAGCACACCGTCCTTGGATCTGTTACAGGCATGATGGGTATGCCCATAAACCAGGCAGTCGATTTGGTCGAACTGCTTCCTCAGCTTTTTCTCAAGACCGAAAGGCATGCCCCACCCATGAATGAGGCCAATCCTGAATCCACCCAATTCAATCAGCATCTTTTCGCTGAGACGGTTCCGGATATCATCGCCGTCCATATTTCCATAGACGGCTTTCACCTCCTTGCCGGCAAAGACATCCAGAACTTCGAGGGCTACAAGGTCGCCGGCATGCAAAATAATTTCCACATCCCGAAAATATTCCTCCACAATCCCCCGGAGTCTCTCATCGTAATGCCGGAGATGGGTATCTGAAATGACGCCGATCTTCATCTTTGTTCCCCTTAAAACGCTGCAAAATTATATATGCAACGTCGAAAAAGACAAGCATTATTTTATGAACAGCCAAAGCGTTCACTTTCTGAACTGACTATTTTTGTTTGACTTTTTTAGCACCGCTCTTTACAATTCTGTCACATTCAAGAAGGAGACTTCCCGTGCTCGAATCGATCCTTGAGAAGCTGGCTGATAAAATTCTTGCCCTTGATGAGGCATCGATGACCGCCTTGTGGAATAAGTACAAGGATCGAATGGAAAAATTCGATACCTCAAAAGATTGGGAAAGGTCCATCATCGTTTTTTTTATCATCAACGCCGTAAGGGCAAAGAATCAGATTTTCAACGAGCGGATTCTCAAAATGCAGAGTCAGAAGAAAGACGCTCCTTCCAGACCCTTCAAACCCGGCCCGGATATTAAGCGTGTGAAATGAGTGATGGATGGCAGCCGTGAAAGGAATGCGTGTGATCGTCACGGGAAGAGTTCAGGGTGTCTTTTTCAGAGCGAGAACGAGAACCGTGGCAGAATCCCTGAACCTGACCGGCTGGGTAAGAAACCTTCCTGACGGAAGCGTCGAGGCTGTTTTCGAAGGAAGAGAAGAGGACATCCTGGCCATGGTCGAATGGTGCAAAAAAGGCCCGTCATACGCCGTCGTTGAAGACGTCCGGACCTCCGACAAGCCCTTCTCCGGAAAATTCGACCGGTTCAGCATTCGCTATTAGTTCACGGCCCTTCCGTCTTTTGAGGGCATACTCATCAGCGGGATTCCCTCATGGCTTCGGCAAATCCTTTCATCGAGTTGCTGATAGTGGCGTCATCGACACAGTAGGCAATTCGGAAATGGCCCGGGCCGCCGAATCCCGTACCGGGCACCGTCAGAACGTTGCTCTTTTGCAGGATGCGGACAAAAGCCACATCGTCCTCTATGGGACTTTTCGGAAAGAGATAAAACGCGCCTTTGGGTTCCTCGAACCGGTATCCCATTGAAGACAACCCCTGACACAGCATGTCCCGCTTTCGCCTGTACTCGTCCACGTTCACCACGAGCCCTTGGAGCCCCGCCACGATCCGCTGCATCAGCGCCGGCGCATTGACATAGCCGAGAATTCTATTGCTCAGGATGAGCCCTTCCATTACTTTTTCAACTTCCGAGAGACCCGGGTGCACGGCGATGTGGCCGATTCTTTCGCCGGGAATAGAAATGTTCTTTGAATGCGACGTGGCGATGATGCTGTTCCTGTACGCTCTCAAAACACTCGGCACGGTGACCCCGTCATAGACAATCTGGCTGTAGGGCTCATCGGAGACGAGATAGATCTCCCGGCCGTATTGCTTTTGTTTTTCCATCAGCAGCGCTGCAAGTCCGTCGATCTCGGCCTGACCATATACTTTTCCCGTGGGGTTGTTGGGGGAATTGATGAGGACGACCTTTGCCTTTTCCGTGATGGCTTCTCTCATGCGGTCGAGGTCAAGAGAAAAATCCTTCTCCGTCTCGACCAGTCGCGTTACCCCGCTATGATTGTCCACATAAAACTGGTACTCCACAAAATAGGGCTTCGGTATGATCACCTCTTCTCCCGGGTCAAGGAGGGTTTTGAGGATGACATTCAACGCCCCGCCCGCGCCGCAGGTCATGACAACGTGGTCCGCCGTGAGTGGAAGGCCGTGCTCCCTGCTGACATATTCGGCCACGGATCGTCTCGTTTCCACATATCCGGCGTTCGGCATATAGGCGTGCTTTCCCGGAATGTCCTTTGCCGCGATCTCGCGAAGCAGACGATGAAACTCCGGCGGCGGTTCCACATTGGGATTTCCCAGGGTGAAATCGTAAACATCACCGGCACCGTACTTTGCCTTCAGCCTGATACCGTCTTCAAACATCTTCCTGATCCAGGAAGACTGCGAAATAAAACGCTCAATCTTTGCGGAAACGGTCATGACACCATCCTCCTTATGCTGTGCCGCTGATTCGTAGCATAACTTGGCGCGGGCGTCAACCTCCGTCACCTGTAGGAATTGTACTTGACATTCAGGGCTCTATTTTCTAAACATAGGCCGTAAAATCCAAAAAGCGAGTATGCGCCATGCCCATTTATGAATTCAGATGCAAGAATTGCAAGAAGGTCTTCGAAGTCCTGTTCCGTTCCAGTGACGAAAAATTGAAGGTCTGCTGCCCCGGCTGCCGGTCGGAAAAGACTGAAAAACTTCTCTCAGTCTTCGGAAGCAGGGTTGAGAAAGGAATGCCCTCCTCGGATGTCCCGCCCTGTGCGGCCACCTGCAAGGAATTTTCCTGACAGCGCTGATCCTGTGCGGCCGTCGGCCGCCTTTTAATCTCTCAAAACGGAAGCTGCTTTTATGATCCTGAACAGCCAAGGAAAAATCGCCGAAGACCTTTATGCTATCGGGGGACCTGAGCTCCCTGCCTATCTTCTGCTCGGAAAAACACCGGCTCTTTTTGATGCCGGTATGACCTTCATGGGGCCGACCTATTTCAAAGAACTGAAACAGCTGCTGGGCGACCCGAAAAGGCTTCAATTCAACTTTCTGACTCATTCTCATTTCGACCACAGCGGAGCGACGCCTTATCTCAAAAGGCAAATCCCCGGACTCAGGATCGGCGCGAGCCGGCTGGCCGCCGATACGCTCCGGAAACCCAATGCCATCGAACTGATTCGGAGCCTCTGCCGGGATTACGAGGAGAAACATCCGGAGCTCACAGGAGGCGAGGATGTGACCTTCGACACCCTTCATGTGGACATTGTTCTCGAGGACGGGGATGAATTCGATCTTGGCGGAGGGATGACCTTTCGCGCCATATCAACGCCAGGCCACACGCGGGATTCCATGTGCTTCTATATTCCACGATTCAAAGCGGTCATAACCGGCGAATCGATCGGAGCCTTCGATAAGAATTTCACCATTCATCCGGAATTTCTCGCCAGCTATAAAGACTACGCCGCGTCCCTCCAGAAAATAGCCGTCCTGGACATCGATATGATTCTCATGTGTCATTTTTTTGTTCTGACCGGTGAAGACGCCAGGGGCTACATGGTGAAGACGATCGAACGGACGGAGACTTTCCGGCGGAGGATCGAAGACTATCTCGACCATTTTAACGGCGACCGCGCGTCCGTTGTCAGGAGAATATACAAGGAAGATTATGAAGATACCGGGGCCATCCTTCAGGAGAAGAGACCTTTCCTGATCAACCTTGAGGCAAAGGTTCGCGCTGTGGCAGAGGGAAGATAAGAAGCCCTGCATAGCTTTAGATTTTCTCTTGCACAATCCCTCATAATCCCTTATAAGGTCGCTGTCTTGAGACTTTATGACCCATTTCTTGAAAGGAGTCTGATCCATGAATATTCTGATTTTCGGACCGAACGGAAGCGGCAAAGGAACCCAGGGCGCTGTGGTCCAAAAGAAATACGGCGTTCCCCATATTGAGACGGGTGTCATTTTCAGGGAGAATATCTCCAAGGGCACCGATCTGGGAAAGAAGGCTAAGGCCTATATCGATCGGGGCGAACTCGTGCCGGACGACATCACCATCCCCATGATCCTGAATCGCATCAAAGAGCCGGACTGCAAAGGCGGCTGGCTTCTGGACGGCTTCCCCAGGAACCTGGCCCAGGCGGAAGCCCTCTTCGAGGCCTTGAAGAAAGACAACATCCAGCTCGATTACGTCATAGAGATTGTCCTTGATCGGGAAACATCCAAGAAGCGGATCATGGGACGTCGGCTCTGCGCCAATGACAATAATCATCCGAACAATATTTATATCGACGCGATCAAGCCGGCCATGAAAGATGGAAAGATGGTCTGCCGTGTCTGCGGCGGCGACAAGCTCACCGCAAGGGCGGACGACCAGGACGAGTCGGCCATCGATAAGCGGCACAACATTTACTATGACGCGGCGACGGGAACCCTGGCCGCCGTGAATTTCTTCAAGAAGAGAGTGAAAGTGCTCGGAGTGGACGGCCTCCCCGGCGTGAAGGAAGTCTCAGAAGAATTGTTGAAGAAACTGAAATAATATCGCCAATGGAATAAGGCTTGGCAAAAAGCCCCTCCGCGCAGACGGAAGGGCTTTTTTATCATTTGATAAACCTATGAATACCATTCGCAACTTCAGCATCATCGCCCATATCGATCACGGAAAGTCCACTCTGGCGGACCGGCTGATTGAATATTCAGGCGCGATCGACCAGCGGAACTTCAAGGATCAGATGCTGGACAGCATGGACATCGAGCGTGAACGGGGGATAACGATCAAGAGCCAGGCGATCACCCTCCCCTATCGAGCGCGCCACGGCAGAACCTATATGCTCAACCTTATCGATACGCCGGGGCACGTAGATTTCTCATATGAAGTTTCACGCTCCCTGGCCTCCTGCGAGGGTGTCCTGCTCCTGATCGATGCGACTCAGGGTGTTCAGGCCCAGACCCTTGCCAATCTCTATCTCGCCATGGAGAATAACCTTGCGATCATACCTGTCATAAACAAGATTGACCTGATCTCGGCGGACGTGGAGAGGGTCATCGAGCAGATCGATTCGGAGCTCGGACTGGATCCCGAGACTCACTTGAAATGCTCGGCCAAAGAGGGGATCGGGATTGAAGACATCCTTGAGGCGATTGTGGAGAGAATTCCCCCTCCCAGGGGATCAGGAGATCAGCCGCTCGCGGCCCTCATTTTTGACGCCCAGTACGACGTCTACCGCGGGACAGTGATCCATTGCCGAATCTTCAACGGGTCGGTGGCAGCAGGTGACGTGATCCGTTTCATGTCCAGCGGAGCCGCGTATAAAGTAGAGGAAGTGGGGCGCTTTCTTCTGGCGCGAGAGAAGAAAGACAGGCTTTCCGCTGGAGAGGTGGGATACATCATAGCCGGCGTTAAAACCATTTCCGACGTCCGTATCGGCGACACGATGACCCACCACGAGACGCCCTGTGAAAAACCCCTTCCCGGCTTCAAGGACGTGAAGCCCGTGGTCTTCTCTTCCATCTATCCCGTCTCGTCGGAGGACTACGAGGATCTGTCTGTGGCCCTGGAAAAGTACAAGCTCAACGACGCCTCTTTCGTCTATCAAAAGGATTCCTCCGTCGCACTCGGTCAGGGATACCGCTGCGGATTCCTGGGCCTTCTTCACCTGGATATCGTCCAGGAGCGTCTTGAAAGGGAATACGACCTGTCCATCATTCTCTCGGTACCCAGTGTCCGGTACCGCTTTACCCTGAAGGACGGCCGTTCTGTTTTTATCGATAACCCGTCATTTTATCCGGATCCTGTTTCCATTCTTAAATCGGAAGAACCCTATATCCGCGCCTCCATGATGTTGCCGGAGAGGTATCTCGGGACTGTCATGAAGCTCTGCATGGAAAAACGCGGTGTGAACTCCAACCTCCATTACACGAGCCCGACCCGCGCTGAACTCAATTACGAGATGCCGCTCGCCGAAGTCATCTACGATTTCTACGACCGTTTCAAGACCGTCACCCAGGGTTACGGTTCCTTTGACTACGACATCATCGATTACCGTGAGGGCAGTCTTGTTTTGCTCGACATTCTTGTGAACGGCGAAAAAGTGGACGCTCTTTCCCAGATCGTCCACCGGGACCGCGCGCGTTCAAGGGCTCTTCTCGCCTGCGAGAGGCTCAAAGACGAGATCCCCCGTCACATGTTCAAGATCGCCATCCAGGGGGCCATCGGCGGCGACATCATTGCCCGCACGACCATCTCTCCGTTCCGGAAAGACGTCACGGCGAAATGCTACGGCGGCGATATCACGCGCAAGCGAAAACTTCTGGAAAAACAGAAGAAAGGCAAAAAGCGCATGAAGATGGTGGGAAACGTGACCATCCCTCAGAGCGCCTTCCTGTCGGTGCTGAAAACGGAAAATGAGTAAGGGTTCAACATGAAACCGCCCGGCCTGTACATCCATGTACCCTTCTGCAAGAGCAAGTGCGGATATTGCGACTTCTATTCCGGCACATCCCTGGACCTTATCCCCTTCTTTCTCAACGCTCTTCTGATGGAAATGAAACAGTATCGATGTTCATTCGGAGCCTTTGACACGGTTTACATCGGCGGCGGCACACCCTCTTTGCTGAAACAGAAGGAACTGGAGTCTGTTTTCGCCGGAGTTCATGACCATTTTGATATTTCAGATGGAAGCGAGGTGACTCTTGAGGCCAATCCCGCTGACCTGAAACCCGATTATCTCCGGGCGCTCCGCGACATGGGTGTGTCCCGTCTCAATATCGGCGTGCAATCCTTTCATCAGCCCACCCTCAACTTCCTCGGGCGGCGGCACAGTGTCCAAGAGGCCGGGATGGCTATCGACCGGGCGCGGAAGGCGGGTTTTGAAAACCTCGGCTTGGACCTTATCTACGGCGTGCCGGGAATGGAAATCGACCGGTGGATAGATATTCTGATGACGGCAATTTTTTTCGAACCCGAACACCTGTCCTGCTATCAGCTCAGCCTCTCTCCGGAAACGCCGCTCGGCAAAACACTTCACGAGGGCGGGTTCTCTCTTCCAGATGAAGATCTTTCCCTCCAATTTTTCATGAAATCGTCGGAAATTCTTGAAGCAGCAGGTTACATTCATTACGAAGTATCGAATTACGCGAGAGATATCTCCCTTATTTCAAGGCACAACCAGAAATATTGGGATCACAGCCCATATCTGGGTCTGGGGCCCGGCGCCCACTCTTTTCTCCAAAATGAGCGCTGGTGGAACCATCAATCCATCATGCAATATGCAAGTGACCTTGAAAGGGGAGAGAGACCGATTGAAGGGGAAGAACGTCTTTCACCGGAGGATCTGATGCTTGAATCTCTTTTTCTCGGCCTCCGGACCAGGAAGGGAATCGATCTCGGGATATTCCGTGAAACAAACAACCTTGATCTTGAAAAAGAAAAGAGAGAAACGCTTCAACGGCTTGAGGACGACGGATTCATCGTCATCCGGGAAGGACACCTGAGCCCCACCCTCCGCGGTTACGCCATGGCCGACAGCCTGCCCCTGATTCTATGAGGCTGCCCGGGACACCCGTCCTTCGGGCGTGAGACAGAGGTCCTTTTCCAGGATTTCCCTGACGTCCCTGAAATTCCTGTAATAGATGCAGGCCTTTTCCCTGCGCAGGCATTCTTCGTATAGAATGTCCTTGCCGAAAACGAGATCGGCCTGCTGGGAGGGGCAAACATCGGAATACCCGTCGCCGATGTAAATGATGGTATCGTAATGGCGACGGTATTGCTGCAGAAGCAAGCTCTTGCAGGTCCCGCACTTTGCACACTTATCGTTAAACCGTGGGAATTCGATGGTCACGGAGCGGTTCTCTTGGAAACGGATGATGTTGGAATGAAATTCGATATCATCAAACCCGTATCGCTTCAAAATGAAATCAATATAAAAATCCAGACCGTCCGATACGATTTTGATTTCGAATCCCCTGTCGCGGCAGAACCGGCAGAATTCCCTGAAATGAGGATCCATGCCGGAGATGGTCGACGTATACGCCGCCATCTCTTCCCGG
>Ga0268280_1000931_pt1 | contig 21372 bp, 19 predicted proteins | sample saktaG_9_FD_190139 | JGI IMG/M metagenome (GOLD analysis project Ga0268280, IMG submission 190139) | Saline water microbial communities from Sakinaw Lake, British Columbia, Canada - sak_2011_5_24_40m | ecosystem: Environmental > Aquatic > Non-marine Saline and Alkaline > Saline ... | reverse complement strand
GTATTATCCGGTGCATTAGCGACTTATTTGTTCTTGCGCATTCCTGACTCGGAACCCAGCCGCCTGCCCGGCTATGCCTGGACAATGCTGTTCCTGTGTGTGATACCGTTATGCAGCCTTTTCTTTTATATTCCGGTCAAGAACGAAGAGACACAGGTAACCGTTCACAGGCAGCGAGTAGCCAGTTTTGTTATTATGCTAATCAGCTACCCGATCGGTTGGTTAGTTCTGGCTTTGATCGGCGCGCCGCTCATTTTCACAGCAGTGGCGGCCATCTATACATTTGTGACTCTCGGCCTGATAATTTTCAATTTGCTGCTCCATTATAAAGCCAGCGGCCATGCTGCCGGCGTATCGGGACCGGTAGCTGTAATGATCTACATATACGGCATCATTGCAACACCGCTGCTGCTTTTATTAATTCTTGTAACCTGGGCTCGACTGGCCGCCGAGGGACACAACCTCTGGCAAACTGTAGTCGGCGCAACTATGTCTGTAGTGATCTCGATAGGAGTATTATGGGCGTTTGGCTTTTCGCCGTTTCTTGGGGTGGTTTGGTAGGGGATCGTTTTACGACTATTTAATCGCCAATTCCACTGTGCGGTCGGCTCTGTTCTTTTTATTAAAGTTTGGCTGCGTTAACATTTTATTAATATTTCAGGAGTAAGCTAAGTATAGTGGAGTATATCTTCAGGCATGTGTCTTTGAACACAGGATGGCAATTATGCAGCAGAAGTATTTCTGTCCCAACTGCGGGGCGAGGATTGTTTGCGGGGAAAGGTTTTGCATGGGCTGCGGCATTAATTTCACCTGGGTGATGGAGCCTCTCCAACCTCAACCTGCGCAGCCATGGTATGGCGATCAATATCCCGGTCAGCAACAAGGATTTGATCAGGAGTGGCCGATGTACGATCAGCAATCCGGTTTAGGCCAGAAGCCTGAACTGAATAATAGCCTTTCACAAAGGAAGAATTCACAGGTCGGCAGCAAAGTTGCCCCGATTAGCACTGAGATCTCCAGGTTGCTGTCAAACTTCGAGAAACATATAAAGTACAATAAGCTTTCGTGAAAGAGGCTAGTCCTTACGCCACCTGTATCCGCTCAGCGCCCACAGGACAACGTTCGTACCGTAAAATACCCAGACCAGGCAGAACATGACCTGGGAGATATTGCCCAGGCCCAGGTTATAGACCTCGCCTATGATCTCGGTTATATACCAGCAGGTGGCCGCGATCGCGACCATCCAGGCGTTGGGCGCGGGATAGAGCTTGCGGCGCACCGTCTCCCAGGCCAACCAGGTTGTAGTGCAGAAGAAAGCAGTGTAGACCGGTCCGAGCACGGCATGCCCGACTCGAACTATGTCAGTCCAAAGCACAAGCATAACCACCACTGCCGATGCATAAATGAGAATCGGCAGCCAGGCTTCAGTGAGTTTGAACTTCTTAAAGTAACCGAAGCCGCGGCCTACGCGGATGATGAGGAAGATATGGGCGATGATGGACAGCACACCGCCGACCATGAAGACCCATGACCCCACGGTCAGCCCCGGCACCGCTACCACCACGCTCATCAGTATGTCGGTGGGCAGCATGCAGATGAAAGCCAGCAGGAGCAGCGTCCAGTCGCGTTTCTCCAGTGCGTACTTTCCTGTGATCAGGACGATGATCAGCGCCAGCAGTGTTATGCCAGGCTTGGCAAAGGCTGGATACAGGCTGCCGGTCTTATAGAGATAGTTAATCCAGTCGATGCCGAAGACCGACCCCGCCAGCAGCAGGGTAGCGCCCAGAAGCACAAAAACCCAGATGCGCCGAGTCCCTTCCAATACCAATCCCCGTGTCTGTTCCTTTCTCATGCTGACCTCCACTGGTTCTAATCCTATAGTTGTGACGCTCATTATATCTGATTGCTGCCCTTCGGAGCTACAATCATTTGAGCGTATTCAAGCTACGATGCTATAATTCACCGTGTATTCTATAGGATTAAGCCATGTTTGAGAAACTGGAAGCAATTGAAAGGCGCTACGAAGAGCTGGGTGAAATGATCACACAGCCGGAAGTCTACAACGATTTCCAGCGCGTACAGGCCCTTTCGCAGGAGCGAGCCGTCATTGAGGATGCTGTAAATAAATACAGGCAGTACAAAGCTGTGGGAAAGGCCATTGCCGATACGCAGGCCATGATAGAGGGCGGACTGGATCCGGATATGCTGTCCATGGCCAGGGAGGAACTCACTGAATTAAAGGTTTCGGAGCAGGCGTTGGGCGAAGTTTTGCGTCTAAGCCTTGTGCCAAAGGACGCCAACCAGGATAAGGACGCTATCGTAGAGATCAGGGCGGGTACGGGAGGTGACGAAGCGGCCCTCTTCGCGGCGGATCTGTACCGCATGTATTCGCGTTACGCCCAGGCCAAAGGCTGGCAGATAGACATAATCGACAGCAACCAGAACGAGATGGGGGGCTTCAAGGAGGTCATCTTTGAGGTCAAAGGAAAGGGCGCCTACGGCCATCTCAAGTATGAACGCGGCGTGCACCGCGTCCAGCGCGTGCCGGTCACCGAGGCTTCGGGCAGGATACATACCTCGGCGGCTACAGTAGCTGTGTTGCCCGAAGCGGAGGAGATAGATGTACATATCAACCAGGAGGACCTGCGGATAGACATCTTCCGCAGCGGAGGCGCCGGCGGGCAGAACGTCAACAAGTTGAGCACGGCAGTGCGCATTACCCACATCCCCACAGGCATTGTGGCCATCTGCCAGGACGAGCGGTCGCAGTTGCGCAACAAGCTCAAGGCTATGGCAGTGCTGAGGGCGCGGCTTTACGACATCGAACAGCGCAAGCAGCAGGACGAGGTCACTGAGGAGCGCCGGTCGCAGATAGGCAGCGGGGACAGGTCCGAGAAGATCCGCACCTACAACTTCCCGCAGGACCGCATGACCGACCACCGCATCAACCTCAGCCTGCACGGGCTGCCCCGCATTTTGGACGGCGACCTGGATAAGCTCATCGATGCGCTGGCCACAGAGGAACAATCGCAGTTATTACAGGACAGCAGCTTGTGACCGCCCGGGAATGGCTTCGTAAATACACTTCAATTTTTCAGCAGGCGGGCATTGATGAGGCGAATGACGAGGCTGTAGTCCTGCTCTGCCATGTGCTGAAACTTGGCAAAGTCCAAATTTTCGCACAACCTGAGAGGACGCTGACCGGCGACGAGCTAACCCTGCTGGACGGGCTGGTGGCACGCAGGCTGCGTCACGAGCCATCAGCTTATATCACCCGCAACCGGGAGTTCTACGGTCTCGACCTGTTCGTGGATTCCAGGGTGCTTATACCCAGGCCTGAGACCGAGGTACTGGTTGAGGCAGCCATCGAATTCGGGCGCTCATGGATTGTTCTTAAGCGGAAACAGATGCTTGTGGCCGACATCGGCACGGGATGCGGCGCCATCGCCATAGCGCTGGCAGCGCACATACCTGAGGCACATGTATACGCTGTAGATATCTCCCCCGGCGCTGTCGAAGTTGCTGCAATTAATATTCACCGTCATGGCTTCGAAGATCGAATAAAACTGATCCCCGGGAATTTACTGGAGCAAATTAATCGGAATATGGATTTGATCGTGGCCAACCTGCCCTATATACCGAATGAGGAACTGGCGGGCCTTCAGCCCGAAGTATGCCTGTACGAGCCAATGCTGGCACTGGACGGAGGCGACGGCGGTACCGCTGTCATCGAGGCTATGATATCACAGGTATCGGGTAAAATCGCGCCTGGTGGAGCTCTCTTCCTCGAGATAGGATCTGGTCAGGGCGAGCGGCTAATGCCCATGGTCAGGGATGTTCTGCCCGGCTGGGAGGTTGCGCTGGTCAAAGACCTGTCCGGTATTAACAGGTGTATGAGAATTAAGCACATAGAGTAATCTGTCAGGCATCGACTGTGAAGTCCACGCACAGGTAACTGGCAGCGATGATAGACGATTTGCCGGACACGTGTACGGGCAGATCAATTAGTGTTTCAACTTGACGTGACGTGTATTCTGCACTGTCTTATAATAAGCGGGCTAATGCAGGTTGCAGAAGGAGGGTCCGATGCCGATACCGCAGCCGTTCAAGACGACTTATGATTGGGACCACATGGAGAAGGTGCTGAGGCGGGAAACGTTGGAGGGGCCGGTACCTATTATCGAGTTGTTCCCCGATGCCGAGATCATGACCGAGGTTACGGGCATCGACTATCCCTCGGCCAGGGCTGTAGAACTTTTCACCAATGCCGGTCAGTTGATCGATGATCAAGAAGCTTTGGACATGGGGATCCGGCTAATTGAACTGAACATAGCATTCAGCAAGGCCATCGGGTACGATTATGTAACGATGATCCCCATCGTCCCGTTGACCAAAACCCGGAGGGAGCTGGCCGCAGATGATGACCCTCGGCGGCAAAAACGTGCCTGGAAGGAAGAGGGTCAGGGTATTATCACCAGCCGCGCCGAATATGAAGAATTCAAGTGGCCTGCGCTTGACCAGATCAGTTTGCTGGCCCTCGACTACGCGGCCGGCTGTATACCGGACGGCATGAAGATTATGGTGATGTATAACGGGATCTATGAGGACCTGAGTGAGCTGATGGGCACGCAGCATATGGCTATAAAATGCATCGAGGAGCCGGAGCTGGTCGAGGATATACTCGAGCAATTGACCCGCCTTGCAGAACATGCCATCGACCTGTCCGCGGCACATGCAGGCACCGGGGCTATTTTTTATTCTGATGACCTGGGCTATAAGGGCGGGACGATCCTGTCTCCACGTTTCCTGAGAAAGTACTATATACCCAGGTTGAAGCGCATTGCCGATGCCTGCCACAAGCACGGCAAGCTGTTCCTGATGCACTCTTGCGGGCAGGTCATGGCCATTATGGATGACCTTATCGAGGCGGGGATAGACGGCAGGCACAGCTTCGAGGACGCTATCCTGCCGGTGGAGCAGTGGTACGACAAATTTCACAATAGAGTAGCTATACTGGGTGGTGTTGATATGGACCTGATGGCCTACGGCACAGAGGAGCAGGTCCGGCAGCGTACGCGCCGGATACTCGAGCACTGCGCCCCGGACGGCGGATACTGTATGGGGACGGGGAACTCTGTGGCTAATTACGTGCGGATCGAGAATTACTATGCCATGATCGACGAAACACGCAAATGGAACGAGGAGCACGGGTATTGAGCAGACAACTTAGATAGGCATGATGCCTTGATAGCGAGAAAGACGAACTGATATTTCAGCTGGTATATAAATACAGCAAGCAGTATGGATTTATGACCATTTCATGTCAGGATTCGACATTCGGGCGGATTTGAAGTCCCCCCCGTTAGCAGACTGCCGCGGAATTGACCGGGCATTCAAAGCGGAGTTTTGACATCCATATAAGGTTATTGTAAACTTTCCGATTGGTTAAATTCTTTAGCCAAATATCGTATTTAGGGGTGATTTGCTACCATGAACATGATCGTCTGCTGTAAACAGGTACTCGATCCCGAAGCAGCTCCAGCCACCTTCAAACTGGACGCTGCCAATAACAGGATGGTCCAGCCGCCTGAGGTCAAGCCGGTCGTCAACCCGTATGACGAACAGGCTGTAGAGGCCGCCCTGCGTATCAAGGACAAGGACAAGGCCGCCCACAAGGTGACTATCATTAGTCTTGGCAACAACCTTCTACGCGATGTTGTCAAGAAGCCGCTCTCCATGGGCGCCGACGAGCTGATACTGCTTGAAGATGCGGCATTCGAAGGCGGAGACAGCTTCTCGGTTGCCTCAGCCCTGGCAGCCGCGGTTAAGAAAATCGGACCTTTCGACCTTATCTTTTGCGGCAGGCAGGAATCTGAATGGGACGACGGACAGGTCGGCTCCGGGCTTGCCGAACTGCTGGGTATCCCCAGCGTTACGGTAGCCAAGAAAGTCGAGGTCATCGACGGTGGTAAAATCAAGGTGGAGCGAGTTGTTGCAGACGGCTTCCAGGTGCTGGAAGTCCAGGGACCCGCACTTATCACTGTTAGTAATGAACTTGGTGAAGCACGCTACGCCACACTGAAAGGTATCATGGCCGCCAGTAAAAAGCAGCCAATAGTATGGAAGCCCGCCGATATCGGAGTGGACAAGGTCGGCGCCGCAGCCAGGAAAGCCAAGGTTGTCAAGCTCTTCCAGCCTGTGAAAGAGGGCAAGTGCGATATCGTCAGCGCCGATTCACCGGCGGAGGCCGGCTCCCTGCTCGCCCAGAAACTGCGCGAGAACAAGGTCATTTAACAATACTGACAGGATAATTATTAGGAGGATACAATGGCTGATAATAAAGGAATACTGGTTGTCGGTGAAGTCGCGGAAGGCAAACTTCTCCCGATTACCTCTGAAATCCTGGGCGCCGGCAGGCGTCTCGCTGATGAATTGAAGGAGCAGCTTTCCTGCATCCTGATCGGCGAAAAGATCGGCGATGCCGGCAAGGCCGCAGTGGCCGCGGGCGCAGACAAAGTATATGTGGCCGATGATGTTCAACTCAAGGAATACGAAAACAGCACTTATATGCAGGTCATGGAAAAGGCAGTGGCCGAGATCGCGCCCCGTATAATCATCATGGGGCAAACGTCAAATGGCCGCGACCTGGCCCCCAGGCTGGCATTCAAGCTGGGCGTGAGCGCCGTTATGGACTGCCTGGAGCTGGCTATAGATCCCGCCACCAAGCTCATGCAGTGCACACGCCCGGTATATGGCGGCAACGCCAAGGCCATCTTCACTTCCGAGGCTATTCCCCAAATTGCTACCGTAAGGGTTAAGGCCAGTTCACCTCTGGCGCCGGATGCAGGTAGAGCGGGTGAGGTAGTAACGTTCGCAGTAGCGCTGGACGCCGCCAAGATCAAGGCCAAGGTGCTTGAGACAATCAAAGAGGAAGTCGCGGGCATTAAGATCGAGGACGCCGCAGCCGTAGTGGCAGGCGGACGTGGACTGGGTGGCCCGGAGCCGTTCACCAAGGAGCTTGCGGAACTGGCCAAGATACTCAAGGGCGCCATTGGCGCATCGAGGCCCCCCTGCGACAACAAGTGGGTGCCGGACTCCATCCAGGTCGGCCTCACGGGCAAGATCATTGCTCCCGAGCTTTACATCGCCATCGGCATCTCGGGTTCGAGCCAGCATATGTCGGGCTGTTCCGGTTCCAAGTGCATTGTTGCCATCAACAAGGACCCCGAGGCCAACATCTTCAAAGAGGCGCGCTTCGGCGTAGTCGGCGATTGGAAGGTCGTGCTTCCCGCTTTCACAGCCAAGGTCAAAGAGCTGGTCCAGTAAGCAATTAAATTCAACGGATACGAAAGCCCCCCGCCGGTATTCCGGCGGGGGGCTTTTCTTTTACTTTAAGAAATGTAGGGATGTTGCTTTAGCTGCACCCGCATCCGGACGGGTTTGAAAACCCGTCCCTACATTTATTAAGCCTGAGTTGCTGTCTTGTGCTGGGCGATGATCTTCTGGGCAACGGGGCCGGGTATATGCTCGTAATGGCTGAACCCGACCGTGAAAGTGCCCCTGCCCTGCGTCATGGAGCGAAGGTCGATAGCATACCTGAGGATCTCGGACTGAGGGGCCTGCGCCTGGATTACGTTAAGGCCGTGGCTGGGATTCATGCCGCTGACCTTGGCGCGCTTGGTATTTAAATCTCCGATGATGTCGCCTGTGAAGGAATCGGGCACCGTAACGGTGATATTCATAATCGGCTCGAGCAGGACGGGGGACCCGTCCAGCATGCCCTTCTTGAAAGCCTGGGCGGATGCTATTTTAAAGGCCATTTCCGAGGAGTCCACCGGGTGGAAGCTGCCGTCGTAAAGTGTGACCTTCATATCCACCGCGGGGAATCCGGCCAGCACGCCTTCGACGCGTGCTTCTTTAACGCCTTTTTCGACGGCCGGTATGAAGTTCCTTGGCACCGAGCCACCCACCACCTTTGCCTCGAATTCGAAACCACCACTCGGTGGCAACGGTTCCATCCTTATAAGAACATGCCCGAACTGGCCGTGCCCGCCGGTCTGCTTCTTGTGCTTATATTCAGATTCCACGGGAACAGTAATAGTCTCCTTGTAGGGCACCCTAGGTACCTCGAGCAGCACTTCCACGGCGAATTTGCGATGCAGCCTGCTGGCCGCGATCTCCAGGTGCGTGTCGCCCATGCCGCCCAGCGTGAGCTCACCGGTATCGGCTTCTCTCTGTGACCTCAGGCTGGGGTCTTCCTCACAGATCCTGGCCAGGCCCGAGCTCATCTTATCCAGGTCCGCCTTGGATTTGGGATGGACGGCTTTGCTCAGGATAGGCGGCGGGAAGTTGATCGGGCTCAGCTTGAGGGGATGTTCCTTAGCACCCAGCGTGTCGCCCGACGCAGTATTGGCGAGCTTGACCACCAGGCCGATATCGCCTGTGCCGACCTGGTTGACCGTCTCCTGTGTCTTACCGTGCGGGATCGAGACCTGGCCGATGCGCTCGACTGCTCCTTTATTTACATTCCAGACCTGCGAGTTGCTGGAAAGCACGCCGGAGTAAACACGGAAAAAGCTTACCTTGCCTACGTGTGCGTCAGTGGTAGTCTTGAATACCAGGGCGGTAAGAGGTGATTCAGCGGCCGGCTTGACCTCCTCCTCTTTGCCCGCAGCATTGGTTGCCTTGAATGGGCCTGCCGCAGCAGGGGACGGCAGGTATTCGATCATTGCATCCAGCAGGCCGACTGCGCCGTTATTGGTCAGGCCGGAACCTGCAAGCACCGGGATGACAGTTCCCTGCAAGGTGGATGACTTGAGGCATTTATATATCTCGTCGAGGGTGATCTCTCCGCCATCGAGGTAACGTGTCATAATCTCATCATCGGCCTCCACCACCGCCTCGATCAACTTCTCCCTTGCGCTATCCACCTCGGCAGCCATAGCGGCGGGCAGTTCTATCTCCTTGGCCGGCGCGCCGGCATAGGCCTTTTTAGCTATGATGTCGATGACTCCCTTGAAAGCTTTCTGAGAGCCGATGGGGATCTGGATGGGCAGGCATCTGGCGCTCAGTTTATCCTGGATCTGTTCCAGCGTGCCTGCGAAATTGGCGTTCTCTCGGTCCATCTTATTGACAAAAATAAGACGCGGTATCCCGGCCTCTAAAGCGTAGCTCCATACCTGTTCAGTGCCCACTTCCACACCGGAGGCCGCGCAGACTATTACTACGGCAGACTCGCATACACGCAGGGCCGATTTTACTTCGCCCACAAAATCGGGGTACCCCGGTGTATCTATGATGTTGATCTTGTTGTTTTTCCAGGCGGCCGGCAGGATAGTGAGGTTAAGGCTTATCTTATGTTTTATCTCATCGGGGTCATAATCTGAGGCGGTGGTTCCGTCGGCAACGTTGCCCATACGGCTGATCGTGCCTGCATCAAAGAGCATGGCCTCGGCCAGGGAGGTCTTTCCCGAGCCGGAGTGGGAAAGGAGGGCGATGTTGCGGATTTTGTCAGGGCCAGCTTGCTGCATTTAAATACCTCGATTCTCGTTAAATTTTCGGGAACGCCAAAGGGCATTTTAGCAGCGTATGAATGTAAACGTCAAGGTTATTGACGTACAGTTGCTTTGGTATTGTTGTTGTTCAGTGAAAATGTCACCTTAATTGTTCAGTGATTTTGTCACCCCCTATCGTTGTGTAGCGCAAAGACTTTTCGCCATGTATGGTTAAGCGCCGGTTTGTAACGTAATTTAGCTTTAATTTGATCAGGGTCGAGTGAATTTTTCTTCGGCTTGGTTTCCCTGTATTTGAAGCAAAACACCTTATCGCGTACAAATCCCTCATCCGGCTTGCAATAAGCTGTGCCCGGTTGGGCAGCCGGACAGCAAATCGCAGATTGTATGCCGGCAAGAATGTTTGCAGGTATTCGTTGGCTGCCTGAATGTTATCTACCCTATCCAGATGCAGCTGATTTAATAACCTGTCATGGAAAGTGCCCCTTAGCCTTTCAATCCTGCCCTTTGCCTCCGGTGTCATTGTCATTGAACAGTTAAGGGGTGACAAAATCATAGAACATTAACAAATATGACAATTTGTCTTGACAGAAGAAATAACAATATGTTATAAACACTTCAGAATAGGTATGGCGTAAAGTAATAAAGGAGGCGTCATGGATTTCGAACTTACACAGGAACAACAGCATAAAAAGGGTGAATTTTACACTGTTTGCCGGGAGCTGAATGCGAAAAAACCTGATACATATCTCGGAATTGAAAGTATTTATAACTATGATGAATGCTGGGAATTTCACAGACTCTGTGCAAAAGAGTTTGCTGAAAGAGGCTGGCTTACCTTGGGGTGGCCCAAAGAATATGGCGGAAAGGGTGACATAATGGATAAGGTATTATTCGCCGAAGCAAAGGGTTATTATGATCTCCCCGGGGTTGATGTATTCGGCGTGGGCATGCTGGCGCCCACCCTCTTTGCGGCGGGTAGCGAGGAAATCAAGAAGGAGTTCTTACCCGGTATCGCATCCGGTGAAGTTCCCTGGTGTGAGCTGTGGAGCGAGCCGAATGCAGGCTCCGATCTGGCGTCCCTGACTGCGACCGCGATCCGGAAGGGAGATGAATTCATTGTCAATGGACAGAAGACCTGGAATACAGGGGCACACAAGGCTGACTGGGCATTCGGCGTATACAAGAGTAATCCAAATGGGAAAAAACATCATAATCTAACCTTTCTATTGTTTGATATGAAATCAAAGGGAGTCTCGGTCAGGCCGCTATACTACTTGAATGGTGATCATATTTATAACGAGGTTTACCTGGATGATGTACACGTCCCGGCCAAGAATATCGTGGGAGAGGAAAATGAAGGCTGGGCTGTAGTCAATGTACTGGCGGGATTTGAGCGCTCCAATATGGATTTAGTTATGGGATTAGTAAGGGGGTTGGAGGAAATCGTTAACTTCTGCAATGAGAAAAGACAAAATGGTAAGGAATTGTCAAAAAGTCCCGTCATACGAAATCGGCTGGCGGGGATAGCCTGTGAAATTGAAGCTGCCCGGATGCTGGCTTACCGGGTGGCAGATCAGCAGGCACGCGATGAAATGGGGCTTATGGATGCGGCGGGAGTGAAAATATTTGCCAGTGAGCTTGGCGAAAAATTGACCACTGTCGCGATGGATGTCATGGGACCATACGGACTGGTGAAGCACTCTAAGTTCGCGGTAATGAACGGGGCCTGGGAGCATGCGTGCGCGGCTAATTTTGTGCCGATCATATCCATGGGTACTAATGAGATCCAGCGCAATATCATCGCATGGTACGGGTTGGGTTTACCCAGGATGAAATAGCTCTTAATGCCCCGAGAGGAGTACCTCTATATGGAACAAAATTACATATCGCTTGATATGCAGGACTTAAAAGATTTGCTGAACCGAGGTTGGATGACACATGATGCATACTAATGGTCTGTGTTACAGGGATACCAGGTTTATCTTCGATAAATAGATAAAATAGGGGGGAGATTAATGGCAAAGAAAGAGATTAAACGCAATTGCTACCTTTACCCCATGCCAATAGTAATGGTAGGCGCGCAGAAGAATGGAAGACCCAATTTTATGACAGCAGCGTTTTGTGGGATGTTGAAAATACAACCGCCGGTTGTGGTGCTGGGACTTAATAAGGCCCATTTCACGACTGCTGGCATATTCGAGAATGGCACCTTCAGTGTAAATATCCCCTCCACCTCTATGCTGAAGGCAGTCGATTACTGCGGGCTCGTATCGGGACACACATATGATAAGTCGGGTCTGTTCAAAGTTTTTTACGGCAAGCTGGAAACTGCACCCATGATCGAAGAATGCCCGCTGACTATGGAATGCAAAAAGATGCAAACAGTGGACCTGGATACGGACGGTGTATTCATCGGTGAGGTCATTGCGACTTATTGTGACGACCAGTATATGAACGGTAAAATGCCGGATATAATCAAATTGGATCCTATAATCTTCTCCGTGAGCAATTCCAGCTACTGGAGCATAGGCAAGAATATAGGCAAGGCCTGGAGCATTGGCAAGGACTATAAATAAGGTTCTATGAACGGTTTAAAGCAAGAGTTTTAATTGGGAGGAAATGAATGAAAATTAATGAAGACACCTGGAAGCAGGTACAGAAACATCTGTGCTATACAGATGAGGAAATGAAAATATTCAGAGCAGATTCTAGGAATGAAGATGCTTTATCCAGAGGGGCTGCCATGCTCAATAAAACAATTATTGCAGAAGTTCTGGAATCGCACGGGTGCGATAGCGGGCACAAGGTCGGCGACAAGTTCTATTTTGATGGGCGCGGCATCAGCCTATTGACTAGGCTGGGACCCAGCCGGATCTGTATTTTTGCACTGCACGCTATTACGCTTGCCATGCCTGCAGTTGCCGAGCTCTTCTATGCTGGCGTTGATCCCAACCAGATGAGATTCAGGCGTTTCGGTTGCCCTGACGTAGGTGTGAAGTGCGGAGGCTGGGGTCATATTGTAATGGAAATAAAAATGGAGGACAGGAAAAGTGCCGGATAGCTTTGACGTATCGCTGCACCCAGTTCTTTGACGACAGCCAATTTTTATAGAGCTAAATATATTGTAGTGCAAATAAGTTGTGGGAATGATGATGGGAAATCAGCCCTCCGGGAAAAAGCACACTGAGTGTGTTTTAGATTAGAGTTCTTCAGCAAATAGCATGATGCAGGGCATTGCTGGTACCTTGTAGAATGGTTAGAGCCTTGGTAGGCGTAAACTGGAGGTTTCCTCGTTCCTATCTTCTGCGGTCGATTCCGTGAAATAGTCAATTGGTTTGTTTAGAACTTGTGCGATCTCAATGAGAAGATTGAGATTAAGTTTCCTCTTGCCCAATTCGTAGTTGGAAAGTGCTGACTGTGTGCATTCCAACCTGACGGCAAGCTCTAGCTGCGTTAGCCCGCTTCCCTCCCTCGCCTGCTTTATTCTCTCTCCTATTTCACGGAATATCATGCCGGAATTTTATCACAATTTGTGAACGGACTCCAATAGCGTGAAATTATAATATGACAATTTGTCTTGACAATAGTATGACAATATGTTATATATATGTATATAGCATTTATCCAAATTGCTATCTCGATTATTTAAAAGAAGGTGATACGGATTTTGAACTGAAAAAATTGGGTGGAGTATCGTCTTTAATCAGGTGGAAGGCTTTGTCAATGCTTGATCGGTCAAGATTGCCTTATCGCGAGTTGAAAAGGGGAATCCAAATTCAATAAAAAGGAGAAGAAATGTTAGAGGTATTTCTTAGTGAAGAACAGAAAAAGTTCAAGAAGGAGGTGCAAGACCTGGTCAAGAGCATTCCGCGGCGCCTGATTCTCGACATGGATGCAGATAAGATCAAATTTCCCCATGAATTTGTGAGGGAAATGGGGAGGAGAAATCTTCTTGGGCTTAGGATCCCAAAACAATATGGCGGTAGAGGACTTAAATATGTGGACGAACTCCTCGCCATGGGAGAGATCGGCGAACTGGGAGTACCTTTTGTCAGTCTTTGTACAGTTGCCTCCATTGTTAGCGAGGGCCTGAATGTATTCGGTACCGAAGCCCAAAAGCAAAAATACCTCAAACCCCTGGTAGGAGGTAAACAGTGGGCTGGCGAAGCATTCACAGAGCCAAGGGGAGGCTCAGACTTCTTTGGTTCTACGACAGTGGCTAAAAAGAAAGGTAAGCATTATCTACTTACCGGGCAGAAACGTTTTATCGTCGGTGCTGAAGGTGCCGATTTCTTTCTAGTATTCGCTGTTACCAATCCCGGAGGCGGCCGCGACTCCCTCAGTGCCTTCATTGTTGAGAGAGATATGGGAGTAGAGGTCAGGCATGTCTATGGCTTGATGGGCAATCGAGGAGTAGGTACAGGGAGGATAATCTTTCATGATATACCGGTGCCAGAGCAAAACTTGCTCGGGGAGGAAAACAAAGGGTTGAAGATATTCTACCAGCTTATGATACCAGAAAGGCTTCTTAATGGTGGTGTGGGTGGTGTCCGGTGTACTCTGGAAATAGCTGCCAGATACGCAAACAAAAGGCAAGCCTTCGGCCAAGCTATAAGAAACTTCGAGGGAGTTAACTTCAAGATAGCTGATTGCGTGACAAAGCTTGATGCTGCCAGCGCACTGGCTTATGCTGCAGCCAAAACGATAGATGAAGGGGTAGGTACTGCAAGTTATCACAGGAGATTGGCGTCCGAAGTGAAGAAATTTGCTACTCAAACATATTGGGAAGTAATAAACGATTCTATACAGATTCTCGGCGGCATTGGATACACTAATGTTTTCCCTCTAGAGAAAGCACTGAGAGATCTCAGGATTTGCTTGATCTGGACCGGGACCATCGAAGTCATGAACTTAATCATTCAGAATGAATATTACAAGGAAATCCTGGCCCGAGGCATTGAGGGCAGGGATGTTGAAGCCGATGTTGTCCTCACTGAGGCACAGCTAGCGGAGGAGAAGATTTACGCGCCTGAACTCATATCTACTGCTACGTAGGGCTTGGGAAAATCCTGCCCGATGCTAAATCTTAAACAATATCGAAATTCGAGAAATGAAAAATGACAATATGTTTGAATTAATTCAGTGTATTGACACATTAAAATGGCTGTGCTAATATAAGTGCTGTTTTCCGAAACGCACCTTAACAACTGGATAGTGGAAGGAAGGTTCTAAACTAATTAAGAGAGTTTGATCCTGGCTCAGGATAAACGTTTGCGGCGTGCCTGATGCATGCAAGTCGAACGCCCTGATTTTTCGCAAGATTGATCGGGGAGTGGCGAACGGCTGAGTAACGCGTAAGTAACCTACCCTTAAGTGGGGGATAACTTGCCGAAAGGCAGGCTAATACCGCATGTGCTGGTAAGCGTTAGTTTATCAGCAAAGCTTTTGCGCTTGAGGAGGGGCTTGCGTCTGATTAGATAGTTGGCAGGGTAATGGCCTACCAAGTCGGTGATCAGTAGCTGGTCTGAGAGGACAACCAGCCAGACGGGGACTGAGATACGGCCCTGACTCCTACGGGAGGCAGCAGCAAGGAATTTTGCGCAATGGGCGAAAGCCTGACGCAGCGACGCCGCGTGGGGGATGACGGCCTTCGGGTTGTAAACCCCTTTTCCCGAGGAAGAAATATGACGGTACTCGGGGAATAAGTCTTGGCTAACTACGTGCCAGCAGCCGCGGTAATACGTAGAAGGCGAACGTTATCCGGATTTACTGGGCGTAAAGAGGGTGTAGACGGCTCTTTAAGTCAGTTGTGAAATCTCCTGACTCAATTGGGAGACTGCAATTGATACTGGGGAGCTTGAGGGCATCAGAAGAAAGCGGAATTCACGGTGTAGCGGTGAAATGCGTAGATATCGTGAGGAACACCAGTGGCGAAGGCGGCTTTCTAGGATGCTCCTGACGTTGAGGCCCGAAAGTGTGGGGAGCGAAACGGATTAGATACCCGTGTAGTCCACACCCTAAACGTTGAATACTAGGTATAGGGGGTATCGACCCTCTCTGTGCCGAAGCTAACGCTTTAAGTATTCCGCCTGGGGACTACGGCCACAAGGCTAAAACTCAAAGGAATTGACGGGGGCCCGCACAAGCAGCGGAGCGTGTGGTTTAATTCGATGCAACGCGAAGAACCTTACCAGGGTTTGACATGCTTGAAGTAGAAACTCGAAAGAGAGACGACCTGTATCCAGTCAGGAGCTTGCACAGGTGCTGCATGGCTGTCGTCAGCTCGTGCCGTGAGGTGTTAGGTTAAGTCCTGCAACGAGCGCAACCCTCGTCGCTAGTTAATTTCTCTAGCGAGACTGCCCGTATAACGCGGAGGAAGGTGGGGATGACGTCAAGTCAGCATGGCCCTTACATCCTGGGCTACACACACGCTACAATGGGTGATACAATAGGTTGCAATAGAGCGATCTGGAGCCAATCCAAAAAATCATCCTCAGTTCGGATTGCAGGCTGAAACTGCCTGCATGAAGTTGGAGTTGCTAGTAAACGCAGGTCAGCACACTGCGTTGAATACGTTCTCGGGCCTTGTACACACCGCCCGTCACGTCATGGAAGTCGGTAACACCTGAAGTCGATAGGCTAACCCGCAAGGGAGGCAGTCGCCGAAGGTGGGACTGGTGACTGGGACGAAGTCGTAACAAGGTAGCCGTACGGGAACGTGCGGCTGGATCACCTCCTTTCTAGGGAGTATGTACTCCTATGGTCGTTCGATGGCAGCAATGCCATCGTACCTTTGAAATCAATTTACTTCCTTCCACTATCCAGATGTTAAGGTTTTTTATTGCCTTATCAGTCCATCTGCACACCTGTTTGCATCCATGCACCCCGACTACACCTGGGAAATACCCAGCCGCTAAGCGTTTAATGCCGTGCACGGCAGTTTAAACAAATCCCGTCAAAGGTATATCTTTCCATTGACTTGAATGATACAATAAAATCACTGGATTTACGGGGAGATGGGGGGAATGCCCTTTCTTGAACCGGGATGAGTATTTAAAGTGAATATTATTATTTCCTGAGATGATGTACGAAGCGTCAAAATACGTTTTCGAGCCGCCTTCGCTGGTCTCCAGGGCACATAAGGTGCTGATTAAGCCCAATGCCAGTTATCCTTATCCCTACCCGTTCAGCACCAGCCGGGAGATGCTCGGTATTGTGATCGATAAGGTAAAACAGGTCAGCGATGCCGATATCATCGTCCTGGAGGGCGCCTCCAGCGGTGAATCGGTTTATCCCATCTATAAATCGCTGGGATATGATTTTCAGCGCGTGCTGATGCTTGATGTCAAGGACTGCATCTGGGTCGAGATCGAGAATCCCCTGCCCCATCCTTTCGCAGTCGCAACCTTCTGGGTGCCCAATGTCGTGCTTTCCTGCGACTTCCTCATAACCATATCTTCCCTGCGGACTGTTGGCAACCATGCTTTCCTGAGTATTAAAAACCTGCTCAGCCTATTGCCCGTCAACAAGTATAAGAAGGGCTCCGACAGCGGGTGGAGTTCACTCGATGAGTTTGGCTGGGACAAGGTGTATGCTGACCTCTACTTCACGCTCCCCTTCGACCTGGCTCTCATAGACGGCAGGAAGAATTTCAGCGCGGCCGACGATTCATTCAGAGGAAAAACCGAGTGCCCGGGCTTAATATTCGAGGGCGAACCCTATGAGATCGACCGCGAAGCTTCGGCCATGCTTGGAGTGGACCAGCAGTACCTGGATATCATTAAGACCGGGAAAAACGAGCTGGAAAGCTGAAGTCAATACCTGACGTCAAAACTGCTGAAATCCCCCGTGTAAGTTGACCACGTCACATCAATCTTGGTAACGGATGCGCCCGCCGGGCCGACTTTCAACTCTGTTAACAGCGCCTCCAGATTGCTCCTGGTCCCCTCGGCCTGCATCTCAACATCGCCCGACGGCGTGTTTTTAACCCAGCCTTTCAGGGACAGGCCTCTGGCTACACGAAATGCGAATGCCCGGTAATAAACTCCCTGCACCTTGCCATGTACGAGGGCTTTGAGGTGAGCAAGATCAGACATCTATAGGCCTTATGGCCTGGGATCCGGCCGCAATTATCAACAATAATGGCCGACTATTCAGGGAACTCCTCTTTTTTCCCTTTCTTCTTTATCACTTCGACTTCGGCTACCGGTTCAAAAATCGAAGGCATAACCGTTTTCTTGCCGTCTTTCTTAGGCTTTTTATGTTCCTTCTTGCCTTTATCTTTAGAAGCCATAACAATTCTCCTTCAGTCATATTATGCGCTCAGCTAAGTCTAACAAATAAATCGCGGCCAAGTAAAGATATGTTGCGGTATAGATTTACCTTGACTTTTAGCTATGCCCCATATATAATTCTTGTTTGTCGTCTGATTTAAGCATCGTTACGACGTTTTGTTGCCCGAGTGGCGCAATGGAAGCGCAACCGACTTGTAATCGGTAGGTTAGCGGGTTCGACTCCCCTCTCGGGCTAAGATCTGATGACCGGTATGGAGGGATGCCGGAGCGGCCAATCGGAGCAGACTGTAAATCTGCCGCCCTAAGGGCTACGTAGGTTCGAATCCTACTCCCTCCACCAGAAACCTGTTTTTAATTTTGTGGATTTAAATTATTTTATAGTATAATTTGTGGTCGCATCTGCGTGATGTGATATATAATATTATGGCAATTTGCCCACATAGCTCAGTTGGTAGAGCACGTTCTTGGTAAGAACGGGGTCATCAGTTCGAATCTGATTGTGGGCTCAGAAATGAAGGAGGTTTATCTATATGGCAAAGAAAGTATTTGAGCGCAAAAAGCCGCATTTGAATGTGGGTACGATAGGTCACGTCGATCACGGCAAGACCACGTTGACCGCCGCCATCACATTAGTCTTATCCAAACAGGGCATCGGTGATACATCGTTCAGGCCCTTCGACAGCATCGACAATGCGCCCGAAGAAAAGGCCAGGGGCGTTACTATCGCCATCGCCCACATCGAATATGAAACTAAGAAAAGGCATTACGCCCATGTGGACTGCCCCGGCCATGCCGACTATATCAAGAATATGATCACAGGCGCAGCCCAGATGGACGGCGCCATACTGGTTGTGAGTGCTCCTGACGGCCCCATGCCCCAGACAAGGGAGCATATCCTGCTGGCCAGGCAGGTGGAGGTCCCGGCCATGGTGGTGGCGCTAAATAAAGTCGATGCCATGGAAGACGAAGAGCTTCTCGAGCTGGTCGAGATGGAACTGAGGGACCTCCTGACCAAGTACAATTTCCCCGGAGACAAGATCCCCATCGTCCGCGTCAGCGCTCTCAAGGCGCTGGAATGCGGCTGCGGCAAGCCCGACTGCAAGTGGTGTAGCGGCGTACTAAAGCTTATGGAAGCTGTAGACGATTATATTCCCCAGCCCGCCCGCGCCGTGGATAAACCGTTCCTTATGCCCATTGAAGATGTATTCGGCATTAAAGGCCGCGGCACTGTAGTCACCGGCAGGATCGAGCGCGGCACGATAAAGATAGGCGACGAAGTTGAGATCGTCGGCATCAAGGAAACCAAGAAGACCGTTGTGACCGGTGTTGAGATGTTCCACAAACAGCTTGAGGCCGGTGAAGCAGGCGACGCGGTCGGCTGCCTTATCAGGGGCATTGAGCGCGAGGATGTGGAGAGGGGCCAGGTGCTGGCCAAGCCGGGCTCCATCAAGCCGCAAACCCATTTTGAGGGTGAAGTTTACGTCCTGACCAAGGAAGAGGGCGGCAGGCATACACCCTTTTTCAATGGTTATAAGCCGCAATTCTACATCAGGACATTGGATGTTACAGGCCAGACCGAGTTGCCGCAGGGCGTGGAAATGGTAATGCCCGGCGACAGTATTAAAATGAGTATCAAGCTGATTTACCCTGTTGCACTTGAGCAGGGCATGCACTTCGCTATCCGCGAGGGCGGCAAGACGGTTGCGTCAGGCGTGATCACGAAGATACTGGGATAAGAAATGGCAAAAAAAGGCGATGCGAGAGGTGTAGTCTACATGGCATGCACGGTATGCCAGGAAAGGAACTACACCTCACAAAAAAACAAGAAGAATGACTCACAGCGTCTGGAACTGAAAAAATATTGCCCCCGTTGCCGCAGTCATCAGCTCCACCGGGAGACTAAATAAAAAGGTGGCTAATAAAGAGCAGGTAAAGGTTTTACAGCCTAATAAAACCGAGGACAAGGCAATTCAGGACAAGAAAAGTCAGGCGCCGGCCAAGGCTAAGAAACCTCAGGTCCAGGCGGCACAACCCAAAAAGCGCCGGTTCACCTTTTTCTCCGATATAATCGGGGAACTGAGAAAAGTGGTATGGCCCACCCGGCAGGAGACCATCCGCCTTACACTGATCGTTATCGGCCTGTGCGTTGTCATGGGCATTGTGCTGGGCGCCGTTGACTATGGTTTTTCAGAGCTGGTGGCAAAAGTATTATTAGGTGGCAAATAGTGTGACCGTTGACGCCAGTGCCAGGTGGTATATCATACATACCTACGTGGGGCATGAGGAGAAAGTAAAAAACAAGCTGCTGCAGCGTATCAAGTCAATGGACGCCGGCAACAAAATCCTCAACGTAGAGATACCTAAAGAGAACGAGATTGAGATAAGGTCCGGCCAGCGCAGGACCGTTGAAAAGAAGATGTTCCCGGGGTATCTACTGGTTCGCATGTCGATGGACCACGAGAGCTGGAAGGTGGTCAGGGAGACACCGGGGGTTACGGGATTCGTGGGCGATGGCAAGGAAGCCACGCCGCTGGAGGAGAACGAGGCCAACAGGATACTCAAGCAGAAAGAAGAGGGCGTAGCCCAGGTTAAAATAAGGTTTAAAAAAGGCGAAAACGTCCGGGTGGTCGACGGTCCTTTCACGGATTTCATCGGCACCGTTGACGAAATAAATATGAGCAAGGGCAAAGTAAAAGTTATGCTGACACTCTTCGGACGGGAGACTTCAGTAGAGCTGGACTTCCTGCAAGTGGAGAAACTATAAAATGGCCAAGAAAGTTAAAGCAATCGTCAAATTACAGATACAGGCTGGCAAGGCAACCCCTGCGCCGCCGGTAGGCCCTGCGCTGGGCCAGCACGGCGTCAATATCATGGGCTTCTGCAAGGATTATAACGACCGCACCAAATCATTTGAGGGTTCCATTGTGCCGGTGGAGATCACGGTCTTCGAGGACAGGTCTTTCACCTTTATTACCAAGACGCCGCCGGCTTCGGACCTTCTGAAAAAGGCACTGGGCATTGAGAAGGGAAGCGGCGCCACGCCAACGCAGATTGCAGGGACGATATCGAAAACAAAAATCAACGAGATTGCCAAGGTCAAGCAGAAGGATCTGAATGCCCTGGACCTAAAGGGCGCAGCTAGTATTATCGAGGGAACCGCCCGGAGTATGGGCATTAAAGTGGAGTAATTACATGGCTACCAGAGGTAAAAATTATCGGGAAGCATCTAAACTGGTTGAGCAAAGCAAGGTCTATGATCCTAAGGAGGCTATAGCCATCGCCAAAAAGGCTGGATATGCCAAGTTCGATGAGACAGTTGAGCTTCATCTCAGAATGGGTGTCGACCCCCGCGCGGCTGATCAGCAGGTGAGGGGCACGGCACTTCTGCCCAACGGCCTGGGCAAGCAGGTTAGAGTGGTGGTATTTGCACAGGGGGAGGGCGCCAGGCTTGCCACGGATGCCGGCGCAGAGTATGTGGGTGCGGATGACCTGGTGAAAAAGATCGAGGATGGCTGGCTGGATTTCGATGTAAGCATAGCTACCCCGGATATGATGGGCAAGGT